>Ga0315909_10008833_pt1 | contig 10988 bp, 14 predicted proteins | sample LakEriMetagenome_11_FD_203527 | JGI IMG/M metagenome (GOLD analysis project Ga0315909, IMG submission 203527) | Freshwater fungal communities from buoy surface, Lake Erie, Ohio, United States - Buoy 2 MA125 | ecosystem: Environmental > Aquatic > Freshwater > Lake | place: USA: Lake Erie, Ohio...
ATATGATTCGAAAAGTTTCTCTGTCTTACATGAATACCCAATATAAAATTTGCCGTCGTCGAAGTAAGTGCAATATACTCTATGCACCTTCTTCGGCAACGGCTTACGTTTTTTCTTAACTAGCATAATCTACTCCGTAAGTAGATTATTTATTCGTCCCAATCAGCATCGTCCCATGTCAAATCTTCTTCTTCTTCAGCGACTTTTGTTCCACAGAAAGGACAATGTTTCACCTTGTAATAATCATCGTCCAAGTCATGATCGACTGTGAATACTGCATCACATGAAAAACACTCTAACTCTTCCATTATGCGGCAACTCCCCAAACGTCATCCCATTTACCTGAGAGTGCACCTTTTGCGTAGTCAGTTGCACGATTCTCAAAGAAGTTCGTATGAGTCGGAGCATTGATCATTTCCTCGACCCATGGTAGAGGATTCTTTTTTACCTTAAAGATGCCCTTGAGACCAAGACTAATCAGTCGACGGTCGCAGATATAGCGGATATACTTCTTAACATCATCTTCAGTAAGATCTTCCATTTCGCCCATTGAGAATGACAGTTCGATAAACTTGTCTTCCAGTTCAACCATCTTTTCAGCAATTGTGTAGATTTGCGACTTTAGATCATCATTCCACAACTCACGATTTTCCTCGACATATGAACGGAACAGTTTAATCATACCTTCAGCGTGTTGAGTTTCATCAACAATCGACCAAGTAACGATCTGTCCCATTCCCTTCATCTTTCCGTGACGAGGGAAGTTGAGGAGCATAATGAAGGATGAGAACAGTTGCATACCCTCAGTGAATGCACTAAATGCAGCGATATTGGTCGCGACCGATTCAGGTGTTCCATTTGCATTCGACAAATCTGTAAAGTAGTCGTGCTTTGCTCGCATTGAGTCGTATTCGAGGAATTCTTGGTATGTCGTTTCTGGCATACCCAGAGTTTCAATGAGGTGAGAATACGCTGCAACATGTAGTGCCTCCCTTGCCGCAAATCCCATCAACATCATGCGGACTTCAGGTTGTGGGAAATAAGGCAGATAGTTCTTCACATAACCACCAGCAACATCGATGTCACCCTGTGTGAAGAAACGGAAAATGTTAGTTAGGAAATGTTTTTCACCACCATTGAGGCGCTTCTTCCAGTCATTGACATCTTCCGACATCGGGACTTCAGTGTGCAACCAATGTGACTGCTCATGCTTCAACCATGCATCATATGCCCATGGGTAGTTGAATGGTTTAAAATATGCTCGTTCTGTCATTAAAGTCATACGGTTTCTGCCCATTTTACTAGATCGTCGTATCCACCAACATGCTCACCGTTCACCCAGATCTGAGGAACAGTCTTCACGTCAGGCAACTGTGCGGTAATGTCTTCCCAGAGGCAATCTTTGCCGACTACCATTTCAGTATACTGAATATCCATTCCCACCATAAACTCTTTTGCAAGAGTGCAGTATGGACAATCAGGTTTTGATACTATTTGTGCAAAATAACTTGTCATTTCTTATCCTAAATATATTTTTGTCTGTAATCTAATTTAAACATTTCGATGTCAGTGTATGCCTTTGTGTCGCATATCTTGTTTTTATAATCAATTCCAGACCACTTGGCAAAATCTTCAATAGATCTTTCATTACCAATTCCATAACTACCTATATATTCGCCAGTAACAATCTGCTGTAATCGTTTCATAGAATTTTTTTCTAGTTGCGTCCAGTCTGTTAATTTTATTTCATCTTCATCCCAATACATTTTCCTGTAAGAGTTATCATAACAATGGTATAATGGTATGTTTGAGGTATGAAATAGATTATAACCTTTGGTCCATGCTCTCAATGCTAAAGATTGTTCCTCGCCATTGAAAAACAACACTGGGTCATAAGGAATATCTTCAACAAAACTACCAAGAGTAAATATTGAACCTGCACTCAACATAAATCCATGAGTAAATTCTTCTGTTGTATCATACACCCCACCCTTGGCATGGACATAATAACCATTTACAAAACAGTTTTCGCTGACAACTTGAATAGTGTCAACTGCAGAATTTTTTGGTCGTATATGTTTCTTTATTACGCCATTCTTATAATCAAATCCATGTGGATATCCAGTTATAATTGGTTTATCATGCCAACGCTTTAGTTCTGCCAGTTTAGCAGTATAGATAACGTCCCACCCCAAATCAAATTCAGTATGAGAATCTATTTGTAAATAGTATTCCTCGTTTTGCCACATACTTTGAGCAATACTTCTTGCCCAGCAACATCCTCTACTTTGCTCTGGTTCTATTCTCAAATACCGAATCTGTTTTTTGAACGGAAATGAGTTTAGATCCAGAGATTCTTTTGCATATGCTTGCTCAACAACACCAAATACAATGTTTTGTTTATACGTTGCATTTTTATACGCTTTTTCTATCGTATTCGTTAACAGAGGGTCTCTGTAACTTGCAATATTAACAAATATTTTATCCTTCGCATGCAACACAGTTATCACCATCGATCATTGCTTTGAAGTCAATTTCTTTAATTGCTTCACGCTCAATGCGCTTAGAAACCTTGTCTGCTTTTCCTATTTTTTCTGAACGACAATAATATAAAGTCTTCAACCCCTGCTTCCATGCGAGGAAGTGGACAGCATGAAGATACTTGATATTAGCATCAGGACGGAAGAATAGATTGAGAGACTGTGCCTGATCAATAAACTTCTGCCTGTCTGCCGCATGCTCAATAACCCACCGTTGGTCAATTTCCATCGAAGTTTTAAACACTTCTTTGGTAATTGCATCCATCCATGTAAGGTGCTGCACCGAACCATCATTGGCGATAATCGAGGACCAAACCTCGTCATACCAACCAGTAGGTCTACCGAGTGCTGCCTCTTCTAGAATAATCGCGTCAAGGTATTTATTCTTATTGAGAAATGAACCCGATAATGTATCTTGGCGATATGCATTTGCTCTCCATGGTTCAATCGATGGACTGGTATTGCCCATGATAATTGATGAAGATGCATTCGGTGCGATTGCCTGTGTATGAGAGAATCGACGACCAGTGCCAGCAGCATCAGGTGCTTCACCACGTTCAGCACCGAGTTCTAGATTTGCTTCATCCAACTTCTTCTTGATATGCTTGAACATACGCATATTAGTACCCTTGGCAACTGCCGACTCCCACGCAATACCCTTGCGTTGCAGATAAGCATGGAAACCTAGTGCACCAATACCAATTGAACGCTCGCGCATCGCTGCATACTTAGCACGTTTAACTGTGTTTGGAGCATTGTCAATAAAATATTGGAGAACATTGTCAAGCATCTCTGCCATGTCGCGCAAGAATAGCGGATCACGTGACCATGCGTCATAATATTCTAGATTGACTGACGACAAACAACAAACAGCAGTACGCTTCTTGTCAGTCGGCAGAATGATTTCTGAGCAGAGATTTGATTGGTGAATCTTTAGACCAAGATCCTTCTGGAACTGCGGCATCATGCGATTAGATGTATCAATGAAGTGTAGATATGGTTCGCCAGTCATCATACGCAGTTCTAGAATCTTCTGCCACAGTTCCTTCGCTGAAACTGTTTCGCGAATTTCACCAGACTTAGGGTCGGTTAGATTCCAACTGTCATCTGCTTCATGGTCTGCCATGCATCGTTGGATGATTTCCATAAAGTCATCGGTAATGTTGATTCCGTGATGTAGATTGAGGCATCGGATGTTGGGATCTCCAGTGGGTTTACGCATCTCAAGAAATTGTCCCACGTCAGGATGACTAATGTCAAGATAAGCGGCATAACTGCCACGACGAGTGCGACCCTGACGATACGCCATGGAACTTGCGTCATAAGTTTTAAGATGTGGCATAACGCCAGTAGACTTATCGTCAGCAGCACGGATTCCAAAACCAATTCCAACTCCACCCCCAAGCATCGACAACCAACTGGTTTCGCTGAGATTCTCAACTAGACCTTCTGCTGTGTCATCAATGAAATTTAAAAAACAACTGATTGGCATTCCACGCTTAGAACGACCAAAGGAAAGAATTGGTGTCGCATATGACAACCAATGCTTAGATGAGTACTCATATAAACGCTGAGCATGCTCCAGATTTGATGCGAAAGTAGTAGAAACATAAGCGAATCTATGCTGCGGAGAAGTTTCGTCCTCGCGCATGTATGATTCTTCTAGTCGCTGGATACCAAGTTTATCAAATAGAGAGTCACGTGAATAATCTATTTCTATACCCAGATATGTTTCTTTTTTCATTTATAGTCCCTGTTCCTTCAACACTTTTTCAATGTCTGGTTTGAAATATGATTCTGGTTTTAGAATCTTGCCGTCTGCTCGCTTCTTAATTTTACCACCCTCAGAAACCTTGCTCATGTTAGACGCACGAACTTCTTCCCAGACTTTATTAAAGTCGATACCAAGAGTTGTAAACAATCCTTGGACAACCCAAACTAGGTCGGCGCCACCGTCAGCAATGTCTCCGATATGGCGGCGAAGAAATCCGTCGCATAGTTCACGAAATTCTTCATCAATCAGGTCAATATATAGGCGTGCTTGCTGCTCATTTTTCTCGTCCAAGTGTGGAGTTTCACCAATATACTGATCAGCAGCTGCCATAAATTCGGTAACATCTTTTTGGTTATTCATAATATTTTCTTCTTTCCTTAATGTAAAACTGCCATCTTCATTTTCAATCCAGAGAATATAATCTCCTGGTTTCCAACCAACTTGTTCAAAAACTTCAGATTCTAGATAGTAAAAATCTTCTTCTTCATTGTATTTTATAATTGCGGTTTCGTGCGGGTTTTTGGACTCTAAATTCGGCCGCGAAAAAATCACGTCCCGAGAATTTTGAAACTTTTTTCCAGATTGAGTCAAGGTAGTTTTCTTTCGAACTAGTTCGAATTCATTATAATAGTGGAAGTACGCTGTTGACTCATCCTGTATCTTATCATTCATGGGAGTTTTCTTTCAAACTCTGCCCATGCTGCCATGTCATCTAGTGCCTTGATAACATCGGGGAAGTGTTGACCGATGATTTCCCAGCACTGCTCAGCAACAATACGATGTTCCTTTTGCGTTGCCTTGTCCATACGCAACTGACAATAGTGAACCCATGATCGAAGCGAACCTGCCATGATAATAGTTGATTCTGTTAGACCTTCAGGAAGAACAGCACGTGCCTGTTCTTTAGCAATACCTTTTTCAATTGCCCACTCGTAAGCATCTACTGCAGCATGAGTTAAGGTTCGTTGTTTCAAATCCCACTCTCCAGCAAGTTCGCTATCTTCAACTTCTACTGAGTTCTGTCGATTCTTGGCATCCTGCAGGCGTGCTTCCCGTACAACAAATCCCAGATCCTTGGTTGGATCGGCGTAACGTTGACTGTACTCTTGGAATCTGAAAGAACTATGCCGCAGAATCTGGCGGGCAATATCTCGTGTTGTTTTGATTTCCATTGCGACATGGACCATCTCCAAAGGTGACCAATGTTGGTTCTGAATTAGATAACGAACCAATTTAGGTGCTGTTGCTGTGTTGTTTTGGTTTGAAGGATTAGATACTCTCGCTGCCCATGCAACCAATTCATTGGCAGAGTTACACTCTGTGTAAGCAGACGGTTTAGAAAGACTTACTAGGTTTACTTCACTCATTAAATATGTTCCAATGCTTCCAACTTGTCCTTATACTCGGCGATATAACCAAGTTCGAGTTCAACTGCACTCATAAAATCGGTATGTTCATGGATACCCATCGGGTTATTCAACATAATACGAACGTTCGTTGCGTGCTTGTCAATACCAGCTTGGAACTGTTTCCGAAGCACCATTTTAATTTCATCTTTCATTTAAATATTCCTCATATAATTATCACCATCAATTCTCTTATACGCTACTTTTGCGCAGTTGTCAACCCTTTTTTCAAATATTTTACTGCCCATATATTTGGACCATAATCAAACTCTGTAAACGGGTCACCGATTGTTTCAAACCCTGCTGCCAAATAACTGGGCAGAGCATCTAAACGAGGATAACTCCACACGAGTTCCGCATTGTTTTGCTCAGCAATTTCTATTGTTTTGTCGAAGAGAAACTTAGATATACCCTTGCCTCTATGTTCAGGCAGAATATATATTCCTCTTGACCGCAGATGAGTATTTGATGACATGAAACAAGAGTTACAACCAATCAATTTATTATCGTCGAAGTAACCTATAAACCAAACGTCAGAGCAGGGAACTTCTGAGTTATAACCACCCAGAAATTCCCACTCATTATATGGTTTGATCAGTTCAGTATCAGGCCATAATTTTTTCCACAGAGGAAGAATTTCCTCGAATGATATAAGTTTTATCATACATTATGGTTTAAACGTTGGTTGGAACACATTGGCCAAATCTGCAGTGCCGACGCTTATGTCGGCATGGACAGTGGAATCTAGATCTTCCAGAATACTTCCAGTAATTTCTACTGCGTCAGTAATGTAGAAGAAGACTTTGGATACCTCTGTTGAGTAATGTGTAACCTTAGAAATATTCAACTCAATTTTTTCGAACCCATCATCAGGTAATACAGTAGGAATATCGATGAGAACTCCACCTGTTTCTGGGTCTACGTGAACAAAACTTTCATACTTTTGTTTTTGTGCAGCATCCAACCATTGCACAGTATATGTGATATCTTCACCCACAACGGTAGAAACATAACCGAATCCTAAAGAACCAGTATCAATTACAATCTTAGGAGTAGAACTACTCAATGTTCCAAGATAATATTTGTTGTTCCCTGAAAAATCACCGTTGATAAGTTGAACAATCTTATTTTGTTTACTGGTAAAGTTTTCTCTGTTAAACAGAATAGAACCTTTCAGTGAAGTCGACGATATAAGATTCAACACTTGCGAATGGGATGGTGGGGTTGCTGAAATTGATTGAATTATTGTAGCGGCTGCAGTGACATATGGTGCTGCGAAAGAAGTACCACTTACTCTCACATAAGAACCACTTATCGAAGCAACATCTACATCAACTCCTGGTGCAAAGATGTCGAGAGTTTGACCATAAGGTGAAGTCGCAGAAGCATCTGCTACTGCGGTGGCGGTAAATCCTGCAACAATGTCATCATCATCAATGGCACCAACAGTAATAACTTCGGGCATACCTGCTGGAGTATAATTTGAAACATCATCTGCTCCATTACCAGCAGAACAGACAACAACGCAACCTACCGAAATTGCACCAAGGAACTTGTTTCTCAAGAAAGGACTGTATGGAGTCGCCCAACTAGCATTGATTGTTACGTTTTTAGATGGATTATTTTGTTTAAATTCTTTAATCTCATCCAGAACAGCGCCCAGTTGAAGAATAGTAGGTTTTGTATCATTGTCGAATACTTTATAGTTGTAAAGTGTAACGTTTTGCGTAACACCTACCTTTTTACCAGCGATACAAGAAGCAACTGCAGTTCCGTGTCCTTGATTATCTGCGTAAGAACTGTAAGATAACTTACCAAAGTTTACGACCTCAACACCTTGAAGTTCAGCGTGAGGATTGATACCAGAGTCAATGACAAAAACTGCTGGTTTATTTCTTATATTAATAGCAAACGTATCAAATTCTTTGAATGGTCTAAAACGGTTAGAGACTCTGCGCCTTGCCCAATCATTCGGTGTCGTGATTGATGATCCTGAAAGTTGTGACAGAAGTTTTACTTGAGTATCTGCGCAATCGATATTACCAGAGCAAGCATCGTAAAATCCAATGGGGTCGGAAGTCTCCACAACTGAATACGAACCTTCAGTCGAGACTACAGTGTGTTCTGGGCATCTAGATAAATCTGCAGTCCGAACAATGAGTGTTATTGGCGACGCATCATACGAAACATCTGCACCAGGATAACGCATCGCGTATGTGAATAGATTTGCACCAACAGTAATGCTGGTTGAATCTTGGGTTGAACGCCCAACTTTACTAGCGAAACTGTTTCTTTTGTCTGCAGTTTCAAAGAGAACATTAAACGTCATTAGATTTCCTTAAATTTTTTTGTTTCAATATATTTATTCGTGTTGATATCTCAGGAACAACCGTTATCGGATTATTTGTGTAAAATCCAGCAAATTTTCTAATTGGTTTACGAAATTGGTGCTCAAAAGTCCACCCATCGCCTGTCATCTCTTCATAATATTTCTTGATGGTTTCAAATCCATTGTATTTTTGCTCTTGGGGGATTACATCATACCCCATAGTTTTATAACAAAGAATCTTTGACTCGTATCTATGCATTGCATCGGTAGCATTGACGTATGGTGTGAATATTGTTGCCATTAAAGAAAGTCTCCAATCCTGCAACCAAAAACTACCTATGATTGGAAAGTTTACTGCTTGTGAGTATTTACACCAGTCAGTTTCTTCTTTCGTAGGCGTATACCATGAAAAATCTGTGTATTGTGTTAAGTTATTACCGCCGAAAATAGCAGAAGTATACCCAAGATCTTTCAATTTACCTGCCAGATATAAATGCACTGCGAATTGTGGACTTGAGATTTTATACTTGGTGGCAAAATCATATAACTGATTGTTTAAAAACCATATAACATCCAAGTCAATTAAACGAGGAGTTATGTTTCGAGACTCACAAAACTTTATAGCATGACTGACATCATGTATATTGTGATCATCTAGGAAGTTGAATATCACAACTTCAGGTGTAACTCCTGCATACAGGAAGGTATCAACAACAGTTTGACTATCGACTCCGCCGCTAAGACATACAGCAGGTCGACTACCAATTGTAGAAGGCAGATTCATTACCGCAAGTTTACAATTTTCTTCCAGTGTTGCTGAGTTAGCAATGTCCAGCATTTCTTCTGTGATGTTTACATTCCAGACCATATCGGTATCTGTAAATGAAACAGAGATCCAATCATCTAGAGTGCCTTGCATTATTCAACTCGCCATGATTTTGTATTCAGTTTAATATTAGTCGGCCAATCACCCTCGGTAAATGACTTGTCGTGGAACCGTAGTTCATTTGTTGGCATGATACACAGTCTGCCATTGTCTAGTTCTATAAACATAAACTCTTTAGACTGCGATGGATGCATACTGTAACCATCGTTCATCGGAATAGCAGTAAACAGATAACGACCAAACTCTCCACTACTGCGGATCTCTGCTCGCTGGGTATTCAGATAATCATAACAGACAACTGAGAACTGATCACCGTAGCAATCCCATACCTGTGTATCTTCAAGCACCCATTCTGGTTCTGGGTCTGCAGAAAATGCCAGAGCATGCGGCGGAACACTGCGCCAGACAGCACCACATTCCAACATCACATGACAACCCCACGAATGTCCAGGTTTTGAATGTAATGCAAACCAGATACAAGGTTCAAAGGTATATGGTTCTACGCCCTTGCGAATGAACGATGAGTCCACCCAACAGTAGATGTGATTCGGAATATTACCTGAACCAGTATAAAGCATTACTCGACTTCGAAGACCTTGACTGTCTGGAACTGTGCCTTACTCACAAAACCAATACCCAGCAGAGTATCTATGCGGTCAGTTGCATCGGCATAATTTGCATACCTACCATCATCGAACCACCACCAGCGGTCGAGACCCAGAAACCAACGAGGTTGGCGGCGATACTCGACCAACCACATATCGTCTGTGCGATGGATGCGTAACTTTGTAATTTTAATATGGTCAAACTCTATACCATATTCATTAGCGACCAATTCGCTCATACCTTCCTCCACATGGCATACTTTGCCTTTGCTGCTAGTCCTTGGAACTTATTATGATTTATAATATCTTGAATTTCATCAGAAGTCAATCCATTTTCAACCATTTCATTAATATCTTTTCCTGGAACATCTGGCCAGATTACGATTCTATATCCCTGATCAATATACTTATTCATCAACTTACCAACGTCTCTGTTCTTAGGTTGGTTGTCAAAAATGATTGTTATTTTATCTTTTGAGATCGGGAGTTGATCAATCTTTCCGAATGAGGTTCCAGCACAAGCAATAGAATTATGCAGAAAAAGGGAGTCAAGAGGCCCTTCGACGACGAATACTTCTTGTGTAGGATCGACCTTATCCAAACCAAAAATCGAGGGAGCATCTTCGTCTACCTTAATGTTAATATAACGAAGTGACTCGCCTCTGATTCCGCGAAGGCTAACAACAAGGAGTTTGTTATTGCCATCAAGAAAAGGAATCGCGAGTCGCGGTTCAGACGTAATGATCGAGTTTTTATATTTGTCATTAAGTTGTATGACATCTTTAACATTAGATATGAAATACAACCTATCAAAAGCATCGCGAGGGATCCTGCGGTTAGTAACATATTGAATTACCTCATGGTCATCTGGTAGTGTATCGAGACGATCCATAATCGAGTCGATCAGTTTAGGTTCAGGTTTCTTAGTAAACTTTGGTTCTTCAAACTTGAGAATCGTTTCAACATTCTTATGCGCATTAGCACGACCATGTCCACCGTCAGCATATCGTTCGACGACATACTGACTGTATTGGTTAGGATCGAAGTTCTTCAGAAAGGTTCCGAAGTGATGACTCGCACCGCACTTATGGCACTTGTAATATAGATCCTGTTTACCACGATAGAAATAACCTCGAGATCTTTTCTTGTTACGTTGTGAGTCGCCACAGAGAGGACACCTGCAGTTGAATAGATCTTGAGATTTTTTCTTGAAGTTCTCGAGACGATGCGCGATCGTATTCAGATACTTAATGTCAATATATAAACTCATAATATAGTTATACCCGATTTCATCGGAGAAGTAAAGGCTTTTATTGAATAAATTTCATAAGCATTGGAAGTATCTTGGTTATGATAGCACCGATAACGATACCACCACCAATCATAAGATACTTGGTTTTTTCCAATTTGTCAATACGTTTTTTATTTTTTTCTTCTTCTTTATCAAC
>Ga0315909_10008836_pt1 | contig 10986 bp, 11 predicted proteins | sample LakEriMetagenome_11_FD_203527 | JGI IMG/M metagenome (GOLD analysis project Ga0315909, IMG submission 203527) | Freshwater fungal communities from buoy surface, Lake Erie, Ohio, United States - Buoy 2 MA125 | ecosystem: Environmental > Aquatic > Freshwater > Lake | place: USA: Lake Erie, Ohio...
ACCGCCTGAGCCGCGACCGCACCCAGCAACTTCCCGCGACGTTCCGTTCGCATTTCCGACGACTCCCGACAGCCGACCGTTCGACACCTGGAGCAAGGACACGCTCGCATGATCGCGACGACACTCGTGACGATGGCATCCCCGGCACTCTGCCTCGCGCCGCTGTTGGCCACGCTGGCGGGCCGCGTTCCGGGCATCTTCTTCGGCCTGCCGCTGGTGGCGCTGGCGAGCCTGATCTTCGCGGCGACGCACCACGAGGATCCGGCGGCGATCCGGCTGGCCACCGTGCACTGGATGGTGTGGCTCGGCGGCATGCTCGGCATTGTGCTCGCCGCCGTGCTGTTGCTGGGGTGGCTGCAGTAGCCGGAGCCGGCCACGGGAGTCGTCCCATGCGCGCGGAACGTCGAGGGTGGGCCAGCCGGCCGGCGGCCGGAAGCGTCAGCCGCCGCGGTGCGCTGGCGACGGCCGCTCTCGTCGCTGCGCCCGCGATCGCAGCCGTCGGAAGAGCCTCCGACCAGAAGCCCCGGATCAGGATCGGCCAGATCGGCGTCGGCCACGCCCACGCCTCCAAGCTCGCCATCTACCGTGCATCGCCGGACTACGAGGTCGTCGGCGTCGTCGAGCCTGACCCGGAGCTGCGGGCGGCCGCGGAGCGGACTGCCCCCTACGCGGGGCTCGAGTTCCTCACGCGCGACCGGCTGCTCGAGACGCCGGGCCTGGAGGCGGTGCTCGTGGAGACCAGGGTCCGCGACCTGCTCGACCAGGCGGAGACCTGCGTGGCGGCGGGCAAGCACGTCCACATCGACAAGCCCGCCGGCGAGTCGCTGCCGCAGTTCCGCCGCATCCTCGCGGCCGCCGAGAAGCGGAACCTGCTCGTGCAGATGGGCTACATGTACCGCTACAACCCGGCGGTGGTGCTCCTGCGGGAATTCCTGGCGCGGGGCTGGCTCGGGGACGTCTTCGAGGTCCACGCGGTGATGAGCAAGGTCGTCGATCCCGCGAGCCGCACGCGGTGGGCCGAGTACCGGGGCGGGGTGATGTTCGAGCTCGGCTGCCACGTGCTCGACCTCGTGGTCGGCCTGCTGGGCCCGCCGCAGGAGGTGGCCTCGTTCACCCGGCACAGCGGGCCGATCGACGACGGCCTCGTCGACAACATGCTGGCGGTGCTGAGCTACCCGCGTGCGACCGCGTCGGTGCGGGCGTCGGCGCTGGAGGTGGAGGGGGGAAGTCGGCGGCACCTGGTCGTGTGCGGGACCGAGGGCACGTTCCACATCCAGCCGCTCGACAACCCGGCGGCCCGCGTCGCGCTGTCGCGAGATCGCGACGCATACAAGAAGGGCGTGCAGGAGATCGCCTTCCCGGCCTACACCCGCTACGTCGCCGACGCGGCCGACATGGCCCGGATCATCCGCGGGGAGAAGGCGTCGGACTATCCCGCCGCGCACGACCTCGCCGTGCAGGAGACGCTCCTGAAGGCGTGCGGCATCGGCACCGCTCAGGGGGCCGAGCCCCGCTGACGCCGTCGACGCCTTGAACGCATTCGAGATCGCTGCGGCGTTGCCCCGGTACACCAAGAAGCGTAGGCGAAGGAATCGGCGGAAGCTCGACCTTGCGTTTGGCCGCTTCGGCCACAGCGAGGAGACTTCTGCCGTCCCGAAGCCGGTGCTCCACGTATCTCGGATGCGCTCTACGCCTGCCGCTCGAGCCTGCGCAGCTGGCCGCAGGCCGCGTCGATCCGGGCACCCTTCCGCCGGCGGACCTGCACGTTCACGCCCGCCTGCCGCAGCACGTCGAGGAACCGCTCCTGCGAGCCCTTCGTCGGCTCCCGCCATTCGAGCCCGGCCACCGCGTTGTAGGGGATGACGTTGACCAGCGCCGCGCGGCGGCCGAGCAGGCGGGCGAGCCGCCCGGCATCCTCGGGCGAGTCATTCACGCCGCCGAGCAGCACGTATTCGAACGTCAGCCGCCGGCCCGAGGCCTCCCAGTAGCGGTCGGCCGCCGCCATCACCTCGGCCAGCCCGATCGCCTTGTTCACCGGCACGAGCCGCGTCCGCAGCTGGTCCTCGGCCGCATGGAGGGAGACGGCCAGATGGTAGCCGGGATTCTCCGCCGCCAGCCGGTCGATCGCCGCCGGCAGGCCGACGGTCGAGACGGTGATCCGCCGCTGCGAGATGCCGAGGCCCTGCGGATCCTGCGCGACCGCCAGCGCGGGCAGGAGCCGGTCGAGGTTGGCCAGCGGCTCGCCCATCCCCATCACCACGATGTGGCTGAGCCGCTCCGTGGCCGGCAGCAGCTGCTGCAGTCGCAAGAGCTGCTCGAGGATCTCGCCCGTCGAGAGGTTGCGGATCACGCCGTCGAGGCCGCTCGCGCAGAACACGCAGCCCATCGCGCAGCCCACCTGCGAGCTGATGCAGACCGTGCGGCGGTCGCCGTCGCGCAGGAGCACGCACTCGATCCGCTGGCCGTCATGGAGCGCCAGCAGCAGTTTCTCGGTGCCGTCCTCGGCCTTCGAGTGCCGCGCGATCGACGTCGTCCAGATGCGGAAGGCCCGCTCGAGCCCGGCCCGTAGGTCCTTGGGCAGGTCGGTCATGTCGGTGAACGTCGCCGCCCGCCGCTCGAAGAGCCAGCGGCGGATCGCCCGCTCCCGCCAGGCCGGCTGCCCCGCCCTCCCCAGCCAGGCGGCGAGGTCCTGATCCTGCTCCAGGATGTGCGGCAGTGCGTGGCCGGGAGCCGCCGGCGGCGGGGCCGCCTCGAGGCTGGCGTCGCCGGCATCCGCGGGGTACATTTCTGGCGTCATTTCCCCATCATAGTCGTCCGATCGGTCGACACGCGTGACGAGCATGAGCGACAAGAAATTCGAAGAGCGGACGCAGTGGGTGTACGACGAGCGGGCGTTCCCGGTCTGGAACGCGTCGTTTGCCAAGGCCGACCGCACCGACATGATCCGCGAGGATCTCTGGGCGGGCAGAAGCATCTCGATCATGCTGGCCGTGCTGGTCGCGATCGGCCTGGTCCTGTCGCTCGTCACGCTGCTGTTCGTGATGAACTGGCGCTAGGCGGCGCCGCGCGACGGGCCGTCTCGTTGCCCCTCCGCGGCGACCGGGCTAGACTGTCCGCCGTTTCGGGGTGCGGGTTTGGTCCGGCCTGCAGGGGTGCTTCGCATGTCGGCGTCCACGGCGCGACGTTCGGGGTCACGGGACATTCCCGCGGCGGTCGCCTGCCGCGCCGCCGCCAAGCTGAACCTCTCGCTGGCGGTGCTCGCGCGACGCGACGACGGGTTCCACGAGATCGAGTCGCTGGTCGCGCCGGTGACGCTTCACGACACGGTCGAGGTGCGGTCGGCCGAAGAGCCCGGCATCCGGCTGCGGGTGCGGTTCGCGGGCGGCCTGGCCACGGCCGCCGGCAGCGTGCTCGCGACCGACGTGCCGACGGACGCCACGAACCTCGTGGTGCGGGCCGCCCGCGCCTTGGCCGCCGCGGCCGGCATCGCGCCGGATGACGGCGCCGGACCGGGGCTCGAGATCGACCTCGTCAAGCGGATCCCCTCGGGCTCTGGCCTCGGCGGCGGGTCGAGCGACGCGGCGGCGGTGATCGTGGCGGCGGCCCGCGTCTGGGGGATCGATTGGCCGCGCGATCGGCTGGCGGTGATCGGCGGCCGCATCGGCAGCGACGTGCCGGTGTTCTTCGCGGGCGGCGCCGCGATCATGGGCGGTCGGGGCGAACGGGTCGAACCGGTCCGCGGCATCCCGACGCTGCACGCCGTCATCGCCAGGCCGGCGGCCGGCCTCTCGACGGCGGCCGTCTACGCGCGCTGCACTCCCGATCCCGCCCGCCGGGGCGATGCCGCTCGGCTCGCGGCGGCGCTGGCGGCCGGCCGGCTGCGCGGGGCGATGCCACTCATGCACAACGCGCTGCAGGACGCCGCACGCGGCCTCTGCCCGGAGGTCGGCCGGCTGCTCGACGCCTTTGTTGGGGCCGGCGCCGCGCACCCGCTGCTCACGGGCAGCGGCAGCGCCTGCTTCGCGCTGGTGCGGTCGGCGACGGAATCACGGCTGGTGGCGGCGCGGCTTCGCATGGCGGGCTGGCCGGGGGTCTACGCGGTGCGGTTCGCGACGGCGGGGCGGCCGGCGTGATCGATGGTCGGTGGCCGCGCCGCGGACACCGATGGGCGGATCGGCGGGGGGCGGGGGGCGGCGCATGGAGATCACGGAAGTTCGCGTGAAGCTCGTGGAGCAGACGGCCGAGCGGCTGCTCGCCTTCTGCTCGATCACCATCGATGCCGCCTTCGTCGTCCGCGACATCAAGATCATCGACGGGCCGAACGGGCCGTTCGTCGCGATGCCGAGCCGCAAGCTTGCCAGCCACTGCCGGGCATGCGGCGGCAAGAATCCGCGGAAGGCTGGCTTCTGCAGCCACTGCGGCGCGAAGCTCGCGGAGGGACAGCCGCCGCGCGACGGGGACGGCCGCGTCAGGCTCTACGCCGACATCGCCCACCCGATCAATGCCGCCTGCCGCGACCTGATCCAGCGGCGGATCGTGAGCGAGTACGAGAGCGAGCTTGTCCGCGCGCGGCAGCCGGGATACGTCTCGCGGTACGACGCGATCGGCGACGAGGAGCCGCGGCCGCGCGGGTAGGCGGGCCCCGCCGCACGTCGGTCGAACCGGATGACGCAAGGGTTTTGTGGCAATCGCTTCGTCGTCGGGCATGGCCCGGTTCCGGCGTCCCCGTGCCCATCGCCGGACGTTCGCTCCGGCCTGACCAATCCGCCTCCGGCAGATCGGTGCCCGGCCTTCGCTCTCTCGAAGCTGACGTCGCTGCGACATCCATGTCTGCGCTCGTCAGCGTCGCCAGCTCACGGCACGCGGGGAAGCCGGAACCTCGATCACCACGGCGCGGGACAGATCGCCAGGTCGGCTCCCGCTGCATCGATCATGTGCGGGCGTTGTCAGGACCGCACGAGCCGGTGGAAGTCGGCGGTCAGCCGGGCCGTGATCGGGCCGGGCAGGCCGGTGCCGACCTTGCGGCCGTCGATCTCCACGACGGGCAGCACCTCGGCGGCCGTGCCCGTGAGGAAGCATTCGTCGGCCGTGTAGAGGTCGTGCCGCACGAGCGTGGCCTCGCGGCAGTCGATGCCGGCCGCCTGGGCCAGGTCCATCACCGCGCCGCGGGTGATCCCCTCGAGGATGCCGGCGTCGGGCGGGGGCGTGAGCAGCCGGCCGCCGCGGACCACGAAGACGTTGTCGGCGGTGCACTCGGCCACCTCTCCCTTGTGGTTGAGCATCAGCGCCTCGACGCAGCCGGCCTGCAGTCCCTCGAGCTTCGCCATGATGTTGTTGAGGTAGTTGAGCGACTTGATCCGCGGGGAGAGCGCGGCCGACTGCACCCGCTGCGTGGCCGCCGTCACGATCCGCAGGCCCTTGTCGTAGAACTCCCGCGGGTAGAGGCTGATCGTGTCGGCGATCACGATGACCTGCGGGTTCTTCGTGCGGTTGGGGTCGAGGCCGAGGCTGCCGGCGCCGCGGGTCACCACGAGCCGGACGTAGCCGTCGGCGAGCTTGTTGGCGGCGAGCGTGTCGACGACCGCCTTCGCCACCTGCTCCTTCGGGAGCGGGATCTCCAGGCAGATGGCGCGGGCGCTGGCCCAGAGCCGGTCGAGGTGGGCGTCGAGCCGGAACACGCGGCCGGAGTAGCTCCGCAGTCCCTCGAAGACGCCGTCGCCGTAGAGCAGGCCGTGGTCGAAGACGCTGACGCGGGCCTCGTTCTCGGGCACGAGGCGGTCGTTCATGAAGATGATGCGCGGCATGTCTGGTACTCGCTGGCTCCGGGCAGGTTCCCCGTGATCGGTCGTTTCCGGTCGCCGCGCACGGGGCATCGGCCCGCACGCCCCGCTCACACCCCGACGACGCGGCCCGCCGCCAGCCGCACGACCCGCGCTGCGCGGCGGGCGATCGCCGCATCGTGCGTCACGAGCACTATAGAAAGGCCGTCGCGGGCGTTCAACTCGCACAGCGCGTCGAGGATGCCAACGCCGCTGGCCTCGTCGAGGTTCCCCGTCGGCTCGTCCGCCAGGAGCACGCGGGGCTCGGCCACCAGGGCCCGCGCGATCGCCACCCGCTGCATCTCGCCGCCGGAGAGCTGCCGCGGCGTGTGGTGCAGCCGGCCGCCGAGCCCGAAGCGCTCCAGCAGGTCGCGGGCCCGCTCCCGGGCCGAGGCCCGCACCCGCAGCCACTCCCACACGCCGTGCCGCACCAAGAGCGGCGCCAGCACGTTCTCCAGGGCGTCGAGCTCCGGCAGCAGGTGGTACGACTGGAAGACCATGCCGATCGCCGTGTTGCGCAGCCGGTCGCGGCGGGTGACGGAGACGTTGTCGATCCGTTCGCCGCCGAGGTGGACCTCGCCCGAGTCGGGCGCGTCGAGCAGGCCCATGAGGTGCAGGAGCGTGCTCTTGCCGGAGCCGCTCTGGCCGACGACGGCCACGAAGCCCCCGGGCTCGAGCGCGAAGTCGACGCCGCGGAGCACCTCCAGCGTGCCTCCGCCGGACCGGTAGCTCTTGCGGACGTCGACCACCCGCAGGATCGCGTCTGGCGCGGCTGCCTCAGTCATGGCGGAGCGCCTCCACGGGGTGGAGGCGGGCCGCCCGCAGGGCCGGCAGCACGCTCGACGCGACGGCGATCGCCACTGCGCCGGCGATGATCCAGGCGATCGTCACGGGGTTCACGATCGTGGGGATCTTGAAGAAGTAGTAGATCGACGGGTCGAACACCCGCTGGCCGGTGCACCATTCCACGCCGGCGCGGATGGTGTTGATGTTCCAGGTGATCGCCAGGCCGAGCGCGAGCCCGACCCCTGCCCCCACGAGACCGAGGAAGAGCCCGTAGCCGAGGAAGATGCCGGCGATGCCCGACGAGCCGGCGCCGAGCGACTTGAGGATGCCGATGTCGCGGGTCTTCTCCACGACGATCATGAAGAAGATGGCCAGGATGCCGAAGCCGGCCACGGCGATGATCAGGAAGAGCAGGATGTTGAGCACCGCCATCTCCATGTCGACGGCCGAGAGGAGCGGCCCCTGCTTGTCGCGCCAGGTGGACACCGCGTACATCTCGGCGGGGAAGGCCTTCCGCAGCCGGTCGCGGACGACGTCGAGGTCGGCGCCGGGCTTGAGCCGGATCTGGATCGAGTTGACGCTGGCCAGACCGGACTGGGGGTCGATCATGCCGCGCATCCGCTGCAGGGCGGCGATCGGCACGAAGACGAAGTTCGAGTCGTACTCGCTCATCTTGCTCTCGTAGAAGTCGACGATCGTGAAGGTGTCGCTCACCGCCTTCGGCGGCGTGCCGGCCGTGGGGAACGTGATCTTCACGTCGTCGCCGGGCAGCACGAGGAAGCGGTCGACGCCCTCCGAATCGCGGAAGCTCGCCAGGCCGATGCCGGGCACGATGCCGGTGAACTGCTCCTTGGCCGGATCCATCGACAGGCCCTCGTCGGGCCGGGCGGCGCGGAAGGGATCGCGGCGGGCTGCACCAGCGGGAGCCGCGGGGTCGGTGGCGGGCTGTGGCGCGGCCGGGTCGGCGGCGGGAGCGGCGGGATCGGCCGCGACGTCCGGGCTCGCCGGCGGCGCATCACCGGCGGGGCTCGTCGCGGCGAGCACCGCGTCGACCTGCTGATCGATCGGCCGGGACGGCTGCCCGGCCGCCGCGCCGCGGGCCGCCTCCTTCTCCCGCCAGAGCTTCTCGCGGGCCACCCGCATCCGCCGGTGCGGCCAGCCGGCGGACTCCAGCGCCGGCCGCTGCGGTCCGTTGTCTCCCGCGTCGCCGCCCGCCTGGCTGTCGGTCGTGTCGTAGCCGCCGTCGCGGAGCTCGAACGAGAGCTGCCGGCGGTTGTCCGGGTGCTGCAGGTAGCTGCCGAAGTCGCTCACCAGCGCGTGCGTCGACTCGTCGATGCCGATGAACATCACCTGCCGGGTCAGCCACTGGCCGCGGACCTGGAAGCTGAGCATCGCGGGCACCGCGACGGTCGGCGTCATGCCGGCGATCTGGTCGCCCGCCGCCCGCTCGATCTCCTCCATGTGCCACTTCGGGTCCTGGAAGCCGGAGAGCGAGTGGCTCTCGAAGACCAGGTCGGAGAGGATGCCGTGGATCCGCGTCTGCATCTCGTGCGAGAAGCCCGCCATCACGGCGTTGACCACGATCATCGTGGCCACGCCGAGCATCACGCTCACCACGCTCGCCAGCGCGATCCAGCGGGTGCGGAGGTAGCGCCAGCAGAGCAGGAGCTTGTACATGGTGGCTCGGCAGGGCTGGTCAGCCCTCCGCGTGTGGCCGGTGGATCGGGAAGAGGATCACGTCGCGGATCGAGGCCGCGGCGGTGAGGAACATCACCAGCCGGTCGATGCCGATGCCCAGGCCGCCGGCCGGCGGCATGCCGTGCCGCAGGGCGCGCAGAAAATCGGTGTCCATGCGGGCCATCGACTCCTCCGGCGGGAGCCCCGAGAGCTGCGTGCGGAAGAGTTCCTCCTGCAGGTCGGGATCGTTGAGCTCGGTGTAGGCGTTGGCCAGCTCGATCCCGGCCACGTAGAGCTCGAACCGCTCGGCGACGTGCGGCGCGCCCGCCTTCCGCTTGGTGAGCGGGCAGATCGCCGCGGGATAGTCGAGCACGAAGACGGGGCCGGAGAGCGTCTTCTCGACCGTCGCCTCGAAGAGGTCGCTCTTGACGACGTCGGGATGCCGGCCGGCCGTCTCGATCCCCAGGGCCGCCGCCGCGGCGGCCACGCTGGCCTGGTCGGCCGGATCGCATCGCGCCACGTCGGCGAGCAGGTCGTCGTATCTCGCACGGCGGAACGGCGGCGTGAGGTCGACCGCGTGCCCCATCCACTCGAACCTGGTCGGCGTGCCGGCGGCTCGCGCGGCGTCGAGGAAGATCGCCTCGGTGAGGTCCATCATCGTGCCGTAGTCGCCGTAGGCCTCGTAGGCCTCCATCATCGTAAACTCGGGGTTGTGCCGCGGGCTCACGCCCTCGTTGCGATAGACGCGGCCGAGCTCGAAGACCCGCTCCATGCCGCCCACGAGCAGCCGCTTGAGGTGCAGCTCCAGCGCGATGCGGAGCACCAGCGGCATGTCGAGCGCGTTGTGATGGGTCTTGAACGGGCGGGCCGCGGCACCGCCGGCGGTCTCCTGGAGCGTGGGCCCCTCCACCTCGAGGTAGCCCCGCGACGTGAGCGTCTTCCGCACCGACTCGACGATCCGGCAGCGGGCCACGAACCGGTCGCGGACGCCCTCGCCGTGGATGAGATCGAGGTAGCGCATCCGCTGGCGGAGGTCGGCGTCGACCAGGCCGTGGTACTTGTCGGGGGGCGTCTCCAGCGACTTGGTCAGGAACTCGACGCCCGTGGCGAAGACCGTCATCTCACCGGTCTTCGAGTGGCCCAGCCGGCCGTCGACGCCGATCAGGTCACCGAGGTCGAGGCAGTCGATCACCTTCCAGGCGTCGGGCCCGACCTGCTTCTTGCCGAGCATGATCTGGATCCGGCCCGTGCGGTCGACGAGGTCGATGAACACGAGGCTGCCGGCGCTGCGCAGGAGCATGATCCGCCCGGCGACGCGGACGGTCGGGCCGCCGGTGAAGTCGGGCGAAGGGTCGAGGGACGCTCCGGCCGCGCGGACGTCGGCGATTGGCGCGACGCCGTCGTATCGTCGGCCCCAGGGATCGACGCCGAGCGACTCGAGCTTCTCGAGCTTGTCGCGGCGGGCCTTCTCCAGCGCCCCGCGGGTACCGGTGGCAGGGGGCGGGCTGCCGGCCGGCGTGGTGTGGTCCGTGGGCTGTGACACGTGCGTCTCGAGGCCGGAGTGAGGCGCGGCGGGGGCCGCCTGCGCCGAAAGCGGGGATTGTCGGGTTTTTCCGCGGGTTCGTGAAGCGGGATTTCGTGGGAATCTCCGCTTGGCCGCCCGGCCCGTGGTGGCGAGCCGCCGCGCGAGGCGGGAGGTGCGAATGGAGGCCGGAGGGTATAAATCGCCGCCATCATGTCGGTGCCACATCGCCCCAGCCTGTTCAGCGTCGAGCTGCGGACCGCCCGTTGGACGGAGCTCGTCGAGTGGTATCGCAACGTCCTCGGCCTGAGGGTGCTGCTCCGCGTCGTCGACGACGGCTACGCGCTCCTCGAGGCGGGCGACGCCCGGCTGGCGATCCTGGGCCGGCCGACGCCGGGAGAGCCGAGCGGGCGCTGGAGCCTCGGCTTCGAGGTCGAGGACCTCGACGTCGCGCACGAACGGCTGGCCGCCGCCGGCGCGACCGTCACCCAGCCGCAGACGCACCACGAGGGCTTCCGCGAGCTCCGTGCCGTCGATCCCGACGGCAACCGGCTGCGGCTCTTCTCCTGGCCGGCCGGGCACTGACGAATCGCCCTGATGTCGAGCCGCATTGCTTCGCGGGGCTGCGGCATGCTCGTCAGCATCGGGAGCGGCGGAGTGCTGAAGAAACGAAGGCTGTAACTCCGATGCGCAGCCAATCAGCGCCGGGGCCGGAGGCCCGGGTGACCCGGAAGGCCGAGCCCGCCGTGAAGACAGCCAGATACGTTCCTACCAGCCCCTGGTGGCCAGCCGCGCGCGGCACAGGAGCGAGTCGGCCGTCATGAAGAGCGTCTGGCCGTCCCCGCCGAAGCCGCAGTTGGCCGTCTTCTGGCCCGTGAGGAACGTGCCCAGGTGCTTGCCGTCGGCCGAGAGCACGAGCACGCCCCCCGGCCCCGTCGCGAAGACGTTGCCGGCCACGTCGACCTTCAGGCCGTCGGGCAGGCCCTGGCGGGTCTTCATCAGCGTCGTGCCGTCGAAGAAGGTGCGGCCCTCGTCGAGCGTGCCGTCCGCCTGCACGTTGAAGACCTTCCAGAGAGGCGCGTCCGGATCGGACTGGGCGACGTAGAGCCGCTTTTCGTCGGGGGAGAACGCGATGCCGTTGGGCCGGGTCATCGTCTTGCACAGGAGCGTCACGCCGCCGTC
>Ga0315909_10008841_pt1 | contig 10984 bp, 10 predicted proteins | sample LakEriMetagenome_11_FD_203527 | JGI IMG/M metagenome (GOLD analysis project Ga0315909, IMG submission 203527) | Freshwater fungal communities from buoy surface, Lake Erie, Ohio, United States - Buoy 2 MA125 | ecosystem: Environmental > Aquatic > Freshwater > Lake | place: USA: Lake Erie, Ohio...
CCCCCAATACGATCAAAAGACTCTTTAAGTCTTACGACGGGAACAGGTGCTTCAGGAGAAATTCTTGATACGTTACCAATTAAATAACGATCTAGCATTAAGTCGCCAATAACTAATGCCCATTTATTGCGAGCATTGAATTTATTTTTGATAATGTCGATATCAGTCATATGTTAGTTATTTTCATCAATAAGTTCGCAAAGCGTATGCCCGATTAGGATGTGCGCCTCTTGAATTCTTGCTGTTTCATTGGAATCTACGACGATACTATGATTTGATATTTTTTTAATAAGACCGCCATCACCACCTGTTAATCCAATGGTAATGGCACCTAATGCGTTTGCTTTTTCTAAACCTTTCACCACATTTTTACTATTACCTGATGTAGAGATACCAATCACCACATCATTTTTTAAGCACAATGCTTCAACTTGTCTTGAAAAAATATGTTCAAAGCCATAATCATTTCCAACTGCTGTGAGAATTGATGTATCTGTAGTTAGTGCAATTGCGGGCAAACCTTTTCTTTCTTTAACAAAGCGACCAACAATTTCAGCTGCAATATGTTGACTATCAGAGGCACTTCCGCCATTGCCAAAAATTAATACTTTACCACCAGCGTGAAGTGTCTTTTTAATAATATCTGCAACTTCATTCACATTATTAATAACTGAGGATAGTTTATGAATCGTATCAAGATGACTTTTAAAGATGGATTCTATTTTTTTAATATTTTCACTCATGCGTATGTATCACTTTTTGTTAAGTAATTCGTTGCGTAATCTTTAACGCCTTCTTCAATCGTTAAGAAGGGTTTTGTATATCCCGCATCTTTTAGTTTCTTAATGTTAGCTTCAGTAAAATATTGATATTTTCCCTTAAGGTCATTTGGCATATCAATATATTTAATTACATCAAGATCGCCCTCTACACTTTTAACGAGCGACTCAGCTAACGCTTTAAAGCTCGATGCTTTTCCTGTGCCTATATTATAAATACCTGAATGATCTTTGTGACTTAAAAAATGTAAGACAGCTGCGGCTGCATCTTTGACATAAACAAAATCTCGTAATTGCATACCATCTTGATAGTCTGGACGATCACTTTTAAAGAGTCTTATTTCGCCTTCTTTTTTAAGTTGGTTAAATGAATGAAATACAACACTTGCCATTCTGTTTTTATGATATTCGTTTGGACCATACACATTAAAGAATTTGAAACCACACCAATGTGGCGGTGTTTTTTCTTTCGCTAGCACTTGTTGAACAACCCATTGGTCAAAAAATTGCTTTGAATAGCCGTAAGCGTTAAGTGGCCTTAGTTTGCTTAGCTCAGATTCTTTATCATCATAACCAAACTCACCTCCACCATAAGTAGCTGCAGAGCTTGCATAAAGAAAAGGAATTTTATGCTCGCTTGCATAGCGCCATAAATTTTGGCTGTAACGAATATTATGATTTAAGAGTTTGTTGAAATCAGTTTCAGTTGTAGCGCTGATTGCGCCCATATGAATAATAGCTTCAATATCTTGTTTTTTTTCAAGCCAAGGAAAAAGATCATCTTTAGCAAGATAATCGATATATGTTCTTTTGCTTAAATTATTCCATTGATCCGGGTGTTGGATGTCATCCACGATGATGATGTCTTTTCGGTCAAGGATGGTATTAAGATGCCAAGCAATGACGCTTCCGATCATGCCAGCACCACCAGTCAGTATTATCATAATGGGATGTTATCTTTAAATAATTAAGACTGCTTCTTTTCTACGAGTAGCGCTCTTTTTTTAGTGATCGCTGAATTTTGAGCCTCTTTTTTTGCCGTCCAGCCCTTATCAATCCAGCCTTGTAAATTTTCTAGAATTATACCTTGCATTGCAGCAATCCATTCTGGATCGTCATTGAGGGCTGGAATATAACTAAAACTTTTGCCACCATGACTTAAGAAAATATGCCTACCTTCAATATTAATTTCTTCTAGAGTCTCTAGACAGTCACTTGAGAATCCAGGACAAATGACATGTACATTTTTTTCTTTCTTTTTGCCCAAATCAGCCATCACTTCAGCGTAATAAGGTTTTAGCCATTCAGCTCTGCCAAACCTCGATTGGAACGAGACCATGTATTCACTTTCTTTTAATTTCAAAGCCTCAGCAAGTAAGCGTGCAGTTTTATAGCATTCGCAATGATAAGGGTCACCTTGCATTAATGATTTTTTTGGTATGCCATGAAAGCTCATAACTAATTTTGATGGCCTTCCATTTCTTTTCCAGAACTGTAAAACAGATGATTTAAGCGCATTAATGTAAAGAGGGTGGTCATGATAATTTCTCACCGTTCTCACTGCAGGAACATTTCTTGTTTTAAGAAGCACGCGCCATAAGGCGTCCATTGCTGATGCGCTTGATGAAGCTGCATATTGAGGATAAAGGGGAAGCAAAAGAATTTTAGTGCAATTTTTTTCTTTTAGTTTGAGTACTGCATTTTTCATTGAAGGATTTCCATAAGACATGCCTAATTCCACTTCAACGGGCTGAGAAACTGCTTTTTTAATTTTTGTGCTTAATGCTTTTGTTTGATTTGTAGCATTAACTAAAAGTGGGGAGCCTTTTTTTGTCCAAACTTTCGCATATTTTTTAGCTGAGCTTCCTGGTCTAAAGACCAAGATAATAAAATGAAGTATCCAGCACCAAATAAATCGTGGCACTTCGACAACTCTTCGATCCATAAGAAATTGCTGTAAGTATTTTCTTACGGCATGAGTGCTGAGAGAATCTGGAGTGCCAAGGTTTGCAAGTATGATGCCAATTTTTGGCACATCACCATGTTGATATTGAGGTTCTTTTGTGAAGTAATTCATTTAATGTTGACTCAGTGCGTTAGAAAGAAGTTTTGCTGTGATATCGACAATAGGAATGACTCTTTCGTAAGCCATTCTTGTAGGCCCAATCACACCTAAGGTACCTACGATTTCACCATCTGTTTCATATGGGGAGGTGATGAGGCTGCATTCATCTAAAGATGAATAGCCTGATTCATTTCCAATAAATATTTGAATGCCTTCGGCAAGTTGACTTTTATCGAGAAGTTTCATGAGAGCTGTTCGCTTTTCAAAGACTTCAAAAATTTTTCTTAAACTTGATATATTTTTCGCGAGTTCTTCAGATTGAATAAGATTATTTTGCCCTGTAATCACAATCGATTCACTTTCAGGTGAAATAACATCATTACCTACTTCAATAGCTGCTGTCATAAGTTTAATCATATCAGCATGCATTTTAGATAACTCTTCCACAAGCGTATCTTTAACTTTGGCAAAAGTATTACCGCTAAAATTATGATTAAAATAATTTGCAGCCTCAATTAAATCATCATGAGTGTAATGCTTTTCAGTCATCACAATTCTGTTTTGAACATTACCGTCATTTGTTACGATAATTACAAGAATTTTTTTCTCAGACAAGCCAATAAATTCTAAGTGTTTGAATGTTGTTTTTTTTGCTTTAGGAATCAGAACTACACCAGCAAAATGTGTCAGTGTCGACAAGATATCTGCAGCATTATTAATAATTTTTTTGTTATCACCAATATTCATTTGATCTTTTAATGAGGTGACCATTTTATCGTCTAAAGGCTTAACGGTCAGAAGAGAGTCCACAAAAAGCCTATAACCTAATTGCGTAGGAATTCTTCCTGCAGAAGTGTGAGGGCTTGTAATAAAACCGAGGTCCTCAAGATCTTTCATAGTATTGCGTATAGAAGCCGGACTTAAATCAAGGCCTGATGATTTAGAAAGAGTTTTAGAAGCTACAGGCTGACCATCATGAATATGTTGTTCAATGAGGGTTTTTAAAAGAATTTGGGCGCGCTTATCTAGCATCATCAAATAGGGTTATTCATATAAATCGATATGCTTTAAAATACTCCGTAAAGCTTAATTTTCATGGTTAATAAGCCATTCTACCACGCAGGACTTTTGTAAATGAATGCTTATATACTAAGTTTTTCTATATTAAATTGCTATATATTCTTACGTCTTAAGTATGCTTTAATTCAATTATGGAAAGTCTCTATAAATCAGTCGCAATTATCGGAAAATATGCGAGCGGAAGCGAATCTTCTGACATTGAATCTCAGCTTTTAGAGCTCGCTCAATATTTAACGAGTAAGCATATCAATATCTTCATTGAGGCTAAAACACATCAATCTGGAAAGTTTCAAGCATTTAAATCGATTACATTAGAAGAGATTGGAGCAAAAGCAGATCTCGCGATCGTCGTCGGTGGTGATGGCACTATGCTCGGTGTTGCAAGATCTCTAGTGAATTTTGATATTCCTTTGATAGGTGTGAATCAAGGACGTTTCGGATTTTTAGCAGATTTAAATACAAGCAATATGTTGGAATCAATCGATGAGATATTTCGAGGCTCTTCATATAAAGACAAAAGAATGCTTTTGCAATCTAAAATTTTTAGAGGCACCACATGCATTCATGAGTCATTAGCGCTTAATGACGTGGTTGTCCGAAGCGGTTCCCGTTTGATTGAATTAGAGGTGTCAATTAATGGTAGTTTTGTTCATAAACAAAGATCAGATGGCCTTGTAGTGACTACACCTACAGGGACGACTGCTTATGCTCTTTCCGCAGGCGGACCCATTCTTCATCCTGAATTAGAAGCTATTTCCATTGTGCCGATTAGCCCGCACACATTAAGTAATCGCCCTATCGCTGTAAGCAGTCAAAGCATTATTGAGATTCATGTGGTGAGTATGGACGAATCTTACCTAAGTATAGACGGACAACTTAAAGTGCCTCTTGAGCCTCGTGATCGCGTTGAAATTAAACGCGCAGAAAAAATGATTACGCTTCTTCATCCAAAAGACTATTGTTATTTTGAGATGTTAAGAAAAAAATTAAACTGGGGTTAATAAAGCGCTATGTTACTTAATTTATCTATCCTTGATTTTGTCATTGTTGACAAAATGAGTTTGGATTTTAAATCTGGTTTTTCAGCATTAACAGGTGAGACAGGCGCTGGGAAATCAATTCTCATTGACGCTCTATCCCTAGCTTTAGGCCAGCGTAATGAGGGTGGGGTAGTGAGGCTTCAGCAGGAAAAGGCGGATATCAGCGCTATCTTTGATATTAAAGATAATCAGGAAGTGATCGATTGGCTCAAAGAAAACGAACTTGAATCTGATAGCTATGAACTCATTTTAAGAAGAGTGATTCATGCTGATGGAAAATCAAGAGCTTTTATTAATGGCAAAGTGGCAACACTTCAGCAGTTGAAAGAATTGGGCGAGTCACTCGTTGATATTTATAGTCAAAACTCCCATCATTCACTTTTAAAATTAAGCGCACAAAGACAAATTTTAGATGATTTTGGTGGCCACTCAGACTTAGCCCTCAAAACTTATAATCTACATCAAACATGGCATAAGCTTTACCAACAAAAAATTGAGTACGAAAAAAATGCGCAAATTTATAGCGATGAGCTTGCAGAATTAAGAGATAAATTAAGGGAGCTAAAACAACTTTCATTTACTCTGAGCGACTGGGAAACCTTGCAACAAGATCACGTCATGCTGTCACATGGTAACGAGCTTATTGAAGATATTAATTTTTGTATTGAAGCTTTAGAAAAAGATGAAACAGCGATTTCAGATAGACTTCATTCGATCCAGCAAAAAATTTCTCACTCGGTAACTATTGATGAGAAATTGAAAGAATCTTCTGAGCTTATTGATTCCATTAATATTCAAACAGAAGAACTTCTTCGCTCTCTTAATCGGTATTTACAAAAAGTTGATTTAGATCCAGAAAGACTAAAAGATATTGAAGCGCGTATTCAAGCGATTCATAACTTTGGCAGAAAGCATCGTATCAAGCCTGAGGAATTTGAATCCACACTCATTTCTTGGCAAGCGCGAATGGATGAGCTTGAGTCTTTCCAATCAGATGAAGGTATCGAAGCCAAAGAAAAATCAGCGCTTCAAGCTTTCAATGAAAGTGCACACTTATTATCTAAAGCTCGAAAAGCTGCTTCAGCGACTTTAAGTCAAAATATCACTCAAGCGATGCAAAAATTATCTTTTAGTCATGGACGCTTTGAAGTGAATCTCACACCTCAAGATCCAACAGCCCATGGTCTAGAGCATATTGAATTTCTAGTGGCACCCCACTTAGGCGCTGAACCAAGACCTATTCATAAAGCAGCGTCTGGAGGCGAACTCTCTCGGTTAAGTCTTGCAATTCGTGTGGCATCCATTTCAAAAGCAAATGTACCTTGTATGATTTTTGATGAAGTTGATGTAGGTATCGGAGGCAGTGTTGCAGAAATTGTAGGTAAGCTTTTAAAAGAATTGGGTAATCATGATAAAAGGCAAGTGTTAGTTATTACTCACTTACCGCAAGTTGCATCATTAGCTATTCATCATTACAAAGTATCCAAAACACAAGAAAACAACCAAACACTCAGCCATATTTATTTAATGGATGACAAGATGCGTGTTGATGAAATTGCACGTATGTTAGGAGGTATATCGATTACCGATACCACAAGAGAGCACGCGAAGGAAATGTTGCAGATTTAAATCTTGTTAGGGCAGGGTGTTTTAGTACATTCAGCATAGATATAAAGTGAATGTTCTTGGATGACAAATCCTTTTTTACTTGCAATGATTTTCTGTCTTTTTTCAATTTCATCATCACAAAATTCTTCTACATGACCACATTGCATACAGACAATATGATCGTGATGTTGCGAGTCACTTAATTCAAATACAGCCTTATCACTTTCAAAATGATGACGTATTAAAAGACCTGCTTGTTCAAATTGGGTGAGCACACGATAGACTGTTGCTAGACCTACATCTTCACCAGATTTAATTAAGAGTTTATAGACATCTTCGGCTGAGAGATGTTTGGCATCACTATGCTCAAAGAGACTTAAGATTTTAAGTCGGGGAAGCGTTGCCTTAAGCCCTGATTTTTTTAAATCTTTATGATCTTGTGCCATCATGTCACCTTAAAAATTGCTTTACGAAACATTTTGAATACTGTCTAGCATGTTATATTAATATGCATTATGTTAAAAGTTATAAAAATGCGTATATTTCTTCTTGTTTTAAGCCTTTTAGTCACTGCCTGCTCTTCTTCATTACCCTCTATTAAGCCTTACAAGATGCCAATTCAACAAGGCAATTTAGTCACCTCAAAAATGATGTCCCAATTAAAGCCAGGCATGACAAAAACTCAAGTGCGCTTTGTCATGGGCACACCATTAATTTCTGATAGCTTTCATAAAGATCAATGGGATTATTTTTATCAAATGGAAAATGATGGCGTAATTATTGAAAAAAGAAGAGTTATCTTGATGTTTGAAAAAGACTTGCTTGCTAAAGTAAAAGGTGACGTTATTCCCGCCCCTCAAAATAAGAATGAAGAGCGCCAAGAAATAGCTCCTCAAAAAAATAACGATGCTAATCAGAAACCAATTCAAAAAGAAAAAGGCATGCTCGATCGTTTAAAATTTTGGGAAGACGATGAGGAGAAGCCTGCTCCAAAAATAGTTCCAACTAAAAAGGAAGCGCCTCTAGAAGACAGTAAATCTGTGGCACCAAAGAAACAGATAACTGAGCCAGCGAAAGAATTAGAGCCTGAAATTAAAAAGCCTATGACCGAAGTGGCTCCAGTTGAAATTAAAAAAGAGCCTGAGGCAGTAAAACCTGAAGCCTCAAAAACTGGTAATTCAAAACCATTGCCAGCTGAAACCGATCCCAATTACTTTGATTTAATGTTAGAAAAAATAGGATTCTAATCGTATGAGCAAAATAAATATTCTTATCGTAGGCGCTTCTGGCCGAATGGGTCAAACGCTCATCCAAGAAATTACTGCCGATAAAGATTTGGCGCTTGTGGCGGCCATTGATCATAAGTCAAGCGAGAAGTTAGGCTGTGACGCAGGAGAGGCATTGGGTATTTCCACAGGCATTAAGATTGATCATGACATTGCAAAAGTGATTTCATCTGCTGACGTTGTGATTGATTTCACAAGACCTGAAGCAAGTCTCGAATACTTGAAATTATGCGAAGCACATCAAGTGAAGTATGTAATTGGTACTACTGGATTTTCAGATCAAGAGAAGAAAATTATTCTTGATGCTTCAAAAACGATACCGATTGTTTTTGCACCCAATATGAGTGTGGGCGTAAATTTATTAATTTCATTAGTTGAAAAAGCAACGCAATTACTCAAAGATGATTTTGATATTGAAATTATTGAAGCGCATCATCGACATAAAATTGATGCACCTTCAGGCACAGCTTTGAGATTAGGAGAAGCGGTTGCAAAAGCAAGCGGCAGAGACCTTAAAAAGGATGCGCAGTATGAGCGTTATGGCAACACAGGCGAGCGCAAGCAAACTACTATTGGTTTTTCAACGATTCGCGGTGGCGACATTGTAGGTGACCATACGGTTTTGTTCGCAGGTACGGGTGAGCGTATTGAATTAACTCACAAGGCTTCAAGTCGAGCGACCTTTGCCAAAGGGGCGCTCAGAGCTGCAAAGTTTTTGTCTCAACAAAAAACCGGCCTTTTTGACATGCAAAAGGTCTTAGGACTTTCTGATCAATAGCTATTTATCGTGATTTAGTGCGTTGAAATAAGGCGCTAAATCGACTATAATATCTACGATATATGAAACGGGAGCTGCTAAAAACTTCTCCCGTTTTGTATATCCAGTACCCAAACCCTTGAATTCGCAAATACTGGAGAATCATTTTGTCGCGAAATATGTCGGCAGTGTTAGTGCTTGCAGACGGAACTAAGTTTCGAGGTATTTCAATTGGTGCTCCAGGTTTAACCACAGGTGAAGTTGTTTTTAACACTTCCATGACTGGTTATCAAGAAATTCTGACTGATCCTTCTTATACAAAACAAATTGTCACGCTTACTTATCCTCATATTGGTAATGTAGGTGTTAATCAAGAAGATATTGAATCTGATAAGGTCTATGCGAGTGGCTTAATCATTCGCGATCTCGCCATGATTAATAGCAATTTTAGAAGCGAACAAACATTATCTGAATACTTAAAAGCGAATCACATTGTTGCGATCGCAAATATTGATACAAGAAAACTCACAAGACATTTAAGAGAACATGGCTCACAGGCGGGCTGTATTGTTGCTGAGTCTGATGATGATAAAAAAGCACATCAAGAAGCTAAAAATTTTCCAGGACTTTCCGGAATGGATCTCGCTAAAGTTGTGAGCTCTAAAAAAGCTTATGCATTCAATCAAGGTGAGTGGTCATTATCTGAAGGTTATAGCAATCACAAAGAGTCGGATTATCATGTAGTTGCATTTGATTACGGTATCAAGAAAAATATTTTAAGAATGTTAGTTTCAAGGCGATGTAAGGTGACAGTTGTCCCTGCTGAAACTTCCTATGAAGAAGTGATTCGCTTAAAACCTGATGGTGTATTTTTATCGAATGGACCAGGAGACCCTGAGCCATGCGATTATGCAATTAAAGCCATTAAACAATTGGTTGACGATGGCTATCCTACCTTTGGTATTTGTTTGGGTCATCAACTTTTAGCATTAGCGAGTGGCGCTAAAACATCTAAAATGAAATTTGGACATCATGGGGCAAATCACCCTGTCCAAGATTTAAAAACAAAACGTGTTTTTATTACCAGCCAAAATCATGGCTTCACGGTCGATCAAACTTCACTTCCTAAAAATTTAGCAGCTACCCATCAGTCTCTTTTTGATGGCAGCTTGCAAGGTATTGAGAGACTTGATCAACCCGCTTTTAGTTTTCAGGGCCATCCTGAAGCAAGTCCTGGCCCATCTGAAATGAGCTATTTGTTTGATCACTTTATTGATCTTATTGAAAAAAAGAAAAAGAGCCATGCCAAAGCGTAAAGATATTAATTCCATACTCATTATTGGTGCAGGCCCTATTGTTATTGGTCAAGCATGTGAGTTTGACTATTCAGGCGCACAAGCCTGTAAAGCGCTTCGTGAAGAAGGCTATCGCGTCATCTTAGTTAATTCGAATCCAGCTACGATCATGACAGATCCTGAAATGGCGGATGCAACTTATATTGAACCAATCAATTGGCAAATCGTTGAAAAAATTATTGCAAAAGAAAAACCAGATGTGCTTCTTCCTACAATGGGGGGGCAAACTGCCCTCAATTGCGCGCTCGATTTAGATAAGTACGGGGTGCTAAAAAAATATAATGTTGAATTAATTGGCGCATCGAAAGAAGCGATTGATAAAGCAGAAGATAGACAAAAATTTAAAGAGGCTATGAATAAGATTGGCCTAGGTTCCGCAAAGTCAGCCATTGCACATAGCCTAGAAGAGGCAATTCAAGTTCAAGCAGGTATTGGTTATCCAGCTATTATTCGCCCATCATTTACCATGGGAGGAAGTGGCGGTGGCATTGCATACAATCGTGAAGAGTTTATAGCGATCTGTGAAAGAGGACTGGAAGCATCCCCCACAAAAGAACTTCTTATTGAAGAGTCTTTGCTCGGATGGAAAGAGTATGAGATGGAAGTGGTGCGTGACTCTCAAGATAATTGCATCATTATTTGTTCGATTGAAAATTTAGATCCAATGGGCGTTCACACGGGCGACTCGATTACTGTTGCTCCTGCGCAAACACTTACCGATAAAGAATATCAAATCATGCGTAATGCATCGATTGCAGTCTTGCGAGAAATTGGCGTGGATACAGGTGGTTCCAATGTGCAATTTGCAATCAATCCAAAAGATGGACGCATGATAGTGATTGAAATGAATCCTCGTGTATCTCGATCATCTGCCCTAGCTTCAAAAGCGACAGGTTTCCCGATTGCAAAAATTGCAGCAAAACTTGCAGTTGGCTTTACATTAGATGAATTAAAAAATGAAATTACAGGTGGCGCAACACCTGCATCTTTTGAGCCAAGTATTGATTACGTAGT
>Ga0315909_10008843_pt1 | contig 10984 bp, 8 predicted proteins | sample LakEriMetagenome_11_FD_203527 | JGI IMG/M metagenome (GOLD analysis project Ga0315909, IMG submission 203527) | Freshwater fungal communities from buoy surface, Lake Erie, Ohio, United States - Buoy 2 MA125 | ecosystem: Environmental > Aquatic > Freshwater > Lake | place: USA: Lake Erie, Ohio...
CCGCATCGGCCGGCAACGGATGCAGGGGAGCCGCGGCCTGCCAATCCACTAGCTGCTCCACCCCATCCCCCATCTGCAGGCTGAACCAATGAATGTTTTTCACCGAGGCAAGTGGCAGCAGCTCCTTAAGTGGAAACGAACGAAACGGGTCGGCCTGATTCTCGCGACTCCCCTGCCACATCAATCCGACGCGAAAGCCTTGAGGGAACCGGTGCTCAAACCACTCCTTCCAATACCTAGCCGCGCCAAGCGGTGCCATGATGCTGCGATCGGCCAACGGAATCGCCCCCAATCGACATCCAGTCCAGTGCGCGGCATCGATCAGCGAACCCTGCAGGTCAAATGGCAACTCCACCTCCGCCGACTGCGGAATCCACTGATCGGCACCCGGATAGTTCGACAGCAGGGGTGTCAGCCGCGCGGGGCCATGCACCAGTACCTCGGCTCCCTGCTGGCGCGCCACATCCGCATAGCGTAGAAAATGAATGCAGTCCCCCAACCCCTGCTCGGCGTAAAGCAGTAACCTCTTTCCCTCCAGATTGGCTCCCTTCCAAAGAGGTTGCTGGTACGCCGGACGACGCATATCGCTACATTGCCAGCGCCACGCGTACTCCTCCCATCCCTGCGGATACTCCCCCTTCAGCAAATGGAGGATCCCCTGGTTGCGATGCAGCTCAGGATCATCCGGCTTGCATCGCAACGCCTCCTGAAAACTCTCTCTCGCTAGTTCCAAGTTGCCGTTCCAGATGTGCAGCGTGCCACGATTTCGATACGCGTTGGCATACCCGGGCTGCAAAGCAATCGCCCTCAAGAAAGCCTGATCCGCCTGATCGACTTCCATTAAATACCGAAGGCTATTCCCAAGATTGTTCCAGGCAATCGGGAATTCAGGCTTCAGCTGAATCGCCTTCCGATACGCATCGACCGCAGCGTGGTATTGCTTTCGATCATGCAAGGCGATCCCTAGGTAACACCACGCCGCTGGATCGCGTGGATTCGCATCCAACACCCCACGGTAGATCTGCTCTGCCTCCACCACCCTCCCTTGCTGGTGAATCTTCCATCCTTCTTCCAGTGGATGCAGCCTACCACTCATCCTGTCCCCTTTCCTTTCCCCCTTATGCCTCTAGCCACCGCCACCACGCGATGGAATTCCTATCTGAAGCATAGCAATGGTTGTCCACCCTTTGTCGTTGGATGGCTACGGGGAATTTTTTCATAGGACTTACGCCAACGCCAGGTAGCCAACACAGCCAAGCAGTGGATGTCTTCATTGGACGTCGATCCTAACGCATCCACCCTCTGGCGATGGGTAGCTACGGGGAGATGGTTGGTACGGGAAGAGTCCAAACAGCAACGGCTCGCACAAGCGAAATAAAAACGGCTTCCTGGATAACCAGGAAGCCGTTAGATCCTTGCGGATTAGGTCGTTGAAGATCGGATCAGTCGAGGAATCCAACCAGATCCTGGCTTCGGCTGGGCTGCTGCAACTTGCGAACCGCCTTCGCTTCGATCTGCCGAATTCGCTCGCGCGTCACCTTGAAGATATGCCCTACCTCTTCCAGCGTGTAGCTGTAGCCATCCCCAAGTCCATAACGCAACTTGATAATCTCCCGCTCGCGGTAGCTGAGCGTCTTAAGGACGCGGTTGATGCGGTCCCGCAACATCTCCTGCCCCGCACCAATCGCTGGGCTCTCCGCCGTCCCGTCTGGAAGCAAGTCGCCGAACTGGCTGTCTTCGCTGTTGCCGACCGGACGATCCAGCGAAATCGGATAACGGCTCATCGCCAACACCCGTCGCGCTTCTTCGATGGTCGTCTGAGCTCGCCTTGCCGTCTCTTCCAGCGTCGGCTCACGCCCCAGCTCCTGCAGCAACTGCCGCGAAACATTGCGGACTCGCGACATGGTTTCCACCATGTGCACCGGAATCCGAATCGTCCGACTCTGATCCGCTACCGCCCGAGTGATCGCTTGGCGAATCCACCACGTAGCATACGTGCAGAACTTGAAGCCTCGGCGATACTCGAACTTGTCCACCGCTCGCATCAAACCAGCATTCCCCTCCTGGATCAAATCCAGGAAGCTCAGCCCTCGATTGCGGTACTTTTTCGCGATCGAAACCACCAATCGAAGATTCCCTTCGCTCAGTTGCTTCTTGGCCTGCTGATACTGGGTATACACCCGCTTGACCATCTGCACCCGCTGGCGAAGTGAGGTTGGCGTTTCCTGGCAAGCGATCAGGATCTGGCGGTACTCCCGCTTCAGCTCCGCAATCTGCGAGGGCGCCACCTGCTCACTGGACAGCTTGCTCAAATCGTCCCGAATCTCATCGATCCGCCGACTGAACCGCTCCAACAACCCAATCATCTGCTCGATTCTCTGCGTCCGAAGACCCAGTTCTTCAATCAGACGAACCGCTTTGCGCCGTCGCCTCGCCAAAGACTGCCAAGCATCCTGGCGCCGCCCCTTGGCCTGCCGACGACTCAAAGCGATGCAGTAATCCCGACGATTTCGCTTCAGCAACGAATCGATCGTCTTGAGGTTCCCTGGCAACCTTCCCATGATCTGATCTTTTTCCAGTTTGTCGGTCACCGACACCTGGACCGTCCGATCAAATGGCAACTCTCCCGACTGCACGCGACGCAATACCTTGAATGCATATTGCGCTACGTAGTCGCATTCCAACAACTTGGTGCGGAAACGTCGTCGAGTCACTTCGATCGTCTTGGCGAGGCGGATTTCCTCCTGCCTGGTCAGCAGCGGAATCTCTCCCATCTGCGTCAGATACATCCGAACCGGGTCGTCCGACCAAGTATCAGTTTCGTCGATATCTCCCAGCAGATCCTCGTCGCTCTCCAGCTGGATTGACTCCTCGCTCGCTGCGACATCGGCCGGGACACCGTCCCCCAGGTCGTCTCCTTCCTCTTCCAATGCAAGGCCATGAAACCCAACCAGATCCTCGGGGCTGCGCGGCGAGTCATCTTCAAACTCGTCCATCAACGGATCAAACAAGGCCAACCTCCTCCCAGCATGCTAGTTGTCAAAATCAGGAGCGATCCAGGCTTTGCACCTGACAACCCATCGTCCGAGCGATCATGCCGCTCCCGATAGGCCCCAGGCGTTTCCAATCTTAGCACTGGAAAACCACCGGCTCGTTCCTGCTGCTTCAAATCATCCCTTTTTGCTCCATCCTGCAAGAGGCCTGCCCCCTCCAGAACGTCGCACCCGCCACGGTCCGCAAACTCTCTGGCAATAAACCGACCCAACGTCCAGCTTTCCAAACCTTATCGGCTCAGTCCAAACCAACTCGCCGGAATCAGCTACCTGCCCTCACTGCGTGTCTCTCTTCGAAACCTTCCCCCTGAGCTCGAAACTCCAGTTGGCTTGCAAAATTCGTCCATTCCGCCCGGTCGCCTTGAGATTCTCCTCAGTCAACCAGCCGAATCCCGCCCTATCGTAATTCAAAATTCCATCGCCATTTGGATTTTTCGCCCCGAAAGCCGCACCACGACTCAAGAGTCGCGGTTCCGTCTTCTAAATTCGAGGAAACAGTCCGAAATCTAGGCAAAGCCTACCAGTCTCTCCGATTGCAATGCTGCCACCCCATCCACCATGGGAATCTTCAGCACACCACCATCAAGACCGGCGCATCCATCGCCTGCAGACCCACCAAACTTCACTCAGGCATCTTGCCCGGCAGATCCGTCGCTCATGGCAACCAACCTCCCGGCCACCCAATACCCATAGGCTTTCAACCACCAGGCTCCTGCGGCCCCCTTGTCCACATCCCAAGACAAGGCGCACCCCAATACGTGGCCTGAAAAAATTCCCCCTCAGGAGAAATCCCCCAAACCCACCTCGACCAGCCCTCTTCAAAAGGACCCGTCGGCCTTTCGGTCATCTCCCGGAGATCCCATAGTCCACCGACCGCCGTTGACGAGGCCTCTTTTGAGCCTCCGGTGTCGGTTTCTGGAATCTCATAGCCCCTCGAATCGAAATGCCAGATTCGTGCTTCCCGGCACCATCCCATCATCGATCCGAAGCGTCGCCAGCCCAGCAAACCGTCTCGAGCGCCTACAGAAAGGGTTAGGTCCAACCCACCGCACCCACTGGTGCCTTGCCTGGATTTCAGGTCGCTCAATGATCCCGTCTGCTCGAACCAGCAAGTGGCAGCAACCTCCCGCTACCAACCACCCACCTTTCAAAATTTGACCGCGGACAAACTACCAATCCCCCAAGTGATCCACTCGGAAGGCCTCTCCAGCTTTCCTCTCGGACTGCCAGACCGTTTTCTGATCCAACACCTTTCAAGGCCAACCGCATCGGACAATGGTTCGTAACCACAAGGAGCAAACAGGAGTTTGTCACGGCAAATTTTACCCTTGGAAATGACATGGTCCAGAGTTTGTCCTCTAGAATCGCCAGTTTTACCGAATCGGCTGGCTCGGCACCAAGCGGCACAATGCGAGAGATCCCATGAGCTCCGAATACCTTCTCCCCTGTCCATGCGGGCGGTCCCTCCTGGTCAGCAAAAGCCAAGCTGGGCAGTCGATCGATTGCTCGTGTGGACAAACTGTCGCCGTCCCCACACTTCGCGGCTTTTCCCAACTTGAGCCTGCCGATTCCACCGCCAACCCCCCTCGCTCCAACCGCCGCTTCTCCGACCGATCCCCCCAAGCCTGGAACCCAGTGCGAGGCGTGATCTCGGCTCTCTCCCTCGGTTTGCTCGCTCTTTGCCTCTACAACGTCTCCTATTACGGCTACTGGTATCGACAACTCGATCTCCGCTTCACGGTGGCCGATGAGATCAAGGCAGGTGAGGAGATGATCGATCGCATGCCAGTAGGAGACACCTGGAATTTCTACCGCAACCTCCAAGACTCAGCCCTCGGTAACCGAAGACTTCCACCCTTCATGGAAGCCCAACTGAACGCCAAGTACTACATCGAACAGATGACCAAGTACGGGCTGATCGCTGCCGGCCTGGGAGCCATCGCGCTGACCGCCATCCTCTGGCCGAAAAAGAAGTGAACAGACCGATCCAAAGAAATCGATCTTCTTGCTCTCTCCAAGCGCCAGATGGTGGATGCGCCAGGATCAACGTCCAACGAACTAATCCACCGCGTGGCCGCGGTGGCTACCTGACGTTGGCCTGGACGATCCAGAAGCAACTTCAACCCAAAAAATTCACCGCGTGGCCGCGGTGGCTACAAGAGAAAAAGGCTACAAAGAAAAGCTGACCTACCGCCAACCGCGCGCCAGCCGCTCGGCTAAATACGCAAGCGACACGTCATCCCGCCATCCTCCCGCCGCCTGCAACCAAGGACCTACCGCGTCCATCGACGCACCATCGGCTCGCATCCGCCAAACCCTGCCGCGCCAACCACTAGGCACCACCTGAAAACAAAACCTTCCCCTCGCCTTCATCGCTTCGGTCGGCCGAACTGCCGCAATCGCCAATCGATCGACCGGGAATCGATCGAGCGGATGCGAGCAATCGACTCGCCATCCGGCCACCGAACCTTCTACCCACAACAACGACTCCACCCTCGCCGGCTCGATCCATCGATCCATCGACCACCGCTGAGGATCGTAATCGATCGCCCCACCTTCGAATCGCACCCGCCCCGGGTACCCGGTCGTCCAAACCGATACCTCGCGATCCCCCGCACCCACACCACGCAACAGCAACGTCGACCAACGATCGGTCTCCAGCGACAAACCACACCACTGACGCCATTGCTCCAACCACACCCCCACCATCGACACGTCCAACAGATCCGGATCGACCACCACCACGCCATGCGTCGCGCGAGAGCCTGCCGCCGCTTGAGCCAATCGTTCCTGACGCAGCGCCAGCAACCCATGTGGCAACCGCTCCAACTCACTCTCCCAAAGCATCACCCGATGCCCCGCCTCCTCAAATCGCTCCTTCGCCTGCACACTCCACGAACCAATCAGCCACGTCTCTTGGAGTGTCTCCCTCGAATCCCCCGGCGAAATCACTTTCCTTTCCGGCCGCAGATGCTCGGGCAACATCGGGTAACCATCCAGCAAGCGATCATCCCCTAGTACCCAAATCTGCTGGCAGTAACGACGCACCTCAGCAAACGTCGTCAGCGTCGCGCCATCCCTCTGCAACCCCTCGATCGCAGACCATGTCGCCTCACTCGCCCATAAATCCCAGATCGCTTCACTCCGCTCGGCCAACCGCAGCAGTGCACGAGTCGCCTGCACATCGGCGGGCACCCCACCAATCGCACGCGACCGACTCCCCTCCCACCATCGATGCCAAAGCCCGATCGCCTCTTCCAGCGGCATCTCTACCCCGGACACCCATGCCCGAATTCCAGAGGATGCCAAACTGACTGCCCCCCCCTTCCCTTCACCCGCGGGATCGAACCGTCCGGCGGTCGAGCAACTGGCAATCCAGTCGCTCCGCTGGCAATGCAGGCTGCAGAGCGGACAGGGATGCTGAAACCGATCCATGCCACTTGGCGAGGGAGCGATCGCAGGGTTGCCAGCCATCGCGGTTGGATTCACCGGCACGCCTACTTTTTTGCCACCCGCTTTCCGTCGACTCACATCGCCTCCAGCACCTGGTCGGCCATCGCTCTTGTCCCAAGACTCGGCTGCCCCGCACCCACCAGATCGGCGGTGCGATGCCCATCAGCCAGCACCTTCCTCACCGCCGACTCCACCTCCCCAGCCTCCTTCTCCAGCCTCAGTCCATGACGCAGCAACATCGCCGCGGCCAGGATCGTCGCCAGCGGATTGGCGATCCCCTTGCCGGCGATATCTGGCGCCGATCCATGAATCGGCTCAAACAACCCCGGTCCGCGATCCCCAAGCGATGCACTGGGGAGCATCCCCAGCGAACCAGGCAGCATCGATGCCTCATCGGTCAGAATGTCCCCAAAGAGATTGCTGGTCACCACCACATCAAAGGTCGTCGGGCGGCTGATCAGATGCATCGCCATCGAATCGACCAGCACCACGTCGTAGGCCAGATCCGAAAACTCTTCGCTGACAATCCGCTGCGACACCCGCCGCCACAACCGACTGACCTCCAACACATTGGCCTTATCGACCATCGTCAGCTTCCCGCGACGCAGGCGCGCAGCATGCGCCGCCATACGCACAATCCGCTCAATCTCTCCCGTCGTGTAGACCGCCGTGCTGTGCGCTCGCTCCCCTCCCTCCGGCAGCTTCTCCAGACCCGCCGGACCAAAGTAGATCCCGCCAGTCAACTCCCGGAAGAAAAGAATATCAGTCCCCTCCACCACATGCCGCTTCAGCGGCGATGCATCGATCAGCTCAGGGAAAGTCACAATCGGTCGCAAATTGGCATAAAGCTGAAACTCCTTCCTCAGCTTCAGTAGCCCCGCTTCAGGCCGCGTTTTGGCGTTCGGATCATCCCACTTCGGACCACCCACCGCCCCCAAAAGCATGGCATCACTGCGGCGACATGCGTCAATGGTCGCCTGAGGCAACGGGTCGCCAGTGGCATCCATCGCACAACCGCCGATCAAACCCGAAGTGAAGTGAAAGGTATGCGAAAACTTCTTCGCCACCCGCTCCAACACCCGCTCGGCTTCCCCCACCACCTCCGGGCCAATGCCGTCCCCCGGCAACAGCATGATCTTTGCGTCCACAGCCACCTCGTCCTCTGCTGATGATCGAAATTGAACCCTGCCGCCCCTTCAACCAGGGGACGAAACCTCAACCAGGGATTCCCCCGAGTATACCGACTCCCAGCCTTCCCCCCACTCCCTCTCCCTCCGATGCCCCTGCCGAACCGCCGGCTTGCATTGGTAAGATGGTGATCGAGCGGAAAACCGCGTCGGCCTTGAAAATGTTTTTTAAGGCCGATTGGTGCTGGTGGCCCGAGCGATTGACTCCCACCGCTTCCTCCGTGGATAGGCCCACAATGCTCCCGATCATTCTCCTGGTTTTTGTCCTCGGCTACCTGGCGATCGCGTTCGAACACAAACTGCACATCAACAAAGCCGCAACGGCTCTCTTCATCGGCGTCGTCTGCTGGTCCCTCTACGCCATCGACGTCCAAAACCTGCTCCCTGAGAATCGCGTCCCGGAATGGTTTCAGCTGGAACAGCGCACGGGTGAATCAGCCGGCTCCGTCCACGAACAGAGTCCAGACGACCATGCCGACCACCACGGCAACGCCTCGCTGTCACAGCACTACCTAGTCGATGGCCAGCTCCTTCACCTCACGGGAGAAATCGCCGGCATCCTCTTCTTCCTGATCGGCGCCATGACGATCGTGGAGCTAGTCGATGCCCACGAAGGGTTTGAACTGATCACCTCGCGCATCCAAGCCAGAAAGGAATCGACCCTGCTGTGGATCCTCTGCTGGCTGGCCTTCTTCCTTTCCGCCGTCCTCGACAACCTGACCACCACCATCGTCATGGTGTCGCTCCTTCGCAAACTGATCCACGATCGCCAGAAGCGACTCTTCTTCGCCGGCATGGTGGTCATCGCCGCCAACGCCGGCGGTGCCTGGACGGTGATCGGCGACGTCACCACAACCATGCTCTGGATCAAAGGCAAAATCAGCGCCGTCGAGGTGATGAAAGAGCTTTTCCTGCCCAGCATCGCATGCCTGCTGGTGCCACTGCTGCTGATCTCCCGCAACATGACCGGCACTCTGCACGACTCCCCACACAAACATCAGCATGTCGACAAGACGATCCTGCCCTGGCAACAGAAGCTATTTCTCATTCTTGGCGTCCTGGGACTGGTCAGCGTTCCCGTCTTCAAGACCTACACCCATCTCCCTCCCTTCATGGGCATGATGCTCAGCCTCAGCATCCTCTGGATCGTCTCGGAACTCATCAGCCACACCAAGGACGAATCGACACGCACCAGCACCGGCCTGCTGTCGGTGCTCAAGCGGATCGATATGTCGAGCGTCCTCTTTTTCCTAGGGATCCTTCTGGCGGTCGGCGCCCTATCCGCCATCGGCACCCTCGGCCAGCTCGCCCGCTGGCTCGATCAAACCATCCCCTCCCGCGAAGTGGTCGCGGTGATCATCGGACTCCTCTCGGCCGTCGTCGACAATGTGCCGCTAGTGGCGGCCGGCATGGAGATGTATTCGATGCCGATCGACCATCCCTTCTGGATGCTGCTGGCCTACTGCGCCGGAACCGGCGGTAGTTGCCTCATCATCGGCTCGGCCGCCGGTGTCGCTGCGATGGGACTGGAGCATATCGACTTCGTCTGGTACCTCAAAAAAATCGCCCCCTGGGCACTCCTGGGTTACCTGGCCGGCATGCTAGTCTATCTCGCCCAATCCTGGTTGCTGGGATAAGGACTCGTCTGTAGCCAACGTCACATAGCCAAACTGGCATGTAGCCACCGCGGCCACGCGGTGGATGGCTTCGGTTGATGTCACTTCTGCATCGTCCAGGCCAACCTCAGGTAGCCACCGCGGCCACGCGGTGGATTTTCTAGATCGAACTCGATTCCGGCCAATCCACCATCTGGCGATGGTGGCTACCAGGAAAACGATGGTGGCTACCAGGAAAGCAATGGTGGCTACCTGAAGGTCGACTCCTTCCCGTAAAATCAAAACGACCGGCGTCATCACATCGATACCCACTCCAGGATACCCACCATGCAGCGCGACACCCTCTTCCTGCTCAAAGAAGATTTCCCCGATGGACCAGGACTCCCCTACTACTGCCCCGACTGCGCGCAGATCACCGGCGTCCTCTCCTACTTCCCCAAACTCCGACACCAACTCGACATCCACTACGTCGACTTCCAGCGCCCCAGGCAGGAGATCGTCAAGCTGCTGGGCGAATCGCATCAAGGCTGCCCCGTCCTGATCCTGGCTGCCCCACCGGCGATGGACGCGCTGGAACTGCTCAGCGGCCAAGCCAACGGCCACTGCTTCATCTCGGGCGCCAAGGCGATCGGCAACTACTGGGCTCACGTCCACGGCATCTCGCGGCCCCACTGACCCAAAGCCCCCGCTGGCTAAGGTCGCGCCGCAATACCCTGCCGGAAGACGAAATAGACCGCGCCGCACATGCACAATGCCGCCCAGAGGAAATCCAGCCTCGGCGGCATTCGCATGTAAAGGATCGCAAACGGCACAAACACCGATAGGGTGATCACTTCCTGCAAAATCTTCAGCTGCGCCAGGTCCATCCCGCCCGGACCAAATCCGATCCGGTTGGCCGGAACCTGGATCAAATACTCCAGCAGCGCAATCCCCCAACTCACCAGCGCCGCCACGTACCAGGGCTTGCTGGCCAAGTCCTTCAAATGCCCGTACCAGGCGAGTAACATGAAGATGTTGGAGACAACCAGCAGCAAGGTGGTTTGAACGATGGCCGACATAAGCCGCTCCTGCGACAGGAAAAATACCCTGCACCCAAAGCCACAACCCTTGCAGCCTGGCGGCCGAAGCGTACCGAAACCAACTCGGCGATCCAAGATCAAGTGGCCATGACCTATGTGGCCGCAAAGCAACCGACTGGCGACCCAAGAATGCTCAATCCTTTTTCCGCCAGCACCATGAGGTCCGCCGGATGAACCCGCACGGCTTTCTTCGCGCCACCGCCGCCAGCGCACCGACCACCGTTGCCGACCCCGATGCCAATCGCTCCGCCATCCTCTCGATGCTCGATCGCTTCCAAGGCAGCGACATCGTCGTCTTCCAGGAACTGTCGCTAACGGGCTATACCTGCGGCGACCTCTTCCATCAGCCCACGCTGCTCGATCGATCGCTCGATAACCTTCGCTGGCTGATCGACGATGGAAAAGATCGACCCGGCCTGGTCGTCGTCGGTCTGCCGATGGCGATCGACCAGAAACTCTATAACGTCGCTGCCGTCCTCTCGATGGGTCAGCTGCTGGGGATCGTCCCCAAACAGTACCTGCCTGGCTACCAGGAATTCTACGAACCACGGTGGTTCCACCCAGGCGATCGCACCATGCCCCAGTCGATCGATCTG
>Ga0315909_10008845_pt1 | contig 10980 bp, 12 predicted proteins | sample LakEriMetagenome_11_FD_203527 | JGI IMG/M metagenome (GOLD analysis project Ga0315909, IMG submission 203527) | Freshwater fungal communities from buoy surface, Lake Erie, Ohio, United States - Buoy 2 MA125 | ecosystem: Environmental > Aquatic > Freshwater > Lake | place: USA: Lake Erie, Ohio...
ACTGTCGTAGGTCATTACATACGCCATGCTGACTCCGCCGGATTTACTCTCCGCAGCTGCTTCAGCTTGCGCCGTTTTTCAAATATAGCCCCTGCCTCATAGCTAAGGCAAGGCAATTTACTGCCGAGAATATTCAGGCCCCCGCAGACAATTTGAGGGCCTCTTCCCGCACTTCAGCAACGCGCCGGGTCCAACCCCGACCGAAAGTAGCGAAGGTGTCCAGGCTCTCCAAGTAATGTTGGCGAAACGCCTGGAAGGCCTCAATTGCGCTTTTATGGCCAAGGATCCCAACCCAGGCCTTTATCTGCTTCAGGCTGTTGGGCCCAATCGCGCCATCCGTAACCGCCCCACAAAGGCTCTGGAGGGCCTTGGCAGCCCGCCCTGGACCGCTGTTCACCGCAAAGTCAAAAGCGCACGCCGCAAGCCCAGGCGAGATCTCGGCAAGCTCATCGCCCCGGATCTTGGCCCAATATCCTTTGCGGTAGATGGCCTCCAAATGGTCATCTGGGATGTTCCGCAATTCATCCTTGCTTGCCGGCCGCCCGAGCCAGTCGGAATACGTCTGAAGCGTCACGCCCTTCATAGTCGCGCCGCCGGGATCATCCCTGTGGTCGCTCCACAGCCCCTCGTGCTTCAGAACAGATTTAAGAACCTTGGGGAACAATTCACTCATTTTGATTTTATCCTGTTGATGGCCTCATCCTTGGCCTTGGAGCCAGCAGAAGAGCCAAAGTAGTAGGCCACCACCTGCTCGCACTTGGCAGACACAAAGCCTATCAGAGTGCCAACCGTGGTGGCCATGAGCGGATCCCGCATGCCGTCAACATAGCCGAGCAGCACGAGAAAGACCGTCAGCATGAAGCCGCCGACCACGACAAAGGCCAAAACGCGGGGCATCCAGTCGCCGGTCTTGATTTCACGGTCCCGCGCGCTGGCGCGGTCCTCATTGGCAATACGCTCCAGATCAATGTCTAGCTCACGCATGCGCTCCGCAAAGGCATTCTCGGCCTGCTTAAGGGCCAGCAACTGATCTGGGGTGGCCTTGGCCGCGGCCTCAGCAAGCTCCTGCTCAGTGCCGTCTGGCTTGCCCAGCAGGGCCTCAGAAATCGCCCTGGTGGCCATACCGGCCAAGGGGCCGCCAACGGCGCTGGCGATGCTGGGCGCAACCGTGCGCACGAGGTTGAGAAGGCCGTCCATGTCACTTCTCCAGCATAAAGGTCAGGTTCTGGTGCCGAGGGTAGGTGACGGTGCGCTCACCCTCCGGGCATTTGTATTTGATGGTGGCCAAAAGCGTCGCCCGGCCTGGGGCGATAGTCTCCTTGTCGGAGATGTTCAGCAGGTAGGTGAACGTGTCTATCTCTGGGCCTGCGGGGCCGGTAAACCGCGTCATGCTTGGTGTCGCTTGGTGGATTACGCCAGCGCCGTCACGAATGGTCACCTCAAAGTTTTCCACAGAACAGTCGTCGCGCTTTTTAATCCGCGCCACTGTTACCGTAACGGGCTGCCCAATCTTTGCCGGTTCAATCCTAAAATGCTCTGGCGCCCAGGCAATGATTTCATTCTTGAACCACCCAAACCTCTCCCCAGCCGTGTAGCCTCCCACGGCCAGCGCAAAACTAGCCGTGAGGAATTGAACGACAGGAGTAAGTTTGGGCAACTCCATTGGGCACTACCAATGCTTGTGAAGTCAGGCCCAAGGCAACGCCGGCGTCACCACAGGCGGATTGATTTGTGCTTCAATCTGCTGATCAAGGTTCGCCGCCAATTGCGCGCACTGATCAAAACCAAGCGCATTCTGCACCCAGCCAATGACTTGATCCTGCGTCAGGTTAGCATACGGCGTGAACGGGGAACCCGGCGTGTAGGTCAGACCTACAGTGCCGTACACAGTGGCGTTGTATGTGCCGTTGGTGGCGTTTTGGCGCCAATGCACAGTAATCACCACATCGGTCTTGCCGTCCTCTTGAGGCACGCAATCCATCGCCTCAATGACCCAGGTGTAGGCGTTAGCCATTTTCTTCATCCTCTTGCTTCGCGGCCAATTGCGGCTGCACCTGTTCGCGGATTTTCAATACAAGCTCAAACACACTGGCGTATGGCAAATTGCCAAGAGCCTGCATGATCGTATTGATTTCGTTGATGCTGAGTTCAATCTTCATTTTATTTCCCCTTTACAATGTTGACGATGCGTGAGTTATCCTCAAGCGCAACAAATTCATGCGGGTCATGCGGCTTCCAATCGGCAATATCGCCCGCCGTCAAAACCCGCTCCCAGCCATTACCATGGGCCTTGAAGCTGCCTCTTGCAACCACAGTAATATGCACATCGCCCTCGCTATGCTGGTGCATGGGCAGCACATCGCCATTCACCGGAAAGTCGTATGCGGTTCCGGTCAATTTCCCAAAGGTGAATGGCTTGGCTTGCAACATCAGATCACCGTTGGGCCTTCTGACGGCTCAACCGGAGGAGGTGGTTCTGGCTCAACGGGAGCGCCATCAACCCAAGCCCAGCCAATGCTCATAGGGCCGCTCCATTGGTGCAATTCGCACCCTTCGGGTGGCGTGTACGGTGTGACGCCATCCCAATCAATTACATTCACAATCACGCCATTTTGCACCATCGCGTAATTCATATTTGCGTTCTCCAAAAATTATGTGGGGAATACAGTAACTCGACACTCACCGGCAGCACCAGCGGCAGCGGTTCCACCATACGCTCCACCGCCACCGCCTCCAGGCTGAGAACCAGCAGTAGCAGTGCCGCCACCAGTACCAGCGCCCCCGGAGCCACCAATAACGGCTGTTCCGCCAGCTCCTCCAGCGGAAGTGCCGCCCGCGCCGCCGCCGCCACCACCATAATAAGATTTACCTCCAGCTCCGCCAGTACCAGTACCAGCGCCACCACCGCCGCCACCAGCCCAAAAACCATGTCCCCCAGGGCCGTTAGCACCATTCCCTGCGCCACCTTGACTCATAGGTGTGTCTGATGTTCCGCAAGCTCCGGGGGTAAAAATTATCCATGGTTGTCCTGGCCGCGCTCCTACGCCTGTTGTTGCGGTAGTACCGGCGGTTAATTGACCACCACCGCCACCGCCGCCGCCAGCGGCACTGTTATTACCATAACCGCCGCCACCACCATAACCCGTCAACACAGAACCAAAAGTTGTGTTACCGCCCGCGCCACCAGTACCGCCACCGGCAGTCCCGCCAGCACCAATAGTAACCGTTTCAGTTGCGCCTAATGCACTAAGCGTTACCCAGATTTCGGAATAACCACCGCCACCGCCGCCGCTGCCTGGGGAAAGGTTTCCGCCGTTTTTTGCGCCGCCGCCACCGCCACCCCAAACCTGAATAAGCACCCGCGAGCCTGTTCCGTAGCCCGCTGGCTTAGTCCACGTTCCAGATGAAGTGAAGGATTGATAATTAATGCCTGTGCTTCCGCCCGCAGCCTGCCAAGAAGGCGCAGAGCCAGAGCCATTGGAAGTCAATACCTGACCCGAGGTGCCGTAGTTTGCGCCGCCAATACCAAGCTGGCCGGATGAGCCAATTTGAAAGCGTTCCGTATTATTGGTTCCAAGTTTTAGCGGAATTGCCGTAACGCTGTTAATCGTCATATCAGACGATGACGCATAAATGTTTCCATAAAGCGTTCCTGCAACGGACAACCGAAAATCCGCCGCGCCAGAACCTTTATTTAATTGCAGCAAAGCCCCAGGCGAACTCGTTCCAATCCCCACGTTGCCGCTGCTGTTAATAACCAAACGCTGCGTAGCCGCGCTATAAGCATCATTAACTGTTTCAATTGAAAGCGACCCAGCAGAATCGCTGCCAAACCGCCATGTTTTTAGATCAGTGCCAGCATTTGAGTTATACAACTGTAGGTAAGGAACTAACCCTGCCGTTGAAGCCCGTGCGACTATACCCTGCTCCACCGCCAACTTTGCATTTGCAGTAGTGCTTGTCGTCCCAATCCCCACGTTGCCGCTGCTGTCGATGCGCATGCGTTCGGTATTGGTGGTCAGGAAAGCCAAAGGTATAGCTTGCTGATTTCCAATCGCAGTTGTTGTAACGGTTGCAGAACCATAGGTTAGATAAGCAGAGCCAGAACTAAAAGTGTTAAATGTCCACCCATCACCCCCAACACCAATGAAAGCCTGCTGCGTCCCTGAAGTACCAATAACAGCAAATTTTCCGTAGCTACTAGGCGAACTCGTCCCAATCCCCACGTTGCCGCTGGTGTCAATGCGGAGGCGTTCGGTGCCGCCAGTACCAAGTATCAAATTTAGGCCATTTAGGAACAGATTTGCGTAAGCACTTTGGGCGGCATTTGTTGCTTCAACCACCGCGCCTGCGCTTGATGTCTTATACGCAGCTGCGCGCAAGACACCTGTTGTAGATGATAAACCGAATAAATTAGCGTCATCAGCGCCTGCTACGGCAAGTTTTGCTAAAGTGCTTGGCGAACTCGTCCCAATCCCCACGTTGCCGCTGCTGTCAATGCGCATCGACTCAACACCACCTTCGGTAAAAGCAATGGTGTCAGCCGCAGGAGAAAAAATCCCGGTATTGGTGTCGCCAGAAAAAGTAATACCCGGCGCAGAAACCGTTCCAGCAGTAAATGCAAGAACGCCAGTCATCGTATCGCCGGCCTTGGCCACGGCGCCAAGGTTTGTCAGGGCCACAGATGCTGTTGTCGCGCCCGTGCCGCCATTCGCAACCGGCATAACATTCGCCGCAAGAAGCTTTACCGTGCCAGAGGCATTCTTGAAGTAGAGCTTCTCGTCAGTCGTGTTGATGGCAAGCTCGCCGTCCGTCAAATTGCCGGCAGTAGGCGTCGCGCTCGCAGTCGTCGTGCGATACAACTGGATCGGGGTGTAACCTGTCTGTGCCATGGCTTACCTCAAGTTTCCTGATTTGTACTGGGTTTTCAGTTGAAGAGCAACCATTTCGTCAATCATCAGAATGTGCCCCCATCAATGCCGGCATATGCAGTCGCCGTGACCGTGCCGCTAACTTGAAGCTTTGAACTTGGGGTTGTTGTTCCAATCCCCACATCACCAGCAAAATAATTTGTGGCAGTGCCATTTGCGTAGAAATTCCAACGCCCGGTGCCGGAGGCAATATTGGAATAAAAGCCGTAGTTGTTGGTGGCACCAATAAGAGTGCTATCAGCCCAAAAACCGTATTGGTTTGTAACAGCGGTAGATAGCGTCCCTTGAATGGCTCGGAATTGGGCTGCTGTGGCAAGACCAGCGCCACCAGCTTCGGTATTCATCGTTGACTGAACACCAATACCGCGAACTGTTGCCCCTAGCCCAAAAGTCGGAACAATCGAAATGCCAACATTTGTTGTAGCGCCAGAAAGATTTGTACCAGTAACGCTCAGAGCCGTTCCATTAACGCCGCCAGTTCCAACCGCCGTAATAGAAGTCGACCCGCTATTTGCAATCCGCATCCGCTCAGTCGGCGAAGATGCGCCGTCAGCAGTGGTGCTGAACACCAGCCGCCCAGGCATATCGTTGGTGCCAGGGACACCATCCACGAACGCTCCAATTTCAGCGAGCGCGCGGTCAGATGCTCCGTCATAACCGTAAGCTTGAATAGCAAGCGATTGGTCGCCGTTGTTTACGATAATTTTTGCCGCATCTGTTCCGCGCCGTTTGATCGACGCGAAATAGGGTGGCGCGGTGTTATCGGAATTGCGAATAAAATTGAATTGCGTTGAGCCGTCCCGAGTAATTGATAAACCGTTTGTAGGTGCGGCCGTACCGATGCCGACATTGCCGCTAGCATCCACCACAAACGGCGAAGAATCAGGATTGGCGCTATCCTCAACCACCAGCGCATTGCCGGCGCCTGTTTGGGTAATGCGAAGGCCGTCAGAAGAAGAATTAACAGAGATGACCGTGGGTGTGGTCAGCGTACCAACGCCTGTGATGCCAGTGTAAGATCCGCTGATGCGGGCAGACCCGACAGTACCTGACGTAATCTGGTTGCCATTGATGGCAATTGAAACGTCTGTGGCGCTGGTAATCTGCCCCTGGGCATTGATGCTCAGCGTCATGGCAGTCGCCGCGCCGCCATAACTGCCAGAGACAACACCAGTATTGGCAATGTTGAACGTGTATGCCGGCGACTCAGTCAGGCCCGTGCCGGCAGAATAAGTCAGCGGCGCGCCAAACTGAGAAAACACAATCCCCGTCGTGCCAACCGTAATGGGCAACGGCGTCTGCTGCACCCAAGAAGTATTGGCCAGGGTAGATCCGGCAGTAATCAGGAAGAAGTCGCCAGCATCAATCTGATCAACGCCAGACCCGGCAGTGTCAAAATCCGTCGCCCTAGTCAGAATAAACGGCGCACCCGCGCTGCCCGTTTGGGTGACGACATAAACGCCATTGTGGGCTTGATTGACTTGGTTCTTGACCAAGATGCGATTGGTCGCCGCCACTGCAGTACTGTCAACCGACAGGGCGCCATTCGCCGTAGCAGTGAGCGTCGCGCCAACCCCAGAAACGCCATTGTTGTAAGTGCAACTTGGAAGCGCGGCAGTCGTAGCCAAACGGCAAGACTGGTGAAAATTGATGCCCGCCGCAATAGAATCGGCATAGGTCTTATTGACGATGTCATTGCCGGAAGATGGCGCAGTCGTAATCGTGCCGCTCGTCATCCCCACAGAGGTAAACGTCCCCGCAGCCGGCGTGGTCGCACCAATTGACGTGCCATTTACGGTCCCGCCGGTAATCGCGACGGAAGACGCATTCTGCGTAGACATCGTGCCGAGGCCAGTGATGTCCGTATTCGGAATGGTCGCAGAGCCAGTAAATGCACTGGTTCCATTGCCCTTCAGGTAGCCAGTAAGCGTCGCAGCGCCAGAGCCGCCATTGGCCACATTGAGAGTGCCAGCAAGCGTCACGCCACCCGTGGTGGGGCTCGCAGGCGTGAGGCCCGTAGTGCCGCCACTGAAAGAAAGCACCCCAGAATTGCCAACCGTAATGCTGCCGGCGCCATTGGTAATTGATATGCCGCTGGAGGCAGTCAGCGTCGTGCGCGTAAAGCCAGTGCCATTGCCAATATCAATCTCGCCATTGGCTGGGGTAGCCGAAAGGCCAGTGCCACCCCGAGCAACCGCAAGAGTGCCGGCCGTAATCTGAGAGGCATCAATGGCGATCGCCGTATTGGTGACCGCCGTAATCTGCCCCTTGGCGTTTACCGTGAAGACCGGAACCGTCGCCGCCGCGCCATACGTTGCCGCGACAACACCCGAGGATGGCAGGTCATCAGTGACCAAAAGCCGGAAGGACGTGGGAGCATCAGGCCCGCTTGTCGGGCCAGCATAGACCACATTTGCAGCCTGATCAGATACAATCAGCGCAGAGCCCCAGGTGGGCGCTCCAGTGCCGCCAGAAACCAAAACCTGCCCAGCCGCACCAACAGCACTCACATAAAGGCCATCGGCCCCAGACCACACCACGGCGCCAGGAGTGGCCACAATGCTACGGGCAGTGCCACCGCTATTCAGGCCAAGTATCCCGTCAACCTCGTCGTCAGAGCTTAGGTCGATCGCCGGGTGCCTGTGATCCGCACGGGCAATATCCGTCGAAGTGCCGGCATCGCCAGACTGGAACACCGCCAATGGCGTGGCGCTGCTCAAATCGGCATTGAGCGTGACATTTGCGCTAAGCTGGCCACCGCCGTTCAAGCCCGTGCCGGCAATGACCTGCCGAGTGTCGGGCACATAGCCGCTGATGGTCGCCGGAACCGTGGTTGCCGCGGTAACGCGGCCTTTGGCGTCAATAGTGAATACCGGGATATTCGTGGCCGTCCCGTAGACCCCCGCAGTTACCCCAGAATTGGCAAGCTCAGTAGAGCCAACGCCCCCCGGCGCAATGCTCAACGTCACATTAGAGCTAAGCTGGCCGCCGCCAGTCATGCCAGTGCCGGCAATAACCTGACGAGTAATCGGCACCCCAGCGACGCTAAGAAGATCACCGACCCGAATTTGATAATTGCTGCCCTGGTAGACAATCATCATCAGGCTGTTCTCGTCGGCCACAGGCGCGACGGGAAGCTGCGTAATGCGGGTCGGGATCAGATTGCTGGGTACAGACATTTAGAACTCCAGAAAGCCGCCGCCGTCTTCGGTAATGAAGAACTCGTCACCCTGTTCCTGTATGACGCCATCAGGCCGAGTATTGAGAGGAGTGTCAGGCCGATTGAACGGCAACACAATCTGATCAGGCGGCCGAGGCGCAAGGCGATAGGGATCATACTGATCCCGATCTTCATCGCACACCATCAGGCCAGGGTAATTCGGATCCGGCGCCAGGGCAGACAACAGCATCTTGCGCGAACACCGCCCGCAGATGCCAATGCCATAAGTAGGCTGGCCGGTAGGGTCTAAGAAAATCCCACTCATGCCGTGTAGGCCCGAATGCCAGGATTGATCTGGATTGGGGAGCCATCATTGTCCCCATCCCACGCACGCTGCATGCTGACCGCAGAACGCTGCTCAAGCACCGGGATGAGGTTCACATCCACCGCCGGAGTTTCGGCCGCCATGCGCGCCGCAAGGCCATTCACAATGGCCTCCAGCCAACGCTGGGGAACCTCAACCTCTTGCTGCAGGTTCTCGGTGTCCATGATCTGCCGGTGCCGCCACAACACAAGCTGGGCCTGCTCCGCGGCGCTGAACGGCGCCGGCCAGAGGTAGACGACTGGCTCAGGCAGATCACGCAGGAAATAATAGTTGCTTGGCCGGCCAGGAAACACCTTGTTGCTCTGGTTCACATAACTGTCGCGGTTCAACTGCCCAAGCGGGATTTCCTGCGGCAAATTGCCAAGCGTAATGGCCGTGTAATTGATCGTGCTGGCGGCCGTGATGCGGAAATACCGATAGGGCAGGCCAACAGCAATGTCGGTCCAAGTAATGTCGCCGGCCACCGCCACAGTCGTCTGCGTGCCCACAGTCGTCCAAGTGACGCCGTCATTGCTGACCTGGAAGGTGAGCGCCGTAGAGGCGCCGCTCCACTCCACGCCAATTGTATTCACCACCGTGTCGTCGGTGAAATCCACCGTGTAGGAGGTGGAAGTGCTGACAGTCGCACCCGAGAGCAATTGCAGGGTCCGATAATTGAGGTTCAGCACCTCAACCGTGCCAATAGGCAGCGTGACGATCGGCTGGTTCTCATACATCGGCAAGATCAGCTTTTCGATGCACCAGCTGGGCGTCTTGATGTTTGCCAGCTCAGAAAGCATCAAATAGAGGCTGTCCAAGGCATAAGATTGCATTTCGGCCGTGATTGCCTGGGCAGGCAAACGGCAACGCCTGAAGGCATGATCAACCACCCTCAAGGCATTGAATGTCGTGCCACTTATGCTACCCGAATAGGCCATGCGTTCTCCGCTATAAAAGCGTTGGCCGCTGCTTCAGCTTGCCCCGGTAGGTTTGCGGCAAACTATAATTCACCGCAAACCAAATGCCAAGTTTTACTTCTTGCCCCTGCGAGCCTCAGACAGGCCGATTGCAATGGCCTGCTTGCGGCTCTTCACGACGGGCCCAGACTTACTGCCAGAGTGCAGCTCGCCAGCCTTAAACTCGCGCATGACTTTGCCAACCTTGGCCGCGCCGCCCTTCGCCATCACGCGGCCTGGAACGCCCCCAATGTTTGGCGTGCTCCCCGTCGCGCTACCCACTTGGCCGGGCTTGGGCATTACGCCGCCCATAGTCTTACGGCCCGGCAGAGGTGCGCCGGGACCGCCAGTACCAACCCTGCTGCCTACAGGCGGCATGGTTTGCGGACCTCGACCAGCCATCTGTTGTTGCATCTGCCCTCGTACAGATTCCATTGCTTGCCGCTGCGATTGGGGCAATTGTTGATACGCATCCCACGCCTTTTGTCCCGCTGCGGCTGCCTCCTTTGTTGCATACCGTACATTTTGTGGGTTTGCTGGAATTTGACCTTGCAACATAGAAGAACGCGAATTTGGCGAAGGAATTGGCCGCACGTTTGGATTAACTTCAACTTGCGGCAGAGGCCCACCAGCCCCGCGCGGGCGAACGCCGGGAGCCTGCTGCATAATTTCTTTTGGCGGAATCCTAATCTCACCCTTATTTTGCTGTGCCGCTTGTTGCATAACCCTCAGATCAGATTGAGAAAGCGGCGATGGCGTAGTTTGCATACGGGCAACAGACACGCCGGGGCGCCCACCTTGAGCTGCAGCCTGCATTTGAGATTGGGTCAGGCCAGCCAGCCCCAGCCCACCACCCCCAGGCGAGCGCCCACCTTGAGCAGCAGCCTGCATTTGAGATTGGGTCATCTTGCCGCCACCCGGCATAACACCACCGATAGCTTTCTTCACAGGGCCGCCGCTCTTCATATTCACAGACCCCTTTGCATGGGGCAACGCAGGCGCCTTACCGTCACGAAGCAGGTTCTTCGCATTAACCTCCTTCTTGCTGTAAAGCATGTCCGCCTTGGGCGCCGGCGCCGCCTTGGGGCCGCTGATCATAGGCTTGCCGTTGTTGGTCGGGTACTGCTTACGCATCGCCATGCCACCCTTCTTGTAGCCCGCATCCTCGCCCATAATAGCCCGCTCACGGGCCATTTCAGCGCGGGGCGAGCGCAAACCTTGAGAGATGCGGCGCGGAGCGCGGAGAAGCGCGGCAGCCCGCTCCGCGGCCATCATGTCAGCCATTTCCATGGCCCGCTCGCGGTTGACGGCGTTGATGTATTCACCAACCGTGCGGTCCATCATTGGGCGGCGGGGATCATCCACCATGCCGCCATCGGCCTTCTTCATCGGCCCACAGGATCCGCCACGGGCGTACCCCTTGACCATCGTCTTGCCGGCAGAGCCAGAATACCCTTTGTCAGAGGGAAAGCTGAACTCCGAAACGTATTTAAGTGTCTTGCCCATGTTAAATCCCTCTCACGCGGTTGCTTTCGATCAGCCGATCGAGTTTTGCATCTAATACCTCAA
>Ga0315909_10008847_pt1 | contig 10979 bp, 13 predicted proteins | sample LakEriMetagenome_11_FD_203527 | JGI IMG/M metagenome (GOLD analysis project Ga0315909, IMG submission 203527) | Freshwater fungal communities from buoy surface, Lake Erie, Ohio, United States - Buoy 2 MA125 | ecosystem: Environmental > Aquatic > Freshwater > Lake | place: USA: Lake Erie, Ohio...
TTTAGGCATTACCAATTCTCCACACCTGAAATTTCTGTTTTAAATTCGCCGTCTAGCCCGTTAATTGTAGTACGTACAATCAAACTAGTTACACTACCAATACCACTATGGTTATCCTGAACCAACTCAAAGGATGTTGCTTCAGGAAATTTATCCATAGTGTCTAAAATTTTTACAACTTCTTCTCTACATAGATACATACAATCTCCTTACATTGTTGGGCCATTGCCGTTTTTAAAACCTACACTACCACCTTCAGCTTCAATACGGGCAATGACGTCTTCAAATAAGATAGGCGCAAAGTCTGTTTGTTCCACGCAAACGCAATGGTAACGAACATCGTTTTCATCACTGTACAAAATCTCTCCTGTACGTGCGTCAACGCCACGTGCTTTCTTCACGCGGTTAGCGTGAGTATGTCCATGAATGTTAACTCCAAAACGACCCATCGAGTCACTGTGTAACGGAATATGGCTTAAGATCATCCCGTTCATCACATGGTAGGCACGTAACTCACGGAAGTAAGCCCTATACTCGTCGTCACGGAAGATGTCGTGGTTACCGCGGATTAAGACCTTGTCTCCGTTTAAACGGGCTAACGTGGGTAATGCTCTGCGGTTAATAACAACATCGCCTAAATGATAGACTTTGTCTGTGGGCTTGACACGTTCGTTCCAAGCCTTGATCATAGCTTCGTCCATTTCTTCTGGACTATCCCAAGGACGTAACTTGGTAACACCATCGTTACGTGTAAAGCGGCATACACCCATGTGACCAAAGTGCGTGTCGCTTACTAAAAATACACTAGGCATAGTGCCCTCCTTTCTTAAAAATTATTAGTAAAAGTTCGCCAATCATCAACGTTTGGCTTTTCATCTTCATCGTAGGTCCAACCCAAGGCCTTCATCATGCGATGCTTGACTAGCAGGTTAGGACTGCGAAAGCGACCAGTATCCTGGAAGCCCATCATTACACCAACTTCACAGACCGCACCCGAACGGCAAATGCCTGCATAGCAATGAACAACAACATTCATATGATTGTCTAGTGCGTGTTGCAGTAATCGAACAAGTTCATTGGCCTGTTCTTGACTGCACTTCATTGCTTCTTCTAATACTTTATCCTTTTCTTCTACATCTAGAAATTCAAAGTTATGAATCTCTTTGAACTTGTGTGTAGGAGTAGGACGCCAACTAGCTGGATCAACAATGCTGATCAGCATTGAGTTCTCTCCGGCTTCGTGATGAAATCTTTTTGGGATATCATCTGCCGCTACGTTTTCAATCCATGGCATAATCGCTCCTTAACATTCAATGTCAATATTTCGACCTTTGTCCAAATCTAAACGAATATTTCTTTCTATACGTTCTGCAACAATTTGTTCAAAATTTCTACGTTCTACAAGTTTACGATAGTCTTCCTCGCGCTTTTCTTGAAGACGACGTTGTTCAAGATTGTATTCTTGTATTTGATGTTGTTGTATTCTTGAGACTTGCATTTTTTGCTCCTGTATAAAAATATTATACTATCTAATTTTGGTTTCGTCAACCTAAAAAAATAGCACCCGAAGGTGCTACCCAAACTTTGTTGTATTTCTACAACAGTTTACAACTTGTAACGATCACTCATTACAGTCTTAAGCATGATGCCTTCTGGAGTGAACTGGTCCAAATCAGCGGCTAGCAAGCTAGTCATGATTGATGGACTGAACCCACTTACCAATGCGGCACCACTCTTGTCTGCCTTTACAGGTACGTTGTCTGAACTGTTTAGGTTCCAGAAAACAATCTGTGGCACAGTGTAACCTGCATCTGCGAACTTGCGTTCGATCATTTGCATTGCGCTATCGTCGTAACGGGCGCATTGGTTAAACTGCATGTCTGACAAGATCAGCAACATGCCTGGCATGTCACTTTGTGGTACTGAGTTCTTAACCGCTACGTCTAGAATCTTGTTCATAGCCGCATGTAGGTTAGTACTCATGTCCCAATCACTCTTGCTCATTTGAGCAACCTTGTCAACAATGTTACCCTTAAGAGTAACAAGTTGTGGCTTGTCTGAGAAAGTCAAGAATGTGTCCTTGAACACGCCCTTGTTCTTATCTGCTAGGTACAAGCCCAAGCTGATTGAAACATCCATGCAAGTTACATTAGTGTTCTTGCCTGCTGGGCAGGACATAGAACCGCTAACGTCTACAATTGGCATGATGCTAGCATCTCCAACGTAGTTAGGCAAGCTGTCCCATTGTGCGATCACATGGTCAGTTTCTGTCTTGTCTAATGTTGCACGGTAGCTACCGATCACTCCCTTCAACACGTCATGTGGGAAGATTGCGCTGGCGTTAACCTTAACAGTCTTATCACCACTTACCAACTTGGCAACATACTCTGCAAATGCAGGTGTGTGACGGTTGAATGCCTTCTTGTATTGGCGAGCCGCTACAGAAGGAACGTGACTGAAGTTGATGTTATCCCAATCTCCTGCACACATTTGGGTTTCAACAACTTTTGTAAGTGCCACAAGGCTCTTACGATATTGCTTTGGAGTCATGCCAAAGAAGGCACGAACTTCAGCGGCAATTTGACCCTTACGAGGAGTCCACTTTGCGGCCAAACCGTTGTTAGCACGAAGGGCATCACCCAACATGGTATAAGCGGCTGACTTCAACACTGGATTTTGGAAGACAAAGATGTCATCCCAACGACCCACTTCTGGGATCTTCTTCAACAGTGCCAAAGCGGCGTCTGGGTCACGCTTTTCTAGATGTACTAGAATGTCACGGAACAATTGACGTTCACCTGCACCACCACGGACATCTCGTGCCCATTGTGCGATGCGTAGTGCTACATCAGCGTTTTCCACATAAGCGGCTGTAAAGTCGCTTGTGATGTCCTTACCACGACTTGCGCCAATTTTGTAGAACAAGTCAACTGTAGCCTTAGCTGTTGACTTACGAGCCTTCATACCGTTTTCAGTACGGGCTTCTTGATTTGCGATTGCGTTTACAAATGCGTTCATTTTTATTACCTTTACAGAATGTATTTTTTTCAGATTATGGTTGAAATTAAAGTTGCTGTTAACATTCTAAAACTTTAACAGGATGATCGTGCCAATTTGTTTATTTTCTGGTCTGGCCAATTACGGCACCCAGACCCTAACAACAATTCATGTTGTCTATTACATATTTTTCTGTATGTAAATCATATTCCGGATTCTCCGGACCTATCTATTCTATCAGTGTCTATTTCTAGAAAGCATTTCTGCCTGTCCTCCGACCACCTTCTATAGCATTAAGATGTAGTTTAAATTGCTGTAGTCATCCTATGACTAAACAGGATCGTTGTTGACTGCTTTTATTTTACTCAGGCCATCACTCTGAGCTTGTTGGTCTATTTCAATAGCAACCTTCAACGTCTCCAGGCAAGCCCTTCAACTCCAGCTAACTACCATAGGGTCCAACGATTCATAGTATATGAATGTTGCTGTACCGATCCTAAAACTCTTTGCAAGTTTCCTTGCTATGTATCTATTATAGTTGATTTACTACGTCTTGTCACTATATTTTGGACAATTATTTTTTAGTTCTTTCCAAATGAGTTTGACAATCGATGCACAGTTTACAACCTGCAACAGCTTCTTGTCTTGCTTTTGGAATATCTTCTCCACATTCCTCACAATGACTTAAACTAGGACCTTTTCCAATTTTTGCTCGGATAGCATCCACAGCCGCTGTATTACGTTGTAGTGTTAAGATTTGAGCAATTTCTGCTTCTTCTTCATTATTACTTTCAAATGTGTCTAAATCTGACATCTCGTCTCCTTCTTGGTACCTGGTCACGGTTTCGAACCGCGGACCTTCGCCGTGTAAAGGCGTTGCTCTACCCCTGAGCTAACCAGGCAAATCCTTATTTTATTTTGTTCAGATACTTACGGGGCTCTATAGTACCTTGTTGAATTTCCATTAATGCTGTTACAATACTATGAACATGTTCTCTCTTTTGGCTACTGGCATGCTGTCTACGAATTTCTCTTGAACGTTCACTTGCAATGAGTACAAGGTCAAATCTACTGCCTCCTGCGTTCACAACACATTTTTCTGTGTCAATTTGTGTGCCTCTACTGAGATCTAATTTTGCCATATCATTTCCTATTTAAAGCATTATTATATAGCATAATTGACATAAAGTCAATCGCTTTGGTATTGGTACCAGCGGAGGGAATCGAACCCTCTCAAGAACGCTAATCTGGCGCTAAAAGGTTTATAAAACCTCTCTGACTACCAAGTCTCGCTGGCAAAACAATCGTGCTCTATGAACATCTCATAACTATGAGTTATGCGTTTTAGTTAAACTAACGATTGAAAAATGGTTGCGGATGACGGAATCGAACCGCCGATCTGGAGCTTATGAGACTCCCGAGATACCTCTTCTCCAATCCGCTATTGATTGGTCGGAGTACAAGGATTCGAACCTTGGACCCCCTGGTCCCAAACCAGGTGCGCTACCAGACTGCGCTACACTCCGAATTTTTTGTTGTTAATGGAGCGGAGTGAGAGAATCGAACTCTCGACCGAAGATTGGAAATCTGCTGTTTTGCCATTAAACTAACCCCGCGTACTTTAGTAAAATACATTTATGGCTTTTGCTACGCTGGTGCCCTGTCCTTACTACCTATCTTATAGATAAGTTAAATGTATTTTAATAAAGTGTCTAGCTACTCACACCACATGAGCCCTAAACTGAGCGGTTACTCTGTCCATAACATTTATTCTTCTGGAAAAGGCGTTATACCAAACCCTAGGCAGTTTCCAGTATCCCCCAACAGGGACTGTGAGGTCAGGTCCTAGTGTACCCCCTGTTCTCTCGTTTCAGGGACGCTATTTCGTTAACGTAGAAATAGTAAGACGGGGTTCCTGGTGCCGCCTCCCGGGATCGAACTGGGCACCTACTGATTACAAGTCAGTTGCTCTACCAAATGAGCTAAGGCGGCATTGTTACTACTTAATTCTTGCTTCTAGTATTCTAACACGACTTAGTATTTTTGCCTTGTCTTTTGGACGACTAGATTTTTCTAACATTGTTTTCAATTGTTCTAAACTCAATGGGCCTAATCTTTGTTTTCCATTTTTTGTTAGCATTGGATTTGCTATTCTTACTTTTTTACCACCGGCACCTTTTGCCATGCTAGTATCCTCTTAAAGTTATTGGTGGAGGTGACAAGGATCGAACTTGCTACATCCTGCTTGCAAAGCAGGCGCTCTCCCAAATGAGCTACACCCCCGTTATTTCTTTCTTGGACTTGTACAACTGTCATTCCAAATATCTTGTGCTTGACGTTTGTACTCATCTAATTCGTCATAATGTTCTTCTTTCATTATGACTTGTTCATCAAACTTCTCTGCGTCTGTCTTTTTCTTTTTTCCAAAGATAGTGTCGAATCGGTCAGCATATTCTTCTTGGCTAACACTAAATGGTCTTGGTTTACTACCTTTTCCACCGTCTGACATACTATCTCCTTTACTTACTTTTATTTTTAATTCTGTTAAAAAACTTTACATGTGATTCTGCTGGTGCGAGTCGTTGACCTTGCCACCAACCTTTTTTCCACCCATCTCGCAAAATAATTTGCAAATGTAAAGAACCAACTGTATTTGGAACAAAACTAGCATACGGGCCAAAATTCATAAAAGTAGTATCTACGTTTTTAACACCCGCCCAATGAATAACTTGTACAAATACATCTTCTAAAAATACTGCAACATGATATGGCTTATTGCCGCCGTTTGAATGTTTCTTAAAAGAAAGTCCTCGTTCTTTAGCAATTTCTTCAACCCATTTGTAAATCTCACTTGTGAATATTTCATCACCAATTGGTGTTCCTATTTCTGCTGAACTTCTGATGCAATAATTGCCAGGAATTATGTTTTCACCTTTAAGCCATAAAATTTTATCTACAGCATCCTCAACATCTTTCTTACATTCAACTGTAAAACTGATTTGGCCAATACCAAACGCTTGTAAATCACGAATGTTTGCTAACGCCTTTTTAACTTTTTTCCAAATGCCAATTTTATGATAATTTTCATTATGCACACTTAGACAAATAGTTTTTAAACCTGCATCTATTAATTCTTTAACATAGTTAATATCTTCAAACTTAATAGCGTTAGTATAGATAGTAACATCTTTTGTAGATCCTCTAAATTTACTGTTAGGATCTTGTATTTCTTTAATAATATACGGTAAGTCAGAACGCATTGTTGGTTCTGCACCCATTAACGTAACACCTCCTGTAATAACAGATCTTGCCTTGGCAATGACCCATTCAGTCGACATGTCTTCTATAGTGTTATCTGGAATATGATAACAATGTTTACACATTACATTACATCTATCAGTTACTTCAATCGCTGTATCATCAAAGTAGTGTATACGTGTTGCACCGTCTGGAACTGTTTCGCTAGCATCTTCCCAAAATTGCCAATCTCGCTCAACCATAAATTCTTCATATCCGTGTTCGGGACAAGTTTTAGTTATGTAGGCGGCACCGTCGCTTCTATACTCAATAGTTGCATACAACTCTCTATAACATGTACTGCATAGTCCAGTTGCTGGCTTAGTTTGTAACACTTCGGTCATAATAATCTCTTTATTTTGGCTCCCCAACGTGGGCTCGAACCACGGACCAACAGATTAACAGTCTGCTACTCTACCGACTGAGCTATTGGGGAATAGATATTATTTATACCTGGGTACTTGCGGTACCTGTATCATTGGTTACATATTGTGTAGTACCCTGCGGACGCTTATTATCACGTGGAGAACTCTTAACAACGATCTCACTACATACTTGAGCTTCGATCATCATGCGTTTGAACTGATTACGTTGATCAGCAGTTGCGCCTTTCATTAGTCCAATCATACGTTTTGTTGTCTTACTCAATTTAAATGTCTTACCTGGTTTCATATTTTACCTTTTTAAAATTGGCGGAACGAAAGAGACTCGAACTCTTAAACCGACTTTCGCCGATCGACGGATTAGCAATCCGCTCCAATACCATTATGGGACCGTTCCTTGTCTTTTACTTATACTACTAAATTGGTGCGAGTGGCCGGAATCGAACCGGCACGACCGAAGCCGAGAGATTTTAAGTCTCTTGTGTCTACCTATTTCACCACACTCGCAATTATTTGGCGTACCCTCAGGGACTCGAACCCCGACCGACAGTTTTGGAGACTGTAATGCTGCCATTACACTAAGGATACATTATTGGCGGAGTAGACGGGACTCGAACCCGCGACCCCCGGCGTGACAGGCCAGTGCGCTAACCAACTGCGCTACTACTCCAATTAAAGGTGCTCTCTGCGGCGCTTGAATCCACGGTAGCCCTACTCTTCATGGCCGGTCCTTGCATTGGTCGACATTGACAAGTTTTTCGGTGTTCCATTGTAGCTACTACAGAAAGCATAACTTGGCGGAAGCGGTGAGATTCGAACTCACGGACCTTTTAACGGATCGGCAGTTTTCAAGACTGCTGCAATAAACCGGACTCTGCCACACTTCCTAATTTGGTGCCCCAGAGGAGACTCGAACTCCTAAAATTTGGCTTCTAAGACCAACACGTATACCAATTCCGTCACCGGGGCAATTTTCTTTATTATTATGGTGGAGGTAGCTAGATTCGAACCAACTCACCCGAAGGAACAGATTTACAGTCTGCCGCGCCTCTCCAACTGCGCCGTACCTCCATAACATATTAAAACACACTAGGGGCAATGCCATCTTACTATCCCAGTATGTTGGGTGTTGCCTAATATGTTTTAATATGGTACTCGGTAGGGGAATCGAACCCCTCTTCCCGCCGTGAAAGGGCGGTGTCCTAGACCGATAGACGAACCGAGCATATTAACTTTTAAATTTTTAATGAACGTTTTTACTAATTGCTTAGTAAGTGTATATTATAGCATCAGGTGCTATGTCTGTCAACGACTTTAAACACTAAGTTTCTTGTTAATGTAGTTTTTGGCAAACAACACATTGCTGTCAAATGGTTGAAATTCGACTTCTTTTATGCTTAAAAATTCTTCAATCGATGTGTTCGATGCATACAATGTAGGATGAAAATTCATAAGCCTAAAATCATGATTATAACTATCAGTTATAATTTCATCAGTTATTTTTTGGACTCTGTAATAATTAGTATATTCGTTCTGCCAAATTAATGTTTTGTGAGACATTCTAGGCCTGTTAATACCATCTAGGTTGTCTTCTTCTTTGTACACAGTATAACCATACTTAGAATAATCCATAGTCATTTTAGACAATGTGTTAACTGATTCTTCAACAGTAAATTTTGGTATTTCTAAAGCGTTTAACAAAAAGTTCTCACCTTGCCAATTTTCTTTTAGCCATTCGTAAGTTGTATAGATACTTTCTTCTGTTTCATATGGCAATCCAGCAATAAGAGAAATAGTTCCTCTGTAATATCCTTTGTTATGCGATTTAAAATAATTTTTAATATCGATTAAACCTTGTTTCATCTTGTCTGGATGCATACCTTTGCTAATTGCTTTTGCCGACTTGTGATTGAAAGATTCAATTCCGTAAAAATGTCCAAACATTTTCATTCTAGACAACTCTTCCATTTCATGTTGTCCTCTGCTGATTATCAAATCAGCTCTTAGAAATCCTGTAAAAAATGTTTCAAAATTTAATTTATCAACTACATCGGCAAATTTAGTTATTTTTTCTGTACTATCATTAAATGTTTCGTCCGATATCACATATCTCGAAACTCCAAATCTATCATAAGCATCGTTTAACTGTAATTCAAAATTGTCAGCATCACGAGTCCAATCGCCCTTAACACCTAATATTGGAAAGTTGCAAAAATCACAACTAAATTTACATCCTCTGCTAAACTCAACACCTAGCCATTCGTAATGTTCAATAAAGTCCCTATCTTCATAAATGATTATAGGATTTTTCCAGGGTGCTGATCCTTCGCTTGCAATCACTTTGGTACCTTTGATTGTTTTGTACTTAACTGGATCTCCGTTACTAAACAAATGCTTTAAAAGATTAATCACACTTGTTTCTGCAAAACCCATAAACTGATAGTCTATGTGTTTTGTTTTTAACGGAATGTAGATTTGTGTTCCGTAAATGATAATAATGTGAGGATAATTTTCTTTTACCCAACTAGCAGTATCTTCTGCCAGATCTGGCCATGAAGCAAAAATAGATCCAAACGCTATGAATTTTGTATTACTATCTATTCTTGAAATCAGTAACTGTTTTATTTCATCAAATGACCAATACATAAAAAAATCTATTACTTCAATATCCCAATCATTTTTTCGTAATTCTGTTGCAATCCTGTGTGCGCCAGGACCTCGACCAAGACAATTTGGTTGATTAATATTGAATAGTATTCCGTTCATAGATCATATTTATAGACTATATTGGCCGGGCTTGCAGGAATCGAACCCACACCGCTTGTTTCGAAGACAAGAATGATATCCATTTCACCAAAGCCCGATATTACTTGGTCCGGCCAGCAGGAATCGAACCCACATTCAAGAGGTAGAAGCTCTTTGTATTATCCATTATACTATGGCCGGATTGTCTGGTGCCCTTCCCCCGACTCGAACGGGGAACACACTCCTTTTGAGAGAGCCGCGTCTACCAATTGCGCCAGAAGGGCATAAAGTTTGGAGCAGGATATCGGGTTCGAACCGATGACATTCTCGTTGGCAACGAGACATTCTACCACTGAATTAATCCTGCGTAAAGAAGTTAGTAAAAGACTCTGAGAAGTTTTGGTCCCTGTTTAGGAAACTTGGCTACCCGCGAATACAGTCGCGCTCTACTCGTCTAGCAAACATGGAGTGCCATTTACCTTCAAAGATCTCCCGGACTGTAATCCTGATCTTTAATCCAGTTGAAGTGCAGTTTATAACTGCCAAGCATTAAAGGCTTCCGGCCTTTTATACCTTTTCTTTCGAAACTTCCGAACACCTTGAGCCTTTTACTAACAACTTTATTTAATAAAGTGTCAGGTTGTTCACCGCACAACCTGACAAAGCGGGGGTCTGTTCTTTGGGGTGAAAGCGGGAATCGAACCCTGTCTAACTGTTTCACAGACAGTTGTGCAACCACTACACTACTAACACCATTGGTTATTTTAAATCTAACTTATTGATAAAAATTATCGAGTATCGATTACGCTGAGTATTGTTAGCACCGCTATGCCAACAATCATGTGTATTTGCCGCATACCAACCAGTTCCATATTGACTAGTCATAAGCAGTGGATTATCTCCGCTATGGCTAGTATAGAATGTTGTTGATTGATTTGGATCGTCATCGTGATTAAAGAATAACATACCTGTACAGACTTGCATCCTTGAATCAACATGAGTATCTATATTATATCCAGGTTTGTCACATACAAACATACAAGATGTTTTAGTGTTGTTTACCAATTGCTCTGGATATTCTAAACACCATTTGTGTTTAAATTCAGGATGATTAGTCATGTCTAACAATAAATTAGGAATGTTAGTTTTTACAATATCTAAAATTTCTTTAAGAATATGACTACTAGGATTGGGACAATATCTTCTATCCTCATCTCCGTAGTATTGTTCTTTTTCTAAAGCTGTGTATACTTCTTGTTGAGCGAATGGAAAATCAATTGATAGTTTTGCAATCAATCTCCATTCGTCAGTATAATCGTATTTTAGCATACAATTATTTATAATGGTAGTAACGGTGAGACTCGAACTCACGATAAACACCGTATGAAGGTGGTGCATTAGCCACTATGCTACGTTACCATAAGGATAACAACTAAGTAGTTCCTCCATCGTTATAGGAACCATTCACCCGTGTAATAAACTCGAGCGGGACTCGGTACGTCACTTGGGATTCATCCAGTCTGCCTCCTTTACAGGCCTCCGCCGTTCCCGGCAGGT
>Ga0315909_10008848_pt1 | contig 10979 bp, 8 predicted proteins | sample LakEriMetagenome_11_FD_203527 | JGI IMG/M metagenome (GOLD analysis project Ga0315909, IMG submission 203527) | Freshwater fungal communities from buoy surface, Lake Erie, Ohio, United States - Buoy 2 MA125 | ecosystem: Environmental > Aquatic > Freshwater > Lake | place: USA: Lake Erie, Ohio...
TCAAAACATCACGCATCACTTTGAAATGCTCAAGCCGCACACGCGACTGGAAGTGCATAGCCGATTGCGTGTGCACAACCTACCGCTGGTGATTCCCGAGCGCAGCATGCTGGCGACGAAGGCCGATTTGGCGGATCCCTCCACGCGCGAGCGCACCTGGTCGTTTTTGCAAGACAGTTCGCTGGTATCGCACCATCCGGAGATCTGGCGCTTGGCGATTGATCTTTCGCATGGCATTGACTCACTGCACCAGCAGGCATTGGCCTTCATGCACTGGATCCATCAGAATTTCCACTATCAACCCGGTGCCACACTGGTGAACACGCGCCTGGAGCAATCGTTTGCGATCCGCGCGGGGGTTTGTCAGGACTTCAGCCACATGATGGTAGCCTTGTGTCGTGCTGTGTCGCTTCCTGCCCGATACGCTTCAGGGTATTTGTATAATGGTCCCACCGACATGCTGGTGGGAGCGCAGGCATCCCATGCGTGGTGTGAGGTGTATTTGCCGTATGTCGGCTGGATTGGCTACGACCCCACCAATGGCACCCTAGCCGATGAACGCTACGTCAAAGTGGCGGTGGGTAGGGACTACGATGACGTGGCTCCGGTCAAAGGCGCTTATCGCGGCACGGCACAGTGTACGATGTCGGTGAAGGTATTGGTGGAGAAAGTTGATTGACTCTAGCCGGAAGATATTGGTCCGTTTTTCGGCGGAATTCCTTCCTTGCTTTTGCGATGGCCTTGTCCAGAATCGCGAACATGAAAAACACTTTGGTAAAAGCTCTCGTTTTGCTTTTTTCGATCGCGGCGGTGAGTTGTTTTGTTTGGAACGCATCGCAGCGCAACAAGGGAGCAACTGCCGATGCGGCGAAACCGGCAAGTGCTGCCGCCGAGCAAAAACCAACCGTCACGGACGAGGAAGTGAAAGCGGCGCGCGAGACCATGTTGCGGTCGTCGAAGTCGGGCCGGATCATGAGTGAGGAGGATACTCGCAAAATGTTAGAAGATCGCCTGGAGCAGAGGAAAAATGCGGCGCCGAAAGCGGAAGACCTCGCTCCATCGAGCAAAGTGATGCGTATCGTCAGTCCCGATGGGCTGAAAGAACTTACCCGGGAAGAGGCGGAAGAGTGGTTAAATCAAACGAATCATAATGCATCCAAAGCGGAAGACCTTGCTCCATCGAGCAAAGTGATGCGCATCGTGAGCCCTGATGAGATCAAGGAGGTGCAGAAGAAGCTCCAGTCGTCACAGCAACCTGAAGCAGAACAGCCTATCCAAAAAGAATCCCGCTAATGTTTCGCGATGCGATGTATGCTTTGGCGGCACCGCTGCTGAGTTTGTTGATTTTGCTGGCGATATTCGCGCCTCTGGAAAAATGCTTTCCGGCCAAAGTGCAGAAATTTTTTCGTCCGGCATGGTTTACCGATTTGTGTTTTTTTCTCGGGCAATACCTTTTGTGGGGCGCGGTTGTTTTTGGGGCTCTCGCGTGGATGGCACCGTGGTTGACGGGATGGGTGCCGGTTTCCGTGCGCGCCGCTGTCGGCTCTCAGCCATGGTGGTTGCAGGCGATCGAGGTGATTTTCCTGAGTGATTTGTTCATTTACTGGGGGCACCGCATCCAGCATCAGGTGCCCTTCCTGTGGCGCTTTCATGCCGTGCATCACAGTGCGGAGCACCTGGATTGGCTGGCTGCGCATCGCGAACATCCGCTCGATACCATCTACACGGTTGGTTTGATCAATCTTCCTGCCTTTTTGTTAGGGTTTGATCTATCGACACTGGCGGGATTCACGGCATTCCGCGGGATATGGGCGATTTACATCCATTCAAACGTGCGTCTGCCCCTGGGTCCGCTGCGCATGCTCATCGGGGCCCCTGAGTTGCATCATTGGCATCACGCAAAAGAGCGGTTTTCCGGAAACTACGCGAATTTGTCCCCGCTGATGGATTTGTTATTCGGTACCTACCGTCATCCCGATCATGAACCCACTGAGTTGGGGTTGGCGGAACCTTTTCCACGCAGTTACCTTGGTCAGCTGATTCACCCGCTGTTACCGCGTAAAAAAAGAAAATGAGCGATGAATGAAATTCTATGCTTGCCAAGATCGGCAAGTTCTGGTTTTCTGCGCGCCCGTTCATCATGTTCGGGCTGTAGCGCAGCCTGGTAGCGCACTTGCCTGGGGGGCAAGGGGTCGTGGGTTCGAATCCCGCCAGCCCGACCACATTGATTATCAATGGTTTACGAGACTTTGTCTCGAGTTTTAGGTGAAATTGAGAACAAAAGTGGGAACAAATCCGCTACTGTCCGTTTTCATCCGTTATTGTCCTGTATGGGCCAAGAATTGGCTTCTACCTCAGATGACGGTAACTGCAGCACGCCCTGCATTCAGGCGATGTATGCTGCCGCATGGATCGGCGCTCGTGGAGAAAAAATGACTCCCCGTTAATCTCAGGCGCGGCTCAGCGACAATTCACGGCAAAAGACGCCGAGCATGCGATACAACTCTTCGATCGCTTTCGCGATGATGTCGAGGCCTTTGACGACCCGCATGCCAAGATTGCCTATCTTCAAGGTGTCCTCGACTGGGCATCAATGACGGAGAAGAATGAGTAGGGGATATGGTCGCGCCTTTTCTGTGGCTGCTTCGAGTTCTTGATCTTTGATGGGAAGATCATTTCGGAGAGTGAATGTCGGCACATGGGGCGCTCATCTAACAGAGCGTCACGAACCGCATGCAATTTCAGGTGCGCTTATAAGGGGCGAATTCCCGAGTGTGCATGTTTTTGCACTTAGACGTTTTCCTGAGTAATTTCGCACAAAGACCGTGCTTACCTGGGAATTGGGTTCTGCTGGAGCAGTGTTCCAGAGTGTCTCCTTGAGTCTCTGTGGACACGATGCGGATTGATGCGCGCTGTGGTTATTCCCATGCCAGGGTCTTTCGTCTAGCTCCAGTGCATCCCGCGGCGACGGGCGATGAATTGGGCTTTTTTTTCAGAATCTACGGCGGCATCCAACAGGGCGACTCCCTGAGTTGAGTGACTCACAACTGGCAATTTTCATGCCTCAAATCTGCATGGGGAGTAGTCGCCAACCACGAGGAAATATTTGGCGTATTTGCAAAGCGCGATTTAAGGCCTTTTTTGCACTTTTTTGCACTCCAATTCCCGTGGAACACTTGTGGAATAAAAAAAAGAGTGCAACTTTTCCAAATCGAAAATGACCGAAATAGTGCAAGTTTTCAGGAAGTAGTGCAAAAATTTTTTCCCACTCTGCGATTCGAGGGTGTTTCTTTCAGTTAGATGGTAAGCGTCCTATGAAGCGCCTCTAGTCATAAGTATCGTAGGTGCTAACCTACGACACTTATGACTACGACGAACCATTTAAATGGAGCGGGCCGTGTGGTAGCGGAATCCGAACATCTGCTCAAAACCGATGTCCTTGGCCGCACGCGCATGTCCCGGGCGCAGCGCGAAGCCATCCTTGATGCCTTTGAAGCCAGCGGCATGACCGGGCAAGGATTTGCGCTGCAACACGGCATCAAAATCCAAACATTTGCCTCTTGGATACAAAAACGGCGACTCGCCCGTGGGGACTACCAAAAAGAATCCGTCCGCCAAAAACTGCGCATGCGCAAATCCTGCCCGGCAACCGACCAACCACATCCCACGCCCGCCTCATTCAAGCTCATCGAAGTCGATCTCCGCACAGAACCCACAGCCACCACAGCGTTGGAAGTCATCCTGCCAGGAGGTGCCATCGTGCGCATCAGCCATGAAAGCCAGATCGGCCTCCTTCAACTCCTCCTGCGCCAACAGCCATGCTGAGCTTCACCTCACACATCAAAGTCTGGGTCTGCCTCGATCCCTGCGACATGCGCAAAAGCTTCAACGGTCTCTGGCAAGTGGCCGAAGAAAAACTCAAGGTCGATCCAAGGCGCGGCGCCGTCTTCGTCTTCACTAACCGCGAGCGCAATCGCCTCAAAGTCCTCTACTGGGATGGCAGCGGTGTCTGGGTGCTGGCCAAACGCCTCGAAAAAGGACGCTTCAGTTGGCGTTCCTGATACATAGGCGAGATCAAACAAATATGTCGTGCTTGCTGGCAGTTTTTCGATCAACCGTTGGAACTCTGGCAAATTGTCGGCCTGAACTGATGGTGATGCTTGTATAATTACTACACATACCACACTAAAAATAAGCATAAATACCTGATGTACTATTTTTTTCATAGGATAAATCCGTGTAAAATCAATTCTCCGATCGTTGCCATGGTGTTGCTCCGGCGCGCTGGGTGTGAAAACGGATGGCAGACGCCAGTTCTTCCCATTTTTTCTTCTCGATCTTGGCGAGGTCATTCTGTTCCTGCGGATCTTTGCCGATGTGATACAGCTCATAAGGGCTGAATGGATCATTGCGCAAAATTTTCCATTCACCGCGAATCAACGCCTCATAGCTATTTCCTCCGTATTTCATGCCACCTTCACGACGGACAAAATACAAGTCACGTGGTTCATCGATTTTTTCGCCTCGGAAAATCGGTAGAAGGCTGCGCGCATCGAGATCCTTGACAGGAGTTTTTCTGGCGATTTCGGCAAAAGTAGGAAACACATCGAATACCAAACCCGCATAATCGCTGCTCGAACCGGCCTTGATTCCTGCCGGCCAACGCACCATGAAGGGAACACGCAGGCCGCCGTCATAGTGCTGCTGTTTTTCTCCACGCCATGGATCATTGGACTGCGCGTAGGAAAGCGCGCCGCCGTTATCCGCGGTGAAGACAAGCACCGTGTTTTGCGCCAAGCCTGATTCGTCAAGAGCCGCAAGAACGCGACCGATACCGTCATCGAGATGCTCGACAAATGCCACATTGCACGCTCGTTCTGTCTTCATTCGTGGATCACGCTTCTTCACTTTTTCCAGCCACTCAGAAGGTGGCTCGATCGGGAAATGTGGTGCGTTGTAGGCGAGATAAAGAAAGAAAGGCTGATCGGCAAGCTTCGCGCGACCGCGGAGGTAATCGGCGGCCCAATGGGAAAACAAGTCCGTGGCATGCCCCGAGGGATTGATAACCTCCGTATTGTGTCGCATGTAATTCTTGCCGTCACGCAGGTGCGACGTGTAGCTGTCCATCATGTCGCCGAGAAAGCCGTGGAAATAATCGAAGCCGCGCTCGTTGGGCAGATTTGGTGATGCAAGCCCAAGATGCCATTTGCCAATCATGGCGGTATGGTAGCCGGCACCACCCAGCAAATTGGCGAGCGTCGGCACCTGCGGATCAAAGTAGCCCCAGGAATCACGCGGATTGCCTCGGATCACTCCGGGCACGCCCACCCGGTCAGGATATCGCCCCGTGAGCAAAGCCGCGCGCGATGGAGAGCAAACCGTGCAATTGGACCGCATCGAAGTGAAAAGCATGCCCTCCCTGGCGATGCGATCAATGTTTAGCGTCTGAACATCCTTCGCACCATAGGTGGAAACATCGCCGTAACCGTGATCATCCGTCAGGATAATGAGAAAATTAGGCCGAGTCGAAGCCGCCATTGCTGAGAACGAAGAGACACAAGTGAGCATTACCATCCAAAGCGTGCGTGCCAGACAATGGCAGACCGCGAACGTTAGAATTTGGCTAGTGTGCATAATGGATAAGACTTGCGAACGAACCGCGTTATTCTCATTCACTTTTTCGATTGAGAATATTTTTTCAAGTAATTGGAACCCGCCTCGCGTAATTCCATTGCGATCTCGGGATGCCGTGTGATCATGTTGTTTTGTTCCATCGGATCATCGAACAAATTGAACAGCGATTCTTCCATCATGAGACTCTGCGTTGACCCGCGTGCGCCATCATGACCCGGACGAATGACATTGCGATATCCATGTGGCAGATGAAGTTTCCATTGCCCATCAGAGCTCATCACCGCTTCGAGGTTCCAACCGGTCGAGATGAAATAATGATGGTGAGGATTTTTCGCCCCTTTGTCATCGCGCATCAGCGGCCAAACATTCTTTCCATCGGTATCATTTTCCTGCAACGTCACTTGAGCAAGAGATGCGAGCGTTGGATACAGATCGATCGAGCTAAAAGCTCGATCATTCACCGTTCCCGCCTTAAGTTCGCGGGGATACTTCACCGTCAAAGCAGAGCGGATGCCGCCCTCGAAACTGGTGGCCTTGTGTTCACGAAACGGCGTTTTGCCAGCATGATTGCCGAACTCATCCCAAGGGCCGTTGTCCGAGGTGAAAAGAACAATCGTATCCTTCTCAACGCCGCTGTCACGAAGTGCTGTGATGATTTCACCGACAGACCAATCGATTTCCGTGATCACATCGCCGTAAAGTCCCGCGCCGGATCTCCCTCTAAATTCATCGCGACAATAGAGCGGGACGTGCGGCATGGAGTGTGCGAGGTAGAGGAAAAAGGGCTTCTTTCCTGCTTGGGAACGGATGAATCGGGTGGCATGTTCTGTCGCCCATGAGGTCAAATTCTTTTGATCATCGGGGCTGATATCCGCAATTTTGATCCTCTCATTGTCCCAATACGGCAAGGGAGCATCACCATGATCTTTCTTCCACACAAGGTTGTGACGCCACATATCGTTGGAAACGAGCAGACCCGCATGTTGATCAAATCCTCGTGCCATGGGTCGGGTGTCAGGTGCATCTCCCAGGTGCCACTTGCCGAAATGTGCTGTGGCATAGCCCTGCTGCTTTAGGCTCTCGGCGATGATCGAATGTTCGGGCAAGAGGCCGCGCCTACCCGGAGCGATGGCATTGACGACACGGTTGCGGTGTGGGTAGCGGCCGGTCAGCAGGGCCGCGCGTGATGCCGAACATACGGCTTGCGGCACATGGAACCGCGTGTATCGGACTCCCTCGGCGGCAAGGCGTTCCACATGAGGCGTGGCGTAAGGTGGATTTCCAAAAGGACGAAAATCCGAGTAGGCCGCATCATCCAGAAAGATGATAACGATGTTCGGACGCTCTTTGGCTTGCGAGCTCAGAAAAGCCATCAGCGACAGAGTAATGCAGAGTAGTTTCATCGATTCGGCATTTCCGGTGTGAATGGAACCTCTCCCCTCACACGGCGTGTCGCCTCGCCTACCAACCAAAGGTAGTGATCGGTGGGAAGATTGCCGTAGGTCAGGAAGCGGCTGGCACCCACGGGAGGATTGTTGGTCGATTTGAAAATGTGTGTGCCTTCGTCGAGTTCGTCAAACATCGCCTGATACACCATAGTGGCTCCAGATATACGCACTACCGCATCGTATTGGGACCAGAGAAATTTTCCACCCTGGCGGTCGATGAAGGCATCAGGATTTTCTGATGTATTTTTTTTCAAGTTCGACCATGAGAATCCAGGAAAAACCACCGGCATGTGTTCCTTGTGATTCGCGACGCACCATTCGTGATCGGGCTTGGCAATGTGCGTGGCGTAATTTTGGGCCTCATTCACTCGACCATAACGACCGATGGTCCATGGCGAGATGATGTCGGATGCCAGATAAATTTTTTCCCAATCCGCAAAGGCACCGGCATCTCGTTCGCCGGCACGCCAGTGAGTGGGAGTGCCAAGCATGATGGTAAGCCCGCCGCACTCGGGATCGTTCTTGAGGAAATCGATGAGTGACGCGATTTCGGCCGGCCCATAATCGCGATTGCGAAAGCCCACTCCCCACAGTGCCAGCACGGGGCGACCCGCATGTTTCTGATACGAGGGATCTTTGAGGATTCCCATTTCCTTGACAAGAAAACGCCAGTCATCCTTGACCGATGCCATGCGCGCTGCGGACATGTTGGTGAGATCATACATCACTGCGTAAGTGCGGCCATGACGCTGGGCACCAACACGGCAATTCTGAAGCACGCGATTGACGGAGCGGGATTCTTCGTTGTCGGCTCGCCCCCCGCCCGGAGATGTCACTTCGGTGGCAAAACGCTGAACAAAAACACCATCGATGCCGTATTCCCTCATCCACTTGAAGTGGCGAACGACAGTGTCGCGCACTGCCGAGCTGAAGACCTGGGCGACACTGCCATTCGCGTGCCGAAACTCGGTATCGAATCGTTCGTGCGCGCTGAACTCCGTCAAGTCGGGCCAGTATTCGATCCCTGCCTCACCGGGTTTGAATTGCTGACTTGTCTGATTGCGGTAATGTTTCCAGTTCAGATTCTCGCCGTCTTGGGCGGCGCGAAACCATCCCTGATAACCGCACATCACTTTGCCAGTGAGCGTTGAAGCATCAACACGAAATGCACCCGCTTCCGAAATGTCGATGGATTCCATAGGAGCGGTGATATCGGCGGTATCAGATTTTTTTTCTTCTGGTTTCTGGCAACTGACCAGAGTCGATCCACAGAGCCCTAAGGCGAGGATACCGTGGATCAGGATCGATTTTCGTTTCATCAATTTACTTGTCGAGACTTTCATTCGCCTGATGTCGATACCAGAAAAACCAAATCGCGGCGAATGATCCGAGACAAATCATGCCAGACACAGCGAATCCCACCCAGTTATGAATCATCAAGAGCATAGGAGCAAGAAACAGCGTCGTTTGCCAAACCAATGCGAAAGGTAACGCGATTAAATCCTGACGGTGCTCACGTGATGCATGATTCCGCTCTTCAGGTGTGAGTGTCTTTTTCAGATGACCCCAGAACCCAAAGGGCCTTGTTTCACGATACATTTTTTCAAGCACGACAGGGTCCGTGGGTTCCGTTAACAGAGCGACAATGACCGAGCTTACGAAGCCAATCGTTAACACGAACACAAACTGCCAGATTTCATTGAGTTCCGGCCAGACCCATCGTTGAATGATGGCTGCAACAATCCCAATCAAGGTACCGATCGCGCTTCCAGCACCATTGAATCGCCACCAGTACAAACGTAAAAAGGCAGGCACAAGGAAACCAGCTCCAAAACCCATCATCATCCAGCCCCAGATATCATTGATACTATCCAAGGTCAGCGAAAACAGAAAACTGCACGCCACAATCCCAACGACACTTCCCCAGCTTGCATAGATCAGCTCACTGGTCTGCGCTTTGGGACGAAGCCATTTTTTGTAAAAATCGTTGACGAATTGTCCCGTTGCCAGGTTCACCCAACTACCAAAAGTCGAGAGTGCTGCCGCAATCAAAGCAATCACCAGAACACCGCGCATTCCCTCGGCAACTGACATGACCAAAACAGACGATAGAATTTTTTCCGGATTCACCGTACCCTCGAAACTCAGCAAGTTCATTTTCTCAACCCACTTTTCTTCACCGAGCAATGATTTCAGCGAGCCAATCAATTCTGGCGAGTGTTGATCAGGCGTGTAAGCGATGGACGAAACCAAGGTACCCCACTGAGGTTTTGTAACCTCAGGATGTTCTTGATGAATCATGGCCGCGGCATCCTTGAGTTTGGATTGTTCGGGTAAGAGATCATTCACAAGATAAAGCCCCATTACGGCAATACCAATCATCATCGGCCAACGAACGGTCATCAATAGCGTCCAAAGCATGGAAAGTTTACCGCATTCGCTGTCATTTTTTGCTCCGAAGTAACGTGGATCGGCACCAGTACCAAGTCCTGCCACAATGGTTCGAATCAGGTAAAAAGAGGAAAAAATCAACAAGTGCTTGTAAGCTTCGTATCCCTGTGGAACGTGAACTTTCCACTGCGGCGAACCGTTGATCCAATCGGGACTACCCGTTACTTTCATGGCGATTTGAGAAATTTCATCAGCATCAGCAACACCGGTAAAGGCTTTGATGGAGATGTAGATGACAGCAACAAGAATGATCGCCACTTGAAAAAGATCGGTGAAGATGACGCCATAAAATCCAGACATCATGGTGTAAAGTGTTGCCAGGACCAACAAAGTCAACGAACAGGCCTCGGGAGAAAATGGCAAAAAGGTGGAGAGAAAAACTCCTGCTCCGATGATCAGATAAGCAAGCATGCCAATCGTGGTCAGCACCGTGGCAATAACCCCCATCAATTGCGAAGCCCTACCTCCCCAGCAATCGCCGAAACGATAGATGTTCCACTCTGCGCCGGTGAGACAACCGGAACGACGATGCCATTTACCCGTCCACAACATCATGAAGGGAAGAACAAGGACCGCCCCACCCCGGAATTCGATAAAAAGGCCTTTGGGGCCCATCAAAAAAAGGAATGAGACAATCACCGCCGTCCCTGCCAGATCAAGGAAGCTCGCCATGCCGGAAATCCCCATCGCCCACCAGGGAATGTTTTTTCCACCGCAAATGTAATTATCGAGACTGCGGGAGGCGAGGCGCTTCAGGTAAAAGCCGAGGAAAATCAATACCAGGACATACAGTCCCATGAAGATATAGTCGATAGTGCCGAAGTAACTGATGGTATTCATTGGAGTGTTAGCGGGTAAATTCCCCGAAGGGACGGTTGGCAAAAGTGGATAGATGTTTTTTCAAACGCTGCTTGAGATCGGAAACCACTTTCGGATGCTTATCGATCACATTGTTTTTTTCACGAGGGTCATTTTCGAGATCATACAATTGATCTGATTGAAAGTAATTAGGATTATACCGAGAGCTATGATAACCGAGATGGGAATTTGCCACCAAATAGGGCAAGCGATTTGGAGGAGCTCCTGCGAAAGCCGGAAATTTTTCGCCCGCATCGATGCGACGCTGTATGTGCTCGGGATAGCGCACGGCGATGTACTTCCACTTGAGTGTCTTGACCGCACGCGCGTAGCCGATTTCGTGAAATGTTTCTTCACGCAGCGGCCCGGAATTCTTTCCCTTCAGGACCGGCACAAGCGAGAGTCCGTCAAGCTTGTAATCAGTGGGTATCTTGATTTGGGCGAGATCAAGGATGGTAGCGGCATAGTCGGTGTTGAGCACGAGATGCGGATAGGTCGATCCCGGGCGGATGCCTGCGGGCCAGCGCATCACAAGCGGCACCTTGAGACCTCCATCATACATGGTCGTCTTGCCGTAACGCCAGGTGC
>Ga0315909_10008850_pt1 | contig 10978 bp, 10 predicted proteins | sample LakEriMetagenome_11_FD_203527 | JGI IMG/M metagenome (GOLD analysis project Ga0315909, IMG submission 203527) | Freshwater fungal communities from buoy surface, Lake Erie, Ohio, United States - Buoy 2 MA125 | ecosystem: Environmental > Aquatic > Freshwater > Lake | place: USA: Lake Erie, Ohio...
ACAGATTCCTGGAGTAATGGAGAAATTCCAAATAAATACTCCATTGAGATTGGCTCATTTTCTAGCTCAATGCGGTCATGAATCTGGTGGATTTAGATTGACAAAAGAAAACTTAAACTATTCTGCAAAAGGTTTAAATGGTATTTTTAAGAAGTACTTTCCAACATTAGAATCCGCTAAAGCTTATGAAAGAAAACCTGAGAAAATTGCTAATAAGGTTTATGGCAATAGAATGGGTAACGGTCCAGAATCATCTGGAGATGGTGCAAAATATTGTGGTCGCGGTTATATACAATTAACCGGTAAAGACAACTACACAGCATTCGGTAAATCTATTAATGAAGACATAGCTGCTAACCCAACAGTGGTTGCAGACAAATACGCTTTATTATCTGCCGCTTGGTTTTTTAGCAAGAACGGTTTACATAAGTTAGCTGATTTGGGTGCTACAGATGAAGTAGTAACTAAAATTACAAAAAGAGTAAACGGTGGAACTATTGGATTACCAGACAGAATTAAACACTTTAAAGAGTATCACGCTCTATTAGCATAATGAATAAAGATTTAGACATATTAAAAGCAATTCTTTTAGAAGCAGAGGAAGACGAGAAAGCCACTGAAGACAAAGAAAAAGAAGTAAAGAAAGACAACGCTGAAGAAAAAGCTGACGATCGCGCTAACGAAAAAGAAGACAAACCAGATTCTCCTTTCGATAAGGACCCAATGGGTTTTATTCTTAAGAAGTATCATACTTTGAATGCATTATTAGAAGAGTTAATGACTCCTGCTTTTAAAGAATATGTTACTGCAATATTTATTCAATCACCTAAGCCTACTAGTTTTAAAATTGTTTTACACAATAGCCAATACTTTTATTTAAGTTATATGGGAGAAGGAGTTTATCTAGCTATAATAGCGGGTAAAAGACACTATCTATCCAGCATTGGTGAAAAGGAAAGAGCGATGAAAGGCATCAGTAGATTGTTACAACAAGGAAGTCCTTTAAAAACAAAAGGTCCCGAAGGAGCTGAACAGGGAACAAGACCAGATGGAGAAGACGATGGTAGTTTAAGCGGCGGAAACAATAGTGGAGGCGGAGATCAAACAGGAGTTGAAACTGCACCAGCAGCAGAAGAAGGTGGAGAAGAAGAAACAGAACCATTAACAGAAAGTGTAATTTTAAAGAGCATTATAAAAGAAGCTCTAACTATGGATCTAAGGAATTCTCTTAATTCAGAGATGAAGAGATTAAATTTACAAGGAGACAAAGGAAAAAAGAAACCAGATCATTTAAGATATCAATTAGGCACGGATCCAGTAAAACCTCTTACAAAAGCTGCAGATAAAGTAATTGGTAAAGGAAATTATGCAATGTCTGATGTTAAAACGGGAACAAAAGACTCGGCTTCTGGAACGTATCCAACGATTAAAATCGTCGTAACAAAATCTACTCCTAATTTTAAAAAAGGAGAATTTGTATTAATAGTAAATCAAACTGGACAAGAAAACAAAACTGTTACTTTTAAAGCTTTAACCCCAGTTAAATTGGGAATTGCTGGAGAATATAAAGATCTAAATAGTCTTGTACAAGCCACTACAAGAGCAGTTCAAAAAGATAAAAACTTAGGAAAAATATTAACAGGATTAGTAACTGATACAGCAAATAATACGCCTGCATCAAAATCCGGTCTTTCTAAATTGAAGAGTGGTAAAACAAATGTACCTCTTTCTAAACAAACTACACAAGCACTAGCTAGCATTTCTCTCCAAGATAAAAATACTATTGGTAAAGATTTTGGAGAAGTTCTTGGAGGAATATTTTTAGGTAAAATGGTTGGAATTAAAAAAGGTCTTAACTTTCCAAAAGGAAATGAGCCATTAGTTGACTTCTATATTGATGGATACAAAATATCTTCTAAATACGAGAAAGGCGCAACAGCTTCTTTAACTGATTTATTAAAAGCAATTGATGTGAATCAAATAAAAGGAGAGAAAGATCAATACGCTCTATATAAAGCGCTATTACCTATGCTTAGTGAAACAAGTCCCAACGCTTTCCTAAAAATAGCCTCAGCGTTTCCAAAAGATATGCCAGCAATCACTACACTAGCGAGTATTATAGGTACAGATCCAAAGAATTTGACCGCTGAAAAGATTAACGATTACTTAAAGAAACTTTTTGCAAAAACAAATGCAAATACGCCTGCAAAAAAAGACACAGTGTTTTTCAAAAAATTCAATTCATTTTTCAATCAGACTAAGAGATTACCTGGAAAAGGTGCCAAAGTTGAATGGGATACAATGAAGAAAAAGACCGGCGATAAAGGATACTACGGAGCTATTACATCTCCTTTATCTTATTACGTAGCAGATCAATTGAATACAAAACCTAAATTCGTATCAGCTCTAAAAGAAATTATTTCTAAAACTGAAGTAAAGCAAATGTATTTAACCTTTAACTTAAAAGAAGGCGGTAGCATGAGCTTTGATATTAGATCTTTCAATGATCCTAACGCTAGCTTTAAGTTTGATATTCCTAGCTTGAGTACTTTAAATCCTACAAGTAGCAAATTAGGATTCTCTTTAAGCAAATAGTTGATCACCATAGACTTTAGTTAAAAACTATCAAGAAAATTTATTAAATTGGTTATATGAAAAAGACTATTTACGGTGTCATGAAAACTATTGATGGCATCACAATCCATTACATACAAGATCCGGGTCAGAACAGAAAACCTCACAATTTAAACGGTCCAGCTATGATTTATGCTGACGGGAAAGAGGAATATTACATAAATGGCCTAAAAATGAATGCTTCCCAATTCTTATTAATTAGCAAAAAGCGTATTTATAGCGCAGTGGAAGAAGAAGCTTAGTGACATATTTATTAGAAAACTGAAAATTTATGAAAATAGCGATTAAAGCAGGTATTGCAGTATTTTTATTGGCATGTATTTGGTTCTTATTTAAACAATTTGATGGAGTTAGATTCAAGACAGAAGCTTACGAACAAGCAATCGATTCTTTAGCAGTTCAAATTGACTCTTTGCATGGCCAAAATGATAGTTTAGAAGCTACTATTCAAGTAGTAGAGCAAGAGAACTTGGTTTTAGAACAAAAAACTAAAACATTATCTAGCAAAGTAAAAGAGTTAAAAGAAGACAAGTCAGAGTTAGAGGCCGCAGCAAAAATGAGACCTCACGAAGTGGATAGTTTCTTTGTTACAAGATATCCAGAGCAATACAAAATAGAAACTAAAGACACCACTATTTTGCCAGTGCCGGTTTCTAAAGCTGTAGTAGTTGATCTAGTAGATTTAGATAGAACTAAAAATATAGTATTACATCAAGACAGTTTAGTTGCTTCTTTAGAAAGTACCGTTCAAGGAAAAGATAAAGTAATTGTTACTTTAAGAACTAAAGAAGGAAACTACGAATCAATCATACAAAAGCAAGTAGAACAACAAAATAATTACAAAGTAATAGTTGAAGGTTTAAAAGGAGACATTAAAAAGTTAGATAGAAAAAACAAAATCAATAAGCTTGCTAAATTTGGTATGGGATTCTTGATCCTAGGCCTTGCAGTAACGCATAAATAATGTCAGAGAGTCAAATCGATATAAAACAAAGAATTAAGGAAGAATTTGTAAGGTGCGCTCAAGATCCTGTATATTTCATGAAGAAGTATTACATGATCCAACACCCACAAAGAGGTCGAATGCTGTTCGACCTTTATCCGTTTCAAGAAAAGGTGTTAAAACTTTTTCAAAAACACCCTGAATCCATAATTAATAAGTCAAGACAATTGGGTATTTCTACTCTAGTGTCTGCTTACTCTCTATGGTTAATGGTATTTTCAAAAGATAAGAACGTTCTTGTAATTGCGACTAAGCAAGACACCGCAAAGAACATGGTTACGAAAGTTAGATTCGCTTACGACAATCTTCCTAACTGGATGAAGATCGGAGCGGCCGCAACTTCTAATAATGCATTAAGTTTAAGACTAACGAATGGTTCTCAAATCAAAGCAGTATCAGCAGCAGGTGACGCAGGTCGTTCTGAAGCCGTATCTTTACTAGTAATTGATGAGGCTGCGTTTATCGATAATATTGAAACAATCTACACTGCGGCTAAGATGACCTTGGCCACTGGTGGTGGATGTATAGCATTATCAACTCCTAACGGTGTTGGTAACTGGTTCCACAAATCTTATACTGAAGCTCAATTACAAAAAAATAGCTTCTTACCAATTTCTTTACCTTGGACTGTACACCCAGAAAGAAATCAAGATTGGAGAGACAAACAAGACAAGGATTTGGGAGAAAGAATGGCAGCTCAAGAGTGCGATTGTGACTTTGCAACTTCAGGTAACACAGTAATTCCTCCAGAGATTTTAACTTGGTACGAAGCAAATATGATATCCGAACCAATCAATAGAGAAGGTCAGGAAAAAGCACTTTGGATTTGGGAATACCCTAAACCCACAAGCTATTATATGGTAGTAGCCGACGTAGCAAGGGGAGACAGTTTGGACTACTCTGCCTATCATGTTATAGATACAGAGACATTGACACAAGTAGCTGAATTTAAAGCCCAGACTGATACTAGGATATTTACCAACGAGCTTATAGCAATAGCAACAAGGTATAACCAAGCTTTATTGGTAATTGAAAATGCAAATATTGGTTGGGATGTAGTTCAAGGCGTGGTGGAAAGCGGCTATTCAAATATTCACTTTAGCCACAGATCTGATAGCAACGCAGACTTAAATAGCTATTTGCAAGTACACTACGGAAACGCTACTTTAATACCTGGTTTTACCATGAGCACAAAAGTTAGACCTTCTGTGTTAGAAAAAATGAGAGATTTTATAGAAAACAAAACAGTGACTATAAGATCAATTAGATTATTAGAGGAGCTTCGCGTATTTATATGGAAGAACGGTAAGCAACAAGCCATGTCAGGGTACAACGATGATTTGGTAATGGCCTTTTCGATAGCTATGTACTTAAGGGAAACTTCTTTAAGATTTAGAAGAACCGCTGAAAGTTTAACTCATGCTACTTTAAATGCTTACACGAAGGCTGGAGACGATAGCCCAATGTATCAGTCTTACACTAATTATGGTAATAATCCATGGCAGCAAGATATTGCGACTCCAATGGGAAAAGAACAAATAGATTTAACTTGGCTTTTATAATATAAAGATATGGCAGAAAATAAACAAGACAATATATTCTCGGCGTTAAGGAGACTTTTCTCTACAGACGTTATCATTAGAGACTCAGGTGGTAAGAATTTAAAAGTAATAGATACAGAACACATTCAGTCTTCTGGTGTGATTCAAACTAACTCTTTAATCGATAGATTCCACAAAGTATACACTACGTCTACAGCTTATGGAGTTAACCTAAATCTAGCTCAAAACTACCAATCAGCTCGTGTACAGATATATGCAGACTACGATGCAATGGACACAGATGCCATCATTGCTTCTGCTTTAGATATTATTGCTGATGAGTGTACTCTAAAAAACGATCAAGGTCAAGTATTACACATTACGTCTGCTGACGAAAATATTCAAAACTTACTAGAAAATTTATTCTATTCTGTAATGAACATAGAATTTAACCTATGGTCATGGATTAGAAACATGTGCAAGTACGGTGATTTCTATTTGAAATTGGAGATTGCAGAAAAGTTTGGAGTTTACAACGTAATTCCATTCTCTGCTTACAATATTGTTAGACAAGAAGGTTTCAATCCTAAGAATCCAAACGAAGTAAGATTTAAGTTCGATCCTAATGCTGCGATCAGTTCTACTTCTGGCTTTACCTCGGCTTATAACAATCAAGATCCAGGAATTTGGTTTGATTTGTACGAAATGGCTCACTTTAGATTTTTGGGAGATGTAAACTATTTACCTTATGGTAGATCTTATTTAGAACCTGCAAGAAAGCTATTCAAACAATATACTTTGATAGAAGACGCGATGTTGATTCATAGAATTACTCGTGCCCCAGAAAGAAGAACATTCTATGTTAACGTAGGAGCCATCCCACCAAACGAGGTTGAAAACTACATTCAACGTATGATCGGTAAGATGAAGAAAACTCCACTTATCGACGCTCAAACTGGTCAATATAACATGAAGTTCAACCAACAAAACCTATTGGAAGACTTCTTTATCCCAGTTAGAGGTAACGATCAATCTACTAGAATTGACACAGCAAAAGGTCTTGAGTACAACGCTATCGAAGACGTTCAATACTTTAGAGAAAAGTTATTTGCTGCGTTAAAGATCCCTAAAGCATTTATGGGATATGAAAAAGATTTGACTGGTAAAGCAACTTTGGCTGCTGAAGATATTCGTTTCGCTAGAACAATCGAAAGAATTCAAAGAATCATTGTATCAGAATTAAAGAAAGTAGCATTAGTTCACTTATACGCTCACGGCTATACTAACGAGTCAATTACCAATTTTGATATTCAGTTAACCAATCCTTCTATCATATACGAGCAAGAAAGAATTGCTATGATGAAAGAGAAGATCGACCTTGCAAATCAAGCAATGGAAAACTCTTCTTTACCTAGAGATTATGTATGGAAAAATGTATTTCATATCTCTGAAGACGAATTTGATGAATTAGACGACCTTATCGTGGAAGATCAAAAGCGCAAGTTTAGATACAAACAAATCGCAGAGGAAGGCAACGATCCATCAGAAACAGGCCAAGCATTTGGTACACCTCATCAAATTGCAAGCTTATATGGAGGAAAAGGTGACGGTGCTTTAGATGTACCTAGAGGATATGACGAAACTAATCCAAAAGAGCCAATGAAAGTTCCTGGAAGACCTCAAAAGTACAAATCCATATACGGAACTGATGAATCTCCATTTGGAAGATCTGGAGTTTACGATATGAATAATCAAAATGCCGAGACTAAGGAAGACAAGGTTGGAGTTACTTTTAAAGGAGGAGCTTTGAATATGGAAAGCACTAAAGCTATCTATTTACAGAACAAAAACTCAATTGAAAAGATGTTTGCAAAGCAGAATTCCAGAAAAACTCAGCTTTTTGAAGAATCTAGTCTATTAAGTGAAGACAATATCATTGACAATCTAGATTAGAATATTTAGATATTTATTAGCAAGCCTATCCAAAATAGCTATGGGAATTAAACATTCGAAATATCGTAACACCGGTATTTTATTTGAACTTTTAGTAAGACAGACAACTTCAGACCTTTTAAACAATCAGGACTCTAAAGCTGTTAAAATACTTAAAAAGCACTTTACCAACACAGAATTGGGAAAAGAGTACAGTTTGTACAGCGCTTTCGTAACCAGTCCAAAACTTTCAGAAGCTAGGGCCGAGATTCTTATTTCAACCATTTTAGAACAGTATAAGAAATTAAGCCACGAAACACTCAGCCAAGCCAAGTATAACCTAATCAAAGAAATTAAGAAGAACTATAACCTAGAAGATTTTTTTAAAGCAAAGATAGAGAATTACAAGCCTTACGCTTCTGTTTATACAATATTCGAATCTCAAAATAGTCCTAATTCGGACACCAAGCAGATCGTTCTAAATAAGATTAATCTTTTAGAACACATTACTCAGGAATCTATTAAAGACATTCAAGCGCCTCAATCAATGGTTCAAGAGTTAATGAATGAAGACAAAGAGATCAGACTTTTGACTTACAAATTATTAGTTGAGAAATTCAATAAGAAGTATCAAGGTCTTTCAGAAAGACAAAAATTAGTCTTAAAAGAGTACGTTTCAAGCATATCAGACTCAGCCAACTTAAGAAAGTTCTTAAATGCTAAGTTGAAAGAGATCAAGCAAGAACTTATCGAACAAACTGAAAAAGTTCAAGATAAAGTTACCAAGATTAAAGCAGAAGAGGTAATAAAATTCATAAAGCCATTAAAAGAGGGCATCGCTATTAAAGACGAAACAATTACTGGTATTTTACAATATTGTGAATTAATCGACGAGCTAAAAAGAGTGTCTAAATAATGAAGAAACCTTTCGATAATCAATTCGCAACACAAAGATTACTATCAGAAGAAAGTGCGACTGGTGGTGGAGTTTCTAATGGAGCTACATTTACGCCTGGCACTGGAGAACAATACTCAACAACGAAAGCTTTCAAGAAAAAGAAAAACGAGGTAAAAGACGTAGAGCCAAAATTAGCAGCCGGTAAAGCAGAAATATACCCTCAAAAAAAATGGGGCTGGAAACCTGCACCATCTATTCCAAACAGACCATCTAAAGGAGGCTTCCAATACAAACAAATGTTTGAAGACATGGAAGAAGGAGTTCTACAACCAGTAGATTTGGATAAAGACTCTCTATCTCCAATGGAATATCAACAAGCACAAAAATACGAAAAATTTGATCAAGCTCAATGGGAATTTGATGATGTGTCTAAAAGATATATTAAGAGAAAATCAGAAGCAGAAAAAATGATGGAAAAAGAATCTATTGGCTTGCAAATAGGCGATAGAGTTAAAGTAGTTTATGGTAACGAATTTTACAATAGAACAGGAACTATAGAAGACATTGTTAGAGGATTCGTAGTAGTAGATATAGATGGAGAAGGTGAACACTCAATGCATTCTAGCGATGTAGAAAAAATAGAAGACGAGGAAGAAGATGAAGATTACCTAAACGAAGCTTTAACATACAATAAATTCAAAAGAGAAGCTGCAACAAGACCTAACAAAGACGCTTTACACGAAGCTCTAAAATCAATAAATAAAAAGTTACACGAAATAAACAAGTTAATGGAGTACTCTGCCAATATGAGAACAGAATTGGAAGAAGACTATTCACCAAGAACTGGTAAGGTTGTGAATAAGCTAGAAAGACAACTAGCGGAAATTTACAAAAAGGTTAAAAGTTTAAAGTAATGGCAAAATTGAAGTCTTCTAACAGTGAGAAGTTAACTTTCGGTAAGAGAAAAACAGGGCAACCTGGAGGTAAAAAGAGTTTTAACAAACATAGTCCAAGACCCAAACCATACAGAGGTCAAGGTAGATAATATTTATAAGCATGACAACAGCAATACTATTTAAAAAGCACAGAGCAGGAGAAATCAGTAAGGAGAAATTCTTGTACGAAGTTAGAAGGGACCAACAGTTACCTTTTATTACTAATATGACTTCTTACGAAGATTCTATTAAGATCCTTAAAAACAAGGGCATCGTTAAAGAAGCGACTGCTGCAGATAATATCCACCCTTATTTATTGAAGAAGGCAGTTGAAGCCGAATTATTAAGAGGCGGAGAAATCACTAACTTGGCTTACGCAAAAGCTGTTGAAAAAGCTACTGCTAAATTAACAAAAGATCCTACTGCATACGACGAATTACAAGTTTCTAACGCAGCAAAGATCGAAAAAGCTGACGCTAAATTGGGCATGGTTCCAGTTAAAGACGGAAACCTTGTTGATAAGCACAACGGCATGAAGAAGATCAAAGGCTTCGAAAATGCTAAAGCAAATACAAAATCTTCTAAGAAAGAAAATAAGAAAGGCAATCCAAAAGGCGTTAAGATGATGAAAGAGGAAGCTCAATTGGACATCTTAAAAGACCTTCTTAAAAAAAAAGTTGAATTAACTGAGGATATGCATCCTGTTTACGGTATGGGCCAAGAGGTTGCATTACCAGAAGCAGACGCTAAAGAATTCAAAAGAGAAACAGCTATTGTAAAAAATATCGTTGGTGGCACTTTAGAATTAGAAATACAAAGAGAAGGAGAAGAGCCAATCATAATCAACAGACAAACTAACGTAATCGATAAAGCTAAAGAATTAGCTGCGACGAAATCTCAAGCCGATGATAAAGAAGCAAGAGATAAAATGTGGTCTGATTGGGACAAGAGAGGAGAAAAAACTTTCGGTGGAATTGCAGATTTCCCTTCTAAAATAGACGCAGACAGAAAAAAGAAAACTATGGGAATAGTTGAAAAACTAAGAAAAGCCCTAGGTTTAAACAAAAAGAAAGACGTAGACGAAGCAACAAAATTTAAAGCAGGCGGTGAAGTAATGTTTACTCCAGACAATATGGCTCAAGACAAAGAAGCAGAATTAAGAAAAGCTGGAGTTAAATTCACAAAAACAAAAGTAGCGTAATGGCAAAACAATTACTTATAGAGACTGCTTATTTTACTCCTACAGTTTCATTAAACGAGAGTAAAAGACACACAAACGGTAACTTAATCGTTAGCGGACAAGTGCAAGCATGCGATAAGCCAAATGCCAACAAGAGAATATATCCTTACGAAGTACTTTATACACAAGTAGAAAAGTACATCAACGGACCAATTAGAGAAAATAGAGCTTTGGGAGAATTGGATCACCCAGAATCTACGGTTATCAACTTAAAGAACGTTAGCCACAACATCTTAAAATTATGGTGGCAAGACAAAGATCTTTACGGTCAAATAGAAATCTTACCTACACCATCAGGAAATATCCTTACTCAACTTTTCGCAAATAACATCACTGTGGGCATCTCTTCGAGAGCTTTGGGATCTGTTATTCCAATTGGCGAAGGCTTAGTTCAAGTAGAAGATGACCTAGATCTTATTTGCTGGGACTTCGTTTCAACTCCATCAACTTACGGAGCTTATATGAAGCCAATTGGTGCCCAAAGCGTACCAGGTCTTCGAGAGTCAGTTGATTTAGAATTGTCTATGGCAAACAAATACGAAAGAGCAAGTCGTCTCATTTCAGACCTAATCTGTTCTCAGAGCGGAGTTTGCTGTTTGACCAAATAATTTTCAGTATATACGTATTTTTCGAAAAAAGTGCCGTATTTATTCAATATGCACCGCTTTCTAATGCGGTCGCTAGTCGAATTATATCTACATATTGCTTTCCACAATCTAATAAGCAATCAGAACACACATTATTCAATCACAAATGGAAAATTTGTACAAAGAGGCAATTGCAGACGCAAAAGCA
>Ga0315909_10008856_pt1 | contig 10971 bp, 18 predicted proteins | sample LakEriMetagenome_11_FD_203527 | JGI IMG/M metagenome (GOLD analysis project Ga0315909, IMG submission 203527) | Freshwater fungal communities from buoy surface, Lake Erie, Ohio, United States - Buoy 2 MA125 | ecosystem: Environmental > Aquatic > Freshwater > Lake | place: USA: Lake Erie, Ohio...
CAGAGCAATCTCTTTAATGTGGAATCAACGTTCAGTAGATACATTCTTAGGTTTACCATTCAACATTGCTAGTTACGGATTGCTACTTGAAATCATTGCTAAAGCAGTTAATATGGTTCCTGATCAACTTATAGGAAACTTAGGTGATGTTCATTTGTATAACAATCACATTGAACAAGCCAAAGAACAGATCACAAGAACACCTTACCAGTTACCTAAACTAAACATCAATACAGAGTTTTGGCCTTATGAAGGTGGTGAATGTGGTGAAGGTCCTTTAGATGCTACAGCAGTATTCAATTCATTTAAGGATGATAGCTTCTGTAAGTGTTTGTTAGAAGAGGATATTCAGTTAGGAAACTATCAATCACACCCAGCAATTAAAGCACCTTTATCAAATTGATCGATATTTATTAATATGATACGATTAAAAGATTTATTGAAAGAAATAGGTGAAGGTACTGCCAAGCCATATGAGTATAAGCACTCTCGTAGTGTATATGGAAATATATACTTTACATTTAAAACAGATCCAAACCCAAATCGATCATTTTTAGGTGAACCTGCTGAGGGTACTGATTATGAAGTTAAATTATCCTTTTGGGATGCTGAAACAGAAAAGCCATCTGAAAGCAACATGGATATATCGTTTAGTACAAAGTACGGTGATTATGAGGAGGAAACTAATGATAATATGCAATATAGAGTTATGGCAACAGTAATAGCTATAGCAAAAGAAACATTACCAAAACATCCAGAAGTTACTACGTTAACATTCACACCGGCAAAAGCAAATAAAATGGACATGCGAAGAGCTAGACTTTACAAGGCATATATAGAAAAACAACTTCCTGGAAAAACTGTAAGAGAGGTTGGTAAATATGGTGGATATAAAATAGAACTATAAGTATGAAAGCATCAGAATTCAACGTAAACAAAGTATGGGACTTCATAGAAAGTCGTCCTTTCTACAACAAAAATTATATGCCTAAATTCAATACTGCAGAAGAAATTTGGGCAGAATGGGGATCGGCAGAGAAACGCATGTATGCTAAATTTGATTGGGAAGATACCTATGGAAATAAATTACATCCAAAAGAATTAGCAAACAGACGTCGTCAAGGCAATTACAGTACATTGGCAGGATTAAAAGAGTCTAAAAACCGGAACACCATGAAAGCATCAGAATTAAAACAAATTATTAGAGAAGAGATCGGTAAGGTATTACATGAATCCGTAAATCTTAAAGAATATGATCGTAATGTAACGGCCACTGAATGGGCTAAATGGCCTAACACTAAACATGGTGATATACTTCTATCTAAAAGAACGGGAGTGTTAGCAGTTAGAGATGGTAATGTATTAAGACCTATTTTCGGTGACCCAGCTGGTGGTGGCTATATTGTACATAATGGAGCATATGCCACTGATAAACGTTTTACTGCTCAAGTTAAGCCAGATGTTAACTCCATAGCCAAAGCATTTCAAAGTTTATGGTCTCATGTTACAGATGAAGATGCGAAAAAATACGCCATGGATGTTAATAAAGAGATCAAGAAGTTGTTAATGAAAAAATAACTCCATTATGGGAGCAGATGCTTATTCGTCAATTTATCGTAATCTATTTAATGGATCGTTTATGAAAGGTAAGTATCAAGTACGGGACAAGTATCTAAATGAACTAATATGTACTACAGATACTCTGGAAAAAGCTGAACTAGTCAAGCATTGTATTGAACATTGCATTACCATCAAAAACATTGAAATCATAGACTGTACTATTAGTTTGTAAGCATATTTATTGTTAGTAATAACACTGTAAATAGGTAACACATGACTGAAGGAATTTGGATTGCGTTGATAGGTGGTGTCATAGGCCCACTAGTAGTATTAACGCTTAAGAAATGGTTAGATAATCGTAAGGCAATTAAGCCAAGTGATATGGTAACTGAAGCGTTAGAAGTCGGCGAACTCATAACTAACCGTTTAGAAAGTATCAAAGAAGTATTTGACGCAGACCGTGTATGGATCAGTCAATTTCATAATGGTGGACATTTTTATCCTACTGGAAAGAGTATAGCTAAGTTTAGTATATTCTATGAAACAGTTTCAGCACATGCTCCTAGCATGCAGTTAACACTTAAGAACATTCCAGTAGCATTGTTTAGTAAAAGTTTCAATCAGTTGTTATCAGAGGATCAGATAGTTATTCCTGATTTCAAAGATGCAACTACATCTACATTCGGTCTCAAGTATACAGCAGAAGAATTTAAAACAAAATCACAGTACATATTTGCCATTAAAAACTTTGACGGTAAGTTCATTGCCATCCTAGGAGTAGATTATACTGCAAAGAAACATAAACTAACAGAAGATGAAGTTGAAGAGCTTATGCATACAGCAATTTCATTAGGTGGTGTATTATCAAACCACTTAACTAACTAAAGGGAAACATGAAAGATACATTATCAACATCAGTAGGTAAACCAGCAGACTTCGGTGTGTTCAACCAATTAGCCGATTATGGTGCATTAGGAATTGCCGTATTGGCATTAGGTGCATTGGGCTGGGTATTCATTAAACGTAACTTAGATGAACAAGATCGTTTGCGTCGTAAGTTAGATGAAAAGGATAAGTAATGACATTTCTATCTATGATATTTCTGCAGGCACAGAGCTTTGGTGTATTTGAAACATTAACACAGTATGGTGCATTAGGAGTTATTGTATTAGGTTTAGGTGCTGTACTATGGTACATGCTTAAACGTCAGTTAGCATCTGAAGATGAATTAAAAAAGAAAGTAGATGATCTACAAAAGGAACTTAACGGCTACATTAAAACAGATGCTGGTAAAGTTCAAAGTGCATTAGATAATAATACTCAAGCACTTAAAGACTTAAGAGAAATAATAATAATGAGTAAGGGTAGTAGAAAGTGAGAAAAAAGACACTTATATTATTCGGGGTTCTGATATCAGTTATTGGATTGGTAGTGTTAAATATAGGTATGGCTGGTACTGGTCATGTTGAGGTTGTGCAAGAAAATGTTACATTGGAAGAAAAAAATACAACATTAACAAATGAGAACCAAAAACTAGCTACAGAGAATAAACAACTAAACGAGCAAGTAGAGGTTCTCAATGAACAAGTAGAGACCTATGAAAAAGCTGATTCTGCTCGCAATTCTCGTCCTATCGAGTCTTGGGAACTTACTGTCCCAATCAAGTAAGAGCTATCCTTATACAACAGTAGATGATGACGGTACCAAGATTGTGGTAATGACTACTGCACAGGCAGATGCTATTAACAAGAAGTATAAAGATATGGAAACAGAGCTCAATGCTCTTAAAGCCACTATACGGATCCAACAAGATACTATTACCAAACAACATGTAGTGATCCAAACGCAACTAGATACTATTACCAAACAGCATGTAGTAATACAAACACAACTAGATACTATTATTAGAAAGGATGTTATCATTAAAACTCAAATAGATACGATTACCAAATACAATGAACGGGTAGTGTATATAGAAGTTAATAAGGATAGTATTAGTCGTCAGTATGATAACCTAGCTGATAGTCTTTGGAAATGGGCGTTAGGACCTACTTTGATCTATACGCAATGGCCTGATAATAATGCTGTCTATCTAATGGATCTATCAGAATACTATATGGCTACTGATGACTTTGGAATCATCATGGTTAAGATGTCTACTAAAGAGTATACCAAATATCTAACCTTCAAACAGTTATATGGATTACCCGAATCTGCCTTTTGGCAATTCCGTACGGAAATGAATATCAAACGATTGAAAAAACCAAGTATGGATGGTAGAAAGGTATGGAAATATAAAACTCAATGGAATAAGCCTGTAACTCCTTGATAATCAATAGGTTACAGTAAAATATACAATTCAGCTAGGTGTCGACGCTGCTATAACTCATTGATAATCAAGAAGTTAACGGGTCAAACGTAACATTTCTAACATTTCTCTAGGTTTACGAGTATTTTGTCCTTAATTTTATGATCAAATTAAAAATAAAGGATATGATAAACAGAACAAACAAAAGTGCCAGTGGTACAAGCTTCCATGGTGATATAATCAATGCCACCTATAATCAATTAGTTGCATGTTTCGGTGAGCCTACTTATATTCATGGTGTAGAAGACAAGTCTCAGTATGATTGGGTATTAGGGTATAAGAATGGTTTTGTATTTACTATCTATGATTGGAAAGAGTATAAACATATCCGACCAGATGATATGATTAACTGGCACATTGGTGCTACGGAACCTGAATATAGTACAATAGCATTGGAAGCCGTTAATAAAATCCTTGAATGGCCATTTTGGCCAACCCCGTTACATGGTACAGCCCCGGATATGCAGGATGATGATTATTATGACCATGATTGGGAATTTGATGATATCACAGAACCAAGTACAGATAGTGCCGGCTTCAATAAGTTTGATAAGGCCGATGAAATAGTAGCCATGCTGAAGAGTATAGATGTAGATGGTGAGACCATGGAATACATTATTCGTCAGGTTGGAATGGAAGAACAAATGTCCCGTCAATTGGTTTATAATAAAATTATGGAAACTGAATGTGATTGTGGGAATTGTGGTTTGGACCATGGTGATTATATATAGTAATTAATTGAAATCCGTTCAAATATCCCTATCTTAATTGGATCCTGGTATCAAAATACCCAAAAATAGGATGAGTTCTTTATATGAACGGTAATAGAATCTGTAACCTATTGATAATCAATGAGTTATAAGTTATTGATAATCAATGAGTTATAGATTAGGTGTCGACGGTTGTATAACCTATTGTGTATCAATGAGTTATAGGAGCAAAAGTAACATTTTTAACTTTTCCTTAGGTTTGCGTTGCTTTTTACCCTAATTTTATGGTTGTAAGATAAGAGATAAGAATATGAATAACTTAAAAAACCCTATTATGTCAGAGATTGAAAAACAAAAGGCTATTATAGCCGAGGCCCAAAAAGCCATTGATGCCCAAATGGTACAAGTTAAGCGCCAAGAGGAATTAGCAGCCAATATTACCAGGTGTAAGGAGTATTTGAAGAAAGATTTAGATACTGCCAAAAAACAGGTACAGGCTACCGAGGAGTTTATGACGGCCATTAAGAAACAAAGTTCCTTGTATGAGATTCGTTATAAGGAACAAGAAATTGACCGAAGTGTTTATGACCGAGTTCCTGGTAAGGATGTAAGAGAGGTTGTTGCTGAGATTAAAGCTAAGTACAAGATTGCATATATTGTATTTACACCTAACCCGAAGTTAAGTATTATAGTTAAGGAACATTATGTATCTAGTAGATGGTCATCTAGTAGTAAAGGTTATAAGATGTCCGTTGATGGATTGGGTTGGGAAGCTGGTAATAGAATGTATACCAATGCCAAGACCGTGATTAAGAAGATTGAAGACCATTACCAATCTGAATTAGCTGAGGCGGCTAGAATTAAGGCCATTAATGACCTTCGTAAAGGTACAGATTGGTCTACCATGTATCCGGGTGCTGAAGTTAAAGAAGAGACAATGTATGATGGTTCATGGGTCCGTGGTCGTTATGATAAGTATGCTAATAGTTTTACAGGTACTAAAGTAACATTGGCCAATGGTATTGTAATTTGTTTGAAGCCTTATGGTAGTGGTGAATGGTCAATCCAATCCGTTAAGTATCCTACTCCAGAGACCCCAACCGGTAAGGCCTTAGATGTTATGAACGCCTTGGATAATATGAAGTTTTAAAAAAAGTTAACATTTCTCTAGGATATATGAGAAAGTGTACTTATCTTTATGAAGTAAATTAATTAATAAACCCTAAAAATAATAAAAAATGAAAACAGTTATTGTAAAGCCTGAGTTCCTTACTGCATCTAAAAGATGGGTATTTATGAATGTTGATACTAATCAGTATACACAATTAGCCATCCGAGATAGTATTGCCAAGATTGCATCAGACCGTGGTGAGTTGCTTGAGTATAATAGTGAGACAGGCAGAGCCAAGCGTATTAAGTCAACCGGTCATAAAAATAAAGTAACAGCTACCGTGGTAGCACCTAAACAAGAAGTAATGGAAAACCCTGTATTGAATTTTATTCATAATGAGGCTAGTGGATTGAAACCCAAGACCTTGATTATGCCTGAGCTTAAGTGGAAGTATTTGGTACGTTCTGCTATGAGAGCCAAGAACATCATGATGACCGGTCCAGCAGGATGTGGTAAGACCCAAGCCGCCAAGACTTTGGTTAAGGCTTTGGATCGTCCGGATTTCTATTTTAACTTAGGTGCCACCCAGGATCCTAGAGGTACTTTGATTGGTAACACCCATTTCAAGAAAGATGAAGGTACTACCTTTTGTGAGTCCTTGTTTGTGAAAGCCATTCAGACCGAGAATGCCATTATCTTGTTAGATGAGTTGAGTAGAGCGCATCCTGAGGCATGGAATATTTTGATGACGGTATTGGATCCAGGACAAAGATATTTACGCTTAGATGAGCACCAAGATGCTCCTACCATTCCGGTAGCCAAAGGTGTAACGTTTATTGCTACAGCTAACATTGGTACTGAGTATACCGCGACTCGTGTGATGGACCGTGCCTTGGTAGACCGTTTCATTATCATTGAGATGGATGCCTTGGATGCCAAGAACGAATCTGAGTTGTTAAGAATGTTGCATCCTAATTTGGATAAGCAGATTGCTGATGATATTGCAGAGATTGCTTCCATAACCAGAAAAGAGTGCCGATCCGAAAGTCCAAAGTTGACTAGTGCAGTTAGTACTCGTCTATGTGTTGAGATTGCTGGATTGATTGAAGATGGTTTTAGCTTAGGAGAGGCGGCAGAAGTATGTATCTATCCATTCTTTGATGATGCAGGTGGATTGGATTCTGAGCGTACCTATGTTAAGCAAGTAGTTCAAAAGTATTGTGGTGAGACAACCACCCAAGATATTTTCAATACGGGGACAAGTAATAACACCCCATTCTAATACCAATTGATGATGGGGGGTGCGTTTTTAGGGCTTTCGCACCTCCCAAATCATTGGGAAAAGTAACTTTTCTGAAAAAAGCTTTGGAAATATGAGAATTTGTACTTAATTTTATGATCTAATTAAAAATATATGAATAAGTTTAAAAAGCCCGTTAAGCCAGCAATGGCATCTAGTTTTTGGTTAAATGATGAATTCCTAGACCGTGTACAAGAGAATGGTAAGGACCTAATCCAATTGAGTGGATACCGTAGAGCCGTATCTAACTTTGTTAGGATTGTAACTGGTGAGAACATTCCAGTACGTTTTAGTACAGGTCAAGATTCTTATACTAATGGTAAAGAGGTTACCATTTCAGCTTCTGCCGATCCTAGTAAGTTTGATGTTAACGTAGGGTTGGCATTACATGAAGGATCGCATTGTAAGTTGACCGACTTCAAATTGTTTACAGTTGATTATGCTGCTAGAGCGATGGCAGCTTTGTTTGGTGAGGTTATTGATGTTAATAACTTGCCTGTATGGGCTACCAATGAAATGTATAGACGTTTATCATATAATGGTCATCCAGATCCAGCTGATGCATCTGATACTCAAAAGTTTGAAGCCCTGAGCAATTTGTTTAGTTATGGTGGGCTAGGTAGACAATTGAAAGATGTGTTTAATATTGTAGAGGATCGACGAATTGATTATTTTGTGTATACTACCGCGCCTGGGTATAAGGCCTATTACCAAGCATTGTATGATAAGTACTTTAACCTACCTATCATTGATAAGGGTCTTCGTTCAAAAGAATACCGTACGGAAGAATGGGATGCATATATGTTCCGATTGATTAATATTACTAATCCTAATCGAGACTTGACAGCCTTGAAAGGGTTACAGGATATTTGGAATGTATTTGATTTAGCTAATATAGGCCGAATGAAGAATAGTGAAGATGCCTTTATGGTAGCCTGTCAGGTCTTTAGTATTATCTATAGTAACATTACTCAACCTTTCCTTAACGGTGATGATGTTGATAAGGATGCTTTAGATAAGGCCATCCAGGATCAGAAAGATATGGGTAAGGCCGAAGCAGGTAATGGTGATCCTGATAACTTTGATATGCCTAATACCGATCCAATGCAAGGCCAAGGTACTGGTGAGAAGTCACCGGATAGTGATGATACTGATGATACTGATGGCGATGCTGAAGGAGGCGATCCTATGTCATCTACCGAAGAAGGTACAGGTGGTAGCGGTAGTAGTAATGGGTCTGATGATACTAATGAATTAGGTAACAAAGGCCTAGAAGAGTTATCCATGAGAGACCGTGAGAGGCTTATGAAGAGCATTAAGGAGCAGAAGAAGATAGTTGATGGCGAAATGAAGAAGACTAAAATGTCCAAGAAAGATGCCGCGGCTGTTAATAGTGTTGATGAGGCTGGAGCTGATCTTCATGAAGCGACTTATAGTGTTTATGATTGGCATGGTAATGCTAAGAAACAAAGTACCAAGGTATTGGTTATCCGAAACTTTAGTCCGAAGATTGCTAATGACCTAGAATGTGGTATGTGGTCAGAACCTGAGAACCGCTGGGGTGGTAAGGATCGTATCGAATCAGTTACGGAGGGTATTCGTTTAGGTCATATGTTAGGTCGTAGGTTGAAAGTTCGTAATGAGGATCGTAGTACCAAGTTCAATCGTTTGAATGCCGGTAAGATTGATAAACGAATGATTGCTAGTGCCGGTTATGGTATGGAGAATATCTTTGAGAAGCTTGAAACCTTTTCTTATAAACCAAGTATCATTCATATCAGTATTGATGCTAGTGGTAGTATGAGCGGTGGTAGAATGCGTAAGGCAGTAGTAACGGCTACGGCAATTGCTAAGGCATGTAGTATGATTGAGAATATGGATTGTGTGATTAGTTTCCGTTCCGGTACTTATATGAACAGTAATAATTACCCGACCATAGTATATGCATATGATAGTCGTAAGCATAGTGTTACCCAATTAAGAAGTCATATGCCATGGTTTATTCCATCAGGTAGTACTCCAGAAGGATTATGTTTTGATGCTATCCTTAAGGACCTAGTTAATAGTAGCCGTGGTAAGGATGCATATTTTATTAACTTCAGCGATGGTGAACCTTGTTATGATGGTTACCATGGTAAGGGAGCGGCAGACCATACCGCCACCCAAGTTAGAAAGATGCAGTATGAGGGCATCAAGGTATTGAGTTATTTCATATCTGAATATATGAGAGAGGATAGTAATTCAACCAAGATGTTCAAGACTATGTACGGTAAGGATGCGGCATTTGTTAATGTAGAAAGTATCTTTGAAGTAGCCAAGACAATGAATAACAAATTCTTAGAAGTAGTATAATGGAAACAATGAGTTGGTTTTGTACCATGCTAGTATTGATAGGATATTATCTTAATAGCCAAAAGAGATATCTCCCAGCAATGCTAGCATGGATCGTAGGGGACATTGGATGGATCGCTTACGACCTATATATTGATAACGTTAGCCATATGGTTTTAAGTATCATTATCATAGTATTAAATGTAATAGGAATTTATAAGATAATAAAAGAATGAAAGTAGTAATTTGGATCGAAGAAAAGCATGCGATTAACTTTATGCGTATGGTAGAAGAAGGCATTCCAGTCGGATATGCTTTGGCGGAGCCGTCCTGGCATGGCCGTTTAGGTAAGTACATTAGTATCATGATTGATACGGATACCTATCAGAAGCTAAAAGATAATCATGCTAGCCTAGGTAAGGAGGTAACGTTATGACTCCCGAAAGAATAGGCCAGTTTGTAGGATTCATTTTAGGATCCGTACTTGTGTTAGGCATAGCAGTTTGTATTCCAATAGCCATTATATGGTCATTGAATACTCTAGGAGCTAATATTGCCTATAACGGATGGACGGTACTAGCAGTAATAGTCATCATGCTAGCGACCCGATTGATAATTAAATTTGATGACGTAGAAACAATTAATGATTAAAAGTTATGTATAGATTAACAGTTCACGTAAGCCAAAAGGATCCAAAGAAGAGATCCATTACCACCTTATCCTTTAATGGATTGAAGAATCAAATGGAAATTGATTCCAAGTTAGGTGAAGTTCGCCGCAATGATAATAACTATGTTATCCAGACCTATATGAACGGTCCTAAGCAAGGTGAAGAAAAGTATCATGTAAGTTTCCAAAAGAGCACATTAACTAAATCTAAAAAGAATGGAAAGTAAATTAAGTAAGCTGTTTAATAGTGCATTGATATGGATCATCACTACAGCAATCTTTGCCTTAGGTATTTTAACATTTAACTATTGGTTGAATCATGATGACCTAAGCATGTTCATTAACCTAGTATGTTTTTTGGTATCGGCATTTGTTATAACACATCCGGTATATACTTATTGGGAACGCAAAGTTAAATCATTCTTCAATCAATTAGACAATGAATAATACAGAACAAGATACAATACAAAAAGAATATGATCCAATTGCCTTAAAGGAACAGATCCGGTTTATGAGATCCATGAATGAACTATTGGATATAGTAGGACATGAAACGGACCTAATGGAATCATATAATTTAATGCAACAAAAGAAGCTACCAGTTAGCAAAAGGTTAAGAGATTACCTAGCCAATTATATTGAGTCCGGTATGTATGCAGAACATAAAAGGCAACAAGAAGAATACAACCAGGAACAAGAAGGATCCAAAGAACAATTAGAAACAAGTAACCAATAAGAGTATGTCAGAGAAGAAACCATATTACCGTAAGCGCAAAGGCAGTGTAAAAACCAAACCAAGTGAGGCCGAAACAAACGCCACGTCCCTCGATGCTACGTCTTCAACTACGCCTGCTTCGGACTTAGGCGTTGCCGGAACGGCACAAACATCTAAACCAAAGAAGAAAAGGTATCCGCGCAAACC
>Ga0315909_10008858_pt1 | contig 10970 bp, 14 predicted proteins | sample LakEriMetagenome_11_FD_203527 | JGI IMG/M metagenome (GOLD analysis project Ga0315909, IMG submission 203527) | Freshwater fungal communities from buoy surface, Lake Erie, Ohio, United States - Buoy 2 MA125 | ecosystem: Environmental > Aquatic > Freshwater > Lake | place: USA: Lake Erie, Ohio...
ATTAGTTGTTACTACAGCTATATCTTGGGTTTTAAAACCTGAACCACCAAAAAGAAATGTTCAACAACAAGAAACTGCACAAGGTATCTTAGTTAATAAAGCTTCTAACAATACAGCTATTCCAGTTATCTATGGTAAAAGACAAGTTGGTGTATCAAGAGTATTTGTAGAGAGTTCAGGAACAGATAATACATATCTTTACATGGCAGGAGTTCTTTGTGAAGGTGGTGGTAATGGAATTGAATCTATTGAAGAAATTTATGTTAATGACAAATTAGTAACTTGGTCAGGTGCTTTAACTGATGGTACTTTAAGAACAGTAAATAGTTCAGATACTAATTATTATAAAGGCGAAAGTTTAATATCAGTACAATCTTTTTACGGATTAGATAATCAATCTGTTTCTAGCTTATTAGATGAATCAACTAACTGGGGTTCTAATCATAAACTATCTGGTGTTGCTTATCTTGCTTTTAAATTCAAATGGAATCAAGATGCTTTTAATTCATTACCTGAAGTCAAAGTAGTTCTTAAAGGTAAAAAAATATATGACCCAAGATTAGATTCAACTAAAGGTGGTTCTGGTTCACATAGAGAAGATACAGCTTCTACTTGGACTTATTCTGCTAACTCAGCTTTGTGTCTTTTAGATTATTTAAGAAATAGCAGATATGGAAAAGCTTTACCTAATTCTTCATTTGAAACTAATTATGATTCATTTAAAACTTCAGCAAATTTATGCGATACTCAAGTAACACCTTATTCTGGTGCAGTATCAGATATTAACTTATTTGAAACAAATATAGTTTTAGATACTGAACAAAAACTTATAGATAATGTAAGAGAACTGTTAAACCCAATGAGAGCAATATTTACCTATACACAAGGTAAGTATTTTTTAATTATTGAGAATACTGGTTCATCTCAATTAAGCTTAAACAAAGATAATATTATTGGTGGTATTAAAATATTTGGTGAGAAAAAGAATAGCAAATATAACCGAGTAATAGGAACATTTGTTAATCCTGAAAAAGAATGGCAAGAAGATACAGTATCATTCCCACCTGCTGATGATTCTGGTTTGCCTGTTGGAGATAGATACGCAACTTTATTAGCTGAAGATAATGGAACTAACTTAGAAGCTAATTTTAGCTTTCAAGGAATATCAAATCCATACCAAGCAGAAGAACTTTGCGAAATTATTTTAAGAAGATCAAGAAATGCTTTAGCTGTAGAAGTAATGGTAACTTCAGAAGCATTAAATTTAACTATTGGAGATTTAGTTGATCTTACTTACACAACAGGTGGATTTAGTTCTAAACTATTTAGAGTTTATGGATTAAGTATAAATACAGATTCTACAGTTTCTTTAAAACTTATTGAACATCAAGATAACTTTTATACTTGGTCAGAAAAAGCAGAAGCACCGACAATAGCTGATACAACATTACCAAATCCAAATAATGTTCAAGCACCAGCTTCAGTTACTCTAGATGACCAACTAATTGAATACTCAGACGGAGTTGTTATTACCGCTTTAGATGTAACAATAGGTGCATCACCAGATAGCTTTGTAGATTACTACCAAGTAGAATATAAACTAAGTACAGAAACAGATTATATTATTGCTGGACAAGGTTCTGGTTTAACTCAAAGAATACTAAATGTTAAAGATGGATTTACTTATAATGTAAGAGTAAAAGCATTTAATACTTTGGGAGTTGGTTCTACTTATACTTCTGCATCAAGAACTATCGTTGGTGGAATTGCACCACCTTCTGATGTAACAGATTTCTCTTGTAATATTATTGGTGGAGATGCACATTTATCTTGGCAACAAATTAGTGATTTAGATTTAGCACACTATCAAATTAGATATTCTACATTAACAACAGGTGCTTCTTGGGGTAACTCAGTTTCTTTAGTTGAAAAGGTTGCAAGACCAGCTACTTCAGTAACAGTTCCAGCAAGAGTAGGTTCATATCTTATAAAAGCAGTAGATAAAAATGGTAACTATTCTTCTAATGAAACAATCATTGAAACAAATGTATTAGCAATAGGAAATTACAATGCTGTTGCAAGTCAAACAGAATCTCCTACATTCTCAGGAGTAAAAACTAATGTAATAGTTTCTGATGGAACATTAAGATTAGATTCATCAGAACTTTTTGATTCTGCAATAGGAAACTTTGATGATGCTACTTCATTCTTTGATTCTGGTGTAACTGCTTATGACTTATATTCTGAAGGAACTTATTTATTCTCAGCACCAATAGATATAGGTGGAGTTTATACTTCAAGAGTAACTGCTTCTATTACACAGACATCAGATAACTTAGATGATTTATTTGATTCAAGAACTGGAGATTTTGATGACGCACAATCTAACTTTGATGGCGATACTCCAGCTAATTGTAATGCTCATATTGAGATTGCTTTATCAAATGACAATATAACTTATACTTCATTTAGAAACTTTGTTGTCGGCGATTATACAGCTAGATATTATAAATTTAGAGTAACATTGAGGTCTTTTGATTTATCATCAACACCAGTTATTAGTGCTTTATCAGTAAGTATAGATATGCCAGACAGAATATTTAGTGGAAATGATATAACTTCAGGAACAGGAACTTATACTGTTACATTTACTTTGCCTTTTTATTCAAATTCTTATGCAGTAGGAATAACAGCACAAGGTATGAACACAGGAGATTACTTTACAATTTCAAATAAAACTGTTAATGGTTTTGATGTTGCTTTTAAAAATAGTAGCAATAGTGGAGTATCAAAAGTTTTTGATTATTTAAGCAAAGGATATTAGATGGCACAACATAGTGATTATAACATAGCAAATCAGGGTTTCCCTGCATTTAGAACAGATTTAAACAACGTACTATCAGCAATCAATACATTAAACTCAGGAACATCTAGACCAGCTTCAGCAGTTGCAAATTCTCTTTGGTTAGACACAACAACTTCTACTGCACCTACTTTAAAATATTATGATGGTGCTGATGATATATCACTAGCAACTATTGACCATGTCGCTAATACAGTAAACTGGTTAGACTCTACAGTATCAATTACTGGTCTAGCAACAACTGCAACAGGAACAGTTTTAACACTTACAGACACTCACCTTAATTCTACAGTTTCAATTAGATTACCAAATGCAACAGCAATCGCAGATGATTCAGGAAATGAATATCTTAAATTTGCAAAGACAGCATCAGCAGTTAATGAAATAACAATTACAAATTCTGCTACTGGAAACTCTCCTGATTTATCTGTAACTGGTGGAGACACAAATATTGGGTTAAGCATAACTACAAAAGGTACTGGATTAATTAAATTTAATGATGGTGCTTATTTCCCAGAAGCTACACTTACAGATGGTACAACTATTACTTGGGACGTATCTACATCTCCAGTTGCCAAAGTAACTCTTGGTGGAAACAGAACTTTATCTGCACCTACAAATGGATTAACTGGACAATTTATTTCTCTTGCTGTTATTCAAGATGGTACTGGTTCAAGAACATTAACTTGGAACAGTGCTTATGAATTTACTGGTGATACTGCACCAACACTAACTACAACTATTAATAAAGCAGATGTATTTGTATTTAGATATAATGGTTCTGTGTGGCACGAGATGGGAAGAAATTTAAACTTATCAATAACTTAATATGTACGCACTAGTAATTAATAACGAAATAGTAAAAGTATTTTCAAATCCTGAACCATTTGAACTTAATGGTAATAAGTATTCTTCACAAATATTTACCATTTGGTCTAAAGAAGAAAAGAACGCAATAGGTATTTATGAGATTGAAACAGATTCTACTAATTTAAAAGATGAATCTTATTACAATAACACTAATGAAATATTTGAATTTAAAAAAGGTAAAGCAATTAGAAAATGGGGAACTGCAACTCCTAAACAATTAGAAGATGTTAATGCTACTGATGAAAATGGCGAACCAGTAATTCAAGATGGAAAACAAGTAGTAACTAAAGGTTTAAAATCTCAAAAGATTTCTATATCTAAACAACAAACTGCTGGATTACTTTCATCAACTGATTGGTATGTAACTAGAAAAGCTGATACTGGAACTGCTATACCACAAGCAATACAAGATTTTAGAAATCAAGTAAGAGAAGTTAGCAATCAACAAGAAACACAAATAAATGCTTGTACTACTGTGGAACAACTGAAGGCATTGTATGAATATACAAATACAGGCACAGAACAATCTCCAATCTACACTAGACCATTAGCAGAATATCCTAAAGAGGTAATTTAATGCCTTTAATCTTAGGTGCTAATTCTGTAAGTGGATATACAGTTAAAAACTCATTAAGATTTAATTCTGGTTCATCAGATTCATTAACAAAAACAACTACAACACCAGATAACAGAGACAAACTAACTTTATCTGCATGGTTTAAATTAAGTTCAAGTAGCACAAGTCAAGAAATATTTGGATTTTATGGAAGTAATGATTATTTTACAGTAAGAGCAAGTAATTCTAATTCTATTGATGTTATTTTATATGATGGTGGTACTATTGGTAGGTTAGTTACAACTCAATTATTAAGAGATTTTTCTGCATGGTATCATATTGTAGTTGTTGTAGATTCAGCTAACGCAACTGCTGATAACAGAATAAAAATTTACTTAAACGGAAATGAAATAACTTCATTTTCAACTAGAGTTAATCCATCACAAAATCAAGATTTTATTTTAACAACCTTGACTACAACAGGAATTGGCATAAATACAGATCAAGTTGGTGGTGTATCTCGTTTTAATGGTTATATAGCAGAAGCAATTTATGTTGATAACCAAGCACTAACCCCATCATCATTCGGTGAAACAGATTTTGACACAGGAATATGGAAACCAAAAGCATATACAGGTACTTATGGAACTGCTGGATTCTACCTGCAATTCAAAAACTCAGCATCTCTTGGTACAGATTCTTCAGGAAACGGAAACACATTCACAGTAAATAATCTAACTTCAGTAGATCAAAGCACAGACACACCTACTAATAACTTTGCAACACTTAACCCATTATTATATTCAACTTCAATAAGTTATTCTGAAGGCAATTTAAAATTTACAAATACTTCTAGTGGTCAAAGAATGGTTGCTTCAAGCATAGCACCAACAACTGGCAAGTGGTATGCAGAATGTAGAGTAACAAGTTTAGGTGGTACATATCCACAAGTTGGTGTTTTAGATACTTCTATTTATACAATGGACACTTATGTAGGTGCATTAGCAAGAGGTTATGGATATGCTTCTCATGGACAAGTTTATAACAATGCTGGTGCTTTAACAACTGGATTAGCAACATATACTGATAACGACATCATTGGAGTAGCTTTAGATTTAGATAATAATTATGTTTATTTTAGCAAGAATGGAACTTTTATAAATTCAGGAGTTCCAACTTCTGGTTCTTCAGGAACAGGTGGTTGGGCTATTGCAGATGGATATGATTATTCTTTTGGTAGTTCTTCATTAGATAGTGGAACTGACCCAGTATTTGATTGGAACTTTGGTTCTCCTTTTTATACTGGTGGTAGCAATACTGATGGTGCTGGAAAAGGCAATTTTTCGTACAGTGTTCCCAGTGGCTATTTTGCACTCTGCACAGCTAATTTAAGCACACAAGGTTGATATGTTTTTAAACAACAAATACAAAACTTGGCACGATAACATAATAACAAAAGCCAAGAACAGAACACTAACCTGCTATACTGAAAAGCATCACATACTACCTAAATGTCTTGGTGGGTCAAACAATGAAGATAACTTAGTAAGATTAACAGCTAAAGAGCATTTTATAATACATATGTTATTATGCAAGTTTACTGAAGGAAGAAATAGGCATTTAGTATTAGTTGCATTTGAAGGAATGTGCAGATTAAAAAGCGATAGAAGAAATTATAAAATTACATCTAGAATATCTGCCAAGCTAAGAGAAGAATCTAGAGAACACAGCCATATGAAAACTGACAAATATAAACAAATGTTTTCAAAAAGAATGATGGGTAATACAATTACATTAGGATATAAACACAAGTCTGAAACTAAAAACAAAATAGCTGAAAGATTAAAAGGTAATCAAAACACAAAAGGTATGGTATTTATAAATAAAGATGGAAAAAGTAGAGCTGTAAAACCAGAACTTGTAAATGATTATTTGAAAGAAGGGTTTAAACTTGGTAAAGATAGAAGTTATATTACAGCAGAATATAGAGAACTGCATAGAAGATTAACAACAGCAAGATATAAAAAGGTAGCATAATGCCATTTAGCACAATTGATTCGCCAAAAAAATACTTTGATACAGCTTTATATACAGGAACAACTGCTACTCAATCTATAACCTCACTCAACTTTAAACCAGATTTAGTTTGGTTGAAATCAAGAGGAGAAGCACAAGATCATTATTTATTTGATATAAACAGAACTGCTACAAAAGCATTATCTTCTAATTTAACTTTAGCTGAACAAACATATTCAGATTCTCTTACTTCATTTGATAGTAATGGTTTCACACTAGGTGCTTCAACAAGAGTAAATAAAAATACTTTTGCTCACGTTGGGTGGTCATGGTTAGCGAGTAACACAACTACATCAAACACTTCAGGAACTATTACAAGCACAGTATCAGCTAATACAACAAGTGGATTTAGTATTGTAAGTTATACTGGTAATGCAACATCAGCACAAACTATTGGTCATGGATTAGGTGTGGCACCAAAAATGATGATTATAAAAAATAGAAGTAATGGAACAAATCATTGGTATGTTTATCATTCTTCTCTCGGTGCTTCAAAAAGAGTTTGGTTAAGTTTAACTAATGCTGAAGATAATGCTGATGCAAGTATATGGAATAGCACAGCACCAACATCAACAGTTTTTTCAGTAGGTGCTGATGGTGGTGTCAATGGAAGCAGTAATGCTATGATCGCCTATTGCTTTGCTGAAGTAAAAGGATATAGCAAGGCATTTAGCTATACTGGAAATGGTTCAACTGACGGAACATTCGTTTACTGTGGGTTCAGACCATCATTTTTAATGTATAAAAATACATCTACAGCAGGAACAGATTGGGTTATAATTGACACAAAAAGAGATACATTTAATGTTGCTACACAAGAATTATATCCAAATGGTAGTTATGCTGAAGGTACAGCATCTAATAACGTAGATATTTTGTCTAATGGCTTTAAAGCAAGAAGAACTAATAGTGCTATTAATGGCTCTGGTAGTAATTATATTGGAATCGCTTTTGCAGAATCACCTTTTGTTTCTTCAAAAGGCATACCTGTTTGTGCAAGATGATTTGGTTTATCTTAGGAATAATTATAGGTATCTGGTTTGAATGGCGATACCAAAATGCCAATCATATTATTGAATCAATTAAAGAACATTTAAACATTAAATAATCTTGAAATTTGTGCGTTGCACAATTATATATCTTAAATGATACCATACAACGAACATGAACTGGAGTTTCTTAATGCTTGATTATAAATCAGTAAAAGAATTTTGGACAAAGTTTTATGCAGATGCTTTTGAAGATGTTAAAACATTTTGGAAAGATTATGCCAAAACTATTGAACAATTATATTCTTCAAAAAAATAACTTTATTAAAACACAATAGTTTGATATTAGTCCATAAAATTTAATGGATTGCATTTTCAAACTTTGGATTGGTGGGTGTGTCTTGCTAAAGTCTTGCAAATGCTTAAAAGACAATGGCAAGAACACAGAACGAAGAACTAATATCTCTAAAGGGACATATCACAGGAATTAAGAGAGAAGTTAAATTACTTGGTTGCTCAGTATATAAGCTAGAAAAGAAGCTAGAAACTCTATTCTGGTCTATATTATGTGGACTTGGTGCTTTATCTTTGGCTTTGATAACAATATTTCTTGCTAAATAGTACGAATACAACTAACTGGTTGTGTATATGAATAAAAGAATATTAGTCATATCTGATTTACACTTTCCATTTGCTCATAAAGACTGGCATGGATTCCTTACAAAGTTAAAAGCTAAATACAAACCTGATACTATTGTAAACATTGGTGATGAAATGGATTTTCATTCTATCAATGTATCTCACACAATAGACCCTGATCTTCCATCTCCTAAAGATGAATTAGAACTTGGTAAAAAAGAAATACATAGACTTCATAAACTATTCCCACAAATGACTTTATTAGAATCAAATCATGGTTCTATGGTTTTAAGACGTGCTATGGCAAAAGGAATGACTAAATCTTTTATTAAATCTTATAACCAAATCTTAGAAGTAGGTAAAGGTTGGAACTGGAAAGAAAAGCATTTTATAGATACAGGCAAAGGCAGAATATTATTTGGACATCAATTCTCTCCTGATGTTTCTAAAGCTGTTGCTCAATATGCTCTATCAGTTGTTCAGGGTCATTATCATACAATTAGCGAAGTAAGATTTCATGGTAACGATTTCCATTTAAACTTTGGTATGACTGTAGGTTGCTTAATTAATAAAGATGCACTTGCTATGAACTACATGAGACTTAATTTAAAAAAACCTATTTTATCTTGTGGACTAATAACAAATGGTATGCCACATTTAACACCAATGTATTTGAAACGTAACGGAGATTGGGATAACAATATCTATATATGAGAGAAGTAAGTTTGAAGGAACTGCTTTTTAGCGAAAGTGCCACAAGACTTGGAATAGATAACACTCCAACAGATCAAATCTTAATAAATCTACAAACATTAATCTACGAAGTAATAACTCCAATCATAAATCAATTTGGCGACATCAAAATAACTTCTGGTTATCGTTCTCCTGAATTATGCAAAGCCATAGGAAGTTCTGCAACATCACAACATACTTTTGGTCAAGCTGTTGATTGTGAAGTTATTGGAGTGCCTAATAAAGAACTTGCTGACTGGGTTGTTAATCATTTAGAATTTGACCAGTGCATTTTAGAATTTTGGAAACCAGAAGAAACTAATTCAGGTTGGGTTCACATCTCTTACAACAAAGGTAATAATCGTAAGATGTATTTAAGAGCATACAAAGCCAATGGAAGAACAGTCTATGAAGTCTTATAAAAAACAAGTTGGTGGAAATCACTACAAAAAATACAAAATACAACCAGTTGAGTTTATAGTTAAAAATAATATTGGATTTGTAGAAGGAAACATAATAAAGTACGTGTTGCGATTTAAAGAGAAGGGTGGTGTTCAAGACTTAGAAAAGGCAAAACACTACATAGAACTGCTAATAGATTCAACTAAAAGTAGATAATATCATTTAAAACGATTTATAGCTTGTTTTAAGGCACGTGGCTTTAAAACGAGCATTATCTTAAAAACTTCTATAACATTAAAATTTAGGGGTATTTTGAGGGTTTAAATAGGCAAATTTAAGGAGTTTTATATGTCAAATTACGTAATAACTACAATAGATCCAGATTATTTCTCTGAAACACACACTATTGGTGCTACATCAGCACAATCATCAGCAGTAATAACAGGTTCAGGAACAATTAGAATATCAATATCAGGAACTCATGCTCATATTAGGTTTGGTGCAAATCCAACAGCTACAGAAGAAGATGTTATGCTAACACAAGATTCTGTTAATTTATTTAAGTTTAAATCTGGCGATAAAGTTGCTTTCATCAAAGGTGGTGATGGTACTGGTCAAATAAATATTTGTGCAATAGATTAGTATGTGGTGGAACATTATACCTACAGTTTTTAAGATTGGTGCAGACATTTATAAGAACAGAAAAGAATCTGAACTTTTAGAATCTCAAGCTGAAAGACTTTACTATGAAAAAATGGCAAAGGGTCAGATTGAATATCAAAGAGAAGTTTATAACGACCAAGACAAATCATGGAAAGATGAATTTGTTTTAATTGTAGTATGTATTCCTATTATTGTTTTATCTTATGCAGTTATTAGTGATGATATAAATATCAAAGCTAAATTAGATTTATTTTTTGAATACTTTGATAAGTTTCCTACTTGGTATCAATGGTTAATAGTAGGTATATTTTCTGCCATCTATGGACTTAAACCCATGATAGATGGTGTATTTAAAAAATGAACTTCTACTTAATCACTTATGCTGTAAGCTTTGTGAAAGTAAATGATGAGAGTATAAAAGAAGATATAGCTTATTGCAGATTTTTTGACACAGATTGTTTTGTAAATGCTAGTTCTTTTTTAGCTTCATTAAAACAAGTTAAAAAACTTAGAATTACTGGAGTTGAATTTGAAGTAGAGGAATGTGGTTGGCACGATTATTATGAAGATATTTCAAATACTATTCACTAACTTAACTGTACTTCAAAGTATTCTATACCATCATTTGGAAAGCTTTTTAATTGCGATTTTGGTAATAGCTTTAATATTTGGTCTACACTTTTAAATATAATCTTATCAGCTAAAGGAAAGCAAATAGTAAATTTAGTATGATAGTTTGTAAAAGATTGTTCAAAATAAATATATCTTTTAACATCTCTAACTTTGATCTTAGTTAAAGTCTTACCATGTTCCCAAGTAGCATTTTTTAATTCAACAAAGAACTGCTCTTGCTTATGTGCTTCTTTAGGTGCGTATACGAAGTAGTCTGGGAAAGCTTTGATAAGTGTTGGGAGTTTGGCAAACAAAGGAATAACACTTTCAGCGAAAGATTGAGAATCACTAACAGCATTAAGACCAAGCTTCCTATAAAGATAGCCACGACTATTGCAATACTGAACGAAACGATCTTCACTAATGTTAAGATAATTCTTTGTGCGATTTTCATAAGATTCATGGTTAAAATTCTGAATATAATTTTTTTCATTCATTAATTTAATTTGTTTGATTTTTTTTGATTATCATGTGCAGTTAAATATTGCAAATTCCATTCAACATGAAG
>Ga0315909_10008859_pt1 | contig 10970 bp, 9 predicted proteins | sample LakEriMetagenome_11_FD_203527 | JGI IMG/M metagenome (GOLD analysis project Ga0315909, IMG submission 203527) | Freshwater fungal communities from buoy surface, Lake Erie, Ohio, United States - Buoy 2 MA125 | ecosystem: Environmental > Aquatic > Freshwater > Lake | place: USA: Lake Erie, Ohio...
CCAGCAGCATGATCAAGCCGACGATAATCGCTAATGAGCGATCAAAAATCAGTAGCCGACGCTTGATCGATTCAATGATCATGCTTCGGGCGCTATCAGCATAGGACAGCATCACGGCACGCTCCTTTGATTATTCGTCTTCACTGCCCCTGCCGCATTATTGTTGGGCGGTGCAATTGCTGGTTTGCCTGCGTCTGGTTTGCTTGCGTCTGGTTTTTTCGCTTCCGGTTTGTTGGGATCGGCTTTCAGGCTCTCTGGCTTGCTACCGCCCGCCTTGTTCGCCTCTGGCCGGCTGGCCTCAGGCTTGCCGAGTTCAGGCTTGTCCGCTTCCGGCTTTTTGCCTTCTGGTTTGCTGGCTTCAGGCTTGCCAGGTTCTGGCTTGTTTCCTTCAGGTTTTTTATTCTCTGGTTTGGACGCATCTGTGCGGGTTTGGGCATCGGCTGCCACATCAACTTTCGCTACCGGTTCATCAGGGCGTTTCCCCAGCAAATAGTAATCGATCGCCAAACGCGCAATCGGCGCCGCTGCCGCAGCGCCAAAGCCTGCATTCTCAACAATGACAGCAAGGGCTATCTTGGGCTTATCGGCCGGGGCGAAGGCGACGTAAAGCGAATGGTCGCGTAAGCGTTCGGCGATTTTGCTGGCATCGTATTTGACGGTTTTACTCATCGCTGCGGCTTGCGCAGTGCCGGTTTTACCACCGGAGGTATAGGGCGCTGTTGCGAAGGAGCGCGCCGAGGTACCTTCCTTGGTCACGCCGATCATGGCACTTTTCACGAAGTCGATATTTTCCTGCCGCAGCGGAATGCGATAGCTTTCTTTCGGCACGGTCAGCTTACGCGCCTTGGAATTGGGATCCTCAATGGTCTTCACCAAGTGCGGCTTCATCACAACGCCGTTATTTGCCAGATTCGATACGGCGTGTGCGAGCTGTATCGGTGTGAATGAGTTGTAACCCTGGCCGATACCAACGGAAATCGTCTCGCCCGCATACCACTTCTGCAGCTCGGGGCGCTTAAAGGTCTTGCGTTTCCATTCTTGCGACGGCAATACACCACGCCGCTCGTTTTCGAGATCGATACCGGTCAGCTGCCCGAAGCCGAAGGGTTTCATGAAGTCGTGAATCGCATCGATCCCCAGATCGTTCGCCAGTACATAGTAGAAGGTGTTACATGACTGTACGATCGACTTGTACATGTCGACACGGCCGTGACCACCCTCTTTATCGTCACGAAATTTGTTATTACCAAACCAGAAGTAGCCCGGATCGGAAATCGCCATTTCCGGTGTGCGCTTGCCCAGCTCGAGCGACGCAAGCGCCATGTAGGGCTTGAAGGTCGATCCTGGCGGATAGGAACCAATCAGCGGCCGGTTCAGCAGCGGCTTGTCGAGTGAGGTGTTGAGCTCTTCCCAACTCTTGGAATCAATACCTTCGACAAACAGGTTGGGGTCGAAGGTGGGCATGGAGACATAGGCCAGCACATCACCGGTGGATGGTTCAATCGCTACCAACGCCCCGCGCCGATCGCCGAAGGCTTTCTCAATGATTTTCTGCAGCTCGATATCGACCGACAGGATCAGATTGTTGCCTGGCGTTGGCGTATTACGTGACAACGTACGGTTGGCACGACCACCTGCCGACACTTCGATCTCATCATAGCCCGTGATGCCATGTAACTCACGCTCGTAGCTTTTCTCGATACCTTCTTTACCGATGTATTCAGTGCCACGATAGTTGGCCGCGTCTTCGCTCTCTTCGAGCTTCTCTGCTTCCCTCTTGTTCACGCGACCGATGTAGCCAATCATGTGAGACGCGGTCTGACCCAAAGGATACTGACGGAACAGACGGGCCTGGATGTCAACGCCAGGGAAGCGATACCGTTGCGCGGCGAAGCGCGCTACCTCTTCATCTGTCAGACGGGTACGGATCGGCAAACTCTCGAAGGACTTTGATTCTTCCATCTGACGACGGAAGCGTTTGCGATCTTTTGGCTGGATATCGACGATCTTCGCCAGTTCATCAATCACGGTGTCGAGCGGGCGATTGATCTTGTCTGGCGTAATTTCCAAGGTATACGCAGAATAATTGCGCGCAAGGATGACGCCATTGCGATCGACGATCAGTCCACGGTTTGGTACCGCGGGTACCACCGAGATACGATTACTCTCCGCACGCTCGTAGTACTCGCTGTGGCGGACAGCCTGTAGCCACACGAACCGCAGCATCAATAAACCGAAGCAGGTCAGCACCACCACGCCGGCCACCGACAGGCGCAGCCGGAATAGCTGTATCTCCCGTTCGGTATCTTTGATTTCAGTCACGGCGAGGGCCTACGACACACAGACATGACAGACGACGGCATCAGATCGGGCGCGTATCATCGCGATCGACGGCGCGGCGCTGTGGCGCCAGCAACAGCCAACAAACAATTGGCCAGACTGCGGTCGAAACAAAACTCTGCACAAAGTAGCTCCACCCCGGCGTCTTGCCGGTCACCGCCAACTGCACCAGCACCTGCACCACCTGCATCACCAACAACAACGGCAAGACATGTAGTGCCTGGACGGTGGCACGGAACCAGAGCACACGTCGGTGAATCGTGATCGCAAAATAAGACAACAAGGTATACGCCAGCGCGTTCTCGCCGAGCAGCGAGGCGCTATGCACATCCATCACCAGCCCCATCAGGAAAGCGATGCCGATACCTACTTTGCGCGGCTGATAAATGCTCCAGAACACCAGCGTCAAGGCAACGAAGTCAGGCACCCAATTCCAACTACCCCAGGGGAACAGGTTCATAAAAAACGCCGCTATCAGGCTGAACGCGATGAACGCCGGGTTGACCGGTAGCAGAATGTTTTCACGATCCATCATTACTCAGCACCCTCCTTGCGCGATCGCCGAGGACGATCGGCATTCGTATTTTCCGGCGGCGGTAGTGGCGGCATTGCCGCTAGATCACCGAGTAGCACCAGTAACTGCCGGTGACGCGAAACGCCCGCTGAAGGCTGGCACAAGATGCGCGCGAAGGCGTCAGACGTCTTGGTGTCGACCGTCATCACGGTCGCAACCGCCAGACCCGCTGGGTACACGCCGTCGATGCCAGACGTCGTCAGTACATCGCCCGGCTGAATGTCGGCATTCGATGCCATGAAACGAAGTTCTAACTCACCCGTTTGACCACGGCCATAGGCAACACTACGCACACCACTACGCAATACCTGTACGGGAATCGCATGCTCCTTGTCGGTGAGCAGCGTAATCTCGGAGGTGAACGGAAACACGCGGGTCACCTGCCCCACTACACCGAGATCATCAATCACAGGATGTCCCGGCTTGATGCCATGAGAATCACCGCGGTCGATGATGACCTTGCGCGAGAAAGGATCGCGAGCGTCGTACAGAATCTCGCTCATCACCGTCTTTAGCTGAATGCGCTCGGATGCGTCGAGTAGCTTGCGCAGGTAAGCATTTTCTGCCTGGAGTTGACGACTTTGCTGCAGTAGTTGCGCGTTGAGTACTTGCTGCTCGCGCATCTGTCGGTTCTCGTCTTTCAGCGTGGAGAGTGAGGAGAAATAATCGGTGGTGGCAAAAAACGCATCGCGCGGCAGCATCGCAACCACCTGCACCGGATACAGCGCGACGCCGACTGCTTGCCGGATCGCCGCGAGCGCTTTAAAGCGCGAGTCCGCCATCAGCAAACCGACCGCAATCAACGCGAACAGCAGCATCTTCGCGCGTGCCGACGCACCTTGCTTAAACAGTGGTGGTGGACTGTATTCCATCAAACGCTAGGGCTGTGGAGAGACTCGGCGCCCAAAAGATATAGCGGCGCCGAGACTGACTCGGGAACTGACGGGGGCCGCTTGCAGCTCACTATCGCGCGGCCCTTCACTTATTCGTAGGAGAACAAGGAACCGAGCTTGTCCATGCGCTCGAGCGCCATACCGGAACCACGCACCACGCAGGTGAGCGGATCTTCGGCGACCAGCACGGGCAGGCCTGTCTCTTCCATCAGCAGGCGGTCGAGGTCGCGCAGTAGCGCGCCACCACCGGTCAGCATCATGCCCTTCTCGGCAATATCAGCACCGAGCTCAGGTGGCGTCTGCTCGAGTGCATTCTTGACAGCAGACACAATACTATTCAGCGGATCCGTCAACGCCTCCAGTACTTCATTACTAGAGATGGTGAAGGAGCGCGGGATACCCTCGGACAGGTTACGACCTTTGACTTCCATCTCGCGCACCTCGGTCCCCGGGAAGGCGGAGCCGATTTGCTTCTTGATGGTCTCAGCGGTTTGCTCGCCGATCAACATGCCGTAGTTGCGGCGAATGTAATTGACGATTGCCTCGTCAAACTTGTCGCCGCCCACACGAACCGAGCCTTTATAAACCATGCCACCGAGCGAGATGATGCCGACCTCGGTCGTACCGCCGCCGATATCGACCACCATCGAGCCGGTCGCCTCGGATACCGGCAAGCCCGCACCAATCGCAGCAGCCATCGGCTCTTCAATCAAGAACACTTGAGATGCGCCAGCACCCAGTGCAGATTCACGGATCGCGCGGCGCTCAACTTGGGTCGAACCGCAAGGTACGCAAATGATGATGCGCGGCGATGGTTTGAATAACTTCGTGTCGTGCACCATGCGGATGAACTGCTTGAGCATCTGCTCGGTGACGGTGAAGTCGGCGATCACGCCGTCTTTCATTGGGCGGATGGCTTCGATGTTGCCCGGCACCTTGCCGAGCATCTGCTTGGCTTCTTTACCGACCGCTTGAATGTTTTTCTTGGCGTTCGGGCCGCCCTGCTGACGAATGGCGACCACTGAGGGCTCATCCAGAACGATGCCCAAACCGCGCACATAAATCAGTGTGTTGGCGGTGCCGAGATCGATCGCGAGATCGTTTGAAAAATAGCTACGAAGGAATGAAAACATGAATATGGATCCCAGAAGCGCGTGAAACTTGCCGTTTCCGGCGAAAGCGATGTCGGTCGGGTCTTGGCCCGTTAGCTGCCGAGTGCGTTATTTAACTTGTCATTCTACCTTATAATCCGTTCGAAATTGGCTGTCAGAAACCCGGAATCGCCTGTATTTCCTCAGCTTTCTCCGGCGAAAACAGAGCGTGATGCGAAAGCCGTTTTCGTTAATGCGCCTGGTCGAATTGGAAGCAGTGGCCATTCGATGCTTCGATAATGCGAACGCTGTTCTGGCGACTCGATGCCGCTTGCCTACTGCACTGATTGTCATTTTTGAACTCTTGCCACGAGCAACCCAGCTCGCTTCCTCATGTCTCTGTCCCTTTCCGACATTGATCGACTCGCCAAACTGGCGCAACTCGATCTTTCCGAACAGCAGTCCGCCGATACGCTGGCCAAGTTGAACGATATCTTCGCCCTGGTTGAGCAGATGAAAGCGGTGGATACCCGCGGCGTCGAACCGCTCGCTCACCCGGTGGCTATTTGGCGCGATGATCTCGCCATGCCGCTACGCGAAGATCGGGTCACCGAACCGAATCGCCGCGACGACTACCAGCAACCCGCCCCCAGCGTGCAAGACGGCCTGTATCTCGTGCCCAAAGTGATCGAGTAAAACGCCTCAACCCACCCTACTCGACGCCCACACACCCATCTGCAAGGCGCATCTCGCGATCAAGAAACACGCATGCAAACACTTAAACAATTGTCAGCGCTGCTGAAAAGCAAACAGCTTTCCGCCACCGAGCTGGCGCAGTCCTACCTCGACCGCATCACGAGCAGCGACTTGAACGCCTTCATTAGCGTGAACCCTGAGCAGACCTTGGCGCAGGCGAAACAAGCGGACGCTCGTCTCGCGCGCGGCGATGCAGGCGAGTTGATCGGCTTGCCTATCGCGCACAAAGATATTTTCGTGACCTGCGGCTGGCCGTCCACCGCTGGATCGAAGATGCTTTCCGGCTACAACAGCCCATTTGATGCAAGTGTGGTGGAACAGTTCCGCACGGCAGGCATGGTGACGCTCGGAAAATTGAACTGTGATGAATTTGCTATGGGTTCATCGAATGAGAACTCATTTTTCGGTCCGGTGAAAAACCCGTGGGATAAGGCCGCTGTGCCGGGCGGCTCGTCGGGCGGCTCGGGGGCTGCAGTCGCTGGCGGCCTGACGCCCGCGGCCACCGGCACTGATACCGGCGGCTCGATTCGTCAGCCTGCAGCACTGTGCGGCATCACCGGCATCAAGCCGACCTATGGCCGCGTATCGCGCTACGGCATGATCGCCTTCGCATCATCGCTCGATCAGGGCGGGCCAATGGCCTGGACCGCCGAAGATTGCGCGCTGCTGCTCAACGCGATGACCGCGTATGACCCGCGTGATGCAACTTGTATTGAGAGCGATGCTGAGGATTTCACTCGCCATCTCGGCGATTCACTCAAGGGCCTGAAAATCGGCATCCCCAAGGAATATTTTGGCGATGGTCTTGCCGCAGATGTTCGTGCCGCCATAGAGGCAGCATTGAAAGACTATGAAAAACTCGGCGCCACGCTGGTCGATGTGTCGCTACCGAAAACGTCCATGTCGATACCCGCGTATTACGTGATCGCACCGGCCGAGGCGTCGTCTAATCTGAGTCGTTTTGATGGCGTGCGTTATGGTCATCGCGCGAAGGATTACACCGACCTGAGTGATATGTACCGCAAGTCACGCGCCGAAGGTTTTGGTGATGAAGTGAAGCGACGCATCTTAATTGGAGCGTATGTGCTGTCGCACGGCTATTACGATGCCTACTATCTGCAGGCGCAGAAGATCCGACGGCTGATAGCGAATGACTTTCAAGATGCGTTCAAGTCGTGCGACGTCATCATGGGCCCGGTCGCACCAACCGTGGCGTGGGACCTCGGCTCGAAGGCGAATGATCCGGTTGCCAACTATCTGGCCGATATCTACACGCTGTCGACCAGCCTTGCCGGACTGCCCGGCATGTCGATTCCGTGTGGGTTTGGACAAGGCGAAAAAAATGCCCATCGACCGGTCGGTCTGCAATTGATCGGTAACTATTTTAATGAGGCGAAGCTGCTGAATGTGGCGCATCAGTTTCAACTCGCTACCGACTGGCATAGCCGTCGGCCCGCCGTCGAATAAGGATTGATGATCATGCAATGGGAAGTCGTGATCGGTCTTGAGACGCACGCGCAGCTCACCACCGAGTCAAAAATTTTTAGCGGCGCGTCGACTGCCTTCGGTGCGGAACCGAACACCCAGGCTTGTCCGGTTGATCTTGCGCTGCCGGGTGTGCTGCCAGTGTTGAACAAAGGCGCAGTCGAGCGCGCGATTCAATTTGGTCTCGCGATCGGCGCCCACATCGCACCGCGATCGATTTTCGCGCGCAAAAATTATTTTTATCCTGACCTTCCCAAGGGCTACCAGATTAGCCAGTTCGAGATTCCGGTGGTGCAAGGTGGCGCGATCTCTTTTGTCGTCGATAAGGATGGCAAGCCGGACATGAAAACCGTGCAACTCACTCGCGCGCATCTTGAAGAAGACGCGGGCAAGTCCTTGCATGAGGACTATCACGGTATGACCGGGATTGACCTGAATCGCGCGGGTACACCACTCTTGGAAATCGTTACCGAGCCCGACATGCGCAGTGCCGCAGAAGCGGTGGCGTATGCAAAGGCATTACACGCGCTGGTGGTTTGGCTGGGTGTGTGCGACGGCAATATGCAGGAAGGCTCGTTTCGTTGTGATGCGAACGTATCGGTGCGTCCGGTTGGGCAAAAGGAATACGGTACCCGCTGTGAGATTAAAAACCTGAACTCATTCCGCTTTCTGGAAGAAGCGATCAACTATGAAGTGCATCGCCAGATTGAATTGATCGAGGATGGCGGCAGCGTGGTTCAGGAAACCCGGCTGTACGATCCTGATAAAAAAGAAACACGCTCCATGCGCAGCAAAGAAGATGCGATGGACTATCGCTACTTCCCCGATCCGGATCTGCCGCCGCTGATGATCGCGCAGGAATGGATAGACCGTGTAAAAGCATCGCTGCCGGAATTGCCGGGCGCGATGCGCGACCGTTTCGTCAATGATTACCAACTGTCCGAATATGACGCCATGGTGCTGACTCAGTCGAAAGCAATGGCCGCCTACTTCGAGGCGGTAGTCGCCGCAACGGGCAAGGAGCAGGCAAAGCCAGCGGCGAACTGGCTGATGGGCGATGTCTCGTCCACGCTCAACCGCGAAGCTATCGATATCGCCGCGTCACCGGTCAGCGCAGAGCAATTGTCGTTGCTGCTGAAGCGTATTGCCGATGGCACGATCTCCAACAAGATCGCGAAAGAAGTGTTCGGCGCGATGTGGGAAGCCAAGTCAACCTCGACTGTACTCGCTGACGAAATCATCGAGTCCAAAGGCCTGAAGCAGATTTCGGACACCGGTGCACTCGAGAAAATTGTTGACGAGGTACTCGCTGCAAATTCCAAGTCGGTCGAGGAATACAGAGCTGGTAAAGAGAAAGCTTTCAACGCGCTGATTGGTCAGGCAATGAAAGCGAGCAAAGGCAAGGCGAATCCGGCGCAGCTGACGGAGCTGCTGAAGAAAAAACTCGGCTAAATTACAGCACTATCGCCTACGCAACGCCGTAGCGCTCGCGATAAGCCGCCACCGCCGGTTTGAACTTCGCCAGCTCAGCACTTGCACCCGGTCCGGACAGGTAAGTGAACAGATCGTTCAGGTTCGCGATCGGTATCACCGGCATGCCGTAGCTTTGCTCGACTTCCTGTACCGCCGACAGCTGCGACAGCGCACCCTCGGCACCGCTCTTCTCCATGCGGTCGAGTGCGATGAGCACCGCGCACGGCGTCGCACCGTGGTGGCGGATCATGTGCACCGACTCGCGCACTGACGTACCGGCAGAGATCACATCATCAATAATTACCACGCGGCCTTCGAGCTTGGCGCCGACAATGGTGCCGCCTTCCCCATGATCTTTCGCTTCTTTACGGTTGTAGGCAAAAGACACGTTGCGACCTTTCGCAGCTAGCGCGACGGCCGTGGCCGATGCCAAGGTAATGCCCTTATAGGCCGGGCCAAACAGCATATCGAACCCGACACCCGAGTCGATCAGGGTCTGCGCGTAAAACTCGGCCAGCCTGCCAAGGCGCGCGCCGTCGCTGAATAAACCCGCGTTAAAAAAATACGGCGAGTGACGACCTGCCTTGGTGACAAACTCGCCAAAGCGAAGTACGCCGGCATTAACGGAAAACTCAATGAATTGCTGGCGAAGCGTGCTCATAGACTGACTCGGTTGGATAATCGGCACATTGTAGCGCGCAGCGGTATGTGCTCGGCCTGCGTTATGCTCTGCCCTTCGCACGCCAAAATCCCACCACGCTCATGAAGATTATCTCCGCCAACTTGAATGGCATACGCTCGGCCGCCAAGAAAAACTTTTTCGACTGGATGGCCAAACAAGATGCGGACTTCGTCTGCGTACAAGAGTTGAAAGCGCAGCAAGCCGATATGACGCCTGAATTCTTGTCGCCCCACGGATTTCACGGTAATTTCCACTATGCAGAGAAAAAAGGGTATTCGGGCACTGGCGTCTATAGCCGAATGAAACCTAGCAAGGTCAGTATCGGCTTTGGTAATGAAGAATTCGATGCTGAAGGGCGGTATGTGCAGTGCGACTTCGACAATCTATCAATCATTTCGCTGTACAGCCCCTCGGGCTCGTCGAGCGATGATCGGCAGCAGGCGAAGTTTCGGTTCATGGACGTATTCTTGCCCCACCTGGAAGTTTTACGAAATTCCGGACGCGAGTTTGTGATCTGTGGCGATTGGAATATCGCGCACAAAGAAATCGATCTGAAAAACTGGAAGAGCAACCAAAAAAATTCTGGTTTCCTGCCGGAAGAGCGTGCATGGATGACGAAGCTATTCGACGAGCTGGGCTGGTGCGACGTGTACCGACAACTGCATCCAGACACTACGGGCGAGGCCTATACCTGGTGGAGTAATCGCGGACAAGCATGGGCCAACAATGTCGGCTGGCGCATTGACTATCACGTCGCCACACCGGGAATTACCTCCAGCGCGAAAACTGCGGCGGTGTACAAAGAGGAGCGGTTTTCAGATCATGCGCCGCTATCGATTGTGTATGATTTCCCTGCCTGATCAGCCAAAGAACCAGTAGCACACCGCAATCGAGGCAACCACCCCCGCAAAATCTGCCAGCAGTGCACAGGTCACTGCATAGCGTGCACGCTGTATGCCAACCGCGCCAAAGTAAACCGCCAGTACATAAAATGTTGTCTCGGTGCTGCCTTGCATCGTCGCCGCGAGTAAGGCCGGGAAGCTATCGACGCCATGTGCGCTCATGGTCTCGATCATCATGGCGCGCGCCGCACTGCCAGAGAACGGCTTGACCAAGGCCACCGGTAACGCGTCGACGAAACGCGCATCCCAGGTCATCCACTCCACCAGATATCGGATACCACTCAACAAGGCCTCTAATGCGCCGGAAGCGCGCAGGATACCGACGGCACACAGCATGGCCACGAGATACGGCAATAGATTCTTGGCGACCTCAAAGCCTTCGCGCGCACCATCGACAAAAGCTTCAAATATCGGAACACGGCGCAGCGCCCCCACCAGCACGAACAACATCACTAGACCGAATAGCACCGCGTTACCGAGCGTGGAAGAAAGAGAAGCAATTGCTGCCACTGACAAGGTAGACAGCAATGCAATACCGCCGCCGAGCAATAGGGCTGTGCCTAACATCCAAGCGAGTACGACTGGATCTCGCAGCCGTAGTCGCTGCATGAGAGCGACCGATAAAAAGCCCGCCAGCGTTGAGGCCGAGGTTGCCAACAGAATCGGTAAAAAGACAAGGGTTGGATCAGGCGCGCCCTGCTGCGCGCGGTACATGAATATCGTCACCGGTAGTAGCGTGAGCGATGAGGCGTTCAGCACCAGAAAAAGAATTTG
>Ga0315909_10008861_pt1 | contig 10968 bp, 23 predicted proteins | sample LakEriMetagenome_11_FD_203527 | JGI IMG/M metagenome (GOLD analysis project Ga0315909, IMG submission 203527) | Freshwater fungal communities from buoy surface, Lake Erie, Ohio, United States - Buoy 2 MA125 | ecosystem: Environmental > Aquatic > Freshwater > Lake | place: USA: Lake Erie, Ohio...
AACAAGTCCGCTCGGTTGTTGATTGATTGTAATTGCCACACTAATAAAACAAAGTTAATTGTTTTTTATTGTTACTCAATAGTCAAAGTTAAATTAATATCTTCGCCTAAAGCATCTTCAAGTCTTGCTGCTAAGTCGTTAAATGCTTCCTCATTAAATGTTGGTTTCCAAAATGGTTTTTGTTTAATACCTTTTTGTTTAATAGCATAAGCCATTCCTATTGCTGCCTTTTCTTTTTTAGGTATCGTTACTGACTTGCCTCCACCACTTGGAACTATCCCATATCTTGGTATGTAATCTTCTAATGACTTAATCATGTTGCGACTTGGGAATGGTGTTTTAAATGAAAACAATCCACTTGTAGGTACTCTATTCTTTAAACCCTTAACACCCTCGTCTATGTAAATGTAGTAATCGTTTGCAGTGAAACCAATCCCAATGTTTAACCCCTGCACCTTTAGTTCGGTGGTCTGTATGGATTGATTGAGTGGACTTGTATAAGGTATAGCCTGAGAGTTCAATAAGTCTTTAGCATTGTCTATTCTACCTTGTGACCATTCGGCTAATACTCCTGCTATTATCTCTGTTACATTTTCGCTCATTGTGGATTAAATTCTGAATACATATTTATAGGGGTGTTAAAAAAACCCACGATTGTCCAATGTCCATTATCATATACTATTGCTTGACATCTCCTATATTCGTGTGACATCTTATATTGTATTGTAGTTGCAAGGAATAACTTTTTACCATCTATTGTTTCAAAGATATACCTATGAGGGTTATGTGAACCCTCTTTATATTCATACCTAAATTGCAATTCAACTATTTCTTTAACGTAATAATATTGATTTTCCATTTTACAAATATAATTAAATTATTTTATATCTGTCTTAAATATATCTACATCTTTAAGGTAAGCCATGTGATTTAGAAATTCAAAGATAGGTGTTTTAAATATCTCATTCCTTTTCTCAAAGCCTACCATTTTAATAATTACATCATACCAACCCCACTTTAAGCTAAACCATGTAGATACTCCCCCTCCTGAAAATAGTTTGGCATATCGTGATGAAATTTCAGCATAACCGCGCAAAAAAAAACTGCAATCGGATAAGCTATCTCAATACTTAAATCGTTCTGAAATTCGTTTGCCCTATCCATTACATCCCTTTCATCTGTACATAAGGTTGCTAATATCAAATGTACATTCTCTATTATCTTATCAGGGTCTTGGGTTAGCGTTCCCATTGATACCCATTGTTCAACATTCCAATGGTGGACTTGCTGAGTGACTTTATAAACCTTACCATTCAATTCAAACTCTTTTACCCATTCATCATCTTTCATTTGGGCATCTATTAAGAATTGATACTTAGCTAATCGTTTGTCAAAGTCTTTAACTAACCATTGACTTGATAGTGTCTTAGGTACACCCTCAAAGATGTCGAGTATAGCCATGCCTACCTCATAAGCATTACCCTCAAAATGTTTGTATGCTGCTTGTAGTTTTTGAAATTGTAAAATTGTTACGTTGCTGAAATTCATTAACTATAAAACAAAGTTAATAAATATTTATTGCAACCCTAACTACTTACCCATTCCTTCAAATTTCTTTAGTATCGCCATACAATATTCACTTAACCATAAAAACTCAGGTATTGTTATTTCGTCTTGGCTTGGGACAACTATTCTACCTTGATGAGGTTTGTTTGTAAATGCGTTGTCAATCATTTCAACTAATTCTTTTTTGCTTATTTTTTTGTTTTTCATTCTGCAAATATAATATTTTTTATTTAATATTTTACCTTAAATGATACTTACCATAATTAGGACTCACGATAACATGACTTAGGATATATCTAATTGCATCAATGCCATGATTTAGAAAGTCAATCGGTTCATTGAGTGCCGTTCCATTCCTATCCGTTTTCCAAACATAACCCCTTAACTCTTTGATTAAGTTAGTAGACCTTTTAGTGACGTGGATTTTATCTAAGGCTTGTATCTTCTGTATTCCATTTATGATTGAGTCCTTACCTTTTACGCATGGAGTAGCGTTTATTCCGTATGCTCTTAAATCTGCTATTGACTTCGGTTCGGCTGAGTCACACACTACTAATCCACCATAAGGCTTTAAAATGTCTGCTATTGCTTTATTGCTTAATTCTTTTTGATAGGCTATCTCATCAAGTATGTATTCATTATTCCACTTATAAACCATTACTATTGCAGTCGGGTCATTTGAATATCCAAAGTCTAAGCCCATACCGATATACTTTGCATCAGTTGGCACGTTGTCTATTTGATGCCAATTAGTAAAGATAGTACCTTGTACTTGCCCTAACTGACCTAATCCATACACTTGATACCAATTACGCCAATAGTCCGATGTTTCGCCTTTTACTTTCGCTTTCTCTATTTCCTTTACAATAGCCTTATCAAGTGCCTCATTGTCCTGATAGGTTATAATAATAAAGTCAGTATCAACTTCCCCTTTTAATTCGGTGTGCGCCCAAAACTCACTACTCGGGTTATAGTCTAACCATACCTCTTTATTAGTTCTTATACTTAATTGGTGGTAAGTTTCAAATTGAATGTTATTGCACTCATTGATATAAAGTATATCACGCCTCGCACCTCTTATCTTTGTTTCTTGGTCTGCACTAAAGAACTCAATATAACTCCCGTTTGCAAATGTATAAGTCAATAATGTTTTATTCCAATGTGCCTCATTAAATCTGTTAGTCCAAACCATTAGTTTAAGAAAGTCTTTCATTGCACCCCTCCTTAAATGTGGGATTGTTTCGGACACTACACTTATCTCAAGTTTGTCTGTCTTAGTTGCTCTATCAATTAGTATTGCAAGTATTCCATAAGTCTTACCTGCACTTGATGAACCCTGAACTATTTTAGTACGGGATTTTAATCGCCTTAACTTCTTTATTGCAGTTGTGTGCTTAAACACTATTCTTCTGTTTCAGGAAATAAAGGTTGCTCTACTATTGTTGTTTCTACTTTGTCAGTTAGGTTGTTTAACCTTTGAGTTATGCTTGGATTGTAGAACCCTAACAAGCCTCCTGTTATTTGGTTTTCTCTTATCTCTTCCTTTATTGCGTGACAGATAGTTACGAAGTCATTATAAAGTGAGTCTTTATTTACGAAATATTGATGTACTTCTCCGTAATGTTGTCTGCAATATCTTTTAAATCCCTCTAATGTATAAGGCACTTTTTGAGGGTCTGCTACTCTTTCTCCGTCTTTACCTACATATTGAACTTTAAGCCATTGTTTAGCTTCTTCTTTTAGGCTTTCTTTATATTGTTCAAATGCTTGTTTTAATTGTTCGGGGTTTTCAAATATTCTTGTAGGGTGCATAATCTATTTACTTTCTATTTCAATTAATTTATTCAGATACCAATTCGCTTTCTTTAAATCTTCCACCCCGTTTTTATTCTCATACCTATCTAAGTATTTAAGTATGTTTCCTTTTATATAACCTTTTAACTCTTCAGGTGTTAGATTGTCTTGTATTCGTTCTATTGTTTCCTTAGGCTTGTTCTTATAGTGTTGTGGATTTATGTTATCTTTTTCCATCCGTATTTATTAAGTTGTTCTAATAGTCAGAAAGGCAGGTCATCATTTGTCAAGTTTTCTGCATCATTTACTTGACTTCTTGAGTCAGTTGGTTTAACGTAAGTATCAATTTCAAGATAGTGAGTAGGCTTACCCTCTACTATTGTCTGTTTCTTTTTTAGGTTGCAATTAACCCACTCTTTACCCTCCATTGCTTTGTTCAATGCTTGTAGGTCTGATTTTGAAAAACTAATTTTAAGCATCTTGCCGAACTTAGTTTCGATTGTTTTAGCGTTTCCGCAATAAATTTTTTCGTTCATGTTGTTTTATTTATTAAATGTTTCTTTGTAATAATTATTTGCGTTTTCAAATTCACTCACATCATGGTGCAATAATTCCATTTCACTAAATCCTTGACTATCTATTTCACCACTACGATAACCATGATTATAAGCATCTTTTATCTGTTGCTTTTCCATTTCTTTGCCTTGTTCAACTATCCCTTTCATTATTTCTTCTTCTCTACCCCATGCATCAGGAGTGCAAAATACCCCTAAATATTCTTGTTCTTTTAATTTTTCAACTAACCATTCTATTGCAGTTTTTTTTTCGCTCATTTTGTTGTTTTTATATTTTGTTTGGGTGAATTATCACTTACCTGTTTTGGTTTCTCTTTTGGCTTGTCCTTAGTTATTTCAATATTAATATAGAACATTGCAAATATAATATTTAATTTTTATTTAACAAAGTATTTATAATTTGACATCTTATATCGTATGACTTTTGCATCGTGTAGCCCTTAGCATAATCTTGTAATCCTAAAGCATATTCATTGCGTTGGTGTTCACTTCTTATAAGTAACTCAATAGCTTTGCGCCACTCTTTCGCCCCATTCACTCTGATACCTTGGTAAGGTTTAATGTCTGAGTAAGTTCCACCATTCGTTATAATCGGGATTGCTGCGGCTGCACTTTCTAATAGTTTAAGATTAGATTTGCACGATGTGTAAAGGTCGTCATAGCTTGGAAGTAATGCGAAATCAATTAGTCCATACATATCCATATAGTCGTCAACTTCTACCGCCTCAATTACTTTGACATCGTGTTGCCAATTACCACTCCATATTCTTTGTAAGTGCTCCCAATATTCAGGGACAAACCCACTTGCACCACCTAATACTCTCCTTGCTTTATACTTATGAAATAAAGGTATCGCTAACAACCTATGGTCTAAATGATGTGAGAGCGTTCCAACCCACCCAAATGATAACTCATGTTCAACTTGAATGCCTCCTGTCGTTATTGCATTGTGAACTAATATTGATTGTATATTAAATTGACGATATAACTCATCTCTTAATCGTTTACTTGCCGTTGTAACGATGTCTGCATTTCTAAGGTGTGCAATTATGTTACTTGTTATTTCCGACTCATTAGGTTGCCTGTTTAAATGCCACAAAGGTCTTTCTACCCAATCATCAATATCTACCCAAACCTTACTACCTTTGATTTGAAGTTCTTTAATTGATTGTAAACTTTGATGTATGCCTCTAACATTGTAAACTATAATGTCTTCGGGTTCGGTAACCTGAGCCACAAAGTCCGCTTTAAAATATCTAAACGGATTGAATAATCTATGATAGTTAACCCCTTGCGATTGACCTAATATTATTTTCATTTAATAAACTTCGTAAGTGTTTTGGTCTATTCTTTTATTCTCAACTCTATAATTACCATTCTCTTGTACTATCACTCTCGCAAATCCTAAGTTATGTTTGCAGTTAAAAGGGTCATACAATGGTGCTAAAGTGCAAAGGCAACCTATTGAGTAAGTTGTATTCAAATCCCCTTGCAAATTACTCTCTGAATGTTCTGAGGTGGTGTGGCAATGTCCGATTAACATTGATCCTTTAATCTTATTGTAAACTCCCTTTGCAGGATTAACGGGACTAAAAAACCCTTTTACTATCATGTGTCCATGAGTGATAGGAAGTTTACCTGCCATTAAAACACTTGTTTGATTAACCCAAATGATACCTTTTTCCCTTAGCTTTAACCTTGCTGATAGTGTATAGTATTGGTCATTGAATAGTACGGGTGCTTTTTTCATCAAGTATCTCATATACCAATTATCATGGTTACCCTCTAAAAAGTAGATAGGACATTTAAACTCTTCAACTAAATGCTCTAAAAAATCCTCAGTCATTTGAAACCAATCCCGAACATCTGAAGTGTTGGGTGGTGGTGCATCGTGATTAGTGAATGGTTCGTTATCTAATAAATCCCCATTGATGACTATGCAATTAATATTATTATCCTTACCATATTGAAGTGCCTTACCCAATGCCTCAACATCGTGGTTCGGGAAATGTATGTCACTAATTACTAAAATATTGTGACACTCTTTCGGTAACTCGATAAACTTTCTTTTTTCGCCTTTAGTTTGTGGTAAGTTGTATTGAGTTTCACTATCGGGATTGTGGTCTATTGCTTTATACTTTTGCTTTTCACTCCCATTACTACCTGAGCAAGTTCTAACTATTGACCTTGTATTTTCAAAGTCATTAAAGATAGTTGGATATGTATCTAACAAGTAGCGTACTATTGCTGACTTACTTAGTTTTGGAAACTCCAAAAGTGCTTTTATAGCTAAATCTTTTTTCTTTGCCATTTTACAAATATAATTAAATTCTTTTTAAAACAAATAAAGTGTTTCTAAACCACCAGCATTTATCCTCAATTACTGACCTTGCATCTTCAGTTTCTTTTTCCATTAATGCAAAACCACGCTTTTCAAACTCAGGTAAAATTTCGTGATTGTCTAAGCAATTAACATGACCAAAACCATCTTGACCACGAACCGCCCATGATGTGATTAAGTATGACTCAGGGAAGTGTGTGATATTATCTAAGTAAGTTGCCATGTGTTGACTCGGTATGTGTTCGCCTACTTCTAAACTAATTCCTAAGTCACAACTAAATTGAAACTCACTTGTTAAATCAGTTGTCAAATCTCTTTCAATTATTAGTTTATGGACTGCCTCTTTTGGTTTATTCCCCTCGACTCCTAATGCACCACAACTTGTTTGACTTTCTACATCATCACAATATTGACCTAAGCCACACCCAAAGTCTGTCATTGTTTCTATTTGTTGTTCAATAATAAACTTACATATCCACTCACTTAACTTCTCTGAGTGTACATGGTGGTGGTGTGCTGTTTCGCCATTCCAAAATCCTGTGTTTGATATTTCGCTCATAATCTATCTAAATAAATAAACCAACAATCATTCTCAACTTTGTGAGGTGTGCCAAATTTCTCATCAACTGCTTTTTTAACTCCTGCCCAAGCGGTATAATCATGTCCTGCAATTATACCATTTCGTTTCATTTTAGGTAGCCACGCATCAATATCTTGTTTTACTGCTTCAAATGAGTGTCCGGCATCGACGAATAAAACGTCAACTGAACCATCTTTAAACCAATTTGCACCCTCGTGACTTAAACTTTTAATAACACTTAATGAGTCTGATAATCCTTTCTTTATAATATGCTTAGATAAGTGTTCAATGTTATTTGAGAAGTCATTATAAATATTTTCAATCCCATTATACGCTTGAACCTCATTTGCATCACTTGAATTAGTATGTCCCTCAAAACTATCAATAGTTGTAAAGTTTACCTTTCTATTTTGATTGATTATTTCAGTCACTATAAATGAAGTTGACTTACCCTTAAAGCAACCTAACTCCACAAATGTTCCACCATCAGGACAATGGTTAAGTAGTTCTAAGTATTGAGCCTCCATGTTGAACCAACCCTCAATAGATTGGTAGTTGTGTTTTATTTTTTTATTCGCCATAATTATCTTTGTAATATTGTTCTGCTTCTTCTTCGCAATAAAACTTCATTGTTTGCTCATGATAAGCCTCCATTATCTGTTTCTTTTCCATTTCTTTCGCTTGTTCTAATAAAGCGTTCCATGTTAATTTATCCTTTGGTGTTTCCCAAAGTTTTTCAAATAGCCATTCTGTTGCGGTTTGTTTCATCTTATTTTTTCTACTATTTTTGCCCAATTATGATAACTATCTCTTATCTCTTGTTCTGCTTGTTGATAATGATAACCCCAACGCATTTCTAAATTCTCATCACTTAACCTTTCTGAATACATTTTATATCTCTGTACAATATAATCTACATTTAAAAACTTCATGTGATATAATGGTGGATTAATTACGCCAAATACTACATCTCCTTTAGGTTCGCAATGATGACAACCTGCACCATAGTTTATTTCAGTTAGTCTTTTACGATTAAATAATATACTCTTATCGTATTGCACCGCAGGAAGTCCGTAATTTACTTGGGTTATATCTTGTAAATTGTCAAGATTAAACATATTAAATCCTTTTGCCTTATAGATACTTTGATTGTCGTTTAGGTTGCTTTCGTTTACATCTAAGAACTCATCCACATCACAAACAATAACCCAATCGGTATCTGCGTGTTTCCATGCGTTGTTCTTTATTTTAAGATAGGTACTATCACTTAGTTTGTTCCCTGTATAATAAGGTATGTACTGAAGATTAGGCGTGTTTAAACAAATGTTTTTAGTTCCATCTGTTGACTCATTGTCATACACTACTATTTTGCAGTTCGGGAAACGCTCACGATACCACTTAATAAAATATGGTAGTATAACTTCCTCATTGTATGTAATTGTAAAAATGCTAATCATAAATCTAATGTTGAAATTCTTTTAATTCCCATAATTTCATTATTTTATTTCTTTTTTTCATCCCTTTTTTTATTGCTTTTATAACCTTATTATCATCTATTTTTATTGTAAAATAAACTCCATTTTCATCATGTTTAGTATCAATTATTTTCATATCTTTTTTTTATCATAAATCTAAAGTTGATATTCTTTTATTGTCTATCCAAACTGAAAGTAAACGCTCAAGTATAAAGGTGTGAAAGGTATAGTAATCTAATCCTGTTCTTTCTTTTAGTTGCTCAGGTGTTAATCCACTTTTATATTTGGCATCTTTAAAAGCTAACTCTGTATATTTACTATCCATTAATTCAATAGCAGTCTTTAACACTTCAATGTACTCTTTGTAAACTTTGCCTTTTGCAATAAAAAAGTTAGAGTAAATCGTGTGTTTAGGTTCTTTGACTTCTAATCCTAACTCCTTACAAATTGGATTAAATAACTTCATAAATCCTTTGTGATAATTTTCAGTAAATTCCAAGTATGGTTTAGGAAGTGGTTTGCAAATATTAATGATATCGTATCTTTTAAAGTGTCGCTTAACCAACTCATTAAATAAAGTGTTCTTTGTGTAACCTGTTTTACTATTAAACTTCCACGAAAACACTCCATAATACTTATCGTCTGAGAAAGACTTTGATAACTCAATCATAGGGTTATATTCAAATAGGTAACTTTGTTGCTCTACGCCCTTTATATGGCTATTGTCGTACTCTTTTTTAAAATAGTGATGTTGTCCCTTATCGTAAACTATTGATGTTACTTCTACATCTATTAATTCAATGGGTTTAAAGTCTATTGTTTTCATATTTTGTTTTTAAAATAATCTTTTAAATAATCCTCATACTCCCTTACTGCTTTTCTAACTTCAAAATAAGGTAGTTTAATTTGCCTCTGCGCTTTTAAAATGTTTCCTTTGTGCCTAATTAAGATATCATAAATATTAGCCCAATACATCCTTTTAAAATCGTTTTTGTCTGCGTTTACTTTCTCGGTCAACTTATCTAATGCGAACTCAAAGTATTCCTTATATTCAATTTCACTCTTAGGGTTTTCAATTCCTGCCAATGACAATCCACTTACCATTAAACTATCTTTCTTAATGTTGTTCTTAAACGAATTATAAGCACATTGAATAGAATAAGCTATCATGTTGTTATTCTCTAACTCTGTTTTGTGGATTATTCTTTCGATAACTATTGACCTTAACTCCTCCCAATCTTGTCCGTATAATTTCTTACAAACTTTAATAAGGTCAGGAGAATGATAAATGGTCAATATGTTATCTTTAGTTAGCAATAGACTCGATAACTTTCTCTAAATTAGTTTGCATTAACTTTGCCATTGCACGTTTACCATTATCGCCTTGTTGTTCTGTTAGTTTAAATACTAACTCATTAGGGATAGTTAATTGGATTTGAGTCTTTTTATCAATCCAATTCATTTTTTTTCTTCCGCAGTTCTTTCTATTGTTTTTTTTCATTACTTTATTTATTTGAGGCTAATATGGGATTCGAACCCGTATCCAAGTCAATTAATGACCCATGTTACCATTTACACCAATCAGCCGTTACAAAACTACTATATAATTTATAATTATAAAATATTTTTATTAACAATTTATATCTATTGGCACAATGAATACACTTCGCCAATAGGACAGTTATGTGCAAGGCTACTTGACCGCTCCGAAATCAAAATGCGGAAGAATACGAAATTCACATTCATTCAGTTTGTAAATTGTATTTAGTTCTGCATCTTTTCTTTGGTCGGCAAATTGCTCAATAACCGCCATTTGGTCTTGTGTGATAATAATTGTCTGTTTCGGCTTCTTTGTGTTTGTTGTTAAGTCAAAGATTTCGCCAATGTGAATTTCGTAATTATTCATCGTTATAAATTATTTTGTAATTGTATTTTTATCCTCTCTTTAAGTTGCATATATCTTACCCAAACCTCGAAAGATTTGCAAGGTTTAGCAATAGTTGTCTTGAATTTAATCGGTTTAATCGGTGTGATTAATTGTCCGAATATTATTGAGTCTGTCATAATTTTTCTATTTCTTGTTTAACTTCTTGCCAATATTTTACTTTAGGATTTCCCATATATCCTAGTAGTATCTCATCAACTGCTATTAATGCACCCTCCTTATGATTTTCAACATCATTTAAATCATAATTAATAGATGAATATTTTTGTACTAATTCTTCTGCTTTTTCTTTTGGTGTCATAATTCTATTTTATTTATTATTTCGTTATAGTCGTGTCTAAATTGTTTGTCTGTGTTATACAAGTCATCAAACTTTTTAAGGGCGTGTATGACCGTACTATGGTCTTGATTACATATAAAGGTAGCTAATACTTTTAATGATAATGTAGTGTGAGTTCTCATGTATCTATAAAAAAAGAAACGACCTTGTACAAAATTACGTTCTCTTGATGTTGACCTTATGTCTATATGGTAATACTCATTAATTACATTAAGTAATATGTCAGCTAACATATTGTAGTTTACAAAGATTTTTTCTTTAACCTCTTGTTTAGTTTCATCTGTAAATTCTATTTGTTTCATCGCCTTATAGTGAAGTCTTGCATCATATAGAGACTTGCGATAGTTTTGTA
>Ga0315909_10008862_pt1 | contig 10966 bp, 10 predicted proteins | sample LakEriMetagenome_11_FD_203527 | JGI IMG/M metagenome (GOLD analysis project Ga0315909, IMG submission 203527) | Freshwater fungal communities from buoy surface, Lake Erie, Ohio, United States - Buoy 2 MA125 | ecosystem: Environmental > Aquatic > Freshwater > Lake | place: USA: Lake Erie, Ohio...
CCATTTATAACAAATACAAATAATTGCCCTTTCTTGTATTATGTTTGAATAGTCAATGTTTTTCTTATAACCAGCTTCCCAAAATAAACCAATGTTTGGACTTGTTTCAATGTCAAAAAAAAGCCTTTTGCGTTTTGTTTTTGTTGTTGCCATAGTTTTGGTTTTATGCGATACTATTTAGAATTAAATCCGCTTCTTCTTCTCTACGTTTGACCAAACCATCCAATCCAACATTTTCCCAAAGTCTTTTAGACCTTTCTATTTGGTCAGCTATGCCCTCGTAATCTGCTTTTGCCACAAGATTAACTATTGCTCTCATTTCTTTTCGCCTATCACCATCTAACTTATTTCCCCTGTTATAAATCATTGAAACCAACGCACCTCTTGTGTCCTCGTTTAAGGTGTCAAGTTCTGGATATATTGCCTTAGTCAAAGCATAGTATTTAGGTAGCGACTTATTAACGAATACATCATAGGCAAAATTGTATGGAATCCTAACTTGTAGTATTTCGCCACGCATCATTGATTTAACGGCTTCGCCTTTTATTCCTACCACTTTCCTTAACGCATTAATAAAGTTCAAATTTAAGCCTTGCCAATCGCTAAAAAACTGCTTTTCGGTTACATAACCCAAATCATAACCCAAGCCAATCGTACATCCCGAATCGCCTCCAGCCCAAATAGGCTTTTGGTATCTTTTTTCATACACGGCTCTGCCTCCGACCTCGTGCTTAATTATCATTTCAATTGCCTTCTTGGAAATCATAATACTTGATTTATGAAGTAAACTAATCCAATTACCCACAATACAAAACCAATTGTAAATGCTCTTTTTTCGTTGTTTTTCATTATTTACTGAATTTATCAATAGTTGTTAAACCTGCAAATGCCATACTCATATAAAAAACTAAATCCCCTAAATGGTCGCTTTTAGTTATTAAAAATGTAACATAAAGACAAATTGAACCAATAAAGGCTAAAACTCGCTTATGGCTCATTGCACCAACTTCATCACTAAACATTGAAATAATAAACTTTTTCATATTAAAACTTTTTATAGTAACCAAAAGAATATCCGTTCATTGTTGCCGTTGCCGTATATAAGGTGTTTTTAGCCGTTTTAAGGGCAATTGAACCGCCAATACCAATTTGACCATTTGAGTGCTTTAAATCGCCTATAAATCCCAAATAAAGCTGGTTCTTTGACTTTGGCTCTATTAACTTGGTAATTGTTATGGTCGGAAGGTTAAAATTGGCACTAAAACCCCTGCCTTGTATCTTATTTTGACTAATTGTGTCTTGTATGTATGCGTATCCAATAGAATCTATGCGCATAGTATCGGAATAAACCTTGACTTGGTTATAATCCTTTACGATTGTAATTGTGTCGGTAACCCTATCTATAATGTAAATTGTGTCTAAAACGACAAAAGGGATTGAATTTCCCTTTATAAACTTAGTAAAAGTTTTCTCTTGGTAAACTGTATCAGTTACGATTACAGGTTCACTTTTGGTGTATCGTGCCTCACTTGCGACAAAAAAGATTAGAACCGCCGTTAATAGAACGATTACTATCTCTTTCATTACTTAAATCTTTTGGTAGCTTTAATGTAATACCTCGCAGCTAAAATACCAGAAACAATAGCAATCAAACTCGCTATTAAAGAAACTATGGGCTGCACATTTGCAACACTAATAAATGCGGATGTTCCGCTAACAATAGTTAATAAGTCCGATTGATTGCTATTATGTACCATTAGTCTTCGTTTTTAGGCTCTTTTTGTGGTGGATTTTGGTTTTGTGCAATTTTGCCTAAATAACCTAAAATTGGATTAGCAAATTTTGCTGGGATTTCCATTAAATAGGCTTCTAATTCTTTGATTTGTTCAGTCGTTAAATTTATCATAGTTTTTATTTTATATACAAATATAGTTAAATATTCAATTAAATTGCTTCTTCAATAGATTCTTCAATAATTGGTTTAGGTACAGGAGGTACATAATCACCTGTAATTGTTAGGTTAAGTTCAGCAGCAACCCAATCCCAAGCATAAGAATCCACAGTCCATTGAGTGTATGCTTCGCCTGTCATATATAAGTTACCTTGAGCAACTTGACTACCTTGACTGCCATCTGCATTTTCAGCAAATAAAGCGTAATAAAAAGTAGCACTTGTTCCTAAAGTTACAATTACGGCATAAGCGTTTAAAATCTTAGCCTCTAATACTTGTCCGTTGTCCCAAATTGAGACTGGTTGAATTGTTTTCATTTTATTTATTTTTTATTATTATCCACAATGTAAAGTAGCTGCTATTAAATAGCTTCCATCTTCATAAATTGTTATTTTGTTTGTTGATACTACTTTAGCTATTGTTGATGAACGCATAATATCATCTTCTTGAATCTTTGCAGTTCCATCACCATTGCTTTGTAATAAATCACCCATAGATATATTTTGACTTGAATTTACTCTTATATAACCTAATCCAACTGCTGCAACGTAAAAGTCATTTGATGTTTTCCAGTTTTCATCCCAAGCTAAAAATACTCCATAAACATTTTTACTATTTATTGTATCGCTTATTTTTGATTTTGGTAGTCTATCATTTTGCTCATTTTCCCAAACGCACATTTCATCAATAGCTTCTAAAATAGTTCCTTTTAATATTTCAGTTTTAGAACCATCTTGTAATTGAGACCAGTGACTACCTAAAAATGAATTATAAGAAACTGTATTACCAGAAACAGAAATATTTCCTTCTAATGCACCATCTTGTTCAAAATCTATTAAACCACCATCAGATTGTGTTCTATTAACATTAATTGGAGTTGCGTTAACATTTTGAACACTAAGCCTATATCCTCTATCATCAGTTCTACCAATTGCAACATTTCCGCCCGATGAGATACGCATTCTTTCAGTAACAGTACCAAAAACTAATGCTCCTGTATATTGATTTATTAAAGCCACATCTCCAGCTACTGTACCTGTAACAAATTGATTTGCTGTCGTTGCTGCTCCTAATACACCACCTATTGTTGGAGAAGTAATTGTATTGGTAAAAGTAATCGCAGGTGCAGTTCCTGCTGCTTTGATTTGATTCGCAGCAGAAGTTGAATAGAATAAAGCACCATTTGTACTACCACCATTTACATAAAGTTCATAACCAGCATCTGTTGTAGTATTTATAAGCACATTACCACCCGATGTGATTCTCATTCTTTCGGTACCACCTGTTTCTAAAACCAACGGTATACTTGTAACTGAACCAATGTTTAATTTGCTACCTGCCCTATCTGCATACCAATGTCCAACAATACTACTATCTAAATACAATCTATAAAAAGCATCGCCTGTTGTATTTGTTCTTGCAGAAATGCCACCAATTGCTTGTAATGCAGTATCAGGCGAACTCGTTCCGATTCCAACGTTACCACCGCTTGTGATACGCATACGTTCTACTGAATCAGTAATAAAAGCTAATGGGTATCCTTGTAAAACTCCAATATATCCTGTATTATTTGATACGCCCGTTGCGGTACTTCCTGAATTATTAAAACCTAAAACAGTATTTGCAACACCTGAAGCCGTAACAAGTATTCTTGTATTAACTGAAGTTCCTGTAAAATTAGATTCGGTAGCTGCCGTTACACTACTTGAGAATGTAGCAGCACCTGCCAATGATATTGTTAAAGCAGGACTACTATAAGAACCACCTCCATAACGTGATAATTTATAATTACCACTTGTATCTGCCCATTGTCCCCATCCTGCATTTAAAGCATTACTTTGTGCTAAAGTAAATCCATAAGTGTCTGAGGAATTTTGTACTATCAATGCTCCGCTAAACCTTCCTGTACCATTAACATCTAACTTATATCCTGCATCGGTAGTTATGCCTACTGCTAAGTTACCATTAGCAAACAACGTCATTGCTTGGGTAAAGGATATAGCGTTACCTGCCGTTCCAGAAGGTGCGTTGTAGAACCTAAAAACACCGCCATTCATTTCCAAACGAGTTACTGCGTTAGTCGTGATATATTTATATGTACTATCGTAGTAGTAATTTGTTCCAACTTCTCCGTTATTACCTGCGGCAACAAATCGCCCACCTGAGCTAATTTCAATATGCTTTACATCGCCTGTGCCGTTTGTTGGTGTAACTCCTAATCCTAAATTGCCTGAAGTGGTAAGAATCATTCTATATGCCGCACCTGCATTATTATACCATACAAATCTATCAGAAGCCGTATTTTCTAAACCGACTTGCCATTTAGTAGAGCCTGAATTTTGAAAACCAATTAAAGGGTCTGTGCCATTAATTGATAAAATACCCCCATTAGTTGTAGTATTAATGCCAACAAAACTTCCATTATCATAAACTACACTATTCCCTATTGTACTTGCACCCGTAAACTTAGGTAGGTAGTTTGTTGTACCTGTTCCTGTTACAGGGTTAGTTAAAGCGTTCTGCTTGTTGTTAAACGTAGTCCAATCGGTACTTGATAGTAAACCATTTTGTGAACCACTTGCAGTTGCAATAGCTAAAGTAATAGTACCACTTGTAGTGATAGGAGTTGAACCAATAGTTACTCCGCTTGTTGCAGAAGATAAACCTACTGAAGTTACAGTTCCTACATATTGGTCAGTATATTGTGGGATATTTAAAACACCTGTTGTTGAGTTATAAGTTGCAGCTCCGCTTGTACCTGTTGTGGTCAAGCTAATTGCTGCTCTTGCTAAAGCATCTGTATATTGAGTAATAGTAGAAGCTATCGTAAACGAAGGATAACTACCACTAATTGATATTCCTGCACCTGCCGTTAAAGAAACAGTTTGGTCTGGAGCAGAGTTAGTAATTACCCCTGTTGTATTGTTGTAGCTTATTCCTGTACCTGCACTTAAAGAAGTTAAGGTTATAAAATTAGAGCCATTTGTGATTTGGTTATTATTGGTAGGTATTGTTATTACCCCTGTAGTGCTATTGTAAGCACCACTACCAGCCGTAAAACTTAAAGCAGCTCTTGCCCTTGCATCCGTAAAGTAAAGGTTTGTATTCTCAGTTACTTGACTTGTATTGTAATCACCACTAACCGCTACAACTGCACCTGTTCTACCAAATACACTTGTAACTGCATCAGTATTATCATCAGTCCAAGAAGCCGTAATAGTACCTGCATCTTGTTGTGTTAAAGTTAAAGTCTTTGTAGTAGTTCCTGTTACTGCTGCTGAAACAATCATATTGTTATAAGCAGTATTAAAATTAGTCCAATCTAAGTTATCTAAATAACCATCAACTAAACTTGTAGCTGCTGGTATTGATATTGTATTGCTTGTGTTAACTAAAGGAGCAGTAAATGATAATGCAGCTTGTTTGTTATTAAACGTACTCCAATCCGTTGAACTTAACTTACCTGTATTTGTAGCCGAAGCAATAGGTAGGTTAAAAGTATGCGTATCACCACTTGAAACAATGTTAAAGTCAGTTCCGCTTGTTCCTGTGGTTATAAATTGTGATTGGTCAGTTAGGTTGTTTAAAGAAACCATTCCTTTTGACAAAGTAGTAACTACTTGACATAAATGGCTATTCTCGGTATGTAAAGTAACTGTTCTACCATCTACATTTACATATATTCTAATTGCTAACCTATCCGTTAATGCTAATGTAGCAGTAGCTACAGGTATTGCAAAATAGTAAGGGTTAATTACAGTTCCTTGAGTGATATACTCTGGAACTCCAACGCTACTACCTAATAAGGTAAAAGTAGTACCATCGTACTTATAAAGTTCAGCATAAGTATAAGGATTGCCAGTATCGTTACTAACACTAAAATAGAACTCTAGATTAAAGTTACCGCCAGGAATTAATATTACATCAGGATCGTTAACATCAGTAATGTAACTCGCTACATATCCGTTAGCAGAAATGGAAATGTCTGTTCCAGCACCTATGATTGGTTCTTTACTTAACTCTCTATATGCCACCCCACCTATTGTACCTTGTGAAACACTTGAGTTAAGATAGTAACTAACCGAACTACCACCACCTGTTGATGTAGGGAAATCAGCTAAAGTACCATCCCCTCGTACATATTGAGAAGCAGCACCATCCAAAGCGGTTATTACACCACTATTAGCCACTACTGGACCTTGTATATCCCTAATCTTTGCTTCGCCTGTAACTAAAATTTGACTCATAATATTTTATTGAAATAATCCTCTAATATACTCCCCAGCTTCTAAAGGTCTACCAAAAGTAAGAACCCCTGTTGAACTTATAAACTTAACATCATCACCCGTTGGAGTTCCTGTTGTTAAAATGTTTTGCGCATCCACACCACCTCTTGAAACGTACAAACAAGCATAACCGATTGTGTCCGCAAAAGTAATTGATGTTTCGCCACCACTTGCCGTATAACCTTTTGTCTTAACAGTATTTGCACCTACTATAATTACACCACTTGGGTCAACCTCCGTTCCTGTTGTATTGTATGCACCTGTACCTTGTAGACTTACGTTATAGGTAGCCACATCCTTATAAGGTGCGTTTATTGCTAAACTTGATATATTACAAGTTCCGTTAATAATTGTTAAGCCATCAACTCCGTTATCCACCACAAACTTAATCTCTATTGGTTCTCTTGCTAACTGCTTTTCTAACATAAACAAATAAGAAAATCCAGTCAAAGTAATCAACCCATCACAAGTAACATTCCAAGTAGCCACATCATTTTTATATTCTCTAAACCAAGCGCTTGATTGACTTGTTACCTCTTTTTGGTCTACGCTTACATTAAACGTACAATTTGTACTACACGCAAAAGCTACGTCAACCTCTGGGTCAACATCTGTTCTATGCCAATAAAGCATTACGTTATTTCCTATTACTGCTCCCATATTACAAATTTAATCAATTATCCGTATGTTTCTAATATTTCACCTGCTCCGCTAATTCTATATGCTTGTGAATAACTATCCGTAACCAAAACCCTCCACCAAATATTCGCACCATTAAATCCAACAGTTAAATATTCACTTGCATAGAAGAAATCACCAACCGAAGGAACACCAATATCTGCTAAGTAAACAACGTTGCCAGTTAAAGGCGCATCAAGAGCAGCCTCCTTAGTCAAATAACCATTTGATCTAAAGTGTGCATATCCTGTAACCTCCGATGGCAAGTTATTACTATCGTAAATAGTAGTCATTGTTGTTTCTACATTATCTGGATTAATATCCAATAAAGTAGCCATTATTACATCATTTGGTAAATCCATTGTTGAATTACCTATTATGTAACTTTTATTTTGAACAGTTATTTGTGCTGGGTCAGTATCGGAAGCGGTAATTCTCATTGCACCACTAAATCTTCCGTCAGTTGTTTCCATACCCATAAAAGAACAATCCAAGTTAATAATATTCTTATTTAAGCAGTTTGAATATTGCTTAACTACTAACTCACTTAAACTTCTATAAATATCGGTATGATATTCTTGCCTATACCAATTCTTTAAGTTTAAGCCTGTTGAATCGCTTAAAAATCCTCTATATGAAAAAAATCCGTCATTAACATCATTAAATCCTAAAGGAAGGTCAATATCTAAAACATATTCATTTGTATCATTGATAAAACTTTCTGTTGTTACTTGCTTAAAGTATGTTTCAACTACTAATTGAAAATTACCAGCTTCAATAGAGCCAACAGTTGATTTCCAGTAAGGAGCAGAATTATCACACAAAATAAGTTCAATACTTAAATCGCCTCCAAATGGTATTAGAGGCATAACCAAATCTAAATTAACTCTTGGATTTTCTGAATCAAAAGGATAGTAATAATAATGGTCATTAAAACTTGTGTTTACCCATTCTTTATTGTCATCTAAAAAAACCGAATTTATGCCATCATCAATTATTATTTTAAGAATAAATAATGCATCTGGTCCACTTGCAGGAACTCCTAATCCAACCACATCCATATTTAAAGTTAAAACATCGCCTGTATTTACTTTAGGCAAATTTATTGGTCTAACTAATGCAGTATAAGGATTTGAAAGTGAATACTCCATAATAAAAGAATTGTATCTTCTATTTGGATATGGCTTTACATAAATTATTCCATCAACAAATCTTTCTTCTTCCCAAGAAAACGCATTGCCTTCTGTTGGACTTACAACTGTATAATTCTTTAAGTCCCAGTTTGTAATATAGTTATTAGGATATTCAACTATTTTGTCAAATCTAATCTTATTATATCCTTTTCTAATTATCTTAAATTGACTATTATCTACAAAGTATAATCCACTTGTATTAGAAGAAAATCCTTCAATATTCCCTGTTGATTCATAGATTGCATCATCAAATACTGTTCCATTACTATTGTAAATAGTAACATAATAAGAATCTTGTGCAAATTGAGTTAAAGGAACTATGTAAAAGTTTCCTTTTGCTTGAAATAATCTTGAACCAACTGATCTTACAATCTTTGTTAAAACTTCAAGGCAATTTGTTGCAACTTGATTATCATTAATAAATGTTGCATAATTTATATATGATTGACCTAATGTATCCGCAGTTGGGTCATCCGTTCTATTATCCATATCCTCCGAATAAAAACTTACACCACTAACTATATAATAATCTAATGGATATTCTAAGTTTAATAAAGCAGTCTTTATGTAAAATATAGCCGTAAAAATATCAACTAATGTTGTTTCATCATCAATAAAAAAAGGTATCTTTTCTAACATGCCCAATGAATCAATCGCATTAAAAGCTAATTCTTTTCTACCTGTTGAAAAAACATATTGAACGTTATCACTTAAAATCCATCCTTGCCAATCTAAATTTGCACCACTTAAAACTCTAACAAAATATTTTCTATCATCTAATGTAGTAAAGTCTGGCATATCTTCTACATTGTCAGTAACATCTATTGCAACGTTTAATTGACTAACATAAATAGGCTCAAATGTATCATCACTTCTTGGAATGTATTGTATTTGTAAACTTATGCAAGGATATTCTATAATATCGCCATCGTAACCATCCTCATAAATATTAACTATACTTGTTACATCCGATTTAGTTGCTGCCGTAATTCTATATTTAATTTCGTATGCCATTAGTTGCCTCGTCTAATATTTAAGTTATTGTTTGCTCTTTGAGTTGCCAAAACTAAATCAGAACCCTTTAATAAGAATTCCCCTAAGAAATTACCTGCTCCACTTCCAACACCACCACCAACTGCATCTGTAGCTACACTTGTACCACCAGTGATTGCTGCCATAATAGCTTTAAATAATAAGGCTTGTGCTACCATTGAAATCAATTGAATAACTATTTGTTGGAATGCTGCTTGTAAAGCCTTACCAACATCTTCACCCATTACCATTGCTTGAATTACACTATCAAATGCAGGTGCAAGTAAACCAGTTATTGCTTGTGTTTGTTGTAACTGAAAATTAAATAATTCTTGTGCTTTAGTTTGCTCATTTATATCACGAGTAATTTGAATTGCATCATAACCACTTGTTCTGCCACCTAAAGGTGCAGCTCCTGTTGGACTTGTTATTGATGGTGCTGCTCCTCTTTGTAATAATACAGGTGCAGTCATATCTGTACTTATTCCTCTTGCCTCACCACCTATTTTTTTGATATTATCAGCAACTTGTTTTGTTGATGTGGCTAATTGCTTTGCACCCTTATCCAATAAGAAAAATGGATTATTTAAAGCTAAACTAATTGTACTTGTTAACTCCGAATTTAAACCAATAATTCCACTCCTTAATGCTAATGCAGCATTACGAGCATCTAAGTTAGCTTCCTTTGCTTTATTTATTGAACCAGCTTGAACAATTGAAGCATCAGAATATGCATTAGACATTTTAGATGCCATCTCTAAAGTCTTGTAATATTCTCTACCTGTTTGAACTATCTTTTTATTTGCATCTGCTAAAGCAATTGTTTTGTTAGCAATTTCATCAATATATCTTGATGTGATAGCTTGTGCAACTAATGCTTGTGTATATAAATCAACCGCTGCTCTTGCTTGGTCAACATTTGTGATTGTTGAAGCATACGCAGAATTTACTTTACTTAATTCGTTTTTAACCGCTTTTAATGCCTCCGCCCTTCTTTCATCACTTACACTTGCATTTTGCGTAATTGTCAAATATGCTTGTAATCTTATTCCTGTCTCACTTGCTTCTGCTCTTGCATCACTTAAACTTTGTGCAAATTTATCTTCTGCTTTTGTAGCTTCGTTTGTGCCATTTATAAAATCGGCTATTTTAGGACCAAATGCGACAATAATAGATGAAACTGCACCCAAAGCTAAACCAATACCTGCTGGACCCATTAAGCCACTTGCCATTGCTTTTAAAGCACCACCTGCACCTCCAGCATCTTTGCTTAATCTTTGGAATGATTCTAATAATGGATTCAAGTTATTCGCAATACCTATAAATCCATAAGGAGCATCTTGCGCAACCCTTGATAAGTTTGTTAAAGCATTTGTAGCTTGATTGCTTGTACTTGGCAACGTTTTAAACGCAGTACCTAACTTTGTTGTTGCGGTTACTGTTTCTTGTATATTTTTAACCGCTTGTTGATTGTCTGCGGTAATCGTAATTTTTAACGTTTCTTGTGCCATTTTATTATTTTACTCCATACAACTTTAATGTCCTTGCCAATTGTTCTTGTGTTAGTTTTGGCTTATCATCTTCAACTTCATCACTTGGTAAAGGGAAAAATGATTTTAAACTTTTAGGGCTTTTATCGGTTGTATTAGCTTTATAAATTAAATAACTAATCATCCTTGTTCTTTCCCATTCCTTTAATTGTTTATTATCATAAGCCCTTTTATACAACAAAAATTCTCGCCACGTCAATTGCCAAAACTCGTTAATCGTTAAGCCAACTTCAATAGCGAGAATAATTATTGAGTCCCAACTATAAAACCCTAATT
>Ga0315909_10008866_pt1 | contig 10963 bp, 16 predicted proteins | sample LakEriMetagenome_11_FD_203527 | JGI IMG/M metagenome (GOLD analysis project Ga0315909, IMG submission 203527) | Freshwater fungal communities from buoy surface, Lake Erie, Ohio, United States - Buoy 2 MA125 | ecosystem: Environmental > Aquatic > Freshwater > Lake | place: USA: Lake Erie, Ohio...
AAACTCTACAGATTTTTCAAACGGAGTAACAATTGTAGATGGTTCAAGAATAACAATGGATACTTTGGGAATTTATAATATTGCATTTAGTTTACAATTAGAAAAAACTGGTGGATCTTCAGCAGATATTTATATTTGGATGAGGCATAATGACGTGGATGTTCCAGATACAGCAACTATAGTTCATATGGCAAATAATAACGTATACAGTGTTGCTGCGTGGAATTTCTTTGTAAATTGTGACGTTCTACCTCAAGACTTTCAGTTGATGTGGTACACAGCAAGCACAAATGTTTCTATTTCTGCTATTAATGATGCTGGTACGCCAGTTGGAGTTCCTTCTATACCGTCAATTATTGTGACAGTAAATAAAGTCGGGGATCTGTAAAGATTGAGCCATGGCTGTATCTAAATCCATGGACTTTCCAAATAGCAAAAAATCTTCTTATGCTGCACAGGTAGTAGAAACGCAAACAACCAATTCTGATGTATTAATTAACTATGTTCCAGTTCCTGGCCCAATGGGACCGCAAGGACCCCAAGGCCTACCTGGACCTCAAGGACCTGCTGGAAAGGACGGGATTCAAGGCTCCAAAGGCGAAAGAGGTCTACCTGGAAAAGATGGTGAGAGTTCTTTATCTGCATCTGGACAACAATCAGGATGGGGATCATATTTTAATAATAATAGAAAACCCATAAACCTTGGTGTCAATTATGGAGACGATGGATGGGTAAAAGTTTGGGTAGATTCCAAGGGTAGCAATACAAATGAAAAATATCTACCACAAGGATGCACAAGCCTATGGAATGCAGAACAGAGAATGTTAAATTTTCATGGTTTAAAGGTAGGATCTCAGGTATTTGTTACGTATAATTTTGAACTTACTACTAACTCTAATAATACAGAGGTTTGGATGAGAACATTTTTCCCTAAGTCTTCCACCGAAATTTCTCAATTTGTAGCATCTTTAAAATATCAGTATGTCTACAATATGTATGTAACGCAGCACTTTTTTATAGAAGACAACGCAATGTGGAACTCTGGAGCGGTACCTCAAATCAGAACCGATTATGACTCATCCGTAATAATGAATTCTATATACGTCAGCGTGGTATAATAACTTTATGGCATTTCCAGGAACATATAATATAAGTTACTATAAAGGTGATACCTATGAATTTAGGGTATATCCAAAAACAGCAGATGGAAGCGTTTATTCTTTATCTCCTTTTGTTTATGACGATGATAATAATCCATTAACAGTAGATTTTGATAGTGCGGTTTTTGCTTTTGCAGAAGTAAGAGGTGGAGACTCAGCACTTGGATATCATAAATGCTATGCAAAGATATCTAATGATAAAACATATATTACATGTGCAATAAGACCAGAAGACGCAGCATATCTAGATCCTGCAAAAACATATGTTTACGATGTTCAGGTAAGCAAACCAGCAAATGGCGGAGACTATCCAATGATCATTACTCTTATGACTGGAAGTATAACTTTAACTGATCAAGTTACAAGTTCTACTAACTTAGGATAAAATGGCAGAGATAGTTTTAACTACTGAAGATCTCGTTGTACTTGGTGGACCAGATAGCATAAACGTAGAAGTTGATTTTGGCCCAGAGGGTGATCGTGGAAGTTTAATATTTGTAGGTAATGGAAAACCAGATGTAGTTGATATAGGACAAGATCCAAACGTATTTGATCTTTATATAAATTTACTTACAACAGATGACGAATATTTAATGATTTACCAGTATGTAGATGTACTTGGAACTTTACAATGGCAAACCCTTACAAAATTAATTCCTAATACATATGTTACTAATCAGAGTATTGATTTTTCTACCGTCAATTATTGTCATATTCCAATTGCAGATATAGTTGATCCATCTTATGTAGGTGGAACAGATGCTTCTAATTTTAGTGTTCAAGTTACCTTTGGTACATCTGCAGGATTCCCTATTGTTTCATCAATTAAGACAGAGGTTGTAACTTTAAGTACTATTCAAAATTTAAAAATAACATTCTATGCCAAGGAATTTGATGGCACCAATTGGATCGATATATCTGGATCCAGAACGGCTAACCTTCATATTTCGGTGGTATAATCTAAGGGGTGATTTAATTGGCAGTAGAAAATATTGGTGGTTTATATAATACAAAGCAGCCAGGTTATGACGATACTGCTGATATTCAGGCAGCCCTAAAAGCATTTCTTTACGGTAGTTATACATACGATACTACAAGCACAGATCCTACTCAATTACCAAACCCATCATTAGCCAGACACCTACAAGATCTTAGAGATGACGTAACTACCTTAGAAAACCAAGGTATTGGATCTGATTATTTAACTTTAGCCCAAATTGCAGCAATTGCATCCCCAATAGATGGCTATGTTGCTATGGCTTCAGACTCTAATGGTGGAGCAGTTGAATCTTTATATGCCTCCGCATTTTACTCAAATGAAGCACCGACAACAGACTTAGTCGACGGAGTTCTTTGGGTAGATAAAGACTCTACAGCACTTGATACATACGTTTATGACTCAACACTTTTGCCAGGGGATCCATGGGTAAGAATCAATGATCTTAAGAATATTATTCAGGCAAAGGGTGATATACTTATCGGCAGTTCTGCTGAAAATATTGACAATTTGTCCGTAGGTGCAAATGGAACAGTATTAACTGCAGACGACTCAAGCCCACTTGGTGTTTCTTGGCAACAGGTAGACACTGAGTCTATTATAATTTCATCCGTAATGGGTGCATACTAGGAGGAAATATGGCGACTACACCAAAATTAATGTATCGTGGAAATGCAGCAACATCCAACACCACACTTTATACAGTTGGTTCTGGAAAGACTGGAATTGTTACTGATATCGTTGTAACAAATACAGATTCTGTGTCTGCTACTTTTACACTTAACCTTAATGGTACTACTTTGCTTTCTGCAGCAACACTTGCAGCAAATAGCACAGCGACATTTGAATTAAAACAAGTATTAGAATCAGCAGATACTGTTTCTGGTTCTGCATCTGCTACTACTGTTAAATTTCATATAAGCGGAGTTGAGGTTATTTAATGAGTTACTCAGTATTTCCTGCACCAAGCGTAGCAGCAAGTAAAATTCTTAAAAAACTTACATTAACATCTGGAACTTCTTATACCGTTCCCGCAGGCGTCACTGATATAAATGTAACGCTTTATGGTGGCGGTGGTGGCGGTGGTGCTGCTATGTTTAATAGCGGTGCACCTGCTGGAAATGGTGGCACTGGTGGCACAACAACATTTACGGGCGCAACAAGTGCTCCTGGTGGTGCTGGTGGCTTGGGAGCATCTCACACAGGAGGTGGTAGTTATTACTCTATTCATACTACCCCTGATGCTACAGCCAACACAGGCAAAGGCGGACAATGTGGTTTTACTTTAACAACTGTTGGAGCAAATAAAGGTGATAATGGTTATGACGGTACAGTTATTTCTTCAACTTTAACCGTAACTCCTGGTCAAATAATTGGTTATTCAATCGGTAGCGGGGGCACTGCTGGTAGCGGTCACTCATCAGGTGGCGCAGGCGGTTCAGGAAAAATAGAAATTGAGTACTGGGTATAAGGAGGTATTATGTCAACAGTTAGTTCAACCAGTAAAGTAGCATACATGTATGATCAAGTATCAGATACTTGGTATGCTGTTGCTGGTACGGCTAACACAAATGTTGCATATACTTGGAATGCTGCTCACACTTTTGGATCTGTAGTAACAGTTAATGATGTTATTCGTGCTAAGGGTGGAGTAAATAGATTTCAAAATCCTACCGCCAGAAATACAGTAATTCCTTCACCAGTAAAGGGTACAGTTTGTTTTGTTGAGCAAACAGACGGCGGTACTGACATAAACCAAGTTCAAATTTATAATGGTACAGCATGGGTAGGAATGCTTGATACAGCAACTCTTAGTACAAAAACTGCAGACTACACTTTAGTTTTAGGTGATGCAGGAAAAACTGTTTTAATTGATTCTACTATTGACAGAACAGTAACTATTCCAACTAATGCTTCTGTACCGTTCGCTATTGGGCAAAGACTTGACATTGTAAGAATGAATACTGGCAATGTAACAATTGGCGGTACACCAACAATCCTTAGTAAAAATTCTAACAAGAAAATTGCTGCAAGGTATTCTGGAGCAACTCTTATCAAAACTGATACAGATACCTGGGTACTTATTGGCGATTTGACGGCGTAGGTGATCCCATGCTTGGATGGCTTGGAAAATGGGCGGGATCCAAAGGAATGGGAAGAGTCCCAGACATAGAAGGACTATCCTTAAATGATGCAAGAAACGCTATAACAAATGCTGGTTTTAAATTAGGAAATGAAACACCAAGAGGCAATGGACAGGGTGCAAATTCATCAAATCATGGTAAGGCTAAAGGCAGAGACGATGTTAATCAGTTATTAGATTATGAATCGGTTTTAGATTTTGAATATTATAGTTATGTTGTTCCGCCTGTAACTCCTGCTGTAACTCCTGTAACTCCAGTTACACCAGTTACACCAGTTACACCAGTTACCCCAGTTACCCCAGTTACCCCAGTAACCCCAGTAACCCCAGTCACACCAGTTACGCCAGTTACGCCAGTTACGCCAGTAACCCCAGTAACCCCAGTCACACCAGTTACACCAGTTACGCCTGTAACCCCAGTTACACCAGTTACTCCTGCTCCTCAATGTGATCCATGTCCAGAACCAGGGCAATGGAGTGAATGGTCTGCATGTTCTAATGGAATTAAAACTAAATCTAGAACTAATTATGAAACAGTTGGCGCCCCTCCTTTAGGATGCTGTATTCCATATATTGAAACAGTAGAAGAAAGTTGTGGCGTTACACCTGTTACACCTGTTACACCTGTTACTCCAGTAACACCTGTAACTCCAGTAACTCCTGTAACACCATGCGTACCGAATGCTGGCGATGACTGCTTTGGTCCATTAGGTGAAGCAGGATATATTGCATGTGATGGAACATGTGTTTATGTACCAGCAGTTACACCTGTAACTCCAGTAACACCTGTTACCCCAGTAACACCTGTTACCCCAGTAACACCTGTTACCCCAGTAACACCTGTTACACCAGTAACACCAGTAACACCATGTGTTTCTAACTTTGGTGAAGATTGCTGGGGACCTAATAATGAAGCAGGATATATTGCATGTAATGGAACATGTGTTTATGTACCAGCAGTTACACCAGCAGTTACACCAGCAGTTACACCAGCAGTTACACCAGCAGTTACACCAGCAGTTACACCAGCAGTTACACCAGCAGTTACACCAAATAGCGGAGTTGTACCTGATGCTGGAGTTGTACCTGATGCTGGAGTTGTACCTGCTGGCGGAGGCGGAGGAGTTGTACCTGATGCTGGAGTTGTACCTGATGCTGGAGTTGTACCTGCTGGCGGAGGCGGAGGAGTTGTACCTGATGCTGGAGTTGTACCTGCTGGCGGAGGCGGAGGAGTTGTACCTGATTCAGTCACACCAGGCGGTGGCGGAGATCCATATGGTGAAACTCCAATATAGAATATTTATCAATAGTGTATAATTTTATATATGAGAGATAATATAAAAAAAATAAAAGAAGTAATTGATAATAATAAAAATTCTGATGTCGGAATAACAGATATTGTTAATCCAAATACAGAATGGGTTGGTCAGGTTTTATTTGAAAAAAGATATTCTATTTGTCAAGAATGTCCAGAACTTATAAAATTAACTAAACAATGTAAAAAATGTGGTTGTTTTATGAAGGTAAAAAGTAGAATGAAATTAGCAAAATGTCCGTTAGGAAAATGGGATGCATAAAAAAGAAATTGCTCCAGGAATTGTGGTTTATTCAAATGCAATAGATGAGCATGAATCATTAGTAAAAGATATAGAAGAAGGCATGATTAGTGCTAAACTTGAATGGCAAGAGGCAAAAGTAAAAACACAAGGTGAAGTACAAATAAAAAAAGAGTCAAGAGACACTCTTGTTGTTTATATCCCATATAGTGATACAGAGATAAATGATTTTTCTAATTTTCAAAGTGCATTTTTTGCGACATTGTCTAATTTATTTTTAAAATTTTTAAGTCCCTTAGAACTTGACTACAAAAAAGACTATGCCTTAACAACAACATGGCATGATCAATATGGAATATTAAAATATGGCGTGGGTCAAAAGTTTGTGAATCATATAGATGACCATACTGATTATCATAGAAGAATGTCTACAATATATTATATTAATGATAATTATGAGGGCGGGGAGATAGAATTTCCAAGGTTTAATGTTAAGTATAAGCCAGTAGCAAATGATTTTATTATATTTCCTTCAAATTATATGTATAATCACTCAGTCTCTCCAGTAATATCAGGAGAGCGATATGCTGTAGTGAGTTGGGCTAGATAATGCTAGATACATTATCATGTTCATCAATTACACAGGATAAGTTTTTTGGATATAAGTTTGATGCAGTATCTATAAATAATTTTTCTATAAAAAATAATGATGGCCCAGTAGTAGAGATACCTGGAGAAACTTATTTATTTCATACAGATGCTGCGTATGGTCATTCACTAATGGATATTTATGCACAATTTAAAATTTTACAGTTAAAATATCAAAATATAAAACCATTTTTTTATGAAACTAATGAACGAAAATTTAATCAAAATAAAGTTACAATCGATCAGATGACCTCACTCGGATATAAAGATGCAAAAGTCTTTAATATCTCAGTTGGTAATTATTCGTTTGAAAAAGTTATAATGTTTTTTGATATGAATCTTACGTTTCCACAAGAATTTTATTCAAATAATGGTGCAACACGATCATTATTTTATTTTCCATTTTGTAACTGTCCCGTAGGATCACTGCCTTGCGAATTACCTTGTGGTCAAAGTGAGCATTTTAAATATAATTATTTAGCAATAGATATTTTAAAAGAAAGTTTTAAAGAATTTTTTAACGATAAAAAAACAGAAAATATATTCGTTTCAAGAGAAAGATATAATAATAGGCATAAAACGGAAATTGAACTTTATTCAAATAAAGATTCTTTATCAGACAAAGAACGAGAAATCCTTTGGTTTGCTAAATGGCGATATTCTGAAAAGGATCAATATATACAGGACATATTTAAAAATAATGGGTATACAATTGTTTATCCAGAAGATCATAGTTTGATAGAACAAATAAAAATTTTTAGTTCTGCAAAAAATATAGCAGGGCTTTCTGGCACATGGCTTTTTAATTCTTTTTGGGGAAATAAAGAGACGAATGTCTTTGAAATTTCAGCAGTGCCAAATCATAAATATCATTATAAACAGTTTGCAGACCACGCTGGGGTAAAACACTCTTATATTAATGTTGTCGGCTTGTCTGAAGAGGAAACAAAAAGGGTAGTTCAAGAAAGTATTAATAAAATGAACAAAAGCCCTTTATTACAAAAAACAAATGTAACTTCAGTAATAGATATGGATCTTGTTAAACAGGCAATAGAAGAAAAAAGAATTCATGTTTTTAAAAATGTTTTTCCAGATAAGCCATCATGGGATACTCTTCTTTCTGTAATTTCACAATATGTTGAAGAAGATTTACAGAAATTCCCAGAGAGATCATATCTTTTAAATGATTTTATTGAGGGTGAATCATCTGATATGAGACTTAAATGTAGATTTTGGTCTAGATTAGCACTTCAAATTTACGATACACAAGATCCATATATGTCAATAATTCCTGAACTGGCACCAGTTACAGAATGGGGTCTTTCTCAATATTCAGCAGAAATATATACTGGAAACTTCGGTCTTATATCTTTAATGAAGAACAGGGGAGTTGTTGGCAAAAAACATAGCGACTATGTTGATCAGTTTCAGTGGGTTATTAAAGGTGAAATGATTTGGAGAACTGGAGAAAACTTAGAAAAGGAAGATCATATTGTAGAAGGCGATTTTGTATTTATTCCAAAAAATCTAATACACGAAGTTGAAACTTTAAAGGCTCCAAGAGCAGCAATTAATCTTATTTTAAGAAATTAAAAAGCACCTATAAAATTTTTATATAATATAGGTGCTTTTGTTTTTATTTAATTAGGATATTTTTCTAACCATTCTTTTGCCCTTGGGGTTAGTCCCTTCCAGGCTCTCCAGTCCTCTCCTCCATTGGACATATGAAATGCAATTTGTGCATTTAGGACGGGATTAAATAAGTCAGCATTGTGATCTAAATCATATTTACTACGACGATCTGGACCAAGCATTCCAAGCATATTTATTTGAAAAATACCATATGAACTGTCTCCAGTTTCAGTATTTCCGTTGAATGCAAATGGTCGACCATTACTTTCTTTCTTAGCAATAGCCCAAGCCTCCTTAAGATTTTGACCTTCAAAACCAACTAACTTCAGTAGATTTTTTAGATCTTTATCAGATAGAGATGTAGCATTTTCGTATTTTTCTAACTGATCTTCTTTAGCCTTAGAAACAACTTTGGCCACTTCCGTGGCCTCTATGGTCTCCTCAAGCACGACAGTTATACTATCGTTTAATCGGTTTTCAGAAGCAGTTGCTGCATTTGACCAAACGGCAAACATAGCAATGATGCTGAGTGTGGCAATGATGTTACTATTATTTCTCATAAAGTTAATCATAGTTTCCTCCTTAGAAACGAAAAACACCTTTTTAGGGGTGTTTAACATTTCTTAGTATAACACAATTTGAGTCAATTAGTCAAATAAATGATATAATGATAATCTATGGCTGAAATAACTAATAACTATGGTCTAACATATCCAGAGGCTACGGACTCTGTTAATGTGCATGGAGATATTAAAAAATTAGCAGATGATGTTGATGATGCAATTTCTTCTCTTGATGCCTCAAATGTGCGGGTAAAGGTAATAAATAATTCAGGATCAACTATAGGTGCAGCAAAACCAGTATATGCTGTAGGTCACACAAATAATAAAACACAAATACAATTATTTACATCATCATTATCAGATAATTATCCATTTCTTGGTTTGACAAAAACAGAATTAGCAGATGGTGCAAGTGGAGAAGTGGTAGTGGCTGGTGTTTTAACAAATGTCAATACAAGTAGTTTTTCAGTAGGAGAATTATTATATGTAGATTCCTCTGGTTCTCTTACAGATACCGTCGTGGGTGGAGCCATTGGAATTGTTGCTGTTGCAAACCCTACAACTGGTGTAATTGTTATTCAAGCAAAAGGTAATGGAACATGGGGAGCATTGAAGGCTGGATTAGCCTAATATGATATAATCAACACATGGCTACCTTCCGAAATCAGACCACAGATAGTTATGCTTTAGGATCAAATCCGCCAGAAATTCGTTGGACGGTAGTTAGAGGAGACTCTGCAGCATTTAGAGTTTATGTTACAGATGATGAGCGTGAGCCATTATTAATTGAAGACTGGGAAATTGACATGGACATTTATCGTCCATCCACTGATGAAATTATTTTATCATTAACTCCACAACAAATTGAGTTTCAAGATAGCGAAGGAAGTTTTACTGTTTCTTTAACAGCGTCACAATCAGAAATTTTAGAAACAGGAGATGTTTTTGACATACAACTAACAGAACTTGAGTCTGGCACCAGAGTTTGGACGGTAGCCAAAGGCTCAATGGTTGTAATTGAAGACATAACAGAGTAATGCCAACAAACCTACTACCAATATCTGAGCAGGTATATAGAACAACACATCGTTTAGCACATGCACAAATAAAAGAACTTGACAAAAGAACTATTCGTATAAATGATATAAATCACAAAGTAAAGGTTGAAGAAATCCTACCATTTAGAGTTCAGTTTATTAATGTTGGGGTTTTTGGTTTTTCTAAAGATAATCCAGCAAGCATTTCAGTTGCAGTTATTGGTTACAATAACTACATCTTATAAAAATATAAAAAAGGAGTTATAATAAGGCCATGGCAAAAATATCAATACCTAATTTAAAGACAAAGTTTGAAACTGGGGATCGCCCCACGCAGCAAGATTATGAGGATTTAATTGATTCCGCCTCAGCCCGTTCCACAGATCTTGGATCAATGGGAAATAATGAAAACACAATTACAGGTATTGAAAATGCTACAGTAATTGATAATTTTGATGCCACAGAGTGGCGTATGATTAAGTACATTGTCTCTATCGCAAAGGTAACTGCGGGAGATAATAAATTCTATGCAACAGAGTTGACCATATTGGTAGACGGTACAAATGTAAACGTCTCTGAGTATGGCACGATAGACAATGATGGGAATATTGGCACCATTAGCGTCTCCAGGGTTGGAAATACAGTATCCTTAACGGTTACTCCAGACCCTGCGATTAAGCCAGTCACAGTTCGTTATGCACGAATTGGACTTAAGGCATAACTAAGGAGATAAAAAAATGGCAACAATAAATAAAGACTTCAAAGTAAAGAATGGTCTTATTGTTGAAGGCACAACAGGTACCATCAATAATTATGACATTCTTACTAAGAAAACAGACGATCAAAACTATATCGTCAATTTAATTGGTGGTACAGCCACCTCAGCAAACGAAGCAAACAAGGTCGTAAAGCGTGATGCTAACGGCAATTTTGCTGCGGGAACAATAACAGCAAACCTAACTGGTGCTGTAACTGGTAATGCTTCAACAGCAACAACACTTGAAACTTCTCGTACAATTGAACTCACTGGAGATGTAACTGGTCAAGTTAACTTCAATGGTTCAGCAAATGTTCAAATTTCTACAACCCTAAATGGATCTTTTGCAACAGATGCAGAAGTTGCTACCGCTAAGGGAGAAGCAATTGCAGACGCAGCAGCAGATGCTACTTCAAAGGCTAACGCAGCACTTGAAGATGCAAATGATTACACAGATGGAGAAATTTCTT
>Ga0315909_10008868_pt1 | contig 10963 bp, 12 predicted proteins | sample LakEriMetagenome_11_FD_203527 | JGI IMG/M metagenome (GOLD analysis project Ga0315909, IMG submission 203527) | Freshwater fungal communities from buoy surface, Lake Erie, Ohio, United States - Buoy 2 MA125 | ecosystem: Environmental > Aquatic > Freshwater > Lake | place: USA: Lake Erie, Ohio...
CACCTCGCGTGCGTGCGCGTGCGAGGGCAGCAGCGCGTGCCGCGCCACCTCTTTCAATCCAATCGTAGAAACCGGTATGGCTCACACCCAGCGAGCGTGCCACCCCGAGAATCGTCTCACCTTGGGAGAGCCTTTCTAAGATGGAGATCTCGCCCCCTGCTGCGTGTATCTTTTTGTTGACATCGCTGGACTCTTTGCGTGCGAGTGCAGCCTGATCCTTCAGCGCCATCTGCCTTGCGGCAATGTTGTCAGCAACCTCTGCCAGTGTTCGGGCTGGCTCTTTACCCTTTGTCATTCAGATACCCTTCAATGATTTTGAAACCCTCATCGGCCGATCGTGCGATCACGCACAGATAGCCCTCATCGTTCAATTGCTTTGCAATGCAATTCTGCTCCTTGCTGACAACCCCGACCTTTGTCTTCATCTCCACAAACAACCCTCCAAAGCCCTTGGATCGCTTCAGGACGCACAGATCAGGCATTCCGGCAAGTACCCCCTCACCATGCAGCCTTACGCGCTCTTGCGGCGTTCTGTCGCCCCCATTCGGTATGGCCGCAATCAGCACATCCGGATGGAAAGCCCTGACGCGCTGCACCAGCTTGACCTGTTCGGCATGCTCAATGCTCTTCCTCTTGCGCTTTATGTCAATTCCCACCATGCAGGTGATTCTACGGAATCGCTTGCACTTGCGGGAGTCTCATCGCTGAACATGTGGCAATGGTGTAATACTTTTTCTGGGATGCACAAGGTGTCGGTCTTTGTGCAGAAGTCCTGACTGAACGAAACCTTGGCCCAGCCGTTTTTGACCAACACTGCTTCAAACATCCATTGCCCAGGTCTTTCGTTGACCCTCCTGAACTTCTCAAACTCCTCTGCCTTGAAATTCCACTGCTGTATCCTCGACTCCAAGTTCGAGCAGTTTTTGCACAAAACGCGCTCCTCATCTTTCCAATCATCTGCCTGTGGATAACTTTTCACTGTCAAGCTCCTTAGTCGAGGATACCAAGTCGAAGATACCCCCCAAACAAAAAAACCGAGGTATCTCCGACTTGTCAAGCTCATCAAAAATCGGTGATTAGGCTGTGGATAACCTGTGGATAACTCCACAGGGTTATCCAACAGCTCCATCTTTGTCGGGGTGACGGTATCTTCGAGGTATCCTCGAGGTATCCTCGACCACCCGACTTGGATGGAGAGCCAATTTCAGCCCTCATTGCCATCCCATTGGCCTAGTAAATTCCATGCATTGTTCTCTGCATCTGGTGCAAATCGGCGCAGCACTGACAGGCCAATGGATCGTTTTACATCGCCTTTTGACGCTCCAGGCACGGCTGCATAGATCTCAGCCCAATCCAATTTGTAGGCATTCGGATGTAATCGGCAGTCCCTTGGAGCGTTTGATCCTTTGCGAATCACCACCCCTTCGGGATGCTCATTGATGATGGATTGAACGAATGCTGCAGCCGTGTCGCACTTGTCCATGATCCTGAGTGACTTGCTGTCCTCAATTCGGGCTGCCGCCTCCTGCTTTCTGGATGCTTCGCTTGTCGGGTATGGGATGACTGTGATGCACTGGACATCCTGCATGTTGCCGTGTTTGGTGATGACAACCTCGTTGTGGATGTGTGTCTGAAAGCTGATCTCGCGGTGGATCGGCTCGTATCGGGTCTTGATCAGCCGCATGAATCTGTTTTTTTCCTCATCCATGAACAGAATGGCGGTCAGGGTGGCATCACCTGTGAAGGCGCTTGCACCACGGGCCAGAGCGCTGTCATCGTTGGTCTGCGCGGTCTTGGCGGTGTGGGTGATGATCTTTATCGGGGTGGAGAGTTGAGTGTAGATCGTCTGTTTAATGGCGGCCATGTAACTGCCGACCTCAGAGTTATCATTCTCGTTGTCTATTTCTAAGGTTGCGTTGGAAGTATCTATTATGAGGAATGGCCGTTCAGTAGTTGTATGGCGTATGACATTCTCTGCTAATAATAATATCTCAGGCACTTTAGATCGTTTTGATTCAATGACGATAAACCACTGTGATACTTCAATGGGGTCAAGATTCCAATATTTCACATAAGCATAAAGAGATTGCCTGACTTGGTTGGCATCCTCGGTGACATAAAGAATCTTTCTACGGGACTCGGTTTTGAGTGGGGAATCGGACAGAGTAAATCCAGCGGCAATCAGGCAGACTGAAACCATTGCCGTGGTCTTGCCGACCCCAGGCTGGCCGGCGGTCACTGAGAAACTGTGGGCGAGAAAGCCATCGATCAGGTATTCGACAGGGTAGAGCTTGGTCAGGTCGAGGGAGAGTTCTTTCCAGTGCGGGGCTGGCAGGTCTGTGGGTGTTGGCTGGTCACCGGCGACTTGAGCCTGCTGCGCTTGGATGTAGGTGGAGAAGTCCTCGACTGCCGACTTTCGCTCTTCGGCGCGGCTCGGTGTTGAGTACCCGCCTTGCTTTGCATGATGAAACAGCGTGCCGATGGAGACGCCCTTGCCTTGGTGGAAAGACTTCCAGTGCGTGTCGATGTCCTGCTCCGACTTGTACTTCGCGCCTTGGCTTGACCAGCCGGCCCAGAGTTGGTGGCCTTGAGCGCCAAAGGCCGTGTGCAGCGCTTGGCCGATCTCAATCCATGTCGTGTAATCTGAATCTGGGTTGATGAACTGGAGGGCTGCTGCGGCCTTGCTGTAGTCATCGGTGGAGCTTGACAGGGTTGGCTGGTAGACCGGCGTCTCAGGCTTTGGCCGTGGCACTTCGATTGGCTGGTTGGAGTTGTCCTGCTCAATGACGCCCCACATAGTGAGCAAAGACAATAGATTGTCATGCACCTCGTTGGATAGCTTGCCGGTGAGCTTTGAGCCGGACAGCAGGACTGACTTCCCTGGGCTTGTTGGCAGCCCGAACACCTCGATCTCTTGGCCGCCGCCGAGCTTATATTTTGGCTTGATCTTGTCCAGATCTTCATCAGCCACGAACAGGAAGACATGCCGACCCCGTCCGGAGACGCTTACCTCCGTGAGTTGATCCTGCTGCTTGACCCACTCGGCCATGCGCTTGATGGCGATATTGGTCGCACCTGTTGAGTGCTTCATGTCCACATCAAGGCAGACAAGGTACGCGCCACTGGACATGGATGGGGTCTGCATCACGATGCCCAGATAGCTGCCGGCTGGCGCGGCATCCATCGCTTGCACCTCGGATGCGCTGTAAAGCTGGTCGGGTGTAGTGTCACGCGCCACACCTTGGCCGGACTTCTTGTAGGGGATCTTCTTGCCATCGGCAGTGGTGGCAAAGGTGCAGAACACTGCACTCGGATGCTGCTCGATCAGCTTGACAGCAATGGCTTTTGAGTTGGTGAACTCAGTGGCCGTTGCTTTTGGTAAAATACTCATGTTGTTGATCTCGCGGTTGACGACAAGTTGTTCTCCTTCTGGAGTGATCCAGTTACCCCTGACAGTTCACGCTGTCAGGGGTTTTTCTTTGGGAGGTTGATTCTAGTACTTGGGTCATGCCGTAGTTGTTAATCTTCGGCATGGCACTCACATCTACAATCCTGATAAGCCTGTTGTTTTTAAATCTTGAGTAATCGACATGGTGATGCCATCGATTGAACTTAAAAACAACTTTGGCCACATCTGGATGCAGATCGGCCAGCATCTGGCTCTTGGGCAAAGTCCCCTCTGCATCGTAAAAATCTGCACTGTTGCCACCACGCATTCGCTGTGTGGTGATCTTCCCGCACAGGAATGCATTGAACTGAATAGTGCAGAGTCCATCCTTCAGTACACGGATACTCAGGTCAGTGTCCTCGTTGTATCGCCCCCGCCAGCGGTAGCCGGAGTAGTTGTCGATCAGCAGGCATGAGTAAATGCGCGTGTTCAAGATGTACGGGGGAACGGGGTCGCCCTTCTTGCAGAAAGAGTAGTAGTTGAGGCCGGCCACCGGCACATTGGAATAGCGGCAAACAAAATCTTCTGCTGCAAGAAGGGTTGAGCCTGTCCTGACCTCAAATTTCTCGTTCCGGTTGAGGTAGTGGAAGGCGTCAATGTTGTCATCCATGACCCAATGACGGGGGTGCTTCATCCAGATAGAGTGATCGATGCAGAAGTTTCGTGCGGGGCCCGGCCCCGTGCTCTTCCCCGCATACCCCAAAGCATCACAGGTTTCGTACTCTGCCTTGTATATCGGCGGCAGCACCAGCAATTCCCCGTAGCACCTGCCGGCCCTGTACAGATCAAGCTCCTGCTCCTCCACCACGATGTAGTGTGGCACGCCCATCTCATGCAGCGCTCTGGTCGTGAGGCCATTGGCATGGCGGCCCTTGGAAACGATGTAGACCGGAAACTTAGGATTCATCGACATACACCTTGCGCTCAAGCCCCCAATGCGACTTGAACGGATGCCAAATGCTTTTTGTTTTTATGGTCAGCTTTTGGTTGATAACTTTTTCAAAGTCCTTGTAGTCGGCCTCAGTATCAAACCTGACGATTAGCTCTTTGAATGGCTCTTTTTTTTCCTGAACAAACTCAGGCATGCCGACCCACTCAGGGTACTCGTCAAACAAATCTTTGTCTCCGGTCACTGCTGCTTCTCCTTGACCAAGCTAGCAGCAGCGTGCTTCTCACCGATCAGGTCTTCACTGATGGTGATGTCCAGCTTGGCAATGGCCGATGGCGACTTCAGGTCGAATGCCTGCGGGTAGGACTTCAGCGCCTCGTAGGCCAAGGCGTCAGACTTCCAAAACTTGGTCTTGCGCCCTGGGCGCAGTGTCCAGCCTTGGATCTGTGATCCGCTGGTGATCTGACGCTTGGCCGACTCCAGCACTGCATCCGACCACAGCGCTGCAAGCTGGGCAAGCTCAATCATGTCAGGCGTAACGGCTGGCACTGCGACCACCTCGCCCTTATCGGCCTGCTTGACGATGTCTGCAAACTCTTTGCGTGCGTTGTCCTGCACCTTCTGCCGCATGGACGGGCAGATCGGCTTGGCCTTGCAGTATCTGCAAGCACTGGTGCTTGGGTTGGTTGGTGCGTCATCGGTCAGCGCGAGGGTGGCAGCGGCCAGCAGGTCGTGGCCGTGCTTTTTTAGCTCTGCCCCCGTGGTCTTGTGTACGGATACGCCAGTGCCTGGTTGAAATATCACCAGATCAACATTGATTGACTCCGGCGCTTTGAGCTTAAGCATTGCACCAAGGGCATATGTTTTTAGCTGCATATTGTCCTCGGCACTGACTGCAACCCTGCCGGTTTTTAAATCTAGACATGCAAGTGTGTCGCCCTCGACAAGGATGGCATCGGCAGTGCCGCCGAGCGCGTAGTGAATAGACTTCAGCCCTTCATCCACATTGACTTCGATCAGCTTCTTGCGTGGATTGGCAAAGTAGCCGTTTACAAAGTCGGCATACTCACGCGCCATAGTGATGTATTCGGGGTCAATGTCTGGGTTGTCAATCTCTTCACCCCGCAGCATTCGCTCGGATAGCTCATGGATAGCCGTACCCTTAGCGGCAGCAGGCCCAGCCGGTTCATACGGCATGAGGCTTTCCAGCCGATAACTACCTGGACAGCTCATCACCCTGTCCATACGGGATGCTGAGAGACGGGCGTGTTTTCTGGTTTCATGTTGCATAGCTTTCTCCTTTAAATAATCTGATTCACGATGTTCTGCTTCTTCAGCACCTTAGCCAGCACATTGTGGTCGAGTGATGCCCTGATAGTCAGTAGGTAGATCACCGGCTTCACGCCTGACTTGTTGATGTTCTCCACCCTGCTGGATGCCTGCTCCAGTGCAGAGGTTGACCAAGTGCATTCGACAAAGACGATGGTGTCGGCTGCACTCAGGTCAACCCCTTCTGACATGGCCGCAATGTTGCCCACAATCACCTTGGTCTGGCCAGACTGAAATGCCGCAATGTTCTCTGTGCGCTTGGCACTCGGCGTATCGCCCACCACCACCACCGGCTTGTGGTCTTTGAGTTCCTCAACAAGCCCAAACACCACATCCTTATGGTGTGCAAACACCACCACCGGCTCACCGGATTGCAGCAGGTCGCTGATGAATTCGGATGCCGCCTTGATCTTGCGCATGCCTGCCTCACGCATGATCTCGGCCAGCCCCTCAAAGGCCATCAGGGCGTTTGGATTGGCCACCAAGGCATCGGCATCAAACTGCTGCTCACGCTTGTCTACGGGCAGGTCAAAGGTCACCAGCGACACCTGTGGCTGCTGGTAGTCCATGAAGATGTCCTCCTTCTTCCGGCGCAGGACAAAGGGCCGCATCAGTGCTTTCAATTCGGGGATGTTGCTTGCACCGCTGACATCCAAGCCCCATGGCGCTGACCACATCTTGGCGTAGCGTGCAGCAAAGTCAAACCAGCCGCCCCTGTAGATGCCCAGCCCGTGGAGGATGGGCCAGAGTTCGATTGGCCGGTTGGGGATGGGCGTGCCGGACAGGGCATAAACCCTGTCGATCTTTTTCATCATCAGCATGGCCGCCTTGGTGCGGATGGCCTTGTTGTTTTTGAGCCTGTGGCACTCGTCAAACACCACAGTTTTAATTCCTGTAAAAGCCGTGACACTGGAAAGAATGTCGTAGTTCACGATGGTCACGCCAGAGCAAATAATCTCTGCCGCCTGCTTCTTTCCGGTGATAACTTTCACTGGCACTGACGGGTCGAGCCTGGTGAATGCCGCCTCCCAGACTGTCTTGGCAATGGCTGGGCAGACGATGATGGCCGGCAGATGTTGCAAAGCCGCCGCTGCCGCCGGCAGGGTCTTGCCCACACGGGGCTGGTCGGCAAGGATGGCTCGCCTCTTGTCCAGCAGAAATTGCTTGGCCTCTTCTTGGTGTGGGAACAGTTTCATCGTTTTCCTCGTTTTCAGCGGTTTATGGAATCTTGATTGTGGCTCAAAGAAAAAACACTTGCAACATTTATTTGTGCTAAAGTGCAATTGTCTGGCCGCTTTGGTCAGGCTGAAAACCTGAAACCGATCAACCAAAAGGAAACGATCAAATGTCAACAAGAGTCACAACCGGCGAGGTACGCACCTCCTACTTCTCAGGCTTGCAGAGCCGCAAAAATGAGATGAATGGCAAGGATGAGTACAGCACTCAGATCCTCATTCCTAAGACCGATAAAGAAACGCTGGCCGCTTTGAAGGCAGCAGCCAAAGAGGCACTGGTCGCCAAGTTCGGCGACAAAGTACCAAAAAACATCCGCAATCCCTTGCGTGATGGCGACACTGAAACCAAGACAGACGGATCGCCACTTGGCAAAGAGTACGCCGGCCACTTCTTTTGCAATGTCAAAAGCACCGCCAAGCCTGGTGCTATTGACGCCCACGGCAACGACCTGATTGGCGCTGACGATATTGTCAGTGGCGACTATGTGCGGGTGAGCCTGAATGCGTATGCCTACAGCCAAGCTGGCAACAATGGCGTGTCTTTTGGCCTGAACAACATCTTGTTGCTCAAGAAGGGCCAGCCTCTGGGTGGCTCTAAGCCAAGCGCCGCTGATGACTTCGGCATTGGCAAATCGGCTGCACCAGCCGCCGCTGCCGCCGAGTCTTCAGACTGGTGATTTCTGCTCAATCAGCTTGAGCAAAGCCTGCTCAAGTTGGTTGACTGAATCCCAAAGGGGCTTCACAGACCCAGACATCCAGCGGCTCACCTGCGGCTGCTGGATGCCAGCCTCACGGCATACGGCATTCATCCTGATGCCATGCTCTCTGGCCTTATCCCGAATATCTTGTACTGATTGCATAGGTGTATTTTAGCAACAACAGATCAATTTATTGACTACTATGCGAATTAGTTTATTTGATGTAAACTTCGTAACACTATTAACTCAGGGGAACAACATGAACAAATTAAGCAATCGCGCTGATGCAGCGCTGGACTATCTGCTGTGCTTGGTGATCGGCTGCGGCTTGGCTGCGGCACTGGTGGCATGGTGGTCAGCATGAGGAAAACAACACCCCCACCAGCCCTGAACAAAATGCTCGGGGTGTATGTACCTCTTGAATTGAAACCCTTCACCGGCAGACCTGGTGCTATGGACGCATTCAAGCTGCCGTCCTTGATCGCCAATTTGCGTACATACAGAAAAGATGCAGACAAGCTATGAGTGAGCCAGTTCTTGAGCCAGCCCTTGAGGCCGCCATTGAGTTCATGGACGATCTGCTGTCGCCGGAGATGTATGGCCATGCGATACCGGAAGACGCCCACACAAGGGCTTTCGTGGTGCGTGCCATGCTGCGCCGTGAGTACATCCGCAGGATGCAAGATGCGCGGTCTAAAACCGGTCTATAGAGCCGCCATCATCCGGCTGTTGAGCATTGGCCCGTTGAGCGTGGCCGAGATCGCTGTGCGTCTGCCCTGCTCCATAAGCACCGCATACGACAATGTTCGCGCACTGCGCAAGGCCAATGTGGTGCGGGTGCATGGGTATGAGAAGTCCGGCAACATGACCACGGCCTTGCTGACGATGGGCAGTGAGCCAGATGCGCCAAGGCCGGTGTCGTTTACGGCCGCCGAGCGCATGCGTAAAAAGCGCCACAAGATGTCGGCAGACGATAAGGACTTTCTGAATGCACGCCGCCGTCAGAGGAATCGAAAGATCAAGATCGACCCGCTGACGGCGGCATTTTTTGGGGTAAGTAGGTAATGGATGCTGCAAGTCAACTGATTGACTCGTACTTGAATACAAGGTTTGAGGTAGATGGCAAATTTACATTGCAGCCAAGAATCAGGAGTGTTGAGATTGAGGGATTGTTTTCTGAGAAAAACCATCAGTCAGCGTCTTGCATCACTGCATTTAATCCGGCCAGCAAAGTTTGCTCCGATGAAGAAAACCTGAGTTTCCATGAGAAGCTGATTCTGGAGGTTGAATCAATGTGCGTTCAGTTTCTACCAATGCTGGGCCGATGCCCTCGTGGTAAATGGAAAAACGAAAATGGCTTGCTGCTTCTTGGTGTCAGTCTTAATGAGGCCAAGCAGCTTGGTCGAAAATTTAATCAGAATGCAATCGTCTTTGTTGGCAGAGATTGCACCCCAGAAATTTATGTCATTGACCGCAGCTTAGGGTTTGTAAATCCCCTGCGGCCAGGCCCAGTCTGTTAGCAACCCCTCTTGGTAGGTGTAAGCTGGCATCAGCCCTGTTTTCTGGTCGGCATAAATTGTGTCTGCTGGTGATGCAATTCGATTTCGCTCACCAAACGGCCCGTAGTTGACCCAGCTATTTTGGCCTCGCGTCTCTGACGCCGCTGCCGGCAATGCCTCTGGTGAATACATCCGAGCGTGAGACTGGAATGCGTTTTCTTCGCCCCTAGCTCGAAATCCTACGCCGTACTTGGCATGCCCAAAAACATCATGCACTGCTCGAAACAAATCGTTGTATGTCGTGTTTGGGTCGTTGGCAATTCTTAAGTCCGATCTAGCCAAAAGTGGATTGCCGCTTATGTCGGCTGCTGATGATCCAAAGCCCGATTCGGTGGGGAATACTGACATTCTCTTGTTCATCACAAGATCGTTGATTGCATTTCGTGGATTTCCGTATGGATCAGCACCACGAATGAAGTCAAACTTGTAACCCGCCTTTAAAAGCTGCTCGTACTGATCCTGAGTTTCTTTGGCTAAAGCCTTGTATGCTTTTTTTGTTTTTGGATCATTGGGGTCATGCTTCATTGCCGCATATTCTTTGGCAATTTTTTCTGCTCGCTTGACATCAACTTCTGCATAAGGTTTTTGTGGGCTGTAAGTGATGCCCCTGTCGGCCATGTACTGCTTGGCAATGTCAACGATGCGCTGATCAGTGCCGAACTGCTCCATGCGGCCACCGACATCAACTGCTTCCGGCATGCCCTCCAGGCGCGGCCCCTGAAACCGCTTAGGTGGCAAAACCCCAGGCATCAACCCCTGCCGCTGCAAGTAGCCCTCAGTCATCCTTGCTGCTGTTGGCCCGAGAACTTTAGCCCCCACCTTTCCAGCAAGGCCAGCAACTGGAGCAACACCCAAGGCCGTGCCGGTAGCAAAGGCTGGTTTTGCCGTTCTTTGAATCGACTCATACTGAGGATTCAGAACACTGAAACCCATCTGGTCGGGGGCAGTGCCAAGCAGGCCGGAGACGGCAGCATAGGTGCGCGGGTCGGGCAGTGTATTGACATCACGCTGCGCGGCCAAGGCTCTGGCCCTTGCACCTTGGCGCTGGATGTTGGGGTTGCCAAAGAATGGCAACAACTCTTCGTCATCAAGCAGGGCCATGTTTCACTCCGGTGGTCTTGGCGCAGTGGCGCCAATGTAGCCTGCTCCATATGGTACAGACTTGCCAAGCAGTCTGATGGCGTTGTTCATGCGCTGCTGCAAGGCGGCCATAGCACTGTCATCCACCAAAGCATTGCGAACAATGTTGGGGTCTTCGCTGGTCAGTATTTGAGCAACACGCTGGCGCTCGGCATCCGACAAGCCAGCGTTTGAGTTCTTGAGCATTTTGGTCAGCACACTAAAGCCGGCCATAGGGTTGCCCGTTATCGCGCTCCCCAACTCATCTGCTGTGATGCTGGAGCCTGTGCGTTTTGCTTCCATCAGCGTGGCCGCTGTTGCCGACTGGCCCAGCACATAGTTTTTGGCCTCTTGCGACTGCGCAGCCGTGCCGATGCGGCTCAAGATTCCGTCCAGTTGATCGCCAGGGTAGATGCTTCGCAAGATGCCACCCTCTTTGGTATCTGGGCTGGCCAATCGGCTCATCATTGAAGTGACCCGACCCGTTCCCATTTGCTTGCGGATGGCATCCATCGTGCCAGCCCGAAATGCAGACACCAATGCCGGATTGTCTGCAATAGAGTCCATGTAAACATCCACCTCATCTGCGCTCTTGGAAAGCACTGTACGGCCTTCTTGAAAGGCTTTGCGGCCACCTCTTAGAGTCGATGCTTGCTGGCGTGCCGATGCCAATGCACTAGACGATG
>Ga0315909_10008869_pt1 | contig 10963 bp, 10 predicted proteins | sample LakEriMetagenome_11_FD_203527 | JGI IMG/M metagenome (GOLD analysis project Ga0315909, IMG submission 203527) | Freshwater fungal communities from buoy surface, Lake Erie, Ohio, United States - Buoy 2 MA125 | ecosystem: Environmental > Aquatic > Freshwater > Lake | place: USA: Lake Erie, Ohio...
TGTCCCGTTTGTGCTAACGCCATTAAGCATCACAGTAATCCGCTTCACCCAAGCAGGCAATCCTGTAAAGTCAATGCTTGCACCTGATGTGCTGGCAACAGCAGTGCCAGAGGTAATCCCCAGTACCGTACCGTTGTTGATTGTTACGCTTGCTGAACCGTCGATCGTGGTTGACATTGCTTACCCCTCGTAAAGAATATTGATTGAACCAGCATCGAAAGTGTCAGCAGGGTTGCCTGTTGAGCTTGCAATGATGCGCAAACGATCAAGTGTTCCGCCAAGTGCAATTGATCCTGCGGATGTTGTTAATACATTAGAGCCAGCAGAGTTTGCAATATTTCCAAATTCTGACCATGTATTACCAGTAATATTTGTTAGTAAAATTGCACCATAATGTAAATTAGCGGCTAAAACATTATTTACAATAACAAATCCAGTAGACATCGCCCCTGCTGTACCGCCAGCAGTAGCGTATCCACCTGTATAGCCAGATATTGTGTAAGAACCTGATCCTATTTGAACTTGATATAAGTTTGTGCTGTTTGTACTGACCCCAGAAAACATTACTGTAATTCGCTTACACCATGCAGGAAAGTTTGTGAATTCCACTGATGTCCCACTAGTAGATGCAACAGCAGTTCCTGATGTAATCCTCTGCAACTGCGCCCGTGACGCATTGCTGTCAGTCCCAAAGAATTGACCGTTGTATTCAATGTTGCCAGCGGCTGCTGTACCAATCAGCGTGTCAGAAGTTAAAGCAAGTATTGACATGATTATCCTTCGAGCAAGAGATTTATAGTGCCAGCATCAAAGGTGTCAGTGCCGTTGACGGTGGTTATGCGTAGACGATCTAACGCACCAGCAAGAGTAATATTTCCAGTACACGTACTCACGCGCGCCCCATCGTTTCTAGCAGATAAAGCGGTACAAACATATGAGCTGCCTGTAATAAGGTTTAAATTTAAAGTTCCTGTATTAGTTACCCCCCCTGTTTGAAAATCTGCTGTTGCTAAAAGCCCTGCTGTTGATGTAACTGCCGTAGTGCTTGTAGTACCACTTTGCATCGCCATACCACAACTTAAATACCCAGATGTTGTTAAAGACCCAGAACCTATCTGAATTAAATAATTTGATGCCCCCGTTGTAGAGACTGCGTTAAACATCACAGTAATTTTTTTCACCCATGCTGGCAATCCTGTGAAGTCAATTGAAGTACCTGATGTAGACGCAACAGCTGTACCCAATGTATTGACAGAATTTGTCGCAGTGGCGGCTTGAAGCGTCAGCGTATTTGAGCCAGCAACAGCAGGGGCGGCAATCGTTACCTGTCCTGATGTGTCTCCTGTTAAAACGAGTGAAGCCATTATTTTTCCTTTTACAAAACAACCCAGCGACTACCGCTGGAAACCGTAACTGATTGTCCACTTGCAACTGTGATTGGTCCAGTTGACATTGCCGAATCTCCTGTTGCAATCGTATAGCTTGTTGCCACTGTCTTGCTGTTTACCACAATGCCATTGGTTGCATCAAGAATTGAAGCCTGAAATTCTCCTGTGCTTGGCTTATAAAGTAATTTTGCATTGCTTGTGTAGACAGTTAACGCAGTACCACTGGTTGCATTTGCAAACAATGGGTAAACATTGGTCGCTGTGGCTGTATCGTTAGTAATTGCCGCACCGCCAACAGATGACCATGCTGTGCCGTTGTATCCTTCAAACTGCGTTGTGGTGCTGTTAAACCGCAGATAGCCAGCAACACCAGTAGGTCGCTGTGCCGTAGTGCCAGCAGGGATTCTGATTGAATCTGTGCCAATTAATGACATAGTAACCGCTGGTGCGCCTGTTCCTACACCTAATCGCGTATTCCCACTATCGTAAAACAAACTTGCACTGTTACCAAATGCGCTTGTACCCGCGCCATAAGGAATACGACCAGTTGTTAATGTTGACAAGCCCGTGCCGCCATTGGCTACTGGAACTTGGTTATATAAATAAGTTGCCGCATTAAGTTGCCCGCTTGTGTTAACGCCATTGGCAAGCTGTGAAAGATTAAATGCTTGAGTCATTATGCCGCCCCTGTCCGATTAAATGTCTGCTGTGAAAGGATATTTGTGGTCGTTGTTGGCGATACCGCAAGTGTATAGGATGTGCCCGTTGTACTGGTGTAATCTGTGCCTGAGAATTGCAACATACCAGCGTTGTATAAATCAAACGACAACGGGTCATAATTAAAAATATAGTTAGTTTGCCCAATGACTGTGCTAGTGGAAACAATTGCGGGTGAACCATTAGGTACGCCAAAATTATTCAATGCAAATTGAATTACTGTTAAGTTTCCTGTTGCTACGGATGGAAAATTTCCAATCGTGCCAGTAACCAAATCATAGTCTTGGTCATTTACTAAACCACCATTAAGAAATAGAACTTCGCCGCCCGAATAGATTTGGTAAGTTGTGGGCAAATAAGATGCCGCCGCAGTAAGCGTAGCTGTAAATCGGCTAAATGACCTGAAAGCCGCATTTGCCGCCCTAAATGTGTAAATGGTTGCACCAGCCGTAGCAGTAAATGTAGTGGTAAATACAATTTGCTTGGTTGTGTAGTTAACGCTGGAAACCGTGTATTGTGATGGAGTAACTGACGCTGTCCCTGTGCCTGTACCCGCGCCTGTGGCTTGAAAAATAATGCCAACAGTGTTAGATGCCGCGCCAATTAAAGTAAAGTTTGTAGTCCCCACTGTTAAGATTGTGTACCAAGTGCCAACTACAAATGAACCAGCCGTAATGGTTGCACCATTGGAATTGCCAAAAGTTAACTTATCACCAGCCACTATTGTTTGGTAAGGCAAACTTGCATAAGTGCAAGTGTTTGTGCCTGTGCCACTAGAATAAGTTATTGCAAGTGAATCATAATAAACAGCATTAGCATTGACTGATCTAAACGACAAAATAACAACTGTTTCACCAACCACGCAAGCCGTGTTCATTGTCACGGTAGTGCTGTTTTCTGTGTATTCGGTTGTGTCTAACAACACGCCATTGCGGAATACCCAATCTTGTCCAGTAATATAATTGGCTTGTCGTGCCGTAGGGGTAAATATAGTCTGCCCAGCGGTAGCAGTAAATTCATTGCTAGTGTAAAAAAAACTATCTGGTGGAACAACGCCAACAACACGCCCGTAAATATCAATAGTAATGTTTGCCGCGCTTGATGTGTATGTGGAGGCGCCGCCGGGGAAGGTCAAAAATTGTTGCAATGTACCAATCAGCGTTCCGTTTGGGTTGTTGGTTATTGACAATTGACCGCCACCCGTAGATGTTGTGCCAGTACGGGTCAATTGCCCTGTACGCACATCCAAATCTATGTAATTCACGCCATCAGGCAATGCTGACCATGTGGTGTCATCAAAGGTCGATGCGGGTACATAAGAAGCTGTACCAGCCGCATAAGTCGCGGGTGCTGTACCAAAACTAAACAATCTGCCTGTGCGATTTATATAGCAAAGTTTATTGGTAGTGCCAAAAGCTGGTGATGCCGCAAACCATGTGTAGTCTGCTGGGTTGGTACTGTAACTAGATGCACTGCTGTTATACAAACCGTAATAAGTTTTATTTGTTGGCAAATCATTTATGCCTGTGCCTGTGATTGAATCAGCATACGCAACAATCAAATATTGCAAAGCATAGTCAAATGTAGTTGGTCGCCATTGAAACACAGTAGAAGCCGCGCTGTATGGGCTAGAGCCAATTGAATTAACCATGCGGGTAAAGAAATACCAATTACCAGCCGCAATATTATTTAATGTCACAGTCAATGCTGTACTAGGTAACCAAGGATTTCCATTGGACGCGATTGCGGATGTGCCAGCAAAAATGCGTTGTGATGTTGTTGGACTTGCGTATGCCGAATACCATAATTCAACATAGTCAACAATGCCAGCGGTTGATGTTGGCGTGTCGACCACAAAATATGGTGATGCGCTAGTAGGTGCGCTTGAATTGATTGTTGGCGCGGTAATAGTGCCAAATGTGTTAATGCTTGGCAAACCAGTGTTTGGTGACGGTGTAAATTGCGTAATATTTGCATCATCAAAAACTGCGCTGTTGTATTCAGTCAATAGCAAAGTTGCAGTAATTTGTCCTTCTGAATCATAATTTTCTGTAACTTTTGCAATGCGGAATAACTTAGCAGTCCATCCATAATTAGCGTTGGTCAGGGAAATAATATCGCCCGCTTCAAGTTGCAAACCTATGTAGTTGATTGTTAGCTGTACTTGCAAGTCTTCACGGCAAGCCTCTAAAAATCGGTTTGCAAGATTTTGTGCTCTAACGCTGTTATTGACTAATGGTAAATTAATTGTTTGTTTATTAACTGGCTCATTGGGATACAATAAAGATGGATTAATAACTGCTAAATTAAATGTGGCACTATTAAAACTATCTTGTGCTGTGCCATCAGGAAATTTAACTTCTGCAATATTAAAAGATGATGCAATATCTAAAGGCGTAACATTTATAGAACCAATAATGTTACTGTCATTCAAATCCATTGTGACCGTGTAAGTTGGGCTTTGAACAATCACGCCCCATGTACTTGTAATTTCGTTATAGCGTAGTAAACAATCACAGCAAGTAGCCATGTATTGCAAATTGGTCATAATAGATTGTTGCGTATCTAATGCACCGTCAAATCTAAATCTAGTCAATGTGCTTGACCCGCCTGTATATGGCGTGTAAGTCATCAATTGATTGCAATATGTGTTTAATGCGACAAGGCTTGCGCTGTCAATATTGGCAGTCGGCACAGCCGCACCATATCGTGTTGAAAACAAATAGTCTTGCAAACAATCACCGGGCGCACTGCGAGAATTAGTAATTTGAAATCTTGTTTGTTGTAATCCAAGTAAATTAGCCGCTTGTGAATATTGAATTTTAAGAATGGCAAACGCACAATTACTCATTAACTTGGTGTTATCCCATTGATAAACCAATGAAGTGTTGCCCATTACTGATGTACTGTAAGCATTAAATGCGCTGTTAGTTGGGTTTGTAGACCCATTGCGATATAAATAGAACGACAATTTACCAGCCACAGATGTGTCAGACAAACCAGTCGATTCATCTAACAAGGATGCAACATCGTAGCCATTGGCATCAAAAATTACTTTTTTTCCGCCCCAATAAATATTTCCAAATGTGATTGTGTCAGGTGCGCCGCCACTTTCGGTATTAGTCACTTCAGACAAAGCTAGACAGTAGTACAAAATTTGATTGTCACTAGTGATAGATAAATCAGTAATGATGCCGCCAACATAAGCCGAACCATACACAACGGGTAGCTTGTTGTCACCAGCGGGTGGGACTTGCGCGGGGTTGCCGGGGTTGCTTTGGTCGCCTAATGTGTTATTGTTATTTGACGATGGCGAAAATGATTTAGCAATAATTGATGACGCAACCATATTGACTGCAAATGCAAAAGCCGCATTTGCTTGATATAGGCTAACAGCGTACGCAATTATTGAACCAGGCATTTTTATTTAATCCAAGTTTCTTCTAGCTTTTGAAAACCAAACTTGTCATAAGACAAATCGGGGCTATTGCTCATTTTACTAAGACTAAAAAAATGAATGCGTTTTTCTTGCTTAAATTCTTCACATTGCTGTATGTAGGCATGAAGCAATCTATATGCTGTTTTGCCGCCTCTGTGTGCCTCATCAACCCAAAAAGCAATCTCACTGATTTGCGTTATGTCAGGATTCCAAATGTTTGGATGCTGTGCGGCAATGACCATTCCCACAATTGCTTCATCTTTTTCAGCGACCAAGATAAACCCCGCACCAGCAAAAATATTACTTAACAGTTTTTCTATATGTTCTTGATTGCTGGAATCTTGCAAAAATTGCGTTGGTGCTTTGTCACGATATGCTTTTAGCATTCGCACAATTTCATTTACATCAAATTTATTAGCGTGTCTTATCATTTGCTGTCCTATGTGCCGGGTGTTTTGCCAAACGCATAATTTATGGTCTGAATAAAATTAACCCTGTTCATGCTTGTGTCGCCTGAGTTAAACGATTGCCAAGCACTGTCATTGGTATATCTGCCAGCCGTGCGGTTTTGCAGAATTAATTGAATGCTTGATGCGCTGACTGTAACCGTCCCGACATAGCCGCGAATTTCTTCCATCCATTGTTCGTTAATGCTAAAACTGTTAATATACCCGTTAAAATATTGATACAAGCCACTTGTAGTATTTGATGATTGCCAAGGCAATTGAACATTCTGATTGTTTGTCCATTCAACATAATAGTTTGATGAGTTAATCCATGCCGTATTTGTTGTAGTTATTAGGTTTCCAGCGGAATCAAAAAACCCATGCCACATTTCAATTTGTGAACCCTTAATGCCAGCACCCAACACTAACGACAACATCGCAGTGTCAATGCCAACTAGCGTCACTGTTGTTTCGTTGGCGGTGCTTTTTATATCGCGGGTGACTGAACCTATGCTCACTAATTGACTTAACCCTGTAAACGGCAACAAATCAATTGCTGGAACAGTTATAGCCGTTGGCGCGGTGGAAAACCGATACACTGCGGATGCCGTAGTAATGCGAACAAAATCAGCATAACGAATTATGTTTCCATTTTCTACTGGCGCAATTAAATTCACAGCACAACCTCATAAGCATTGAACGAACCATCCCAAGCAATAAATGAATCGTTGGTCATTGGAACAAGCGTATACGATGGGTATTCGCGCAATACAACAGGAAATGTGATGCCTGTATAGGTTGACCCACCCAAGCTGGTTGTCGTGCCGTATTGCCCTATTACAGCGGGTAACTGACTAACTACGGTTGTCATTATTGTTCTATGGACTGGAATTGTTACAGTTGAAATTAACCCTCTTTGAACATCAGCCGTTGCAATATAGGAATATCTGTCCACTTGTATAAAGTCTCCTGTTCGTACAATGTAAGCAGTTGAAGCAATAGAAGGCAATGTACCAAGCACGATGTTCATGCCTGATGTGCCAACTTCTATTGTTGTGCTGTTTGCTTGTCCACTAGTCATATCGCCTTGATAAGCAATGTAGTTAATCCACCCAGTTGTTCCAAAGTTAAGATATTGCTCGGTAATTCGGTCAGCTTGTCGCAATGCAGACAACACCGACCTGTTAGTGCTGTATTGCAAATAGCCCATAGGCTTCAGCGTAAATTGAAATGGCTGAACAGTCAGAATTTCCGATGTGCTAATACGCATATTGCGCGACAACATCTGACCAGCAAACTTGTGGTCATTTATACTAACAGTTTCTGTGATTGCAAGAATGCTTTGTAAGCTCATGTCAGTTCGCCATCATGGTTATCCAATTTGTGCCATCGGATTGAAGCATTGCAAATTTACCAGCAGTTGCGGCAAGAATTGCTGTTCCTGCGGTGGCTGAATTGAGTGGAACAACATTGGCGCTTGCGCTGATAACTGCGGTGGCGGTAATGTTTTTTATATGTAAAACTTTGCCGGGATAAGTTGCCGCCGCCAACAATGTAATGGTTGGGGCTGTTGTAGTAACAATTAGGCTGTAATCAGTTATCAGTTGCGTGTAGGTTGCCGCGTTAACAGTTTTAGGTACAGATGGTCTAAATCCATTAATGTTGGTTTCAGCCGAAAAAATGTTTGTTGTACCTGTTGCTCCAGTAACCGTAGAACCAATGTTGATTGTTGTGATTGAGCCTGATACGCCAGCCGTTCCAATATTAATTGTTTTAGTTGTGCCATTAGTTGTCGCGCCTGTGCCAAAATTAAGCGTCTGTGCGCCTGTTGACCTACCAAATGTCATTGCACCTGTACCAGCAGTACCGCCAAAAGTAATTGTTCCAGTTGTTTGGGCATTACCAACCGACCAATTTGCTGTTGTTAGATTCCAAGTAAACGCCAAATTACCAGCAGTTGTTGTTCCTGAATAGGTTATGTTTGCGCCAGTAATTGAAAAAGCCGCATCGTAATAAGAAAAATTTGCATCTAATTGCGACAGCGGGATTGGTGATGCGTCTGTTGCAAATGTGTTTGGAACTGCCATGATTTTTACCTCGAAACAGGAACTGAACGGTTAGCCGATTGATACGATGCCCAAATGGTTTGTTTATTCTTTGCCAAAAATTGAATACCTGTTTGCGTATCAATTGCACTCATGTTTGCAATGTATGGTCCATTGTAGTTAACAGTCTGACCTCCACCCATCGCGTTTGCAAGTTGATTGTTTGGAATGATTGTGCCAGCAGTGCGCGGAACAAATAATTCTGGACCTCGTTCGCCAACGATGGAAGCCCGATTTACTGGTGGTTCTCCACCATCAGCAAAACCTGTCATTGATGTGCCGCCAATTGGTGTTTCTGACAAAGACACGCTAGGCGTACCGCCACCAAAAAGACCGTACAAGCCGCGCATCATGCTCATCATTTGTGCGCGAGCCTGTATCAATATCATGTCTTGAATAACGCTTCTTGTAAAGTCTTTAAAACTAAACTTGCCTGACCGTACAAAGTTTTGTAAAGCCATATCCATGTTGCCCATTACAGCCGTAAACGCTTGCTGTCCAAGTTGCAATTGTGTCGGTATGTTTTTTATGTAATCGTCAAATGCCCTACCAACGCCTTCTCTAAAAGTGCCTTCTGTTTGTCTGCGTGTTTCGGTAAGCACTTCTTTTGCTTGGTCAATAGAACGCTGACGCAATTCGTTGTTGCGTTCTAATGCTTTAGCTTCTTCATCTAATGTTAAAACTTGATTGTTTGCCAGCATCTTTATTTCATATTCTTTGTCTGCATACTCTTTACGAATTTGCAAAATTTTTTCCGCATAATTTATTTCAGTTGCAGACAAATTTTTGTTGTCTTTTTTTAGCAAGAAAATTTCTTTTTCAAAATCAAATTGCTTGTTTAAATAAAATTGCACTCTTTCCAGTTCTACCGCTGTTGCTTCTTGCAATTTCTTTTTATCTTCTTCTATTTGCAATTGGTCACGCACAGTCATCATTTCAGCAATGGACAACTGCAACCGCTTTTCAGCGGCTGTCTCATTGTCTTTCATCATTTGCTCTGTAAATGCTTGCCGCTTTTCTAATTCATCTTGATTGTCTTTCATCATCTGTTCGGTGTAGCGTCTGCGTTCTTCAAGGTTGCGCTTAGCTTCGGCTTCTGCCGCTTTTGCTTTTGTATCTACACCAACAGTTGTGTCGCGTAATTGTTCAGCACTGCTTTTAGGTCTACCCACTTTAGGGTAAACATCGGTGCGCATACCAGTATTTCCTTTTTGGAAATCTTCAAATTCTTGTAGTTCTCTTCGTAATTCAGCAAGGCGTCTTTCTGTTTCTTGTTTTAATTTTGCTGTTTCTGCCATCCCTGCGGCACTTTCACCGTAAGTTTGTGCAATGACTGATTGACCAGCTAATTGTTCAAATAAAACCACAATGCTTTGCATTGCTTTGTAAGTGCTGTATACACTTCTTGCAAGAAAATCAAATACTTTTCCAAGCATAGAAATGCGGTTATATGTTTCATTACTTAACGTGTTATTTATAGCACCTAAACTTGGACCAAGTGCCGTGACTAACAGCATTTGTAATTTCTTTATTATGTTTTCTAAATTGCCCCAAGTTTCTGCGCCAGCTTTCACGGCTTCAATTTGTTGACGAGTCAAGTCTGTTGTCTTGCTCATCTCTTGAGCAAATTTGTCGAACGCTACGCCCTTTGCCGCTTTAGAGAAAAACTCTGTTGACTTGGCAGTGCGGGTAACAGCATCATCCATTTGCGCAAGACCATTAAGCACTTTGCCCAATAGCTGTTCTTGCGTCATTGAGCCAATGTCTTTTAACGAAACACCGACTGCTTTAAATGCTTGTTGTGCTTCAAACGAACCGCTTGCCGCATTGTCAATAAATTTAGCAAAAGACGCTAACATAACGCCAGCTTTGTCAGCTTCGCCACCAGCACTTTGTAAAGCTGAACGCAGTTTTACAACCGTGTCTATTGTGACCTCATTGGCTTCGGCAACATCAGCAATATCGTCAGCAAATTTAATCGCCGCAACTGACATTGCCGCCAAAGCAGTTGCGCCAACTTTAGCAACAGCACCAATTTTGCTGACAAACGCATCTAATTTTTTACCAGCGTTTTCTATGCCAGCGACAAATTCGGCTGTATTCAACCCAAGGACAACGCCTAAACGACCAACATTATTTGGCATCTTTTACCCCGAATCTATCGTTGGTGAAACCCGGTGCTTGACTCATGAACGCTAACAACTGGTCATTGGCTTGCTGTCTTTGTTGTTCTTCAGTCAGCGGTGGGTATAGGTAATCATACGCATTCCCAAGAATGTTGGCTAGTTTATAAGGGCTTGCACCAGCCGCCCTCATGTAATTAAACACGCCATTAGTCAGCACTCCTAGCACATTAAGCAAGCCTTGATTGCCAACCAATCCATCGCCATACATAGTCTGCAATTGCGCCATTGTGACCTCATCCAGTTCCGCTATTGTTTCATGTGTATGCCCATTGAAAATCATCGCGGTGATGACTTGACTTTTCAATGAGCCAATCAGTTTCCCTTTGATTCCTTATATGTCGGGCTAATCGCTTCGGCAATCTTTTCAACCAACTGCATCTGCACCGCCATTGGAAACTCGGCTTCAATTTCTTCATAAGTTAAGTCATCCAAGGATGCGCCTTCTAACTCAGGCACAAGTAACTTAACAAATTCAGTTATCTTGATTTCAACTTGGATTTTTTGTTTTGCCGCTTCTTTTAACGACCGCCCTTCAATCAGCACATCGTCATCGGTAAAGGTAAAGCCAGCGTCTTGGTCTTTTAATACCATTAGCGGCTCGGTCATCTGCTTATACGCTTCTGCAACCTTAGCTTCATCAGGTTCGTTTATGCGTTTGTAGATTGCATCGGATTCGTGGACA
>Ga0315909_10008870_pt1 | contig 10962 bp, 11 predicted proteins | sample LakEriMetagenome_11_FD_203527 | JGI IMG/M metagenome (GOLD analysis project Ga0315909, IMG submission 203527) | Freshwater fungal communities from buoy surface, Lake Erie, Ohio, United States - Buoy 2 MA125 | ecosystem: Environmental > Aquatic > Freshwater > Lake | place: USA: Lake Erie, Ohio...
ATTTGACATAACATCGAAAATATCAAGTATAAATATTATGCAAAATATAAAGAAGGTATGCCTTACTTTTTTAAAGAAAAATAAGGCGAGAAATACAAGAATGTATTCATAATAAAATATGGATCTTGGTAAGAAAATAAAAAGGTCAAAAACTGCTAATAAATTAACTATAAGAATTAGCGTTAAAAAATGAAAAATATTTTTAAAAACTGTTGTTGGCATTAATTCCGAATTTTTAGCAAGTAAACATTTGCTAAATTATACAAATAATTAAACTAAATATACAAATGATATATTATTAAGCGTCCAGAATTATTTAATATATAAATAATTATAAATACTAAGTAAATAAATTAATAAAGTACTACTCCACCACCCCGTCTGTTATCACTACATCGCTTAAAGCGCCGGTGCATAAGCCTTTGATGGTGATTGGGGTACCCACTTTTTGAGTAATGGGTGCGGTGCTGATCATGGTGACGGATACATTGGAAAATGAATCGCTACGGCCAATGACTAGGGTTGTTTTTCCTTCCTGATTTTTATCGATACTTAAAAGGTTGCCCGTGACTACTACCGCCTTATTTAAATATAAGCTATTGGCTAATTTTTCATCGGCTTGGTATTTAGCAACTAAGGAATCAGCGGTAATTACAATACCAGTTTCTGATTGTACTTGTCGATGATTATTGCTTGAATAAATAAAAATATAATAGTAAACACCAAAAGCAATAGCAGCTATCAAAGCTATTACAATAATTATTTTAGTTTTTGTAGACATGGCTTTCGGTTTTTATTCGCCCTATTAAAACTTTAAGTTCTTTAACTCCTTCGGCTTTTTTAAAGTAAACACCCTGGAAATATTGAATCCAAATCGTAAATCACCTTTGCTCCAGCTACCTGCTGTTTCATTGATAAATGTCCGTTCGGTCATACCGGTTGAATTACTTACATGTAACTGAAACACATGGCCGCCTGTTTCAATGTCAACCCCTACTGACAAAGGATCGTAGTAACCATCCAATTTATCAATACGATAAAAATATTCAGTAGTAATATTCAAGCGCTTAGTTATTCTTTGTCTGAAGCCAATACCCAAAGAATAAAAGTCATTGGGGATATTTACATTTTCAACAATGTTATAACGTAAAAGGGTTGGTGTTAACTGTAATGAAAAATAGTCATTAAATTTTCGTGCAAATAAAATTTGATGGGCGAATGAAAACTTATCTGAAACATAGGGTTCGTAGGTGGTCGTAGCATTCTTCAGTGATTTATAAATAGTACTTCCGACGTAACTTATACTAATCGGGATATTATGTTCCCCTACTTGTTGGCGAATAATTTTATATTTTACAAACCCATCAAATTGTTTTTGAAAAGTGCTACGCCCAATTCCAATCATTAAGTTTTTAGTAAGCCCATAATCCAAGCCCATACGCATGGTAGCCTGATCCAAACCAAAAAATTCATAGCCTCCCTGATTAATGGCTCCAAAACGATGCATAATTTTAAAGTCTAAAATACCCGCCCCTACATTTTCAATAGAATGGCCGTTAACAATACGGGTAGTTTTAAAACTGCTAGTAATAATATCATTGGAGGGTTTGGATACGCTATCAGCAAATAAATCAATTGTTTGCGCTGTTGCGTTCAATTGCATTCCTAAGATGCATAAAAAAAGTAAGCAGGCTTTCAATTTAATCATGATGAGGATTTTATACTAAAGATATTAATATTTACAATTCAATTTAATAATAGCCTGGTTGGCAATTTTATCTCCAATATACATTCCTGAAATCCCATAATCCTTAATCTTAACATTAAACTCTCCTACAATAGTAGGCTTGCCTTGCGCTAAAGTAAGTGTTCCTTTGGTCGTGATTTTTTGGGCTACTCCATGTATGGTCAATGTCCCTTCCACTTGAATGGGATAAGCACCATCCTTTGAAAAATTAATTTCTTTTATGTTCGTGATATATCCTTTGAAATCAGCTTTTGGGAACTGCGTGGATTCCATATAATTTTCATTAAAATGATCCTCCATTAATTGATTCTCAAACTTGAAACCTTTAATTAACACACCAAAAATAATTTGTCCAGTGGCATCCACAAATTTTGAATCCACTTGATTGTTGACTGCAGCAATTTTAACCAATGCACCTGTTGCATTAAAATATATTTGTCCTGACTTAGTTGCAAACACTTTTTGCGCATTCACAATTTGCGTCATACCTATGAGTAAAACAAATACGATTATACTTGATACGCTCGTTAATTTTAATTTTAGATTCATAAATTTCATTTGCTTGAATAAATGATTGTTAAAATTCATTATTCAAAATAAAGGTACGAATTTTATTAAGAGGTGTTCTGATAATTTTTTGTTATATAAAAAAATGGCCAGATGATTTATTTTAGTCATCTGGCCATTAGAATTTTTAAAAATATTTTATTGCTAATTGCGCTTAATCAAACTGCAAAGGGACATTTATTTTTAAACTAAAATTTCGGCCCATGTTAAAAACACCCATTCGACCAGTGGCCTCATTCGTTGGGCCATATTTTAAACGATTCAAATGGTTTTGATAAGCAACGTCAGCCATATTTTGACCAACCAATGAAACATTAAATAATGTTTTATTTTTTCTTTGCACTTGTGTACTAAAGCCAATATTTAAAATGGTGTATGCGGATGTAACCGTTTCAGTATTATACCCGACAAATGGATTATTTTGTGCAAACACATTATCTAATTGAAAATTGATAAAGCTATTTCGGATGGCTTTGGATTTCTTAAACATTTCAATTCTTATTTCAGACAACCATCTTGCACTTGGTATACTTGGTAAATTAATAGATCCATCTAGAGCTTCTTTAAATTGTCCACGTATTAAACTCACACTATTTTCTACATGCAACCAATCTAATGGATGTGGATGAAAATCAACATTTAATTCTGCACCATATAAGTGTGCATCTTTTTGTCTAAATGCAAATGCATACAAATCATCCCCATTTTCAACAATAATGGAGTCGCCTCCTGATTTTGCTGTTAATTTTTGATAAAAAATATAATCATTCACGGTATTGTAAAATACATTTCCAGCTACACTCATATGCTCATTACTCCATTCTAGGGCAGCATCAAATTGTAAGCTTTTTTCTGAAATTAATGCTTCATTGCCATACTCAAATCTGTTGGTGCCTTCATGCGCGCCGAAAGAAGCAAGTTCGGCCATGTTAGGCGCGCGGAACCCGCGCGCAATATTAAATTTTATAGTAAGCTTTTCACTTAAATCATGGGCTACGCCAATAGCTCCTGAAATATTACTGAACTTCTTATTGCTTTCTTTTGGATCATACAATGTAATACATGCCATTCCTGGAGGACAATAAAATTGTGCAGGATTAATATAATTCATCCATTTTTGATCGTAACGCAATCCCCCACTCCAACTGGTTTTATCCGTTCTTTTTTGCGTGTAGTAAAACGCACCAATATCAAAGCTATTATAATCAGGTACTAATTCTTCTTCCCCCTTATTCGTATTTTTTTGCTGCATCCCATTGACGCCATAGGTATTTTTCCAATTATTTTTTTCTTCCTTTAAGTATTGTATTGCATAATTAAATGTACTTAAATCAAAATACAATTCTTTCTCATTTAAATCCAACACATTACCAAATTCCATTCTTTGGTTTCTTTGTAATCCAAATGTGGCTTTCAAGCGGTCGTTGCCAATCTTGATATTATTATCGAGTGTATATTTTGTGTGTTGGATTTTTTGCATCGGCACATTTGGCGTAAAGCTTTTTGAATCTTCTTCACCCACAATCATTTCTTCTGCAATGCCGTTTACATCCTTCATCATAATAAATTGACCATCATCAGAACGATCTCCTTCAACAATACCTAGGTGTTGGTAAAAATTACTAAATGAAAGCATTGAATAGCCCCAATTTTTATCTAATCCAACATAGCCGCCACCGTTGCGTTCAAAAAATCTGGAGTTGAAAACATTTCCATCATATTTGTTTTTATAATCTCCAGCTTTTTTTTGACTTAAATTAAATCCCCATAATAATCCTTTTTTGTTTCCAGCTATATCAAAATGATTGCCAAATAATTTATTATTCGTTTGATAATTTGAACTGTAATTACCTTTTATTACACCCTCGCTTACTGGAACATTTGATATTATATTAATAACGCCAGCCAACGCATCTGATCCATAAATTAAAGAGGCTGGAACCTTTAAAACCTCAATCCTGCTTACATTGTATTCATCTATTTCAATCCCATGTTCATCTCCCCACTGTTGTCCTTCCTGACGAATTCCATCATTCATCACTACCACTCTGTTATAACCTAAACCACGAATAATTGGTTTTGAGATAGCAGGACCTGTAGTAACCTGCGAAACACCTGGCACTTTAGATAAGGCGTCAATTAAATTTGTTGCTACACCTCTAAATAGTTCCTCTTTTTTAATAATGGTAACAGGCGTAGGCGTTCTCCGAGTTGAAGTAGCTCTTAAAAAACTGGTTACAATGACATTGCCCCCCTCTAATACCGAACTATTTAAATAAAAATTTTGTGTGGTATTTTTATCCAGCTTAATGTTCTCCACATCAGTCGCATATCCAACATAACTAATTTCCATTACATGCGATCCTGATTCTATATTGAGTATAAAAACGCCCTCTTTATTGGCGATGGTGCCTTTTTTAATTTCTGGCAAATACACACTTGCCCCTGGTAATGATTTCCCTGTTGCCTTATCCAATACCTTACCCGTTAAGGTATACACTTGTGCATCTAACATACAAGTATAAAAGAGACCCGAACTTAATAAAAAGAATAAATATATATATTTTCTCATGACTAATTTTTTGTGATAAATAATACAACACGCCCTACTTACTTTTTAAGTAGGTGATCATTGTTTAATAAATACTAACAAAAAATAGATGGGGGACCACGTGAATCAGAAATAATAGCAAGCTGAGTAATTGGTGCTGCAATAAAAATTATATTACGCGTTTGCGCAACATATGGTGGTTGTATGATGATACTAAAATCATACGCTGTGAAAGGCGTAGTCGCTACTTGAAAATCGAATGTGCAATGAAGATCTGATTTTTCGATTTGTTCAATCGGCAAATCCTTATGTACCGAACAGCTTGTTGGGTCGATATGCTTGGCAACTAAATCATGGATTGATTTTTGGGGCGTTATACTAAATGCAAAAACCACCAGCATCGCTAGCGCTATGAACTTCCGTATGGTTTTTTGGTATAACATTAATATAAAATCAATCTATTTGAATGTAAAGTTACAATAAAATCAGTTGCATATTTAATATATAGGATCTCCAATAGGGTGTTCTGCTTTAAATGGCTGGCCGATTAATTTGGTAATGGTGGCGGCTAATTGCTTTTGGAATAATTGTTGGTCCTTGGTTTGTTCACCCAATGGTCCTATTTTTTTGACGTCTGGCCCTAATAAAGCAAACCAAATACTTGACGCACCTGGTACTTTTGCGCCATGACTTGTCCATTTATCAACAAAGCCTCGTCCATGATCGGTCGTAATTAATATATAAGTATTGTCCTTATAGCCAGGGGTTGCTTGTGCCCAATTCCAAATTTCTTTAATCCATGCATCCACTTTATGTGCAGCATCTAAATAATGATTGTATGCACCATCATGCGCCCACTCATCAGTTTCACCAAAACTAATAAACATCGCTTTTGGTTTTTTTGTATTTAAATAATGCATTGCTTGATAATAAGTAAATACGTCCAAGCATTCTGTTTCGCGCCATGGTTGATAAGAATCACGGAGCATTTTGGATATTAAAATAGATTTTTCATCTTTTAATATTGATGAAATGGTTTCACTACTATTAATCACTGGGAAGCCAGAAACTTTTTCATTTAAGATGCGATCAAATGCATTCCAAGCAGCAAAGGCAGCAATTTTATTTTTATAAGCATCTTGTTTATTTAAATAAGCAAACAAATTACTATTGGGATTAGGTGGATAATCGTTACTTTGAATAGCTGTATCAAAATAACCCGTTAATATTTCATTATAGCCTGGATAGGAAAACCATTGATCATTAGCAACATCCACTTTATTATTTTTGTTGCGGTTGCCATAAATCTGTCCTTGTGTAGCAATCGTGTTCCAAAAAAACGGCATTAATTTTTCACGACGAACTTCCGGAGTTGCACCACCATATCTGTTAAATAAATAGTTACTATCCCCGCGATGAAACTTTTTTTGATTTACGATATCATCTTGCATGCCATTAAAAAGTTCCTGCCATCTTAAACCATCTGTGGTAATAATAAAAAAATTAGGTGCCTCTTTTGTTGCAGTAGTAGTAGTATTTTGTGCATTTAATTGCAATACCGCAAAACATACCATGATCATTACTAAAGGGAATCGTTTCATATTGATTATTTTATCCATACATATTTAAAGAATACTCAGCTTAAAATTAAGAAAGTTTGATGGGTTCGGATGTGATGATATTATAAAGATATTTGGTGGGAATAGATATAAAGCTTACTTTTAATGTTCAAACATTGAAATTAAACAAAATATGAAATTAATAGAAGCTTTAGAATGGCGTTACGCTGTTAAAAAAATGAACGGGAATAAGATTCCTGCGGACAAATTAAATACCATTATCGAGGCCACTCGTTTGGCACCAAGTGCTTTTGGTTTAACACCATATACCATTATTGTGGTAGAAGATGATGAGACAAGAAAAAAATTACAACCTGCTTTTTATAATCAATCTCAGGTTGTTGATGGTTCTGCAGTAATTGTTTTTGCTGCTTGGAATAATGTTACTGAAAAAGAAGTTGGGGAGTACATGCAAGATATAGCGGATCAAAGAGGTGTTCCAGTTGAATCATTAAATGACTTTGCAGGTTATATCAATGGTTCATTAAAAAATTTAACACCAGAACAAGCAAGAGTTTGGGCAGATAAGCAAACATATCTTGCTTTAGGTTTTAGCTTAGTTGCCGCTGCTGCTGAACAGGTTGATGCTACTCCAATGGAAGGCTTTTCACCAGATGCAGTTGATGCTGTTTTAGGATTAAAAGAATTAGGATTGCATAGTGCAGTTGCTTTAACATTAGGTTACCGCGACGCTGCAAACGATTATTTAGTGAATGCTAAAAAAGTGCGCAGAACGCATGACAAATTAGTCATCAAAAAATAAGAAGTACTTACCTCTTTTATATAGCCTTCTCGATTTTTCGGGGAGGCTTTTTTATTTAGAGGTTATTAATTTGATTTTCTTTGTTGACTTTAATCTTATTCGAGCTAAATCTAGTTCATAAAACATTTGCGATTTTGCCCAAAGTATAGGATCCATAGCTAGTGCAGCACCAATTATAATGGCTAATTCAGCATTGATTCCTCTCTTCCCTTTAATAATTTCATTGAGTTGCGAAGGTAAAATTTTAGTTAGATCAGAAAATTTCTTTTGAGAAATTCCTCTTGATTTTAATTCTTCATACAACTCTTCCCCAGGATGGATTGCTTTACTTGGAATTGCATTTTCAATATTTATTCCCTTAGCTAAATAATTATTCTTATTCATTTATAAACTTATTTGCACGCATACTAGATTGTAAATGTAAATTAATTAATTCACATATTTGTGAATTAATTACAATTCAGAAATGAGCTGAATTAATGGATAGTTAGGGTATAATCCTCATTTAAAGGAGCGTATTTATACGCTGAAACAAGGGTTTTAAGGGTGTATAATTGTCTATAAACCTTAATTTATGCGTATGATTTATTTTTATGCGTATCTTTGTAAATTATTACAATTTGATACTATGAAAGCTCGATTAAATATAACCATTGATGCCCCCTTATTAGCTGAAGTGAAAAAAGTGGCTTTTAAACAAAAAACCAGTGTTTCAGAAATAGTAGAAAACTACTTTAAAACCTTAGCTAAGCCAAGAAATAAAAAAACACTAACTCAGATAATAGATGAATTACCAAAATCTAAAATTCCTGAAAATAAAAAATTAAGTGATTTATATTATGAAGCAAAAATGAAAGAATATCTAAATGAAAAATAAATTTTACATTGACGCTAATATTATTCTTGATTATTGCTTAGATAGAAAAGAAAAAGAAAGTGCAAAGATTGTTTTAGATAGTATAAGTAGTGGTGATATCATTGGTTATACTAGTAGCTCTATTATACATATATTAAGTTATGTATTAGTACACGAATTTGGAGTCGTTAAAACAAAAGAGGTGATTTTATCTATTATTGAGGATTTAGAAATGATAGATACTCCAAAAGAGATTTTGATACAATCATTACATTCTAAAATGAATGATATTGAAGATGCTTTACAATATTATACTGCAATGCATCACAAGGTTCCTTTCTTTATTTCAAACGATAAGAAATTAAAAAAAGAAAGTATTAATACACTTCCAGTATTTACGAGTTCAGAATTCGTAAAAGAATTTTTATAAATAATAATCTAGTTGAATGATTAAGTGATTACAAGTTTTATAAGGCTAATTCTAAAGGCTATTCAAAATATGAATAGCTACTACTTATTAAGCATCCAATTTTTAAATGCGGTATAATTAGGCGCTAAGGGTATTGATACTTTTTCCTTTTCAAATAAATTTTGAACAGATGCTGGGATGGATAAGGCTTTTCCTATTGATTCTTCGACCACTTCAGGGAATTTCACTGGATGTGCTGTTTCTAATATAATGGCACCTGCGTTGATAGCGTCTTCAGTGGTACTGATCGTTTTATTATTTACTTGTTGTTCAGATAAAAATTGCTCAGCTGCAATAAATGCAACGGCGCCATGGGGATCCAAAATATAATTATTGGTCTTATATACGCGTGCAATGGTTGCTTTGGTATCAGCGTCGGTAATGCTATAACTAGTTAATGCATTACTTAATGTAGTAAAATTGTTTTGCATCATTTCTAGGATACGAACAAAATTACTTGGATTGCCTACATCCATTGCATTAGATATAGTCACAACAGAAGGCTTTACTTTATATTTTTCAGTAGCCATATATCTAGTAACCACATCATTTGCATTACATGCCGCAACAAAATGTCCCAAAGGTAAACCACTTTCCTTTGCAATCATGCCTGCGCATATATTTCCAAAATTACCACTCGGTACTACAATATGCATTGGAGGATAGTTACCATCTGCATCCTGGTATTTTGCTACCCATTGTTGCCATGCGAAAAAATAATATAATTGCTGCGGTAACCATCTAGCCACGTTTATTGAATTAGCAGAGGTTAAATTATAGGCTGCATTTAATTCTCCATCCATAAATGCCTCTTTCACGATGGCTTGACAATCATCAAAACTTCCATCCACTTCCAAAGCTGTAATGTTTTGCCCCAAGGTGGTCAATTGTAATTCTTGAATAGGACTCACCTTCCCTTTGGGATATAATATAATAACATCTACACCCGCCACCCCTAAAAACCCATTTGCCACTGCCCCTCCTGTATCTCCACTTGTTGCGACTAGTACAGTGCTTGTTTTTTCATCTTGTGTTTTATCTTCTTGTGATTTGTGATCATTGGCTGCAGCATTTTCTGCGCGCGCTTGTTTAGAAAAATAACCCAAGCACCTACTCATAAATCGCGCGCCCACATCCTTAAATGCAAGTGTGGGACCATGAAATAATTCAAGAGAAGAAATGGTATCGGTGATAGGAACTAATGGAAAATCGAAATTGATGGTTTCGGCGCAAATGTTTTTTAAAGTAGCATCATCAATGGTGCCTCCAACATAAGGGCGCATTACCTCAAAAGCCAAACTTGCTTTATCTAAAGTTTTAAAATTCTCAATTTGTGCTGCAGTAAATTTCGGAATCTCCATTGGAAAATACAATCCCTTATCAGGCGCCTGCCCTGTAATGGCCGCGGTTCTGAAATCAACATTGGGTGATTGTTTTTGTAAACTATAATACTGCATTGAGACTACTATTTATATTTTCAGTTGATTTTAATTTAGTTTTATTTCGAATTGAAATTGCTATTTATTATGTTTTTAGTTTAAAGTAAAATGTTAGACTATATGATCCTTACTACCATTGAGTTCTAGCTACCCCTCATTTAGTTATAATTAAAATCTAAAAAAATCAATAAACATATATAGCATCCAATAAGTTTAAGTCCCGGTGTTAAATAAAATCAGCTACAATTTCTACGCCTTTTTGATTAATGGTGGTTACATAAGTGTGATGTGGTAAATTCATTGCCGCATACAATTCATGCATTTCCTTTTCAACTGCTTTCGCAATTTCTTCTGTCTTACTTAACATAAATATAGAAGGGCCGGAACCTGAAATACCACCACCTAATGCACCTGCTTGTTTACAGGACAATTTTAATGCATCAAAACCAGGGATTAATATGGATCTCACGGGTTCAATAATCACATCCTCCAATGACCTTCCGATTAAATCATAATCCGATTTCATTAACCCTGCCACTAGTCCAGCAATATTGCCCCATTGTTTAATAGCATCTTTTAATAATACCTTTTGTCTTAATATACTTCGTGCATCCGCTGTTCGAACTTCAATTTGTGGATGCACAATAGTTACAAATAATTCAGGTGAGGGTAGGGTAACTATTTCTAATGGGAAGATGGACCGCACTAATGTAACGCCTCCAAAAATACATGGCGCAATATTATCCGCATGCTTTACACCGGATGCTACTTTTTCTCCATTCATGGCAAATCGTACTAAATCATCCTTGGAAAATATATTTCCTAATAAATAATTTGCCCCAACTACTGCACCTGCCGAGCTTGCCGCGCTCGAACCCACACCACTTCCGGGTTTGATGCGTTTATTAATTTTTACTTCAAACTTAATATTAGTTTTATCGTACTCTTCTA
>Ga0315909_10008874_pt1 | contig 10959 bp, 14 predicted proteins | sample LakEriMetagenome_11_FD_203527 | JGI IMG/M metagenome (GOLD analysis project Ga0315909, IMG submission 203527) | Freshwater fungal communities from buoy surface, Lake Erie, Ohio, United States - Buoy 2 MA125 | ecosystem: Environmental > Aquatic > Freshwater > Lake | place: USA: Lake Erie, Ohio...
AAGGTTGACGGCACCAACCAGATCGATGGTCTGAATACTGCCTTAGGTCGCACCACGTCGCAGGCCAATGCAGCATCTGGTGCGTTCGGCAAGCTAGGCGCACTCAGTAAATCAATCGGCAGCGGCCTTGGCGCACTGGTCCCCGCGGCAACCATTGCCGGCCTTGGCGCGCTAGCCAAGCGATCTATTGATGCTGCAGACAATCTGAACGATCTCAGTAAGCGCACTGGTGTTGGCGTTGAAAGCCTCAGCAGGTTTGGCGCTGCTGCTGCTGATAGCGGCACATCAGTGGATGAAGTAGCCAAGGCAATGAGCCGGCTTGCCCGTGGTGTTGTTGATCCGGCATCGCAAACCAGCAAGGCACTGCAGTCGATTGGCGTCAGCGCCACCGATGCCAACGGCAAGGTGCGCAGCCTGGATCAGATCATGCTCAGCGTGTCTGATGTATTTGCCAAGATGCCTGATGGCGCGCAGAAGACTGCACTCGCCATGGAGATATTCGGCAAGGCTGGCGCCAACTTAATCCCTATGCTGAATGAAGGCAGCACTGCATTGGGTCAATACTCGGCGACTATTGACACTGAGATGGCGCAGGCTGCGGATAAGTTTAACGATTCAATCAATGCGATAGCCATCGCAGTTTCAGGCCCCTTCAATGAAGCGGTCACAGCATTGCTGCCGCTGATCACAAGCGTTGCTCAGACCATTGCCGGATTGGCGGAAGGATTCGCTGCATTGCCTGAACCATTGCAGCAACTCATTGCTGGCGTTGCTGCGCTTGCTGCTGCGTTTGTCATCTTGGCACCAGCCATTCAAGCGATTGCCACAGTGTGGGGCGCTTTGACTGCAGTCTTTGCTGGTGGCGCAATTTTTGCCACCATCTCGGGATACCTTGGCGCATTGGTGCCCGCCTTGGCTGCTGTTGGTGCTGCATTCAAAGGATTGCTTGCGATTGTTGCTGGCGTGCTTTCTGGACCTGTTGGTTGGATTGCTTTGCTAGTTGCTGCCGGCATTGCCATCTACGCCTTTCGTGATCAGATCGCAACAGTTCTCAAAGCCATTGCTGCAGGGTGGCAGATGGCAGGCAAGGCTTTTTATAGCCTTTATGTGGAGCCATTAATTAAGTTCGGCAAAGTGCTTGTCACTAGCCTGACAGGCAGCTTCGCTCAGCTAGGCAAAGCACTCCAGGCGCCTTTCACAGGAGCAGTCAACGCAATCAAGTCAATCTTTAGAGGATTGCTGCAGTTCATCGCCAATGGCATCAATAACAGCACGCGCAGCATCAACGCATTGATCGCCGGCTACAATCGCCTGCCTAGTGCCGACATCCCACTAATCCCGCAGGTAAGCGTGCCAGCCTTTGCTGCTGGTGGTGTGGTTAGCGGGCCAACCTTGGCGATGGTGGGCGAAGGCGGAGAGCGCGAATACATCGTGCCTGAATCCAAGATGGCAACGGCCGCGGCCAACTACCTTGGCGGGATGCGTGGCCGGTCAGTTATTCCTGCCTTCGCTGATGGTGGTGTGGTTGGCCCAATGGGTGGTGGCGGTGCAGCGAACACCACCGTGCAGATCACCACTGGCCCGGTGCTGCAACAAGATGGCCAGCGCTACGTCACGATCGGCGACCTTGAACGTGCGCTGTCTGATTTTGGCACGCAGATCTTCAAGAACAGCCGGTCCTATGGCGGCCGTCGCTATCAGGGTGCTTACTGATGAGCAATAGAGCTCAGAGCCAATACCTGCGCATCTTCGATGCCACCACCACCTATGCGCGGTGGCAGACCTATTACGTGAATCAGACCGTCACGCTCGACAGCGCAAGCTGGTCTTATCTGCCTTTCAATGCCAATGGCATCGTGGAATCTGGTGCCAGCGGTGGCAAGTCTGTTACGGTCACTGTGCCAGCCACCAATAGTGTGGTGGAAGCATTCAACCTAGCCTTGAGCTATGGCCGATTCTGTGAGCTCAAGATCTACGAGTTCGATAGCCGCCTAGATCAGACGGCGCCGCAGGCTGGGCAACAGCTGATCGCTAGCTACACCGCAGAGGTGGTTGGCATGTCTGGCACGTTTACGAGGCTTGAAATCGAGCTTGGCAGTAGCCTGTCACCAGTTGGCGCACAAGTGCCGCCGCGTAAATTCACCAGCTACCTGATCGGTGTGCCGCTTCGGATATGACGCTGAACATCTCTGATCCATTGGCATTGCTGGCTTATCAGAGCGGGTTGTCAGATCCTGTTCTGACTGAAGCTGCGGCAGAGGCAGCAGATGATCTCACGTCACCGCAGGTTGCATACAAGATCGGCGATCCAGTGCCGATTGTGTTCTGCCGTCGCGTCAGTAATGTCGGCGGCGTGCTCGTGAGCCCTGGCGCAACAGAAGCAAGATATGAAAACAATGCAACGACCAATGCGTTAACGGTCAGTCTCCATTTGGTGCTGAGCGAGGGCCAGCTTCCGACCATTCCCATCAAGGATGTCTTCGCTGGGCCATGTCGTCAAGGCACATGGAATCAAACCTACGATCGCCGCGCTGGTACGTGGTTTCCCGGCAACTTCATCACCACAGTTGCAGAGACCACTCCATGGTCATGCCCCTACTACTGCGGCACGTCAGGGCGCTACGCCAACATGACGACGCTCAGCTACGTGAACACATTCCCGGATGGTAGCGACCGATGGGAGCAGCAGGTGCATGTATTCGTGCGCGAAGGGATGCAGGTCACGCGGATTATTGACAGCACGCTTGGCCCTAGCAACAACGTGATCGATCTGGCCTTGTATCTGATGAATCAATCAGGCCGGATCCCTTCCACGCTGATCAATAGCGTCAAGATGCTGGCCGCGGCCAACTTCTGCCAAACCAATGGCTTCCTCTACAACGGAGTGTTTAAGGAAAGCAGCAACCTGGATGAATGGCTCGAGCAGATTGGGAATGACTTCCTGCTCAGGCTGGTCGAATCAAGTGGAAAGTTCGCGTTCAAACCACGGCTCCCGGTGAACGGTGATCACACGATCAAAACCACAGCGATCAGCTGGGAGTTCACATTCACCGAAGATCATCTCCTGCCAGATGGTTTTGAGATCGAATATGTGTCACTCGCAGATCGCCAGCCTGTTTGTCTGCAGATGATGTGGCGTCAGCAGCCAGACTCTGATATCGGCTTTCCGCGCACCACTGAAGTGCGCTATACCGGCGAGGCAACGGCTGGCCCATTCGAGCAATACGATCTCAGCCAGTTCTGCGCAAGCGAAACTCATGCGGTAAAGGTTGGCGCATTTCGTCTGGCGCGGCGCAAATACATCACGCATACGCTGCGGCTAAACGTAAGGCCAAGCAGCTACAACAGCACGCTTGAACTGGGCGATATCGTTCGCGTTCGACTGCGCCGTGAGACTGCAACAACAGCACTCGGCTACCACGATTTTCTCTATGAAGTCGAGCGGATTGAGAAGACGGCTAGCGGCGCCTGCGTTTTTGATTTGACCCACTTCCCAATCGATAACCAAGGGCGTAGCTTGGTAGCGCTTGAAGTTGCGGCGGCCACAGCGCCTGGGTTCACGATCTCGGCAGGCCGCAGTGATTACAGCTGTGATGAAAACTCATCATCAGACAACACCGGGCTAGGCGGTGGAGGCACGAACTACCCCGCCAGTGGCGGTAGCTTTGATCCACCAACTCAAGCTGCAACTACAGTCAGTCTTGCATCACCATCGGAACCGACATGGCCGACTGGTGGCCGCTCGCCAATCGGTACAAATGTTGGCCAGCCTGCCAATCAACCCACTGGCGGTCAGACGCCTAATGGTGACTGGGCGAATCCAGCTGATCCGCTTGAGCAGGATTCACCGGGATATGAGCCCAACTACATCACCGGCATGACTGGCAGCAATGGCGAGCCTCAAGTCGGAGATGAGCTAGCGATTTCTGAATCCAACACTGGCTGTCCTGGCGCACAGGTCTGCTGGGCGAAGTTGGTGGTTGGCACCAATGAAGTGGTCGAGGTTTCTGGCTGCCAGACGGAGCCAATCGCGGGCGCATATACCCTCACGCTGGATGAGGGTGATGTTGGATACTATATTTCGGTGATCGTTCGATGCCCAGATCCGGCAACATCTACTGGTTATGGCGAACCTAGAACACTAGGAACTACAAAGCCAGTGAAGTGTGCGCCAGCCCCTGCGATTCGAGGCGGCAATATCAGCGGCACTACGCCCCCGGCTGGCAACATGGCTGGAGGCACGTGGGTGTTGCAGCGAAGTGCTGGCTCAGTTGAAAACTATAACACCGTATTCCCGCCATTGACTCCCTGCACCACGTTCACAACAATCGGAGTCGGCGCTAGCACGTTGTACACCTACACTGACGTGAAAACAGTTGTCTTCAGCCAAGACACTGGTTCGTGCGGACCTAATAGCTTCAACTGGACGTTGACTTTCACAAACAATACAACCGTGACCGTCACTCCCCTGAGCACCACGCATGGGTTTAGAAATGTGAATCACACCTACACCGTTTCATGGAACGGCCCAGGCGCTGTTGCATGGGAAGTCCCCTGCGCATAAAGTCATGGCCACTTTCCCAGCGCTGACACCATCCACTCGGACCTATATGCCTGGCACTGTCGCTAGCACGCAGTTTGTAGTGCTCGACGGCTATGAAGGCAGCGTGCGTCACAGCAACGCAGCAGTCGGCCACATTCTGCGGATGACATTCTCTCGGTTGTCGTCATCGGATACGTTCAACCTCGTGAGCCACTATTCGTTGCATGGGATCTTCCAGCCATTTGACCTGAGCGCTACTACGCTCTCGGCCACCAATCTCACATTCCCTGCGAACTATCTCTGGCGTTACCTGTCGGCGCCTGTGATCGATCAATCCTGTGATATCACCAACGCTACGGTAGAGCTACAGCTGCTGCCGCCGTATCTGATATGAGCTATCCACTCATCCTGCCCGAAGGCTTTCAGTACGATCTCGGCGGCCTGAATGTCAGCACTGAAGAGACGCTTATCGGCGCGCCTGTGCTGTTCAGGCACTCGTTACGGCAGAGCAATTATCGGCTGATTTTGACCTACACGAATCTGGTGCAGTCGCAAGTCACGCAGATTCGGAATCATTACCTAGACATGAACGGCAGCCATCGGACGTTCACGCTACCCGCGAGCTTCTGGGGCAGCGCTGTGGTGGTGCCAGCTGATGCGCTCTATCGCTACGCGGCAAAGCCCGAAGAGGTGCAACGAGGTGTTTATACCGATATGACCGTGGAGCTCACTGCTTTGATTGGTAATTTCCTGCTATATGCGCTCACCGGTGAGCCTGCCGCCCTTGGTGCTGAGGCATCGTTCACGTCCTATGCCATGACAGGCACTGCACCGTTCATCTTGCAGGCTGATGTGGCAGCGCCCACAGTAGCGGCCACACTTATCATCGAAGCTGGTGGTGCTGAATCATGACCGCAACAACGATCCGCGTACAGATGGCGCAGCGGAAAGACACCGCTGCAAATTGGACATCTGCAAACCCGATCCTGTTGTCGGGTGAGATCGGCTACGAGACGGATACAAAGAAATTTAAGATCGGCAACGGTAGCAGCAACTGGAATAGCCTGGCCTATCTGCCGATACCAGATGGCAGTGGCAATCTGACGATCACCGGCAACCTTGAAATCGGCAGCACTGGCAGCCTGACATTTGAAGGCAGCACTGCTGATGCGTTTGAAACGACTCTGGCAGTTACCAATCCAACTGCTGATCGCACCATCACGCTGCCTGATCGCAGCGGTACCGTGATCACATCCGGCGATACAGGCACGGTCACCAGCACAATGCTGGCTGATGGCACCATTGTCAACGCCGATATCAGCGCAACTGCAGCAATCGCTGGCAGCAAATTGCAAGCAGCAACCACTAGCAATGCAGGAGCTGTTCAACTTACAGACAGTACAGGCAGCACAAGCACAACAACAGCAGCAACGCCAAACTCAGTCAAGTCGGCATATGACCTAGCCAATGCAGCGCTGCCCAAAGCAGGCGGCACGGTCACTGGTGATGTGACTCTGAATGCTCAATCGGATCTGCGCTTTGCCGATTCTGATAGCAGCAACTGGGTGGCATTTCAGGGGCCTGCCACTGTTGCCAGTAATGTCACTTGGACTCTGCCCAGTGCAGACGGCACAAGCGGACAGGTCTTAAGCACTAACGGCTCTGGCACGCTGAGCTGGTCTACATCGGGCGGAACCAGCATCACGCAGGGGAATACCACTGCTGAAGTGATCGACACCGGCAGCGATGGCCGGTTTGTGGTGACGACGGAGGGTAGTGAGAGGCTCAGGGTTACAGCGGCTGGCCTAGTGGGGGTCGGCACTACTGCATTTCCCGCTTCAACACCTATTCAAGTCAAAGCAGTTGGAGCTGGTTCTGGCGGATACGCAATAGTTAGCGCTAACGATGAAAATGCAGGCGGAGTTATTCTCAATGCGTCATCTGAAAACTCAATCAGAATCGAAGCTGATCCCGGAAATCTGCGGGGTAGTAGCTACATCAATTTAAGTGTTGACGGAACCGAACGCGCCCGCATCGACAGCTCCGGCAGAGTTCTTATTGGCAAAACAACGGATTCGGATATCCAAGGTTTTAGCACTGGTACTTATATGTATCAGGTTACCGATGGCGGTGTGTGTGCGTATTTCAATAGGCTTACATCCGACGGGACATTAATTCAATTTAGGCAAGATACTGTTGACGAAGGAAGCATCTCTGTCTCTGGCACCACCGTTTCTTACAACGGTGCTCACCTAAGCCGCTGGTCCCAGCTCCCGTCTGGTCAAGATCGCACTGAAATCCTGCGCGGTTCTGTACTCTCCAACATCGACGAGATGTGCGAATGGGGCGAAGAGGATAACGAGCAACTCAACCGGATGAAGGTAAGCGATGTTGAAGGTGACAAGAACGTGTCGGGTGTGTTCCAAGCTTGGGACGACGATGACGACACCTACACCAACGACTTCTACTGCGCGATGACGGGTGACTTCATCATTCGCATCTCAGCAGGGATTCCGGTGCATCGCGGTCAACTGCTGATGTCTGCTGGGGACGGCACCGCCAAGCCCCAAGACGATGACATCGTCCGCAGTAAAACTATTGCCAAGGTGACTTCCAACCACATCACCTGCACCTATGACGATGGCAGCTACTGCGTACCCTGCGTGCTGATGGCTTGCTAGAGCCAGTAACCCTACTCACTACTGCCGATCAAGCGTATAGTGGTGGGGCAGCGAGTTTGCACCTCCTGCCCCTGGCCACAGTTCCCTAGAAACCATGACCCAAGAACCTTACCCCACGTTGGCAATCGGGCGACAGTTGCCAAAGATTGATTGCCCAAAGCACGGAATTCATAGCCACACAATCGAGAGCACTATCCCAGGTCACGAAGGCCGCTGGTGCCAGTTGTGCTGGCTGGAGTCACTTGGTGAGCCTCTGCCTGTAATCGAGTAGTCATTACCACTAATCACCATGCTTAAACCAACTTCTAACGGCCCGATTCGACCAGCTAGCCCAACGAAACGATTAATCTTGCGCCTTGCTGGTGAGCTTGTTCGTTTACATGACAGCCAGTCGTCAACATTAGACCTTATTGCTGAAGCTCGCGCTTACCTTGCTCAGCCCGAACCTCAAAGGCCGACAGACGAAGAGCTAATAGATCTGTTTGTAGAAAATGATTGGAACTATATTAGCCCTGAAACGTTTGTAGAAATGGCCAACGTTGTTCTTGATTACGCAGCCCAGTAGTCGCTTCCCCTTCTATGTCTGAACTTTCACCCGCTGCGAATGCAGTCCTAGATGCCTACATGGATAACTGTGGCTGGCTGGATGGCCCTCTACAAAAGGATTATCAATGCGTTGCCGCCGTCTTGCGATCTGCTGCGGATCAAGTGCTGCCGGAAGAGCCGCTTTACGGGGGTGATCAGCGCTGGATGTTTGAGCGCGATGCCCGCCAGGCTTGCCGCAAGAAACTCCTCGCTATCGCTGACAAGCTTGAAGCCCAGTAGTCACCTTCACTCGTGACCCTGGCTGAACTATCTGGAAATCCCGGATAGTTCCCAACTCATCAGCCCGGCTTACAAGTCCACGTCACCAGTCTCCCCTAAACTTCCCTCACCACCATCCCCACCATGGCCGACACCGTATTCACTTGGAACGTGGCGCAGATGGAGCGCCACACCGCTGATGGAATTGTATTCACGGTGCACTACACCATTGATGCATTCAGCGATCCTTATCGTGCCGGCGCCTATGGCAGCGTGGGACTCGAACAGCCCGAAGGCAACGTCATTCCCTATGCCGACCTCACGCCCGAAGTGGTGATCAGCTGGGTGAAGGAGAAGCTCGGCGGTGATGAAAAGGTCGCTGAAATCCAAGCTGCGCTTCAGTCACAACTGGATCAACAGCGCACACCAACCACCGCACAAGGTCTGCCATGGCAGTAAAAGCCAAGACCGGCACCGCGCGGATTGATCACCAGCCAGGGCCACCTAAGACGACGCGCCAAGGATTCGGCCAACGCAGCCGGCCCCGGCGTCGCGGCAAGAAACCCCTACGCGGGCAGGGTCGGTAAGCTGGACAGGTAGCCCCATGGCGCCATGATCGAAGTCATTGCTGCCATCGCTGGCGCTTCAATATCAGTCGCAGCCATGGGCGCTGCTGGTTTTAGCCGCAAATCAGATGAGGCCCGCGAAGCCGTGATCAGACTCACCTCAGCCGTAGAGCACATTGCTACGCAGCTCGAGGTGCTCCATAAAGACATTAAGGAAGACCGCCGCGAAACATTCGGCCGCTTATCGACGGTGGAACAACGCGTCTCTAAGTTGGAAGCACGTCCGCCATCCTGCTAGCCATGGATCACGCCACCACCGTTGCGGTGATCGCCATCATTGTTGCGGCAGGTTCTGAGATCATTGCCGTCTCGCCGCTGAAATCCAATAGCTGGCTGCAGTTGCTATTCCAAGTGCTGCGCCTGGCATTCCCTAAGCAGCGCCGCTGAGTCATGGCGAACGACGCACCGATCACGCTGCAACAGCTGTTCAAGTACTACAAAGCACTGCCACATCAGACTGCTGCGATTCAGCAGCTAGAGGCTGAACTGGCTGCCAATGATTATGACGTCGTGATGCGGCGGGATCGGGATTGGTTCCAGACGTGGAGCCAAGACGGCAAGCAAACCGATCTAGCTGCCGCTATCGCGCTGATCAAGGAGTTCGAGGGCTGCCACCTCTCGGCATATCCTGACCCGTTATCAGGTGGCGACCCGTGGACGATCGGTTATGGCACCACGCGCTACAGCAATGGCATGTCAGTGAAGCGTGGCGACAAGATCAACGTCATCGAGGCCGACATGCTGCTGCGCCTCGAGGTGGATCGCATCGCTGACAAGCTGCGCAGCACCATCCCGCATTGGAATGTGATGGATGACAATCAGCGCTCGGCGTTGGTGAGCTTCGCCTACAACCTGGGCGCTGGTTTCTACGGCACCGCTGGATTTGAAACCATCAGCAAGTGTCTGCGTGACCGTGACTGGGCAGGAGTGCCCGCATCGCTCGAGCTTTATCGCAACACCGGCAGCAACGTCGAGGCTGGCCTGCTGCGCCGTCGCCGCGCTGAGGGCAAACTCTGGGGGCAACATCAGGCCGCGGCTGAACCAGAGACCGCGAAGCTCCGGCCTGGAAGTCCGTTCACGGCACGCATCACGCCGCACATCAGGTTGGGAGAATTCGCGCTGGATCAGGAGGCAAGGCGGTTTCAGAATCAGAGCCAACTCGATATTGCTGCAGAGCTAGCAGCATTCCTCGAGCGCGTGCGCGTGCAGTTCGGCGGGCGGCCAATCGTGATCACATCCGGCTATCGGCCTGAGGCGATCAACCGGCAGGCCGGTGGTGCCAGCGGCAGCGAGCATCTGTATCAGCCGGGATGTGGCGCAGTCGATTTCTATATCGATGGCGAGGATACCTACGTAGTGCAGAACTGGTGCGATAAGCATTGGCCGTTCTCGCTTGGCTACGGCGCATACAAAGGATTTGTACATCTGGGCATCCGCTCTGGCCGCCCTAAGGTGCGCTGGGATTATTGAACGCCTGTGCTGGTACCTGACCACGAGATTCGCCGGCTGTGCAAGCAGCACTCAATGCTGCAGCCATACAACGAGGAGCAGCTCAACCCAGCCAGTTATGACGTGACGCTCGGCGGTCAGATCATGATGGAGGTGGCCAGCACACCAGAGCTACAGAAGGTGCAGCTGCATGGCCACAGCAAGGACGATCCGTTCTGGATCCAGCCGGGCGAATTCTTCCTGGCTGAAACGCAGGAGATCTTCAACCTGCCAAATCACGTCGGCGCTCAGTTTGTTCTGAAGTCGAGCCGCGCACGCGAGGGATGGGATCATGCCGAAGCCGGATGGGCAGATCCAGGGTGGTTTGGCAGCAGGCTTACGATGGAACTGCGCAATCAACGTCGTCTGCATCCATTGCCGATTTGGCCTGGTCTGCGGATTGGGCAGATGAAGTTCCTGCTGGTCAGTGGCACTGTGGAGCGCAGCTACGCGGAAACCGGAAGATATAACGCAGACCTTGGCGTCACGGGTTCCAAGGGGTAGCGTGCGACTGGAGAACCAAGGGGACGCGTCGGTCTAAGCAGCCGACGCTTTTTTTATGGGCGCCATGCGCAAGCGGTAGATCTTGCCGGGCGCCTCGGCCGGATCATCCATGGGAATCATGATGTAGTCATCACAGCCGTGTGATTCGGCGAAGTGACTGGCGGCTTGATGGGTGGTGAATGGCCCGATATGCCACGGGCCGATTCGAAGGATGTATTGCATCGCGGGACGCTAGCGCGAATGTTGCTGGCTAATCCCGTAGCAATTCTGTAATCCCGTGAGACTCGGTTGCGACCGCTACCGTGCACCAAAC
>Ga0315909_10008875_pt1 | contig 10958 bp, 12 predicted proteins | sample LakEriMetagenome_11_FD_203527 | JGI IMG/M metagenome (GOLD analysis project Ga0315909, IMG submission 203527) | Freshwater fungal communities from buoy surface, Lake Erie, Ohio, United States - Buoy 2 MA125 | ecosystem: Environmental > Aquatic > Freshwater > Lake | place: USA: Lake Erie, Ohio...
CCAGCTGGTAAGCGATGAGTGACCAAGAACAACTGGAAAGACTGCGCCACCATGTGGAGGCTGCTTTAGAATACAGTGGAGGCACACATAATTTTGACGATGTCGCTGAGATGGTTGAGGATCACAGATTGCAGTTGTGGCCAGCCAAGGACTCAGTGGTATTAACCGAGATCGTTGTCTATCCCAGGCTAAAGAATTTGCATTACTTCTTAGCTGGTGGAGACCTAGACGAACTCTCAAGGATGAGACCATTGATCGAATCCTGGGGCAAGTCTATTGGCTGCACCAGGGTGACTCTAGCAGGCCGAAGGGGCTGGTCAGAGACATTTTTGAAAGACGAAGGGTACAAACCGAAATGGGCTGTACTTGCAAAGGAACTTTAGGGGAAGACTATGGCTACAAAGACCGAACAATTATTGGCGTATTTACAGACACCAGGCTTGTCAGATGCGCAAATTGCCAATGAAATAAACCGAATTGGAATTTCAGCACAAGAGGTTTCTGCCTTGACGGGTGTACCAGTGGCCACTGTGCAGCAACGCATTACAGCTGCGACACCAACTGCAACGGCTACAAAGCCAACCTTTGCAACGCAAGCAGAGACTGGTCTTTATGACTACTTGCAAACGCCCAACCTGACTGATGCACAAATTGCTGCTGAAGTGAATCGTTTGGGTCTCAATGCCCAGCAAATATCAAGCATGACGGGTGTGCCAGTGGGCCAAGTGCAGTCAAGACTTGCACCATTTGCTCCTAAAGTTACAACGCCAGTGGTGACAACTCCAGTGGTGACAACGCCAGTCACAAAAACCACAACTAACTATGACGCATTTGCCAACTGGCTCAAGACAACACCTAATTTGACTGACACGCAAATTGCTGCTGAGATGAATCGTCTTGGCATCACAACGGGCCAAGTGGGTCAGATCACTGGGATGCCTGGCACAGACATTGAAAATCGTTTCAAAGCGACCACACCATTTGCTGGTGCAACCCAAGGCTTTCCCCAGAACTTCAACAATTACACATCAATCCCAATTGGCTCTCAGTACAACCCATTTGCAGTGGGTGGCAGTGGTTCACCCTATGGCCAGATCATGGGCCAGATGAGACCAGTCGGTAATCCTTATCAAAATGTTGTCGGTAACTTGCCCATGGGTGGCTACAACCCTGGTCTATATGACCAGATCGCAGCGGCTAATTTGGCAAGAGACCTTGCTGCCAAGGGTGGCACAACATTGGCTGATTACTATGGCGCTGGTGGTGGTGACAGCGGTGATGGTGGGGATGGCGGTGGTGGGGATGGCGGTGGCAATGGCAGTGGTGCTGCCAGTGGCGACTGCGTAGACCCAGATGTGCATATTTTGCTTGCTGATCGCAGCACTGTTCGCGCAGGCGATCTCAAGGTCGGTGATATGTTGCACACGCTACATGATGAGACATTTGTCTATGGCGACTTTCCAGTCGAATATGTCAATGTTCTTCAGCGCCCCAAAGTTGAAGCGCTGTTTGATGACGGCCAAAAGATCATTATTTCCATTACGCATAAATTTTTAACTGCTGACAATAAGTGGGAAAAGATAAGCGACATTGAAATTGGCACATCAATTCGCGGTTTTGGAGATGTGACCAAGAAACTGGTCAGCATCACTGATGTAGGCACTGGACCAGTCATTGAGATGGTGGTTACAGACGCACACACCTACATTTCTGAAGGTCTTGTCTCTCATAATAAATTCTATGGCGGTCTGATCACCAATGTTTCTGGTCGTGACCCTGCTGGACCAGATGAGGGTCAAGTCAACATGATGCGCGGAGAATATGTGATCAAGAAGTCTTCAGTCGATAAATACGGCAAGGGACTTTTGGACATGATCAACGAAGGCAAAGTGCCTGCCAAGAAAATGAAGTCTTTACTCGGATAAGGTGGCAATATGTCAAAAGGTGGAACAACAACAAGCACAAGCTCCATTGATCCACAGATCAAGGAAGCGTTCTTAGCCAACTTTCAGCAGGCCCAAGGTGTCGCTGGTGCATTGCCAGTCCAGCAGTTTGCTGGCTATAACCCGATGTACCAGGCAGGCGAGGAAGCTCTGGTCAACGCTGGCCTCGCTGGCCCAGGCATCAGTGGCACAGACTTGGCCGCACAGATGGCCGCTTATGGCGGTGTCTATCAGCCTGGTCAGATCACAGCGCAGCAGACCAATCTTGGCCTTGGACAAGGACCAGGCACTATTGGCTCTTACATGAATCCATATACAGAGTCTGTGCGCACCAATGCATTAGCCGATCTGGAGTCTGCAAGACGCGCTGCGATTGCTCAGACTGGTGAACGCGCCACAGCTGCCCGTGCATTTGGTGGATCACGCCAAGGTGTGGCCGAGGCTCTGACAAACCAAGGGTTCGCCAAGCAGGCCGCCACACTTGGGACATCTTTGAACGAGCAGGCATTCAACCAGGCAATGGCCATGCAACAAGCCGACATCGCACGCAGATCAGCAGCCGACATTGCTAATCAGCAAGCAGGCTTGCAAGGTGCGCAATTGCGTACTGGCGCGGCTGGCACTCTTGGCGGTCTTGCTGCACAGCAACAAGCATTGCGTCTTGGTGGCGCTCAAGCGGTCATGGGTGCTGGTGGTGCGCGTCAGGCATTGGACCAGCAACAGATGGATGCAATCCGCAACATTGGTTTGCAGCGTCTGGGTGTGGTGCAAACCAGTTTGGGTGCGCAGCCTGCCAATTTGGGCATGGTCACTCAGACTCCATACAGTCAAAACCCAGTCTCTGGCGCCCTTGGTGGTGCTATGGCTGGTGGTCAATTGTTTGGGCCTTATGGCGCTATTGCTGGTGGAATTCTTGGCGCACTTGGTTAAGGGGTAAAAAATGGCTGATTTTGATTTTCAAGGTCTTTTAGGCAATATGTTTGGTGGCGACTCTGGCAGTGAATTAGAAAAACTGTTAACGGCCCAACAACGCCAGCGTTTAGGAACTCAATCTACATTGGCAGCAGCTGCTGCACTTTTGAAGGCTGGTGGCCGTAGTCCACAACGCATTAGTTTAGGTCAAGCTCTTGGTTCTGCCCTTGAGGCTGGCCAAGGTGCTTATGAGAAAGGCACAACAAACGCATTTCAGCAAATGCTTTTGGGACAGAAGCTCAAAGAAGGTCAGCAAGAGCTGGCAGGCAATGAGGCTTGGAGAAAGTTAATTGGCGGCCAAGGTCAGACAACAACTGCATTGACTCCAGAGCAAGCGGCTTTGGCTGCACCAACAACTGTGGCTGGCCCTGCTGGTCCAACAGTGGCTCGCGCTCAACTGGCCCAGCAAATGCCTGCGCCAGTGGCAACTTCCACAGACCCATTGGCATTCCTTAATCCAACACAACGCGCCTTAATTGGTGGAATGCCACGAAAAGAAGGTTTGCCAGAAGTATTGAAGATTGCACAATCACAAGCTGAATATGGCCCTCCAACGCCTGTGGTGATGAACGGCAAAACAGTCATGTTGCAGTACAACAAGATGGGCCAGTCAAGGGTCGCTGAAGGCGCTATGCCATACGAGGCCCAGTCACCTGACATTCGCGCTGTGGAGTACATCAGTGGCACGCCATTGGCTGGAACTGGTACAGCAGGCATTGGTCAAGTTGGCGAGTATCGCAAACAAATTGCACCAACAACAAAAGTCGATGTGAAACTACCGCCTGGACAATCTCAATTCGTGGCTGGTGCTGGAACTGAAACAATCAAAGTGCTGGGAGAATTAACACAAGGCGCAAGGTCTGCCAATGACACATTGATCAATGTAGAAAAAATGCTGCCTGCGCTTGATAAGGCTATCCTCGGACCAGCCGCTGATTACAGAACTACCATGCTCAGAATTGGTCAACAACTAGGTGTTGCTGGCGCTGACGCAAATGAGCAACTTGCGAACACCAGAATTGTGGTCCAAGGTTTAGCCCAGCAAGAACTTGATGCTGCGGCCCAAATGCGTGGCCAAGGTTCATTGACAGAAGGTGAGCGTGGAATTCTTAGACGCGCAGCTGCTGGCGATCAAACACTGAGCGCTGCTGAGATTAGGCAAGCGTTAGCATCAGCACAGAAAACAGCTCGATATCGCCTAGCAACGCAAGAAGATTATTTAAACCGAGCAATGAAAATACCAGGCTTTGAGCAGTTTGCACCTATGTACCAAGTCACGCCTTATGGTGGTGGTGGCGGTGGTGGCGGCAATCCATTGCTAGATGCTGTTAACAGACAATTGCAATTGCGTTCTTCTGGAGGTCCAAGATGAGTGATGCATTGGAAGGTTTCACAACCGAAGAATTACTCAAGATAAAGCAAGGTGATGTCTCTGGCTTATCTAATGAAAAGCTGACTATTCTTAAAGGCATTCTGTCGCAAAGCCTAGAAATTGATCGCCCTGCGCCAGCGCCTGCATTGTCCCAACCATTGCCACAAGCGCCAACCCAACGTCTGCGCTCTATTGCGCAGGGCGTGACCCTTGGCTCTGCTGACGAGATGGAAGCGCGTTTGCGCGCATCAGTCACTGGTGAAGACTATGGCAAAGTGCTTGCTGAAATTCAAGGCAAGATGAAGGCTTACCAGGCACAAGCCCCATTTGAGGCATTGGGCTATGAGGCTCTGGGCGGTGTTGGATCAGCGGCTGCATTGACTGCGGCCACTGGCGGCACGGCAGCGCCACTGACTGGCCCACGCATGGCGGCCAGTGTCGCCCCATTGGTCAGGGCATTGGCCGGAACATCAGCGCTTGGTGGCGCTCAAGGCGGCATCACAGGTTTTATGACTGGTGAAGGCGACTTTGCAGCCCGTGCGGCCAGAGTGCCAGGCTCAACCATGATGGGTGCATCTATTGCCCCAGTGGTGCAGGCTGGCTTCATGGGCGCTGGAAAACTCACAGACATGGCGCTAGACGCTGCCAGACGAATGACTGGTGGTCGAGGTGGCAAGGCAGCAGAGGCTGAAATTCAGCGTCTGGCTGGAGAGACTGGTCTGACCACAGATGAGATCGTGCAACGCATTGCCAATGGCGAAATCTTGGCTGAAAACCAAACATTACTGCAAGCTGTGCGTGGCCTGTATACCCAAGGCGGCAAGGCATCCACAACGATTCAAGGCGCTTTATCTACACGCCCAGACACATTGCGCAAAGAAGCATTGACAGATATGCAGCAAAAGCTGGTCAGTGGCCTTAACCCCAACTTTGTTGGACCACGCCCACAAAATGAAAATGTTTTGCGTTTCTATCGATCAACCAATGACGAAGCAAGGGCATTGGAAAACCAAGCCTACAAAGACGCTTATGGCACTGGCGGCATCATTGGCCAAGATTTATTGGTAAGTCTTAAAGATGCACTGCAACGATCACCAACGGCCATTGCCGACATCAACGCAATCTACACAGCCCAGACAGGCAAAAAGCCATTTTTCTCCTTTGACAAAGATGGCAACATTGTGTTTGCCAAAGCGCCAACATTGGAAGATGCTGAAGTTGTCAGACGAGGCATTCAGACTTCAATTGACTCTGCCTTTACAAGTGGCAAGGGTGGTGTTGGAGCAGCGCTTAAACCCGTTGAGGGCGCTTTAAGAGATGCCATTGATTCATCATCACCAAGGCTGGCTGCAACCCGTGCTGAAGCCTCACAGCTTAGAAGCGCCAGGGATGCATTCAAAGAAGGCCGCACCATCTTTAGCAAGAGCGCTGACGAAGTCCAAATAATGATGGAAGACATGGCCAGCAACCCTGGCGCTGTCAATGCGTTTAGGGCTGGCGCTATGGATGCCATTCGCAATCAAATGGGATCAGGTCGCGCCAAGTCCATGATGGGTGTGCTGGCCAGTCCTGAGACCAAACAAGGCGCTATCTTGCGCACCATTTATCCTGGTGACGAGCTTGATGGCATCTTGACCCGCATTGGCACGGCTGCTCAGTCGCAGGCTGCTAAGAACAGGGTGCTTGGTGGGTCGGATACAGCGTCATCGGTAATGCAGGCAGCGCGTACTGGCTCAACACTTACTGCTGACGATTTGGCCAGCGCAGCCACTGGAAGCCCCATGGCTGCATTCCGAGTGGTCAGCAAGATGCTGGGTGAATCAAACAAGGGAATGTCGGAACAGGACCGCCAGCGAGTGGCCCAGATTCTGATCTCAGAAGACCCAGAGATTGTGCGCAAAGCATTGCGTGATGAAAGCGGCATGGCCAGATTGCAGCAGGCCGTGGCAGCTGGTGCGAGAATGCTTGAAAGGACTGTGCCTTATGGTGCAAGTTACATTGGTGCAACAGCGCCAAGACCTATCTACGGCCAATAAGGAGTAATGATGGCTGGCTTACTTGATGATGTTTTGGGATGGATGCAAGACCCCAGACGCACTCAGCAATTGCAGGGTACAGGCAGAGCAATCCAGCAAGGTCTACTAAGTATTGAAGAGAAAGATAAAAAGTTTCAAGACCTTTACGATAAGGCATTTGGCGATCCAAAAAATATAGCCAAGGTCACAAACAAAAAGGCTTTGTCAGAACTGACAGAGATGGCCATGGCTGGCCCATTGGCATTTGCCCCAGCTGGGATGACCAAACGAATGAGTGCAGCAGAAGCAGCTGCTGCTGGATATTGGCACGACATTGGCGCTGGTAAAAAATTACCAATCCCAATTGGTGAAATGACAGCTCAACGTGAAGTGCTAAAAGATTTACCACCAAAGAAAATTATTACCCCAGAAAAAATGCAAGGCGGGGCGATTGTCCCATTCCATGGTGATCGATCAATTGCTGGCCAAAATTTGCTTGGCATTGGCAGCACAAAGTTTGAAACCCCAGTTTATCTTGAGGGTGGTTATGACTTTATGAGAACGCATTCACCAACTGGCTCAATCTGGGCCTCTGAAAAAGGCGCGTCTCAAGCTCTTCAAAATCAAATCAATGAAGCAGCCAAAGTTGGCAAAGGTGATGTCTATGGCGTTTATTCGGCAATGGGACCATTGTCAATGAACTACAACACCATGATGTCTGATGCCTTACTTGAGCAAATGAAGGCTGGGAAAATAACCAAGAAAGCAATATCAGCTTTTGACAAAGAAGTTAAAGCTATTCGGCCAGAATGGAAAGGTGTGATGAGTCCAGAATCACGCGCCCAACTGGAAAGCAATGGTGCATTGCGTCATGTATTTGTGGACAGGATGCAACTTGATAAATTCCAAAACGCTGGCTTTCCTGATATCTCTTACACAAGATATGCAATAACAGACCCATTGCTGCTTAATGAGCCAATGTATTCTGGTGGTTTGTCAATCGGGAAAATGGTTCCAAATGCTGAACTAATTACAAACCCAAAAATCCCACATAAGACATACGACACGCAATTGCCTGGTGAATACTTTGGTGGTTTTGAGAAATCAATTCCAAAAGAAATTCTGTATCCTGATTGGTACAAGATGCGCAGAGAAATTGGAGCGCCAGAGAGTGGTGATGTCAGGTCTTTCCAGCTTGCAAAACCAATTCAGCCAACAAATCAGGAATGGCTTGATAACCTTATGAAGTTTCTTTCAGGCCCATAAGCTCTTTTAGGTTTATCAACACAAGGTCAATTCGTCTTTGTGTTTCAAGATTAAAGTCTGCTGGCTCAGTTTGCTCAGACTCTACAGCTGATTCAATAAACATTTGCAAAGTATTGAGTGCCTCAAGTTTTTCGTCTTGAGTCATCTTTGTAATTGATTTCATACTATTCCCCCAAAAAACGCGGCCACAAGTGGGTCGCGTTTCACGACCCGTCTTTTCTGTCTACGTCTGGCAGCGTCAAAGTCTTTGTCGTCTGCACTCATCTTGTCGCGGTACTTTTTGATGCGCTCAGACCCTGGCACTGGCCCAGGCGCTATGGCATCTTCACCATCCCCCCATGACCACAGAGGCCGCCACTGGCCATTTGCGTGGACCTTGGCGTGTCCTGAGATGTGGACCAGACCATGGCGGTGCAAATCAAACAGGATTCGCGCTGCACTCCTCCTGGCACAAAAGCACAGCTTGGCCAAGTCCACATCAGACAGATTGCCTTTCTTTTGTAGCGCTGCCTCAATGGCAGGCTCTACACGGGGTTTTAAGCCTCTGGCCATGTGCTGGTCTCCATTCGGGCTTTCAAGCGCTCCAGCATTGTTTTGACAACGAATGCGTGGGTTCTTATCTCCTGAGTGGTGGCATGGCCATAACCCTCTGGTGCAGTCAGGGCAATGGTCAGGTCCAAGCAAGCCTCAAGAGCCAGTGGCAATTCTTTATCGGTCATTTAACTTCTCCAGCGCAGTCACTTCAATGTGGTCCACCAGGCTTTGCAGAATCATGTGTGCAATGTCCACATCAGTGCCAGCGATGTATGCGTTATTGAGGGTCATGCACTCCTCATAGTCAGGCTCATAGGGCAAGCCAATGTAATCTGTCGAGCCTTTCTCTTCTGGGATGTATTCGAGAAAGCAGACCAGGTCGACCCCCTCAATTTCACAATCGAACTGGTACAAATCTTTGGGGCAATTAGGTGTTGGCTTCATGCTCAACCCCTCCAAGCCAGCATCACGCCAATGCCACCAAAAATAATGATGGCCAAGGTCCATTCAATTAAGGCGGTAATGATTTTCTGTTTCATCGGTTTCTTTCGTTAAGTAATAGGAGTAACGAATTCTGACAGAATCAAAATATGTTGCAAGAACTATTTTGTCCATGTTGTTTTTTTACATATAGCGCAATTAGAATGCGGTCATGCAATCAATTCACGACATCAAAGCAAAGGCCAAGGCTCATAAGATCACCATGGCTGCGGTGTGCAATGAGGCTGGCATCCAGCAGTCCCAGGTGAGCCGGTGGCTGTCTGGAACTGTGGAGCCATTGTGGACATCAGTCAATCAATTGCACTTGGCGCTTGAGAAACTGATCGACAGATCACCAGTCGCTATCGACTGACTCGGCCACAGGTGCAGAGCCTTTGCCGGCCACCACACCAAAGTCAGATGCAGCACTTGGCTTTGCACCACCGAGCGAGTCACCTTTAGACAAAAGCATGATGTTGTTCAACCCATACGACACGCCCTTATTGCCTGCCTGGTCATAGGCATAGGCATTCAAGGAAACGCGGCCATAGTCGCCAGAGACAATATCTTGTGATCCAAGAATGTCATGGCCATGGGCATCCACTGCACCAGGCTTATTGGTGCTTTTGGTGTTAAAAAAGTAATGGCCTGCATACTCAGCCCCCAGTGGTGATCCATCAGATTTCACTTCAGTGTCGCCATCACGCAAGGGATTGCGGACAGTTTTAGGAATCTTGTCCCCAAACTTGGCGGTCAATGCGGCCTTGGCTGCCGCTTTCAATTGGTTCACAGTCTCGGTGTCTGTCTTGGGGACAAGCACTTGGGTTGAGAACTCTTCTTTCCCGTTCATTTCATTCTTGCGCGCTGTTAACGCTGAGAAATAAGAAAAACGAACTTTTCCGGTTACGACTCTGGTTGACATGGTTTTTTCCTTTTAAGGGTTTACGAGGTTTAACGATTTATCGTTTTCTGCGTTTGCAGAAATTGCACTTTAGCACAAATCAGATATGATGCAAACAAGTTAAAACGAGGAAACCGAAATGCAGTTATTCCCCCATCAGCAAGAAGCCAAGCTCTTCTTGCTGTCCAGGCGCAGGGCCATACTGGCCGACCAGCCGCGGGTTGGCAAGACGCTACCCACAGCAGCTGCTGCACTTGAAAACCTACCAGCCCTCATCGTATGCCCAGCCATTGCCAAGACAGTCTGGGAGGCGGCTTTCAGCAAGCTCGCACCCAATGTCTCAGTCCATGTGGTCAATGGAAAGAAGGGCGCTTCAGAGGTGAATAGCGCAGATATCACCATCATTAACTACGATGTTTTGCAATACGCACAAACGAATTTGGACAGATATAACACTCTGGTTTTAGATGAGTGCCACAGGATTAAGAATCCAAAAGCGCAAAGGACCAAGGCGGCCATGCTGGCCATGAAGAAGATTTCCTTTGTTTATGCATTGTCTGGCACACCCATCCCAAACCGGCCCATTGAACTGTGGCCCATCTTGCACGGCCTTGGCATTTACCGAGGCGGCTGGTATGACTTTGCAGGCCGTTACGCCAAGATGTGGTCAGCGCCATGGGGCTTGGATACCAGTGGGGCATCTAACCTGGTTGAACTCAAAGAGCTGATGAAGCCCCATGTCCTGAGACGCAAAAAAGAAAACATCTTCAAAGACTATCGTGATCCGCAAGTCAGCCTGATTACCTTTGACCTACCCAACGACAAACGCGAGCAAAGTTTTGATGCCGATGCCTTGATGGCAAACCCCAATGCCTTGCTGGCCTTTGAGGGTCTGGCCGAGATCATGCGCGAAGCCGGAATGCGCAAGGTCAAGGCCGCTAGTGAATTCATTGATGACCTCTTGCAAGCCAATGAGCCAGTGGTGGTGTTTGCGCACCATAAGGATGTGGTCCAAGCCCTGCAAGATGAACTCAAGGACCACAAGCCCGTGATCGTGGTGGGTGATACCGCACGGGCCAAGCGCGACATGGCCATTGCCGATTTCCAGTCTGGCCAGACCAAATGCATCATCGGGAATATCGCTGCCATGAGTGAAGGTGTAGACCTATCCGCTGCCGACACGATTGTCTTTGTTGAATGCACTTGGTCCACATCAGCACTGGAGCAGGCATCGAGCAGGGTCGAGAACATCAACAAGTCAGGCATTCCACCCGTCATCTACATTTTGACCATTAAGGCAAGTCTGGACCACAATGTGCTGGCCAAGGTCTTAAAGAAACTGAATATCGTCAACCAAATCATTTAACCAGGAGAAAACGTGTCAAACCCATACAAAATCATTGAGCCAACTTGCATCAGCTTTTCTGGCGGTCGGACCAGTGCATTCATGCTTTACAAAATACTAGAGGCTCACG
>Ga0315909_10008880_pt1 | contig 10955 bp, 9 predicted proteins | sample LakEriMetagenome_11_FD_203527 | JGI IMG/M metagenome (GOLD analysis project Ga0315909, IMG submission 203527) | Freshwater fungal communities from buoy surface, Lake Erie, Ohio, United States - Buoy 2 MA125 | ecosystem: Environmental > Aquatic > Freshwater > Lake | place: USA: Lake Erie, Ohio...
TCTTACTGGTGCGGTTCTCGATGGTAATCCAAATATAACAATTTCAGTATCTGTAACCGAAGTCATCAATTCCATATAATCACCAGCATTCAAAGGAGTTACAAAATTCCAGGCGGCGACAGTCAACACGTTATTGTTGGCAAATGTTATGTCCGTGTTTGACCAAGGTACATCTTGACCATTAATTCTTAACCAAATTGAAATTGTTTCTTGAGTACCTCCTTGAAGTTTTTTCAACTGTGCGGAGAATTGTAAATTAAACGTTCCTCCACTTGTAACAGTAAACTTAGTATCATCTATTACGTCAATACCGTTATTATCTGCGGTAGTTGATGCACTTAGAGCATATATTGTATCGGGAGTAAAACCTGATTGAGAACCTTCTTGATAGAAAGAACCAAAGAGTTTTCCACTCGCCATGTATCCTCTTTTAATTTTATATGTTACACCATCCTGTGCAACAACATATTCGGCATTTGATGTTGTTGCGGTTATTTCAGGTAATTGCGATATTGGTAAATTAGGCATTTTATTTTTATTTTATAAATATGTTTTTATAGTCCGTATTTGGCTTTATCGGCATTGAAGTTTTGCAAAACTTCGGATGCGGTTAATGCTTTGTTATAATATCTTACAACACCTATGTCACCATCGAATTGTTGTGCAAATTCGTTCCCATTATAATTCCCAAGATATAAAGGACGACTTGTGTTTTTCACAGTACCAAATGCGTGTGCATTACTACCTTGAGATACACTGTTTATGTAAAGAGCAATCGAATTCGAAGCGACGTTTGTCCATACACCTACAACTTGGTACCAAATATTCCTACTTACAATAAATTCTGGTGAAGTAATACTTGCACCCCCACTTCCAACTTCGAAATAAGTTCTACCATTTGAAAGAGTTCTAAAACCATAACCCCAATCAGCAGCCCCTCCTCCATTATCTGTTTTAGAAAGGAATGTTCGTGTCTGACCTGTTATAACATCATATCTCAACCAAACCTCAATAGAAAAATCACCACCACCTGGTTCCAAAGACAGTGCGTCAGGTCTCAATACTTGAGAGGTACTTCCGTTGTAAGTGAAATACGGTGAAGTAAACGTAAGGTTAGACATTGTTCCATTCAACGCATTTGAGGTCAAATCAAATAAAGTTGTTCCACTACCTGGATAACTTCGTGAGTTACTTGGGTCATAATATAAAACTAATCCACTGCCAACAATTGGAGAAGTCGCAGTTGGTGTGTTAGTATTAGTTGGGGTTGATGTATTAGTTGGAGTCATTGACGGTGTTGATGTATTAGTTGGAGTTACTGTTGGTGTTGAGGTATTTGTTGCAGTTGGAGTAGGTGTTACTGATGAGCCCTCGATTGTCATTAAGATTGAACTTGAAGTTGCACCTGAACCCCATGCCCATGTGTATGTGCCAGGAGTTAGTCCCATACTCGCAATTGTTGCTCCCGTATAGGTTGCGGTTCCACTAATAAATGTATTTGATGTATATCCTGAAGGGACTATTATTAAACGTCCACTTACACCTCCAGAAAGAACACCAAATGTTGAACCTGAAGATATTGGGGTTGGAACAATAAGGTTGTTTCCAAAGGTGGTTGAGTAACCAGTCAACGATACTCCACCATATCGCTGAATTGATGCAGATGGACCGATTGCCCAAATACCACCAAGTGCCTGAAATCCTGATTGAATAGTTCCACTACTAGCTAAAGATAAGGCACTTAAATCAAAACTACCTGAACCACTCCATACAACATCAGGTCCCACTTGAGAAACTCTTACTGTAAAGTCAGCAGTTGATTCTGATGTAGGCGTTGGAGTTGATGTTGGAGTTGAAGTACTAGTCTGAGTTGGTGTAGAGGTACTAGTTTGAGTTGGTGTTGAAGTATTAGTAGGCGTTGGTGTAGGGAATGTTATTATAATTCCGAACTCATCTTCCTGTTCAATCAAATAAAAATTTTCTTGTAATAATAAATTATTATCAGGTAATGTAGGTGTTGGGGTCGGAGTTCCTGTATTAGTTGGTGTTGGTGTCTCTGTATTTGTAGGGGTTACCGTTTGAGTTGATGTCTCCGTATTAGTTGGAGTGTTTGTAGGTGTCTCAGTGTTAGTTGGTGTTGGCGTAGAAGTTCCTGTCTCAGTATTCGTAGGAGTCTGAGTTTGAGTTGGTGTTTCAGTATTTGTTGGAGTTACAGTACTAGTTGGTGTTTCAGTGTTAGTAGGTGTTGGAGTTTCAGTATTTGTAGGTGTCGGAGTTTCTGTGTTTGTTGGTGTCTGTGTAGGAGTTTCTGTGTTAGTTGGAGTTTGTGTAGGTGTTTCAGTTGGAGTTGGTGTTTGTGTCTCTGTTGCAGTCGGAGTCAACCCAAAAGTTGCCGTTGTGGATGGAGTTGCAGTTTGAGTTGGAGTATTGGTTGGTGTTTGTGTTGGTGTCTCAGTATTAGTTGGAGTCACTGTCTGAGTTGTTGTTTCGGTATTTGTAGGTGTAGATGTTTGTGTTGGTGTCTCAGTGTTTGTAGGTGTAACTGTTTGTGTCGGTGTTTCAGTATTAGTAGGTGTAACTGTTGGAGTCGGTGTTTCAGTATTAGTTGGAGTCACTGTTGGAGTCGGTGTTTCAGTATTAGTTGGAGTCACTGTCTGAGTAGGTGTCTCTGAATTTGTAGGTGTAACTGTTTGTGTTGGTGTTTCAGTATTTGTAGGTGTAACTGTTTGTGTTGGGGTCTCGGTATTAGTTGGTGTAACTGTTTGTGTTGGGGTCTCGGTATTAGTTGGTGTTACAGATGATGTCGGTGTGTTAGTTGGTGTCTCAGTAACAGTCGGAGTAACTGTTGATGTAACCGTTGGTGTAGGCGTTGGACATGGATATAAACTATAACCCAAATCATTACAAGGTAGTGAAAGGTAGTATAAGTCATTATTAGGAACAATGATTGTACAGTTAATACAGTTAGGGTCTAATAGACCGTATCTATTTTTTAATATTCTAAAGTTGTGTCTAATCTGTGATGCGTTGAGTGGTTCGGTGTACATTCTGAATGCACTGATATCACCAATCATACTTCCACCAAAATATTCCTCTAACTTAATATGAGTTGTTAAACCTGAATAGATTGTATTATCTAAGTCGTGTGTTGTTAAACACTCAGGGTCTTGTTGATAAACAATATCATCAACCGATGATGGACATCCTCCCGAGAACGTTAAGTTATCTTTCAACCCTTGTGTACCACCACCTATCGATATGTTATATCCGACACCGATTTGTTTTTCTCTCTGTACATCTAATAACCTCGGAATTATCTCTTCAAAATTTTCAGCAACCATGAATAACTTTCCGTTAACGTAAAGTTTCAGGGTACCCAATCTATATTTTATTTCTTCAGTCCAGTTGTCATTGAAAGTTACAATCTCAGTTGTTGCTGGGTCATAAGGTAATTCGTGTGTTAGTGGAGGTTCTATTAAACTAACACTATTGTTTGCTGGAGTCGCGGTATAAATTGTATCAACTATTAAACCTAACCCCCCCTTTTCGTAAAGGTCACATGTATCTAACCATTGATTTCTTTGGAATACGGCATCTATTTGAACCCAGTGTTCAACATTAATATATGGTGTGTTTTTACAATCATCGAAAATTCCTCTTGTAGAACACCATTCAGTTACTGATGTTCCTGTTGCATAAGTTAGACCTGTATAACAGGTACCACTTGTTTCACATCCACCAGTTATTCTATATGTCTTAATACACAATCTTGGGCTACCTGTGTCACCACTTAACCTTAACGATAATCCGTTTGACACTCCATCATACAATGGGTTTTTCTCAGGATATTGGGCATTAACACTACATTCACAACTACAACCACAAGCACAATTTTTAGAAGTTCCCCCCGATATTTGATAAACCTGAAGACAAGTCGACGCTGTGTTCGCAGAACTTGCACATCCACAAGTTTCCATACAGGTTAAGCCTGATGTTACTCTTGTATATCCTGTATCTTGTTTCGGTTCACCGTCTGCATAGTGGTAGAACTTATTCTCGGCTCTCGAACCCATGTAGAAGAACGTACCCTTATTATCAGGGTATCTGTCATTCAAACCAACATTCGTATCACCAGTCCATCTATATCTTAGCATGAACTCAGCAGTCCAACCTAAAGGCATTCTCTGTGGGAATATTTGGTAATCATATCCAGGTATTTTATAGAAACCTTGGAAGAATCCACCGTTCAATCTTGCGAAATATCCTACATCTCCACCATCGGTTGCGTAGTTTAAATTGTAATTATACGAGTTGTCGTTCCACAATCTATTCTCAGTAGTTGTAAATCCTGTGATAGGATGAAGTTTCATTCTCCTATCGTATTTGTATCTACTATATTTGTCAGAATTGTTTGTATAAAGTCCAGTTGTAATTTCTATGGTTTCACCTGACATTTTTTTGACAAGACCGTTGTCAATACCAGTCAGACCTACATCACAAAGTTCAGTAACCTTAGGACAAAAATTAGGTTCAATGTTTTCAGGGTTCCAATAGTTTTCAGAAACAATTACATCGTTATCAAAAGTACAAGAACCTGATTGGCATATTGTTGTACCTGTACTGTTGAAATCAAACTTGAATGGCATTCTATTACCGTCTTCTTCACCTATTAATAATGGTGAAAAAATGACTTCTTGGTCATAGTCCTTCTCATCCGAAGCTAAACAGATATCGGTAATTTCGTTGACAGGTCTAATACCCCAACGTCTAAAATTATACTGATTAATATTTTGATATGCCATAAACTAATGATAAATACCTTGTGTCATAGTATTTATAGATTAAAAAGAAGCGATGATTTCTACAGACACAGAATTTTTTTCATCACCATATTATTTCTTAATGAGAGATAAAGGAAATAAATATTCATTATACTTCTCTGTGGAGAATACTTTAACCGAAGCACGTAAGAAAGATGAGGTTATTCATTTCCCAAAAGAGAAAGGTGAAAAGGTGAAAAAACATTTAAAAAAAGTTGCCAAAGAGAAAAAAGTCAAAGACACAAAAACTCTTAAGTCTGACTTGGAAGAATTAGTTAACGCCGATGGTGCAATGTCAAACTCTAAGATACCTATCTTGGACCCAAGATTACACCCAAAGAAAACTATGGACCAAACTGTTGCCGCATCAAGAATTACAAACGACCCTATTTCTCGTGGATATAGAACATATTACGGTGAGAGTGAAGTTAAAGAAATTGATATGTCAGGAGCTTTTGGATATGAGGAAACTGAAGACATGGATGGTAAAGACACCTTCAAGTATTTGGTTAAAGATATGGGTATGGAACCTGATGAAGCAAAAGAAAGAACAAAACAACAAGGTAAAGACCCTTCAGGTAAGAAAGACAAAAAGTCAAAATATTATAAGGACCCTAATTTTATAACAAGAGCGACATTGTCCGAAATTCAAAAAATGAAGGCAATAAAAGTTGTTGAAGATATGTTGGCAAAGAAAAAAGATTCGGGTTCTGCAGATGTTGGAAAAAAAGATACAGGAAAAACGATTGAGGAATTACCAAAGTTAGTTAAAAGAAATCTTACATCTTTATTAAAACAGGCAGAAAAACAAGGAGTTTCAAAAAAAGAACTAATTAAATTAATTCAAGGTGAATAACGATTTATATAATTCAGCGAAAGGGGAAATTGAATTTCCTGATACTATGAGAAACCATATGAAAAAATGTTTCCACATGGTAAAGGATGCCGATGAAAACACTGAAGGATTTAATCGTAACCAAGAATTACAAGGGAAAAACTTTATTGAGTACAAACAACTAAAAAGAATAAAAAACTTTTTTGACAACTTTAAAGGTAACCACAAAGAATCATCATTTATTTTAAATGGTGGTGCGGAGATGAAAAATTGGGTAAATAATGAGTTGAGGAAAATGAGGGATTACACCAAAATGACCAAGACAAATAAGATGAATGCTGGTATGCAAAACCAATTTATCAAACCTCACGAAAAAAAGGATTTTAATAATGTAAGACCTTCACAACAACATACAAGTACTGTTGATAGGTATAATGTAGCAGTTACTGAAAGTCTGAAAAGAATAAACGAACTAATGAGAAAATTATAATTATGGCAAACGAACTTGCAATTGATTTATCACAAAACGTACCAAATGCTCTGACAGCAATTGCTGATATGGAAAGAGCAAAATTAATCCCGAAGAACGACTTCAACGCCGTTGGTAATGAATATTCTGTTGTTAACAGAGACGCAGTTGCTGATGGTGATTCTATGGGTAGAGGTACTGGTACATTCTTAGATGTATACAACGTTAACGCTGGTACAATAGATGACGTTGTAGAAAGAAAAAATGAAGTAAAAATTAACAAGTATAATTCTTCAAAAACTTATCCTAATTTTTAATGAAATTACAAAACGCATTAAAAGGTTTAATTTGTGAAATCGCTTCTGTTGATAGTGTTGTTAACTCTATCAAAAATAAACAGAAGGTGATTATCTATTATGATGGTGATGAGCCAGGTGGTAGAGGTATCAGAGAAGTTGAACCTGTGTGTTTAGGTACAAGTAAAGCGGGTAATAAAATTTTGAGGGCATGGGACAACGAGGGAGCGTCTCATACGGCATACAAAGGAGAGCAACCTTTACCAGGTTGGAGGCTTTTTAGGTTAGATAAAATATTATCACTAAAACCTACTGGAGAAAATTTTACAGAAATGAAACCAAATTTCAATCCAAATGGTGACAAAAGCATGACTTCGATTATTATTATAGCAAAATTCTAATATTATGAATGAAAATGATTTAATGAGTAGATTAGTGGCATCTAAAGCAATTATGGATAGCCCTAAGTTTAATAAAAGTGCAAGTTCAACCAATCAAGGATTACCTTTAACGTCCTTACAGGAATTTGACATGCCACAAGCTAAGTACAATATTCCACAAGAATTCTTACAAGAATCTCCACAACAAGCTCAAATGAGCCAACCGTATTTATCAGAACTTCCAAAAGTTAATACAAAGCCCGTAGGTGTTCCTACAGTTGATGCAATTAAAAATTCAAAACTTCCTGATGAGATTAAAAAACTTATGATGGAACATCCAATTGCACAACCCCAACAAGCATCTCCAACCCTTTCTAATGATTTGATTGAAAGAGCTTCAAGATTAATGAAGGAAAATCAAGGAAATTACACTCCTGAGTCTGCTAAACCAAAACAACAGACACAATCACAACCTACAGGAAATTTTGATTATAAAGTCCTACAGAAAATGATTAATGAAGCAGTCAATAACGCATTGAAAGAAAACGGATTATTGATTGAATCATCTGAAAAAGCTAATGAAGTATTCAGTTTCAAAGTAGGAAAACACATATTCGAAGGTAAAGTCACTAAAATTAAAAAGTTATCTTAACCCCTTTTCTTATTTGACATAAAACCTTATATTTTGAGGTATATATAATAATTTATGTCAAAAATCAAAGTTTTAGTCGTACCATCCGACAGGTCGGGAGTTGGTAAATTTAGGTCTGTTGACCCTCACATTTTTTTACAAAATCAAAATCCTGAAGATTTTCATGTCGATATTGTGTACGAACCACCATATGACGATGTTAATTTTTGGACCCAATATGAAATAGTTGCTTACCACAGGAGTATTGGTCCCGATTTTGAAAAGGCAAATAGATTAATCCAAATGTTAAACTCTTTAGGAGTTATCACTGTATGTGATATTGACGACTATTGGATGCCAGGAAAAGAACACCCAATTCACGACATCATTAAAGTTAACAAGATTAACGAAAAAATTGTTGCTAATCTAAAAGTATCTAAATATGTTACTACAACCACAGAGTTATTTGCAGACGAAATAAGAAAGTTTAATAAGAACGTAGTTGTATTTCCAAACGCAATAAACCCTAACGAACCTCAATTTAAAGAACCTACCCAAAAGTCTGATAAACTTAGAATTGGTTGGTTAGGAGGTTCATCTCACTTACACGATATTCAGTTATTGAATGATGGATTCTCAAAGTTAACAAGTCATAAAGATAAAGTACAATACGTTCTTTGTGGTTTTGATACAAGAGGTACCGTTACAGAAATCAACGCTCAAACTGGCGAACACACCAAAAGAAATATATTACCAGCAGAAACTGTATGGGCACAATATGAGAAAATATTCACACAAAATTTCTCAATTATTTCTGAGGACTATAAAAAACATTTATTGAAGTATAATCAGGACTCTTATGAAAATGAGATGAATGAATCATATCTAAGAGTTTGGACAAAACCTGTAACTTCTTATGCTAAAAATTATTCAAAATTTGATGTATCTTTGGCACCAATTAAAAACACTATGTTTAACAGAATGAAATCTCAACTCAAAGTTATTGAGGCAGGATTTTATAAAAAAGCATTAATTGCTTCTGAAATTGGTCCATACACATTAGATTTGAAACATTGCTTAGAAAATGGTAACTTCGTAGACGGAAATGCAATGTTGATTAAAGAGGTTCGAAATCATAGTGATTGGTCGAAGTGTATTGAAAAACTAATCAAGAATCCAAATATGGTTGAAGACATGGGAGAAAGATTATATGAGACCGTGAAAGACAAGTACGATTTAAACGTGGTAACGAAAAACAGAGCACAATTTTATAAATCATTATTATGATAAACATACCCCTCACAAAACTTTTGTTTATAGATATTGAAACCGTTGGTATTCAATCTGAATGGGATTCTTTAGAATCTAATAGACCTGAACTTGCATTTCAATTCAAAAATTATTTTGATTGGTTTCAAAAAAGATTTCCTGAAGATGCGGATAAAGGTGTAGAACAAATGTTTGTAAACCGAGCAGCATTAGTTCCTGAGTTTGCAAAAATTGCGTGTGTGAGTGTGGCGTTCGTGACAGACAAGGGTGAAACAAAAATACAATCATTCAGTAACGAAAATGAAAAAGATTTGTTACAAGATGTTCAAAAACTTTTACGTAGAATTGGTGAGTTAGGATTCTTCTTGTGTGGTCATAATGTAAAGGGATTTGATATTCCAATGTTGGCAAAAAGAATGATTATGAATGGTCTATTGCCACCAAAAATTTTACCAGGTCACGATACAAAACCATGGGATATTAAAGCTTTAGACACAAAAGAACTTTGGCAATACGGTGGATATGGTTCAATCGCTTCATTAGAACTTATGTGCGTTTGTATGGGAGTTGAGTCATCCAAGAATATGGAAGTAACAGGAAACAAAGTACACGATGCTTATTGGACAAAAAAAGATATCAAAGGTATTGTGGAGTATTGTGAAAAAGATGTATTGGTATTAATCGATGTAATAAAAAAAATAACAACTTTAGAATAATGCAACAAATGAACGAAGACCTTGACCCAAAGATTTGGGCGGAAATACAAGAGACATTCAACAAGATAAAACAAGATACAGGTATCGAACCTGAAGAAGATTACATGAAAGAACTTGAAGAACTATTAGGTATGTCGGTAGATGAAATGGATAAAAGTCACATGGAAATGATGAAGACGAAAACCTTAGGTGTTGAGTTGGTACATGACGACGCAAAGTTTCCTTCCTACGCTTATCCTTCAGATTCAGGATTCGATTTATATTCAACAATAGAAATAAACATACCACCGCTTGGAAGAGCCTTAATCCCAACAGGACTAAAATTATCAATTCCAGATGAGTATGAAATTCAAGTTAGACCGAAGAGTGGTTTAGCGTTAAACCAAGGACTTACGGTTCTAAATACACCTGGTACTGTCGATTCGGGATATGTGGGTGAAATAAAAGTCATTATGTTTAATACTAATAATGAAACTGTTACCATATCAAAAGGTATGAAAGTCGCTCAGGCGGTTTTGTGTCCTGTAGTAAACGGTAGGTATGTTTCTTTAAGTTTAGTAGAAAAGGTTGAAGACAAAGACAGAGGAGATAATGGATTCGGAAGTACAGGAATTAAATAATTAATATGATTACAGTAGGATACTCAACCAGAGAAAGCAAACCCGAGTTTATTGAATACCTTAAGAAAAGTTCTGGTTTTAAAAAAATAGAAGTTATTGAAAAGGTTAATAACAATGGTAGGTCGTTATCTGAAGTTTATAACGAAATATTGTCTGAAGCTAAAACTGACATAGTTGTTCTTTGTCATGACGACATTTATTTTGATACTAATTCTTGGTATAGTAAATTGATTAAACATTTTGAAAAGACCGATTTTGGGATTATCGGAATGGCAGGAACAACTTTAATGCCTTCGAGTGGTATGTGGTGGCAAGACAGAAAAAAAATGGTTGGGATTGTAAATCACGAAAATGGCGGAAAAAAATGGGAATCAAGATATGCTGATTCAGTTGGTAACTCGATAATTGAAACGGTTATTGTTGATGGTTTGTTTATCGCCGTACATAAAAAAAGAATAAAGAAAAATTTTAACGAAGAGTTTAAAGGGTTTCATTTTTATGATATCCCTTTTTGCTTTGAAAACCATTTAGAAGGAGTCAAGGTTGGAGTTATAACCAACATAAGAATTACTCACAAATCAATAGGTCAAACAAATGAACAGTGGGAATCAAATAGAAAAATATTTGAAGAAAAGTATAAATCGAATCTCCCAATCAAACTACCTTTTGATTCTCAGAAAAAAATAAAGGTATTAATAAGTTGTTTATTTTTCAGAACCTTTACTGGTTCTGAGTTATATGTTTATGAACTTGCCAAAAATTTAATTAAACAAAACTGTGATGTTACAGTATTGTCACAAATAGGTGGTCCACTTACAGATATGGCAAAAAGACAAGGTATCAAGTGTTTGTCATTCGAGCAGTCACCTGGATTCAAACTTGGTGATGGCCAGTGGGGAATTACAACTGATAAAGGGTT
>Ga0315909_10008884_pt1 | contig 10953 bp, 17 predicted proteins | sample LakEriMetagenome_11_FD_203527 | JGI IMG/M metagenome (GOLD analysis project Ga0315909, IMG submission 203527) | Freshwater fungal communities from buoy surface, Lake Erie, Ohio, United States - Buoy 2 MA125 | ecosystem: Environmental > Aquatic > Freshwater > Lake | place: USA: Lake Erie, Ohio...
TAGCACAGGAAAGAGAAGCCTATGCACACCCAGAGTACCAAGAACTACTGCGAGGCTTACAAGCGGCTACCGAGCGTGAGGAGGGTCTTAAATGGAAACTCATTGCTGCACAAATGAAATCAGACATTTGGCGATCAGAGCAAGCAAGCGAAAGACTTGGCGTAAAAACCACAGAGTAGGTATAAATACTAATCAACATTCTGTTTAGTTTGCTATACTTCAGTCAGCCCAAGCAATTCGCAAGGGTACTTTTAAGGAGTCAGAAATGACAGATTTCACTTTTTCTCCCTCTGATTTTAATGCTACTGAAATTTTGGTAGTTGCAAACACACCTGCTGCAAAGCAATTTTTATCTGATCGAATTGCTAATGGTTGTGTTTCTGTCAATGTCCCCAAGTCAAGTGCGCCAGCTTTGGCTGAAGTTCTTGAATCAGAAAATTTGTCTTACCAATAATCAATAGGGGACTTAGTTCCCCACTTTTAAGGAAAAAATCATGCAATACAAATTTGACACAACTGTTGGTGAAGGCTCTGTAATCGTTACTGTCGTCATGGAGTGCGAGCAAGACGAGGAAGGCATCTATAACGAGAACATTCAGGATGTGATCTACGAAAAGGTTTCGCTGATGGGCATCTTCAGCATGGAGCAATATCGTGACTTGGAGATCGAGGGTTCTATGCGCCTCCAGAAGCATTTGTTAGAGGAAGCAGACCACTCAGCTTCTGTTGACTACGATTTGCGTGGTGTCTGATGTTGCTTGGTTGCAAACCAAAAGAGCCTGATGCAAAGTGTCTAAATTGCAAAAGGTTCTCTCTGCCTAATCCAGTAAATGTCAAGAATTCTAAGGATAAGGCTTGCATTTATGTACCTAAATCTTTACAGGTGAAAACATGACTGAATGGACAAAAGAGGAAGACGAGGCTTTTAATGATGTTGAAAAGCAAAGTAACCTTGGCAAGCAAATCCTGAGAGACAGAGTAAACAAGTCTAGCGGTATGGAGTGTTGCACCTACGATTGTGTCCAAGGTAGGAACTGCCCTGTACGCAACAAAGCATTGGAAGAAGTGGCAGTAGAGGTTGATAAGCTAAAAGCCTTTGGGGATACGGCTAGTTCATTTGCCAGTTTTATTAGGAGTTTCAAAAGATGAGCAAAGATGAAGCAATTAAATTAGCGTTAGATGCCTTGCATTTATGGCATTGGACTGGCGAAACAACCGAGTTAGATAAGGCTCACGATGCTTTGCTAGAGGTAATTGACACTCCTGAAAAGCCTTGGGTTGGTCTGACCTACAAAGAAAGATGTGAGTTATGGAATATCTCAAGTAAGTTTTCACCAGATTCGGTAATCATGCATGATTTCGCAAAAGACATAGAACTGGCACTTAGGGAGAAAAATTATGAGCAAAGGGTCAACGGGTAGGCCATTTTCTGTAAGCAATCAAGAATACGCAAACCGATGGGAAGCCATCTTTGGCAGAGATAATGAGAAAAAAAATCAAGAGAAAGCATTGGAATCTGGTCAATCCGATTGCTCATGCCCTAGTGGGAGCAGCGATCACCCAGAGGGACAAGCTGGACAAACTAAGGATGCTTGAATATTCCGCTTTGGAGGCTATCACTAAGGGACAAGGAACTGTCGCTGATTGGCGTACCTTGGTAGATGTTTTAAACCTGTCTGAGATGATGGGAAAGAATGGAGTTGGCCCAGAGGTGCTACCTATCTGCCAAAAGGCTCAGGAAAGCCTCCACAAAGCCGCTATACGCTACCAAGAGACACTCCAGATGGGTTTGGATGGTCAGGGAATAAAAGCCTGTAGAGACTTGATCGAATATGCTGATCTACAGCAAGGAAGTATCTCAAGAAGTGAGTTTGAGAGATACATTCAGAAAACAAAAGACCACATAAGATCGCATGGAGATAAAGTCGTTGAAATATCCTAAGTTCCCATATTTTCGTAGCACAAAGCATTTGAGGAATGTTGCTTCCTTGCCTTGCCAATGGTGCGGTATAGATGATGGATGCCAAGCGGCTCACTCAAACATGGCTCAACATGGCAAAGGTAGGGGAATCAAGGCTAGTGACGAATATACGGCTGCACTTTGTCAAAGTTGCCATTACCAGATTGACCAAGGACTCAAATTTACAAAGAAAGAACGCCAAGAATTTTGGACTGAAGCACATATATCGACATACAATGAACTCAAGAAATTGGGGTTATGGCCTCCAGAAGTCCCGATGCCTTATTGAGTTGCCATGAGTTTAGAGGGGTTGATGCCCCTCTCTTTTTGTGCGAAAATAGTACAAACTCCATGAGGATTGCCATGACAGGCTTGCTAGAACCATCCGTAAAGATTGAAATTGAGATACAAAGCCAAGAAAAGAGTGGCGATGCTTGTCCTGTTGCTACAGGCGATGTAGAGATCAATCTTGAGAATCGTCAGAAAGCCATTGATAAGGCCAACTACGGCCCAATGAATCCTAACGAAGCCAACATGGATTACTGGCGTGAAGTCTCTAAGACTTGGAGAAATTCCCCAGATCAGGCTAAGAAGTCTCGCTGTGGTAACTGTTCAGCCTTTATCCAAACCCCTAAGATGCTCTCCTGTATTGAAACAGGTTTAGAGATGAATGGCGAGGAAATGGATGCTTGGGAAGTCATTGATGCTGGTGACTTAGGTTACTGCGAAGTGTTCGATTTTAAGTGTGCTTCCAAGAGAACTTGTGAGGCATGGATAGCAGGTGGGCCAATAACCGAGGAAAAACATGGGAACGACAAATCAGCAAGCGCTGGAGATGATGCAGAAACTTATGCAGAAGAAGACTAAACCTGTGCGTGGGGAGAGAACTGCAAAGAACAAAGCAAAGAAGCCTAAAAAATGAAGGGCCTCTACGCTAATATCAATGCCAAACAAGATCGCATCAAGGCGCAAAAGGCTGCTGGCAAGACTCCAGAGCGTATGCGTAAAGTTGGCTCGAAGGGTGCGCCAACTGCGTCTGCGTTTAAGCAAGCGGCTAAGACTGCTAAAAAGAAATGATTAAGAGAGGCTCAGAGCAGTTTTCTGGCTATAACAAGCCTAAGAGAACTCCTAACCATCCAACCAAGTCTCACGCTGTTTTAGCGAAGTCTGGTGAGGATGTGAAGCTGATTCGTTTTGGTCAGCAAGGCGTAAAGGGTTCACCTAAGAAAGCTGGTGAATCTGAGGCTGACAAGAATCGTAGAGAAAGTTTTATGGCTCGTCATGCTAAAAACATTGCAAAAGGCAAAATGAGTGCAGCCTTTTGGTCTGCCAAGGAAAAATGGTGAGCAACATGAAAATGACAAAAGCTGGTCAGAAAAAAGTTGGCAAGGTCATGGGTGAATATAAGGAAGGTACTCTGCACTCTGGTAAGGGTGGCAAGGTTGTCAAGAGCCGTGACCAAGCTATTGCGATTGCTATGGCAGAAGCCGCCAAGAAAATGGGCAGAATGAAGTAATGGCTGAACTTGGCGCATTTTTTGGTAATCCAAACATACAGCGTCAAGGTGCTAGGGCTAGAGCCTTGGCAGGGCAGAGAGATGTCAACACATTGGCAGACCCTCGCACTTATGCAATTGTTCAGGGTTTGTTAGGAACTGCTCCTGACCAGATGGGGCTTAGTGTTTTAAATCCTGATTACGAAAAGATTAGAAAAGCCGCAGAACCAGCGTTTGCTTTAGGTTTGTTAGGTCAAGCAGCACCTTTGTTAGTGCCAGTAGCATCAGGTGCAAATAGGGCGGCTATGGCTGTTGGTCGTGCAGGTGAGCGTTATGCTGAAAGAGTAGTACCACAGATTATGGAGCGTGGTGGTTTACCTGCTGGACTGCTTCAAGATTTAGCACAAGGCTCAAAAAGTAATGTAATAGAATTAGGTTCTGAGTTTTTGGGAAAAAAACCGCCAAAAATTGAAAATTTAGCAAAAACAAGCGATAAATTTTTATTTCATTCTTCAACTTCTGATAAGGCAAAAGATTTGAAATATGGAGTTGAGCCTCAAGCTGGCGGTAGTTGGGTTAGAGAAATTGCAGCAGGTGCAATAGACGAAAATTTGGATGATTTTTTTGAAACTGTTGTCCCACTTGCTTGGTTCTCAGATAAACCAGAATGGATTAAAGCAATGGTTGGGAGAAAATTAAACAAGCCTTTTGATAAAGTAACAGCAAAAGACATTGAAGAACATGGGCATTTGGCTTTTATTAACAAGAAATCTCCAGAGGCTGAAAATATTACATATATTTCAGAGCAAGGATTGATGGAAGGCCCACAAAGTATTGTGTTTGATGTTAATAAAGAAAATCCTAAAAAAGCGTGGCAAACAGGTTTATATCAAGAGGGTCGTTATGGCTCACGACTAGAGCCTTTTGGAGTTGAAAAAAACGAATATGTATCTCCTGAATCTATTGAGCCATTGATTCAACTGACTGGGCCTGAGTTGGTTCGGTTCATGAGATTAAAAGGTCTGTTAGAATAAAGTATTACTTAACCTTGACCAACCCTAGAGGAGTCAAACAAAAATGAATAAATTAGAGGTAGGAAAACCAGAAAACCTAACCAATAGGGGTAGGGGAAGACCTAAAGGCGCAACTAATAAGTCAACAGTTATCGTCAGAGAGGTCATAGCCTCATTTGCTGATGAGAACGCACATAAGTTGCAAAGATGGTTAGATGAAGTGGCTGAAGGTGTTGGTGGCAACAAGCCAGACCCTGCTAAAGCGGCTGACTTATATCTAAGGGCTATTGAGTACCATATTCCTAAGTTAGCTAGAACAGAGTTGTCGGGCAATCCTGACCAACCAATTCAGCACATCGTCACATGGGCGAAGTAATCGAAATCCCTTACGCACCAAGGGAACACCAGATCAAGGTTCACGAGTTACTAGATAGCAATAGGTTTGCTGTCGTGGTGGCTCATAGACGTTTTGGGAAGACTGTTGCGGCTCTCAATCACCTAATCCGTGAGGCGGTGCTAAACCAACAAGAAACACCTAGATACGCTTACATTGCTCCTACCTATGGACAAGCTAAGAGGGTGGCATGGGATTACTTAGTCAAGTACACACAACCTTTGGGTGGCACTAGCAACATCTCAGAACTGAGGGTGGACTTCTGGGGTAGACGCATCCAGTTATATGGCTCAGATAACCCTGATTCCTTACGAGGCCAGTTCTTTGATGGGGTAATCATTGACGAGGTAGGCGATCAGAACCCTAAGATATGGACTGACATTGTTAGACCTGCCCTGACAGACCGCAAAGGTTGGTGCTTATTTATAGGGACTCCAAAGGGACACAACCACTTCAAAGAACTGCGAGATAGGGCTGAGAAAGAGGATGGTTGGGGTTTGCTAGAGTTCAAAGCCTCTGAGACAGGGGTAGTGGATGACACAGAACTGAAGGCTGCTAAGAACGAAATGGGTGAGGATAAATACCGCCAAGAGTTTGAGTGCTCTTTTGACGCAGCAGTAGAGGGTTCATACTTTGGTCAAATCCTGAACGAGTTAGAAGCTAAGAAGCATATGCAAGAGATTCCCAGAGAGGAACTGAGTAGAACCTTTACGGCTTGGGACTTGGGAATGGGTGACTCTACGAGTATCTGGGTGGCTCAGTTGGTAGGAACTGAGGTCAGACTACTGGACTACTATGAGAACCACGGTGTAGGCTTAGACCACTATGTGAAGTGGTTAAGGGACAACGACTATGAAAAGGCTGAACATATCTTGCCCCATGATGTGAGGGTAAGGGAGTTAGGCACAGGTAAGAGCCGAATGGAGATGCTTGAGGAAGCAGGTCTAGAGATCAAGATAGCCCCCAGAATGAGCCTAGACGATGGTATTCAGGCTGTGAGGCGACTATTGCCTAGATGTTGGTTCAATGTGCCAAAGGTGCAGATTGGCCTCAACTGCCTGAGAAACTACCGCAGAGACTATGACGAGAAGCGCAAGATATTCTATGAAAGACCACTTCACGATTGGTCAAGTCATGGGTCTGACTCGTTCAGATACCTTGCATTAGGTTTAGATGAGGGTCACTCCACTTGGAGCAAGCCTATCAACAAAGCACCGAGTTGGATTGTTTAACAGGAGAAAAGTATGTATGTAGAGCGCCAAGGTGTAAACCTATCCCCAAAAGTAAAAGAACTTGAAATGAGGGTTGAAATGTTAGAAAATGTGGTAAAAGCATTACAATTGGACAAACCCCGAATGGGTCGCCCTCCGAAGGAAAAACATGGCACAGAACGAGTTAATGTCGATTCTCCAAGCAGAGATTGACGATTCCATTGGCTACATTGAAAGTGAGACAGTAGATCAGCGCAAACAAGCGTTAGAAGCCTATCTCAGACAGCCATATGGGAATGAGGTTGAGGGAAAGAGCCAGATCGTTACAGGTGAGGTTGCAGAGGCCATTGATGGTGCTCTCCCCTCACTTGTTCGCATTTTTACAGGTTCAGATCAGATTGTAGTTTTCGAGCCACAAGGCCCACAGGATGAAGCCTCTGCCAAGCAAGCTACTGATTACTGCAATTGGGTTTTCTCAAGGGATAACGAAGGCGTAGCCATTCTGCATGATTGGTTTAAGGATGCTTTGCTGCAAAAGAACGGCATTGTTAAAGCGTATTGGGAAGATAAAGAAGACATAACCAAAGAGCGTTATTTTGACTTGTCTAGTGACGAGTTAGCCATGCTGATGAGTGATGAGAGCATGGAGATAGTTGAGCAAGATACGACAGAGTTCCCTATCTTTGACCCAATGGGTCAGCCAGTTATAGACCCTATGGGTATGCCTGTGATGGGTGCTACTCACAATGTAGTAGTCCAAAAGAAAAAGAAGTCAGGCAAGGTAACGATTGAGAATGTACCCCCAGAGGAGTTCTTGATTAGTAAGAAAGCAAGAACAATTGCTGACTCTCCTTTCATTGCTCACAGACAGATGTTGACTCGTAGCACCTTGATTGCGATGGGTTTCAACAAAAAGCAAGTTGAAGGCTTGCAGATGGGTGATGCACTTGCCTACACACCAGAGCGTGTGGCTCGTTTCTCTGCTGGTGAGCAACCCTACCAAGTACAGACTGATGACCCTTCAATGCAAGAGATTGAGGTCTTTGAGTGCTATGTCAAAACTGATATAGAGGGCAAAGGTATTGCCTCACTCGTTCAAGCGTTCTATGCAAGCAATGAGATATTGCAAGACGAAAAAGGTAAGGAAATGGTTGAGGAAGTGGACTATGTGCCTTTCCACTCTATTTGCCCTATCCCAATTCCACACAAGTTCTTTGGTAACTCACTAGCTGACAGAACCACAGACATTCAATTAATTAAGACTACGATCACTCGTCAGATTTTGGATAACCTCTATCTGACAAACAATGCACGAGTGGTTGCTGTTGAAGGGCAGGTAAACCTTGACGACCTTCTTACATCTACTGCTGGTGGTGTTATTCGTGCTAAGTCTCAAGGAGCTGTTTCGCAACTTGTAGTCCAGAATGTCGCACAAGCATCTTTCCCCATGTTGCAATACTTGGACACAGTTCAGTCTAAGCGTACTGGTGTTAGTGATGCCTCACAGGGATTAGACCCATCTATCCTCCAGAATGTCACAGCAGCGGCTGTTGCTTCTATGCAACAAGCTGGCGCAGGTAAGATTGAACTTATTGCTCGAATCTTTGCTGAGACAGGTGTTAAGTCTCTGTTTAAGGGTATCTTGCATCTCCTCTGTAAGTACCAAGACAAGCCTCGTTTGGTGCGTATGCGTGGTGAGTTCGTAGAGTTTGACCCTCGCACATGGGCTAATCAATACGATGTGGCTATCAATGTGGGTCTGGGTGCTGGTAACAGACAAGAGCAAATGGCTATGTTGTCGATGGTTCTTGCTAAACAAGAGCAGTTGATTGGTCAGTACGGCCCTGCTAATCCTTATGTGTCTCCTGCTCAGTATCGTTCTACCTTGGGTCGAATGGTAGAGATTGCAGGGTTTAAGGATAGTTCTGAGTTCTACAAGCCAATTACCCCAGAGCAAGATCAAGCCTTGTCTAATCCTCCTCCACAGCAACAACAGATGCCTCCAGAGGTTCAGGCTTTGATGGCTAGAACTCAGGCTGAGATTCAGGCTAACCAACAGAAGGCTCAGTCTGATATGCAATTGCAACAGCAACAGCAACAGATTGATATGCAGATGGCTCAACAGAAGGCTGGCCTTGAGATGCAATTGCTCCGTGATAAAGAGGCTGCTAAGTTGCAATTAGAGCGTGAGAAACAACAGGCTTACTTTGCTATGAAGCAACAAGAGTTTGAGGTTGAGGCTCAATTGAAGGCTATGAAGGTTGGTGCAGGTATCACTTCTAATGTCGAAATCAAGGGTTAATCATGGCGACACAAAGAGATAGATTTAGAGCATACAACGATGAAGATAGTATGTCTCTTGATGACTTGCTTATGCAAATTCAGCAACCCCAGATAGACACAGAGGCAATAGCAAGACAGCAGATTGAAGCGCAAATCAGAGCACAACAAGAGGCACAGCGTCAGGCTCAAATAGCCGCTGAACAACGAGCCTACGAAGAACAAGTTTACAGACAAGCACAAGCCCGACAGGAAGAACTGAGAGCGCAAAATGCTGCTAGGTTAGCCGCAGAGCAAGAAGCCGCAAGGCAAGCGCAAGAAAGAGCACAAGCACAAGCCATAGCACAGGCCGAGCAACAAGCAAGGGCGCAAGCTGAAGCACAGGCAAGAGTACAGGCAGAAGCCAGAGCACAGCAAGAAGCACAAGTTAGAGCACAAGCAGAACAACAGCGTCAAGTAGTTGCTCAACAAGAGGCTCAAAGACAAGCTGAAATTCAAGCACAGCGTCAAGTTGAAGCGCAACAACAAGCTGAAAGACAGGCGCAAGCCCAACGATTAGCAGAGTTTGAGGCTCAACAACAAGCACAAATAATCGCAGAACAAGAAGCCACAAGACAGGTTTTTAATCAGCGTCAACCAGAGCAACCAATTACTGCACAAGAAGTAATCAACCAGATTGCTGCTCAACCAACACCTGTTCAACCTACCCAACCTGCTCAACCTATTCAACCTGCTCAACAAGCACCAGATAAAGACTCGATCATTAATAACTTGGTAGGCCAGATCAAAGCCAGAAGCAACACCTCACAATGGTCAGGTGGCTATGGTGCTGATGATGCTACTAAGGACATGGCTCGCATCTTGTCTAGCATTGGTATCACAGACATTAAGGATTTTGGCAAGATTGACAAGTATGAGCCTGTTCAGCAGATTGGCATGACTTTCAATGGTCAACCTGCTCAGAGTACTGGTTCTGGCTTTTATGTCATGGAAGCAGTTGATACTGGTGAAGGTACAGACTATGTTCGCAGAGATTTAAGCCCAGAGGAAGCCAAGCAAGTACAGCCTACCTATGGTGTTCAAACAGGGATAGATGAATATAACCAACCTACCTATGCTCCTGTTTCAGCATCTAATGTCCAAGTAAAAGATGGTCAGCTTGTTGGTGTTACTGGTCAAACATTCGGTAATAAGCTGACAGGCCAAGCAGTTCCAGTAACTTATAGCGAGCGCCAAAAGGGTGACTTCTTTGGTGGAACTTTTGAGGGCAAAGGCAATACTGGCTATGGTGTTCAGTTTGATGCTCAAGGACAGCCAATTTTCTACACTCAGGGAGCATCAAGCGCTGACCCAATTGTAAAAGCCGCTATTCCTATTGCTTCACTAGCTTTAGCTGCTATGGGTGCGCCTAGTATGCTAGGTAATGCTTTGCTAGGAGCAGGTGCAAATCAAGTGGCTGCTGGTGCTTTGGGTGGTGCTTTGATCGGTGGTGGTACTGCTGCCTTGACTGACCAAGATGTAGGCAAAGGTGCTTTGCTTGGTGGTGCTGGTGGTGCTTTGTCAGGATATTTGAGTGGTTCGCCAACAGGACTCACAGATCGTGGACTTGCTATTGCTGATGCTAAACAGTTAGCCGCTAGTGGTATTCCGACAGGTCAAATCACTGAGATATTAACCACATCTGGTTATCCTGCAGCTATTGTTAATCGAGCAATAGACGCAATAGCGCCTACAGTAGCATCAATAGCACCAGTAGCAGCTAATAATCTCGTTATAACAGCGCCCTCTGTTGCGCCATCTACCATTGGTAATGTGATTAGCACTATTGCTCAACAACCAACGATTACGCCTCCTGTAACAAAACCAGTAGTTACACCAGTAATTGAACCAACACCTTTTACAGGCACTATTACTAATCAGCCTCTACAAAACTTACAAATTTCTACACCTGCTGTAACCCCAAATATTACTGATGTAATTAGTGCTATTGCTTTACAGCCAACACCTGTAGCACAACCAGTTGTTACATCTGTTGTTGAGCCAGCACCTACTTCTGTTGAAATAAAAACACAAAGGCCAACACAACAAATAGACCCAAATGTCTTGAACGCTGTCAATACTGCACTACAGACCAATGTGACTAAGCCTATTGAAACTGTTCAGATTACTGGTCAATCAGAAAAACCCAAAGAAACACCAACAATAGCAAATGTTATTAGCGCAATTGCTACTCCATCAGCTTCCGCTGCTCCCCCTCCTGAATTAGTGATTACTGGTCAAACAGAGAAACCGACTGTAAAACAAACAGAAACACAGCCAGCTATTCCTCTTATCATGTCTCCTACAGCACCTACAAGTGTGCCTCCAGAGCCTGTTAAACCACAGCCAGAAAAGGAAAAAGAGAAAAGTTGGACAGCTGCTCAGTTAGCTGATTTGGCTCGTCTTGGTTTGTTGGCTACAACCGTATTCGGTACTACTGATAATGGCCCACAAAGATTCCCGATTGTTCCTATCCCTGCTAATTGGAAATCTCCGACTTATGGCACAGGTTCAACAAGTGTTGCGCCAACACAACTACCTCCTATTGATTTTGGTAATCG
>Ga0315909_10008885_pt1 | contig 10953 bp, 14 predicted proteins | sample LakEriMetagenome_11_FD_203527 | JGI IMG/M metagenome (GOLD analysis project Ga0315909, IMG submission 203527) | Freshwater fungal communities from buoy surface, Lake Erie, Ohio, United States - Buoy 2 MA125 | ecosystem: Environmental > Aquatic > Freshwater > Lake | place: USA: Lake Erie, Ohio...
CGTCTTGCTCCTGTAAAGTCACCTCGGTCGGTGGCATCTTTTGCTTTTTTTTCCAAACGCCCGCCACGATCCACTCGGTCTTTTGACTGAGCATCGTCGATCGATTTCATCAGCTTGGCGGATTCGGAGAGGTCGTCTTTGATGCCTTTGGCGCTGCCTGCGGCTTTGGCCATGGCGGAGGCGAATTTATTGGCTTCTGGTTCGCCCATCCCGGCGTCGATGGCCTGCTTGAGATAGCCGTTGAAATCCTTCTGATACTGGAGGGCCTTGGCTTGCTCTTCGTTACCACCGGCGAGGGCTTCGGCGATCTGGAGATCGAGGGCGAGGGCTTTTTGTTTTTCTTCGTTGCTGGCGGCTTGCTTGGCTTTTTGATCGGCGAGTTTTTTGTCGGTCTCCGTGACCTTGCCTTCGATCAATTCGTTGAGCTTATTGGTGGTGTCGAGCTGCTCATTCACCCCGGCGATGCTCTGGGCCTGCTCGTCGGTCTTCCCGGCGATGGAGTCGGCGAGGGAGAAATTGCCTTCGAGGAGGGGCTTGGTGCCTGCGATCTCGTCGCCGACTTTCGACCAACCATCGGAGAGGTCTTTGAGCTGTGGCTTGAAATCCGCGCCCAGGGAAAAGGATTCGGCCATGCTCTGGCCTGCGGTGTCGGCTTTTTCGCCTGCGCCTTGGATCTTTTTACCAGCCTCATCAACAGCGGTGCCGGTTTCTTTTATTGCCGTATTCGCTTCGGTTTGAGTTTTTGCTACTTCTTTACCTTTATTGGTGAGAGCGGTCAGTGCATATCCGAATGGCGTGAAATTATTAAACGCCTGCGCCATGTAGTAATTGAATCCATTGAGAGATTCAGCCACCGCATCATAAACGACGGATTGGCCTTTGGCCGGAGTCTTATTTAATAGTGCACCAAGCTCTTTAGTGTAAAAGATCGCGCCAGTAACCGCAGGAATAAAACTCTCATTGAGAGCTTTGCCTGCTTTTTCTCCAAATTTTGCGGCATCCACTTTAGACATTTCTTCACCGAGTCCCTTCACCGCTGGAATTGCTTGCGACAATAATCCCGCAGCAAACGCGGCCATCTTTCCTTTTACCGTATCAATAGTTTCCCCAGCCGTGTCGAATGTTGCGGCGTTGTCGTTCATCACCTGCTCGAGCGAGCCGACTTTCCCGCGAGCGTCGTCTAGATTTCCGCTGAAATCCGAAAAGAGCGGCAAAAGTTTTCCGCCGAGTTTTTCGCCGAAAACCTCGCTGGCCATGGCTGCGCGCTTGGTGGGGTCTTCAATCGCGGCGATGCGATCCGCGAAAGTCTGCATTTCCTCGGTAGGAGTTTTCCCCGCAAGATCAGACATGGAAATCCCGAGGGATCGCATGACCGATGTCTGCTTGTCGCCACCATTGGCGGCGTCCTGCATGAAATTCTGGAGCTTATTGATGACCGTGCCGACTTGTGCGGCCTCGAGCCCAGAGTTCTTAAAGGCCGTCTCGAGCACGAGCAACTTGCCGGCGGCTTCTCCGGTGCGTTGGGACAACTCGTTAAGACGGCCGCCAAGATCGAGCGCATCGGAAAAGCCCTGCATGACCGAACGGGCGGCGTTTAATGCAATGTCGAAAACCTTCTGAAATCCTTGCGCGGCGAGGTTGCCAACCGTGAAAGCGCCCGCAATCTTTGCAAACTCGGCGTCGAAGATATTTCCTATGGATTGAGCCTTGTCCCCGGCGTTGTCGAGTTGCTGTCCGAGGTTTTTGATTTGAGGGGAAGAATCAGAGGCGGCTTGGCCCATGCCTTTGATTCGCTTTTCCATCGACTCGACCTGGCCGACTCGGCGCATGGTCTGCTCGAGCTCTTCCATGCTAAGCTCTCCACTTTTGACCTTGGTCTGAAGAGTCATGACCTCTTCGCGGATCTTCTTGAGCGTTTTTTCAAGCCCTACATCGACCGCGCCGAATTCTACTGAGACATCGGCCATGGCGTTACGCGGCCTCCTGGAGTTTAAGTTTTCTCTTTTTCAAAATCGTCTCCATTTGCTTTTTCATTTTGCCAGCGACGATCGAGAGCCCTTCGAGTTTTTCGGTTTCGCGCAGAACCTTGTCGGAATATCGGCAGGTGTTTGTGATGACGACGGTGGGGGCGAAAATGTTTCCGGTGCGATCTTCGACTCTTCCAAAATTGTAATCACCAAGATGACGCGTAACCCACTTGGGAATTCCTCGCGTCATTGATCCTGAGACGACTTTTTTGAGCTGTTTGGCACAAGCGGCCCAGCCGGATTTGGCTAGGCCGGATTTGGCTTGTTGAGATTTCACATAGTCCGCAAGCGTGCTGTCTGGAACGAAGTATTTATCCACAAATTTCCACCGCCCTATGTCTCGCGTGCGGCTGCCTGCGCTGGACATCCTCCCATTCTGAAATGCTGTCTTGTGGATTTGGCGCAAGGTCGCAGCGGTAGCGCCATCAAGAAAGTGCGCTGTGTCGGTGCCATAGACGGTGCCGTCTTTTTTTACAAAGAGCCGAATGTTCCCTGTTTTATATTTCTCGTAATTTGAGGCGACAAAGTCTGTCAGCGTGGAAAAGATGCCATATCGTTTTTTTCCTCCAAGCAAGTCGCGGGCTATGGCTTTTTCTCCGTCTTTTGTTTCGGTCCCAAAAGGCTGAGTGCGGCGGGCAAATTCGACGCACAGAAGCCGAGCGTTCATGTGGACAGCGTCAGGGATCGTGGTCTCACGAATCGTCGCGTAGTCCTTCATGATTTGTTCGAACTTGAGGTTTTCGAATTTGAACTTGGGCATCTCAGGTGATTTTCGCAAACGCGCTTTCTATTGCCGCGAGGGAGTCAAAATCCGCGTTCGGGTTGCGGCGAAGATATAGGCGAGGAACGCCATGCTGGAATGAATCGGCGTCCAGGATTTGGAGCCCGGCAGCAAAGGGGACTTCCCACATGCAGGCGTGAAACCCCCAACCGGTGATGCTTGCGAGGCGGTAGACATAGGATGCAAGCCAGTTGGGGGAGGCTACTCCCCCGAGGTTGGGGCTCCTGTGGAGGGGTGTTTGGCCTTGGTCTCGGCGGCGTTGACGCGATCCCAGGCGGCGGAGACGAGCTTGCTGAGTTCGTTCTGGTCGTCGAGGTCGGCGATGTTCTCGAGCTGCCAGCGGCGGACGGCGCGGTTGAATTCCTCGGGGTCGGAGTCCACGGCGAGGACATCCTCGAGCGGCGCGGTGTGGACGAATGCGAAGGCGGCGACGAACCAGAACTCATCGCGCTTCTCGAGGAGGTTCGAGCGGATGATGGAGATGGTGCCGGGGACGCATGGGCGGAGCTTGAACTTGCCTTTGCGCTTCACGCCGTCGCGCATGGCCTGCTCGCGCAAGACTTCGTCGTCGGTGAGGAGGTCGGTGTCGGTGGTGGTGGGTTGGGTTTGTTTTTTCATGGTTTTTTGTTTCTAAAAAAGTTTGGAGAATTTGCGGCGGGTTTCTTCGTCGGCGTTCTCGGAGAGGTAGAGGATTTTTCCGTTGCGCTTCAGCTCGAGGACGCGAGGGGTGCTTTTGTGGACATCGATCCAAGTCTCTCGATTCACGAATCCGGCGCGGATGTAATTGACCGGATGCTCGGGGTCGGACTCTTCGAGTTCGGCGTGGCCTTTGGTCATCCAAAAGATGACCTTCGAGGCGCGGAGGCCGTTCGGGCCGTGCTCCTCGAACCAGAATGAAGATGTTTCCTTGCCGTCCTCGCGGTGGACTCGCACGCATGGCGAGGATTCTTTGTGCTTGAAGCCGAGCGTGGTGAGGGCCGCAGCGGCTTTGATGTTCTGCGTGTAGGTGTATTTTTCCATGGCTATTGTCTCGTAAAAAATCGGCTCCCTATTGTGCCGGGGAGCCGGTCGGCGGGCGTGGGGGGCTAGGTGAGGACGGCGTCGTATTGCGTCATTGAAATGTCCACGGAAGCGAAGCCTTCGGCGGTGAGGTTTTGAGTCACACTGTCCACGAGGATCGTGCCACCGAGAGCTCCTGCGCCGGTATTCACGAGAGCGGTGATCTTGTCGCCGACATTAGGGATGGTGGTGCCGATGCCATTGATCGAAATCGTGGCTTTCTTCCCGTAGCGGTGGGTGTGGACGAGGTCGCCATTGGTGTCGAAAACCTCGGCTTTGTCGGAGGTGACATCGTAACTGAAGGATTGGATAAGGATACCGAGGCCGGCCTCATCTTGGATTCCGAAATCAGCATCGATTCCGCTAGCGGCGTAGAATTGTGCAGGCATAAAAAATTAGTCTTCGGTGGCTGTGATTTGGAATTCCGCGAATCCGTCGATGGATCGCGAGGTGGAGATTTGGTCGATCGTAAAGGATCCAGAGACGCCCGGCATGCTGCCGAGAGCTCCGCCGACAGCGAGAGAGCCTGCATCCCCGACGCCGGAGATGGAGACCTCGCGCTTAAATTTGTTGTAGCCGACAGCGGCATATTCGCCGTCCGCGCCACGGAGTTCTTGTTTGCTGGAGGTGTCGGAGATCGTGACCGCATTGACGATCATCGTTCCTGCGTTTCCGCCTGTGATTCCGAATGTGTAGGTTGCTGGCATGGGTGGTGGATTTCTTTGAGGGTGGGGCTGTCAAATTTCAGCGATGCCGAGGACGAGGGTGGCGGTGCAGATCCAGCGTGAATCGGACTGGGATTCCGTGAGGCCGGTCAAAACCGCGCCGGCAAATGCGATGCCCTCGAAGTGCGTGGCGAGGGATGAGAGATTGCGGAGGGCCGTGCGGAGTGCGGAAGTGAGCTGCTGGTGCTGATCGATCTCCAGGTGCGACGGAGTAGCGAGGACGATGGAGGCCGTGGCGCGGGAGAGCGTGCCGCCGATGATCTCGACATTCTCGCACCCGGCAAAAAGGACGGAGCAGTCGGCTGGGATCGTCTCGGCGCTCTGGCCGGTGTGGACTGGGATGCCGTCAAAGGCGGGCTGGCTGCGGAGCCACGCGGCGAGGGAGGACTCGACGGGGAGGTTCACGCGGCACCTCCTGGCGACATGGTGGCGAGGTATTCGCCGGGGGCGTGGGTCTCGGAGATCTGCGAGAGGAAATAGGTCTTGGCTCTGAAGGTGACGGCTTCGCCTCGGCGCGGTGGGCTTTGCAGGTCGGCGGCGAGGAATCGGATCGAGAACTCGCCGCCTTGGCGGAGGCCGCCGGTCTCGAGGTCGAGGCCGATGGAGACGGGGGCGAGGCAGACGCGGATCTCAGCCTGGCGAAATTTTACGGGCGTGCCGTGGGCGCTTTGGCGCAGTTGCGCGGAGCGGATGGCGAGGGCGTTGCGAGCGGTGGGCGACACGAACCTCGCGGCGTGTCAAAAGATTTGCTCTCACGGAGGCGCGGAGACACGGAGGGGAAAAAAGAAAAGCCCCCGCCGGAGTGAGACGGCGAGGGCTTTTGCGGGCGAGGAGCGCGGTGCGGGCGCGCTTGCGGGAATTACTTTTTTTTCTTTGGTGACTCTTCGGCTTCCACCTCAACGGCGGGAGCTGGCTTGGCTTTGCAGATGTGGCGCTTGAGCGTGTCGCCGAGGGAGACGACGAGCGTCTCGTCTGCGGTCAACTCGCCGGCGACCTGCTTGGCTTTGAAGGCTGCGAGCTGGTCGGCGAGCGGGACACTCGGAAGGCTTTCGACCTTCCAAGTGTTGCCGGTGCGAGTGAGCGTGATTGCTAGGCGCATCAGGATTAAGCCGAGACGATGCGCTTGAGGGCGGCGGCGTGGCCGAGGGCGTAGCCGTAGTTGACCTCGAGGACTTGCTTCTCGGTGTCGGTGTCAGGGTCGGCCCATGCGCGGTATTCGATGGTGAGGCCGGTCTCGGGATCGACGGCGGTCTCGTAGCTGGTGAGGTGGTTGAGCACGCCGGGTGATGGCTGGATGGGCGAGAAGGCGACCAAGATCGACTCGGGGAGTGCGACCATGCCGACGAGGTTTTCGCTGTTGCCGGGGATCAGGTTGGTTCCGATAACATCGAATCCAGCGATCTGTGGCAGGCGGCCGTTTTGGATGGCCGATGCGCTGCCGACTGCGGCGGCGTTCTTGATTCCGGCGTCCTTGAGGAGCGCGCCTTCATAGGAGTTATCGAGGATCATCACGCGGCTGGACTTGCTCCATTTGGCTTGGTCGAGCGCGGTCTTGATGGTGATGAGGTCATCGGAATCGAATGCGGAGGCCGCGCCGGTGTGGATCGCCGCTCCGTAGTTGGAGGCAGTGACGATCGAGAGGATGTCACGGAGGATGTCCTCGGCGAGTTTGCGGCCCTTCAAGAATCCGAGTTGCTCAGGATTGAAGTAAGGCTGGCGGGCGAGTTCCGAGCTGGTGAAGCTCAAGGCTTGATACTTGCGCTTGTTGACCGTGATCTCGCGGGAGTTGATCGCGTTCGTGTCGCCGAAAGCGTAGGTGCCGTTGAAGTCGCTCGTCGCGTCAGTGGCGAGAGGGAAAAACGGAACGCTGATTTTGTCGGTGCCTTGCAGCGGAACGCTGTTGAAGACAGTCGAAAAAGAGTTGATCGGGAGAAGTGCCTCGCGGAGCGCGATGAGAGCGCTGTCGAGGACGACATTCAGTTTGAGTTCGGAGCTGATGGTAGTTGCCATTTTAGTGGGTGGTTTGGATTAGGTGGTGGTTGGGTTCGGTGATTAGTGAGGTGTCAAACGCCGTGCAGTCTCGAGTGGGCTTCGAGGGCTTTGCGGTTGGCGCGGAAGATTCGGGTTTTGTCGGCTCCGGTTGCGCTTTTCCATTGGTCGTAAATCGATCCGGAGTCTTGCACTTGGTCGACGGCGGGGACGACGCGGGCGGGCGAGAGGCCGAGGGAACGCTCGAGGCGGTCGAGGTCTTCGCACTTGGTGGCGAGTTCGCTTTTCACGAGTTCGAGTTTCGACTCAACGGCTTTGGCGTGAGCTTCGGCGGCTTCGGCGCGGGCGATGACTTCGTTGTATTTGGCGAGGATCGCGTCGGCTGCGGTGGCGCGAGCTTGTGGTTCGGCGGGAGCGGGTTGCTCTGGCTCGGGTGTTGGCTCGACGGAATCGGCAGGAACGGCGACCTCTTCGACGATTTCGGGGGCGGGAGTTTCGACAACTTCGGGAGCGGATTCGCTGACGACGGTGTCGAGGACTTCGGGAGCGGTGGGCTCTTGGGTTTCAGGCTGCTGGGTCATGCCTGCGGCGAACTTGTCAAATCGGGCGCGGAGTTGGGCGGGGGTCGCAGTGGCTGCGGCGGCGACGCCTTCCTCGATGGCATCGGCGAATCCGAGGGCCACGGCTTCGACGGCGTCGAGCCATGTTTCGGCGTCCATCATTGCGCCGATCTCCTCGGCATTGATGCCGGTCTTGCGGACATAGGCGTTGCGGAGATTGACTTTGAGTTTGTCGAGGAGGTCGGCTTCTTTGCGGAGGTCTTTGCTCTCGCCCATGCTGACGGTCCACGGGTTGTGGATCATCAAGAGGGCGTTGTCCGCCATGTAAACGGGAGCGCCTGCCATGGCGATGACCGAGGCCATCGAGGCGGCCATGGCGTCGATGTGGACGGTCAAGCCGCCTTCGTGGCGGCGGAGGGCGTTGTAGATGGCCGTGCCTTCGATGACGCTGCCGCCCGGAGAATTGATGCGGAGGTGGATGTGTTGGCCGGAGAGTTTGCCGAGGTCAGCGAGGAACTCTTTCGAGCCTGCGCCAAAAGCACCGATCTCGTCGTAGAGAGTGACGGTGGTTTCGTTGTCTGCGGTTTTTTCCAGAGCATAAAATTTCGGGGTGGATGTGGGTGTGGTCATGGTTGTGCGGGTGGTTGAATCGGTTGCTCGTCGTCATCCGGCTCGGCGGGTTGTTGCGCGGCGATGCCGTTGCGGAGGGAGTTGGGGAAGACCTGCGAAACATCGAGGCCGAGGGCGTCGCACTTGGCTTTGCGGCGGAGGTAGGTGTCGATGACATCGTCCTCCTCCTCGGTGGCTCGGAGGCCGAGCATGTTGTAGTAGCGGGTTGGGGAGAGGTGGCCTTTGTCGAGCTGCTCGCTGTAAGCGCGGGCGTCGCGGCCGCTGTCCACGGTGATCTTGCGGGGGGCGAGCCATTCGTGGCGCCACCAATCGTCGCCGGGGTATTCGAGGCGTCCGGCCTGCATTTCATGCCAGAGCCAGTATTTGTAAAACGGCCTGCAAAACTGATCGATGACCTGCTGCTGAAGGCGCTCGAGGAAATTTTGGGTGACTTCCAAAACGGCGCGTTGCTCGGTGCCTGCGAGGCCGACATTGACCATCATGGCTTCGGGCGGGAGGCCGATGGCGAAGGCGACATCGGAGCGGAGGGCGCGCATGACGGCTTCGTAGGTCTGGCCGGGGATGTCGTTCTTGAAGGCTTCGAGCTTTTCGCCTGGCTTGAGGCGTGGGAGGAGGATGCCGTTCGGGAGGTCGCTGGTGGTCAGGTCGCCGACTTCGTTGCTGGTGGTCTTCATGCCAGCGCCAAGGCCGATCTTGGCGACTTCGGTGGATGTCACCATGTAGCCGATCTGAGCGCCGGCCTTATACGCGCCCTTCACATATCCGTTGATCTCGGAGATGTCGCGGAGGTTGGCGGCGGCGGAGTGAAACCACGAGACGCCACGGGGTTGGCCTTGGCGGCGGATGTGGCGGAAATGGAGGATGTCTTCGGCGGGGACGCGGAGGCCGTCTTCGCTGTTGAGCGTGTAGGCTACGGGAGCGCCGAAGCGGTCGAGGATGACGCCATCGTGCGAATCGGTGGCGAAGGATCCGGCTCCGCCGATGGACTCGCCGCCGAGGAAGCGAACGCGGGCCGCGCCTTCTTTGGTCTGGAGGAATTGCGCGAAGAAGTCGCCGTCGATGGCGACTTGGCGGAGGATGAGACTTTGGGCGGTATAAAAATTGACCTGTGCGCCGGCGTCGAAGGCCCAGGCTTCGGCGCAGTTGCGGTCTTCAAAATACTGATCGACTTTTTTGTTCCACTCGGTGTTCGAGGTTTTGGGTTGAACGACGATGCCGGTTCCGATGGCGCGCTGGGCGAGGTGCTCAACGATGTAGGTGGCTTGCGGCGCGTTGTTGTAGAGCCAGCGCGAAACCTTGAGGATTTCAAGTCGGCTGTGTGCCGTGAGTTCGCGCTTTGGGTCGGTCGTCGGAACCCAAATCAAGCCACGGTTTAGAGAGGGCTGGGCGGCTTCAAACGCGGCGGCTTTGGCGTCGAGCTTGCGGGGGCGGCCTGCTCCGGGGCGGGTTCCTCCCCAACTTGATTTTTTTGATTTCGCGGACACGCCCGAGGGCGCGTGTCAAATCATCGTGCCGTAGCGGGAGCGGTCGGCGATGTTGAAAAGTTGGCGGCCGTTCGGGCCTTCAGCGAGGATTTCTTCGAGGGCTTGGAGAAGGAGCCATTTTGGAAACGAGACCTGTCCGCTCGAGGCGGTGCCGTCGCCGCTGATGCTGGTGATGACGACCTCTTCGGAGGCGGAGAGAAAAGCCGCGTCGGCGAGTGCTTGGAGTTCGGCGGTGTTCTTGGTTCGGCGGAGGTAGGATTTAACGCCGCTGATTTTGTCGAGATCGGTCACGCCTCGGCGGGCGTGTCAAAGACTAGGATTTAACCACAGAGAGCACAGAGGACACAGAGGGGGAAAAGAAAAACCCGCCTTGGTGCGCTTCCGTGGAGAGGCGTGGCGGGTGTTGTTGAGGATCAGGCGGGAGTCAAAGAGGGATGAGGTGGATTTTGTTCGCTTTGAACTCCATGGCGAGTTCGTATTTTTGTCCGCCGCCGCTGTCTGGGAGTATCGACTCGATGTATTTCCCGCGTGACTGATCGCCTCGGGCGCGGTCGAGCTTGTCCCAACTTTCCGGCTGCATGGAGACGGAGCGCGTGACGGCGGTTCGGCCTTTGCCGGAGCCGAGCTTTCGGCCCGATCCTTTGCGCGGGCCGCCGTGGGTGGCGGGCTTTTTGCTCATGGTCTTGGGTAGTAGCTGGTGGGCGTGTCCACTTGGGTGAGGGGTGGATTCCTTTGCAGGATTTCGGCGGCCTGCGCGGGGGTGATTTCTTTTGAGACGACGGCTCGTGTGCCGATGGTTTTGAATTTGATTTCGGTTTTCATTTTGCTGATTTTTTTGAGGGCGTTGGTTGTTGTCTGCGCCATTCTTTGTAGGCTGCAGCATTGGCTTCGCGTTGCGTGTGAAACGGGCCAAAGTCTTCGCGCAAGGTGTTTTCTTGATGAATCGAGACAAAGATGCCTTTGGATGTTGGATATGTGTGGTAGTCGTGGCGATTGGTCATTGTTTTCATAATTTAATTTTTCGGTTTTTGGTTGGGTTGGTCAAGAGTAACGCGGGGATCGAACCCGCGCCGGGTGGGTTAGGCGAGGATTGCAGAGAGTGCGCGAATAATTCGCTCAATTAAAAACATGGAAAGCGGAGATAATATCGGGCCTAAAAAGCATCCGAGCCCATAAAATGCCAAGTCTCTAAAGCTCATTTTACCTCCTCTTCTTGATGACGAGCGGCGAAGTGCTCAGCGGCGGTTTTATTTCCTGCCGCGAGTGCCATGAAGTAACCGGCAGCGAGAACGCGAAGGGTTAATTCTTTTCCGGAGAATCCTTGAGCGGCGAATTTTTCAGTGAGGGATTGAGCGATTTTGGAGTTCATTTTTTGTCGTTGGTTTTTGGTTTGGTTCGTCAGGGGTTGTTCCCTTTCGATGATCAAACCCTAATCGCGCTCTTGGTTTTCGTCAACAACTTTTTTCAAGAAAATGAAAATAATTTTGGAGGGCCGGGGAGCCGCTTAAAACCTAGCGCGGCGGGCGGGTCAAAGAATCAGCGATTTAACCACAGAGTTTTTTTCATTTGAATTCGATGGCTCCGGCTTTGCGCAGTTGTTGAGCGCAGGCGTAGTTGAGGCGAACCGAGTCGGCGAAGTGGTCACCTGCCACCGATCGCCATTCTTTCCGGCCTTTTTTGCTGACGATGATTTTTTGA
>Ga0315909_10008888_pt1 | contig 10951 bp, 17 predicted proteins | sample LakEriMetagenome_11_FD_203527 | JGI IMG/M metagenome (GOLD analysis project Ga0315909, IMG submission 203527) | Freshwater fungal communities from buoy surface, Lake Erie, Ohio, United States - Buoy 2 MA125 | ecosystem: Environmental > Aquatic > Freshwater > Lake | place: USA: Lake Erie, Ohio...
GTTTTCAGTAGTATTCTCTATGCCTTGCATCTTTAGTCCGCTAATGCCAACCCAATACGATAACATAAATACTAACCACTCATCCAAAATGTTTAAAGGATCAAGGTCAATCTCTTCCGCTTTCTTATTCATTTCAAACATCTGCTGGTATCTCATAGCAGTATAACCGCCAGTTGATTCATACAAAGTTCGTAAAATATTATTAATCTTATCGCCAGTAAAAAATCCTGCACGATTATTAGCCGCTTGTTCTACCCCTAAAGCCTCAACCATTTGAGCAGCTTTATCAAAGTCAGCTTGTAAAGCCTCTTTTATTTTAGGCTGAAACTCTCTGATTGATTTCCTTGCAATCTTTTGTTGCAAAGCAAACTGCTGTGTTGGTGTAAGTGGTTTAGCCATTATTCTTTAGCGTCTATAGCTTCAATCATTTTTCCTGCAGCCGCATAAATTGAGTTCATATTGTTTTGAGCTGCGTATTGTCTTATAGCTGATAATCCTCTTCTGTCTACAGTTTTGAAGTCTGAAGTATAAATATAGCCATAATGACCTTTGGTATCTTCACCAAGCTCTGGGTCTACACCAAGAAACCATAGACAGTATTTATCATATCCATTTTCTTGTAAATACGCATTCTCCATTTCAGCCGTTGGTCTTACCCAACTATCAGGTGTAATTACATCTCCAGCAGCTATAAGTTTATTTGCATGATTAATACCTTTAGTATTTTTCTCAGTTAACCTTTTTAATTCTAAAAGGTTATTAATAGTTTTTTCTAATATGTCAAATGATTTCATAGTATTTATTTTGATGGATCGTAAGCCCAATTTTTAAGTGATATATCTCTTTTAGAAGGACAACCTTCTGATGCTGGTTCACCTTGTTCTGCTCCTCTCATTCTGCTAACAAAGCTTATAGTTCTGTTTGCATCTTCCGCATCCTTAGTAGTCCAATCTTCTTTCTTCTTAGACAATAGTCTTAGGTTTCTAGTGATAGGGCTTCTGTCAAGTGATGCCTTCTTTGAGCATTCTGTATTTGACCAGGCTTCTAATTCTGAGTAGCTCATGTTAGTAATTGACTTGTACTTTGCGTACACTTCATCTACTTGCTCATTCTTACTCAAAAAAAAACCTTCACTTTTTACAGGTGGCAAATTATAGTCACTTTGTTGTTGTGCATCTCTAGGGTCTTGTAACATTGTCAGCTCATCAATAGGCAAGTAACCTGCTGGTATAAATATCTCATCCATTTCAGTTCCTTCCATAGTATCATAACGCATAGCTGCTCTCTTCTCGTTTGGAGTAATCCACCAAGATTGAGAAAGAATAGCACTAAGCTCTTTCATGTCCTCTTGTAACTCAGGGAATACTGTCAAATCAAAATCGATATAGTAACCTTGACCAATCTCAGTTGAGAAGAATCTATTGAATGCATCACGAAGAGCTACTAACTCAGGAAGAACTACTTGAGTCAACATTTCCTTCTTAGCTTCCTTCATGTTGTTATAAGTCTTGTTATCAGGATCGTTAAACAACGCAGAGTTCACTCCGTAAACATTACAAAGTTCCCTAAGTGTTACTTTCTCTGATTCTAACAACTGCAAGTCAATAGGACTTAAACCCATGTTAATCCAATTCAACTTTGCACCTGCAATCAAAATCTTACCAGCATTCTTTAAGATACCAGCTTGAGTTTTTGTTCCGTACTGATTGTAGAAATCTTCTTTAAGCTTTCCTGCTGCCTCTGGTCCGAAATCATTTGATTCATCAGCAGACAAGATACCTTTAGGTCCTTGATTCTGCAACATACCTACAGACGTATCCTTCGCATCGTTAGAACGCTGAACAGTTCTGTAAGCAGCCTGTAAAGGCGACAAACCATATAATTGATTACCGTTAGTGTCAAAGTAAGGGTTGAAGTATTTTAGATGGATTACGTCTTTCGCATCTAATTGATCCCATCCAACTAGCGTAAAAGAATAACCTTCAACCCCATTTATTGTACCATCAGAAATAATGGCAACGTATTGAGATGGGAGTGTAACAAGTTCAGCAACCTTACCATTGGATAATCTATTCGCCCAAATGTAAGTGTTACCAGTAATTAGTTTATAACCTACAGCACTCTCGATAAATTCAGAGAATGATTGATATTCATTTGGTTTTTCTAGCAAGTTATTTAAATCAGAATCAGCAATTTCAGCAACTGCTTTTACACGAACTAACTCTGCTTTAGCAATATCTGCGGTTGACGTTGCATTCGCTAACATTGATTTGTATCTATTCAATTCTTTTTTGTTCTTTACTTGATAAACATAGAAAGGAACAGTAGAAATAGTTTTAGAGATACGTTTGATGATAGCATATACCTCACTATTGTTTTTATAGTCAAGTACAAATTTTTGCTGGTCTAATTCTGGATAAAGTGTTCTTCCGCCAATCAATCCACCGAAATCAGTAAAAGGATTGTTAAAAGTCACCTTTGGAGCTGCCTTCTGTTGAAAAGGGTTAGCTGCCTTTAGTATGTCCGTTAAATTCACGCTATATATTATTTTTACAAAAGTAACAAATTTTTATGCTATACAACCCACCCTCTTTTAGGTTTCGCATATTTTGTGTATATGGCATACCTCATAGAGTCCATTAAGTGATCTCGAAACTTCACAGGTTCATCAAGTGTATTGCCATCTGTATCGGTCTTCCACTTGTAGTTTTTAATCTCATCAAGCAAATCTAAGGACTCTGACCTAATATGCAAAGGAAATGATTTTACCTTGTTGATTCCTGCATAAACATCTTTAACAGCACTCTTCAAGTTAAATCCTGCCTTATTCACCTCCGAAATGGTTTTTGGTTCAGCAGGGTCGGCATATATCTCCGAGTTTCTATCAAGCCCTAATGACCTCATCCTATCAATTAGTAAAGCAGTCGACATTTTTGTATCGTAGATTAATTGGTCCACAAACAACTCGCCATCAAAGTTCTTAACCCTAACAAGGGCTGTTTGGTTGTTAAATCCAAAGTCAAGTCCATAAAACACATCTCCGCCATCAGGGAAGTTTCTTCTACGCTTCCAATGCGTATAAATGGTCGCTTGGGATATTGCTCTTTCCCCTAAGCCATAAACTCGCCAATATTCATGGTCGGCTGTTTTAAGCCTCTCAATCTCATCTACGATTGATTTTTCAAGAAATGGGTTGTCTTTGTAAGTAGTGATGGTAAAGTCAGCATCTTCTCTAGGAACAACCTTGTCATAAATCCAAGAGTAGTAATCGGAAGGGTTATAGTCAATTACAATCTTTTCTGTGGTTCTTAATGCTAACTGCATCCAAGATTCGTAGTTTACCTCATTCGCCTCGTTTATAAACAAGTAGTTTCTTTTACGACCTCTTATTTTTTGTGGCTGATCGGTAGAGACGAACTCTACGACATTGCCTCCTAAGAAGTAAAGATTTTCTGATTTGTTGTGCTTTTCTTCTGAGTATAATCCATATTTCGATAGTATTTCGATAAAGTCTCTCATCACTGAGCCTTTTATGGATGGCAACGAGGATCTGCAAATGGTTAGGGTTTTTCCCTTCTCTTGTAATAATTTCACGATAAACCAGGTCAATACATTGTAAGTTTTGCCAGACCTTGTTCCGCCTTGCATAACTGATATTTTTTTTTGGCTGTTTTGCAGGATTTCGAAGACGATGTTTGTGGTTACATTCATAAGACATAGGAAAAAAAATTAAAAAATTGGTTGTGTGTTTTCCATTAGAAAACTTTTGGTTTTATACAAGGGTATACCCCCTTTGCTATTTTAAGACCCATTTAAGCCTTTCAATTCCAAAGTGGACACATAGTACTACACATAGGGTTAAAAGCCGTAGAATCGCCTTAAAATGCGAAATAAAGGCATTGTAGCTACTCTTCATAGTCACCGTCTTCATTAATATCCAATAATTCCCCTTTATCATGGTTATAAAGTGGGATTTCATCACTTTCTCCTGCCTTATAAGCAGGTACGACCATTCCTGGTTCAGTTTGCGTATCAAAGTTGATTATCTCACCTTGAGGTAACGCTTTGTGCTCATCTCCGTCTATTTGTTTCATAATATCTCCAATTTGATTCGGTTTAACTACGTTGACTGTAATTTGCTTAACCACATCTCCTTCATGAGCAACCTCAGTCTTTTCGATATACCCTCTTCTCTTACCCCTAGTCTTCAGTAAGAACATAGTCGCTAAGGTATCACCCCTAGCAATCCTCTCCATTAGCTTTTGTTCGCCAAAGTCAAGCATTATCTCCTCAGGCTCGATTTCAGCCAACCTCTTAGCAAAGTCAGGATCATCCTTCAACCAAGTCTTATACTGCGTTCTACCGACTCCAGAAGCCTCACATGATATGGTGATATTGCCAAAGTTCTCCTTATAAGCTATGATAAAAGCCTCTTTAGCTATTTCTTTGAATTGTGCGTTCATATTATACCTTTTGGTGTGTCAAATGTTTAAAAATGTTAAAATCATTGTTTTATATCAGAATATTGGGGGGCACAAGGGGTCTCCCCTATTATCTACGCTAAAAAATAGGGTAGGGGGTTGCTATTTAACATAATATATATTATATGCTGTTTGTCTCTCTTATTCATGTGTCAAATTTGGGTTAGTGTGTCCGCTAAATTAGGCATTAATATTTAATGATTGTTAGGTCACTGAAACGCAAAAGCTAAAAACCAGGTAAACTATTATATTAATATACACTACTACTATAATAGTAGAAGTAATTATATAATTATAACTACTACTTATATAATATACTATTATTTATTTAATATTAAATTAGGTATTAAACAATTGATAATAGTATATTGATAATTCAATGGTGCAACATTGAATAAACTATAAAAATAAACTTATAAATATTTACAATTGTTTCAAATTGTTTTAATATCTTTATTCTGCGTTATAAAACAAAACGCACAATATTATGGAAAACTTATTGCAATTACTATTCCCGATTCAATTAGTATTATTCGGGAGTTTCTTATTCTTTGTAGCTAAATTTATTTACTTAACAATCAAAACTAAATTATCATGAACCAGGTTATTTCATTGGCTGAATTTATTTTAATCGTTCTAATATGTTATCCCTTTATAATATTAGGGAAAACAATAGTTGAACATATCAAGGAAAAATAAAACAACAAAACAATATGAAAAACAAAACACAAGAACAACAAATTGCACAATTAAAAAGTCAATTATCACAAGTTTTAGATGCCTACAGTATTTTAGAAGAGTATTGTTGCGAACTTGTAGATGATGTAGAGGAAAACGAAACCTTGACTTATGCCAACTCTATTGTAGAGATAGCTTTAAATATTGACAATAAATAAAACTATTAAACACAACACAACATGGAAAACACAACACAACAAACATTTAGGCAATCAATTGCAAAATTGAGAACCATGATTAAACTTATCAGGGAATCAATCGACAAAGGATATTTAAGAGAAGATTGGAAACAATTAGATAAGGGAAACAATTACGAAAGTATTGTATTAACTGAATCAGGTTATTATGCATTCAGTGACGATTGCATTGTAGCTGAAGATGAATACTATCATGAAATTGAAGACGAGGACGAGTATGTATATGACGATATTGACGAATGTTATATATTGAAAGTGAATGCAAATTATGTACTCGGACGAAGAATCAATTATTATACCCATGAAGATAATTGCAATTCCAATAATGAAATATATTGTTATAATGGTGAATATATTACCGACGAATACATGCAATACAATGGATTAGTATTCGACATTCATGGTGATATTTGTCATACAGACGACGTATATTATTGGGAATGTGACGGGGAATACCATCATGAACCAGAAGAAGAGGACGAAGAAGAAGAGGACGACGACAACGATCCCGATATGGAATCAGCTACAATCAATTCATATTCTTATCGTCCATCCATGAAATTTCATAAATTATCGAATGAGAATGAAAATGCGCCATTTTTCGGGATTGAATTAGAGGTTGAACGTAAAAATAGCAATGGATTAAAACATAAATACATGGCGGGATTAATTGACCATGAACATTGGTATTTTAAAACGGACGGATCATTGACAGACGGATTCGAAATTGTTACGCATCCCATGACATTCAATTACATTCAACAAAGTGAAAAGACTTTCACCGATTCCCTGAAGTTATTAGTTGAAAACGGATATAATTCATACGACGCAAATACTTGCGGGATGCATATTCATATCAGTAAAAATAATTTTACTACATGGCACTTATATAGATTCCTGAAATTCTTTGTAGAAAATAAGGAATTTATTGTGTCCATATCACAAAGGAAAATGGAAAAGCTAAAAAAATGGGCAAATATCGAAGACGACAACGATTCCTCGTTAATCTATAAAGCAAAGAAAAAAGACGGGAATAGTGAACGATATGTCGCTATAAATTTAAAAAATAGTCAAACGATTGAGATTCGCATTTTTAGAGGAACATTAAACATAAATTCATTCATGAAAAACATTGAATTTGCACATGCACTATTCATGTACACAAAAGAAAATAAAGATGTTTCATTGGATGGATTCAAAATGTATCTTGAAACTTCATGCGATTATTCCAATTTAAAAAAATTTATCAACTTAAAAAACTTATAATATGTGTATTATAGCAATTCAACCATTGGGCGTAAAAATAAAAGAATCAGTATTGAAAAATTGTTGGGATGCCAACAAAGATGGCGCGGGTATCATGTACGTTGAAAAAGGAAAAATTATTGTTAATAAGGAAATGCATTCATTCAACGAATTCATGAAACTAAAAAAACATGCTGACAAAGTACATTCAAATATTGTCATGCATTTTCGTATTGCAACGTCGGGCGGGATTAATGATCGCAATTGTCACCCGTTTAAGATTAATAACGACCTATATTTTTGTCATAATGGTATTTTAGATATTGATGTGCCATTGAATTCGAATATTAATGATACACAAATATTCAATAATTCATTCATGAAAGGCCTTCCTGATAACTTTGTTCAAAATGATACGATCATGGGATTGCTTGAATATACAATAGGCAATCGAAATAAATTCGTTTTTATGGATTCATCAGGACAATTTTACATCCTGAATGAAAATGCGGGAAAATGGGACAATGGTGCATGGTATTCGAATGAAACTTACAAAAGGTCATCTTATACATATTATCCAAAAAAATGGGATTATTATGCAAAGGATAAAAAGGATGAAAAATATTCCATTGAAAATGATACTGAATATTGCGAATCATGTGGTGAATTGCATTTACTAGATGATATGATGCATGATAATTATTATGATATGCTATTATGTAAGGGATGCGGTGAATTCGCATTAGAGGAAAAATAATTGTTGGGTTTTCTATTGTGTAAGTGCATTGCCTGAAATATGGTAATGCACTTTTTTAGGTATAAGGATGTACCAATTTAAAAAAATAGCTAAAATTAGGCAATTTAAGACACTAAAAATATAAAACAATGTAATACCATTACTAACATATCAAAATGGCTGAATCGGGCTAAAAATGGGCAAAGAATTGATTTTGTGCATTATGTCATGATATTGCAAATAATATACATAATATTGATGTTATAACATTGATGTTATACCATTGATGTTGCAACATTGTTGACTATGCAACTAATAATCAGTTGCACACAAAAACCTGCCAAAAACCCTATGCAAAAACTCCCCAAAAACCCCACAAAAATCTTGTACGCAAAAATCCAGCAAAAATCTTTTATGATTTCCTTAACAAAAAACCTGCTAAAAACTTTAAATATATCCAAAAACTTCCTAATTTTACACTTTACAAACAAAACAAAAAACCCATGCACGAATTAATCACACTCAACTCAAAGATGAAGTGCGGTATTACTGGCACGATCATCGACAAAGGCGAACAAGCCTATTACAACCATCAGACAAAAACCTGCATTCATCCTGTAGAATACGAAAGGAACATGAGCCAAGCCAAGATTGGTGATCCAAAAACCTACTTTACAAGACTCCAAAAACTTAATAAGTAATGCCATTCTCAACTTGCTGTGGAGCTCATACCAACTATCCTGAAATAGATATTTGTCCTGACTGCTTAGAACATTGCGATTGGGAAGAGGATGAAGAAGAAGAAGAAACTATTATTAAACAATAAAACAAACAAACATGAAATTCGAATTCGTACAAGACACAGACTTAATTTTAGGTAGTACAATGTACTACACAAAGCAAGAAGGTATCATCATTAGTGGATCATTTAACAAGGATAAGGATGAAGCTTACGCCATCTTTGAAAAGCTAAGTAATGGTATCCCTTTAAGGATTACAGAAGTCCTAGAAACAAAAATCTATCAAAAACCCTCGCAAGAGTAAAAACCAAACCAATGCTGAAACTAACCCTCGAACAAAAGAAAAAAGGTATCAAAGAAGAGTTTACCTATGTAAACAGTAACGGAAGAATGTCAAAACAATACACCTACAAAGGGATGTTTATAACATGGGATAACCAAATCCTACATGGCAAATGGTATTACTGGAGAGCAAGTTATTACGCTTCTTTAGATGCAGCAGTTCAAGGAATAGACAGACATATCAATCACTTTAAAAACACAAACAAATGCTAGAGATTACAGATTACAAAAGCCTATTTAAGTATGGCGACATGAAGAAGATTATGGAAATAACAGGCTATAGTCGTTATGTAATAGAAACAAGACTTAAAAACAATGATTACGAGATGACCGAGTTAATCAAAACATTCTATGACAAAAAACTTGAATTACTTAAAAACCAAATATGGGAGCATCAGAAATAAGCTATTACGTTATGCCAGGACTAAAACACAGAGAGATAAGATTTGAGCAAGTTATAAGAACGGTATGTGATGTCATGAAAGCTGATAGACTAAAAGTACTTACGCCAAACAGAAGTAAGCAATTAGTTTTTGCTAGGAATATGTGCTACTTTATTTTTAGACGTTATTTTTCGATGACGTTAAAGGAGATAGGTCAAGCTTTTGACAGAGATCATACTACAATCATACATGGAATCATGACATTCCAAAACGATATAGAATGCATCAAGTTTTATAAGACTCAGTTTCAAGAGGTACAACAAACATTAGGATTGCACACAAACAACAAAAAACTAAATATTTTAACATCAAACTAAACATTATGCTATCACAATTCGCACACTTAAACGAAACAGACAAAAGAATCTTTGTCGCAAAAATCATCCACAACATGAGCTACAGCCAATCAAGTTTTGAAACTATGGAAGCTATAGTTAAAATGTGGGAACAATATCCTATCAGAAAGGCACAATTTTTTACACAACAAAATCAATTAACACATGGAACTGCAAACAACTAACACCCAAATTCAAGCACCTAGTTACCAAATGGTCAACAAGGACTCAATGCTTTCTTTATCTAACGAGCTAAAACGTTTCGTAAAGGATGCACACTTAGTATCTAACATTAAAGGCAAGGACTATTGTAACGTAGAAGCCTGGCAGATGGCAGGAGCTTCATTAGGCTTATTCCCTATCATTACAAGCGTACAAGACTTATCTAAGGAAGGCGAGATTAAGTACATGGCAACTTGTGAAGTTAGATCGTACCAAGACAATAAGTTGGTATCAGTAGGTATTGCAATATGCTCTAACAAAGAGGGTAGCAAAAAATTCTTTGATGAGTATGCTATCTTATCTATGGCACAGACTAGAGCAGTAGGTAAAGCATTTCGTAATCAGTTAGCATGGTTGATGAAAGCTGCTGGATTCGAGGCGACACCTGCTGAAGAGATGGACTTTGTACATGATGAGCCGAAAAAAACCTCTAAGCCAGTACAAACTGTTGTAGCTGAAATAGTAGAAGAAGAGCCTACAAGAGAGGAAATCATGATGGAAATTGCACAGTGTATTAAGGTTAAGCAATTGACTGATGTTTATTACACTTATAAGCAAACATTTGATTCTGATGAAACATTGATGAAGGTATTAAAAATGAAAAAAGAAAACCTAAAATAAAATGAATTTAACATTATTACCAAAAGTAGAACTTAGTTCTATAGAACCGAACAAATTTGCAATTGAGTTAATCAAGTCGCAGATAGTAGATCACTTTACACAAACTGGTGAGTCACCATTAGAACTACTCGTTAAGTCAGAGGCTGTTGTACAGCTTTTAGAAGGCATTAGAGCCGATTTAAAGGAGTTAGTACTAGATGAGCTTAGTAAGTATCCTGGAGGCAAGGCTGAGGTCTTAGGAAGCGAAATGGCTAAGTTTGAATCAGGTGTTAAGTATATCTATGACCAAGACTATACTTGGAGCAAAATGAATGAAGAAATAGAGTCATTAAAGTTTGCTTTAAAGGAGAGGGAGAAGATGCTTAGAACATTGCCAACCGCTATGGTTGATCCTGAATCAGGAGAGATGGTCCACCCAGCACCTAGAATAAGTACAACAACCTTTAAGATTAGCTTAAAGAAATAAAAATCCTCCACCACCTCAAGATACCAATATTAATAACCTGATAGTAATTTATACAAAACTTGGGGTGGTTTTTTAAACTACAAACATGAAACAAGCGATAATATTTTTATACGAGTTGGTAAAGTTTATAGTAATATCAATACCACTAGCAATATTGCTATTTGTAACATTAACAATAATTAGTAAATTCAAGAATATATGATGGAGATTGCAGGATTAGAGAACTCAGTACCAGTGAGGATGATTTATGTTGACGACAAAAGTGAAGTATTGTTCAAATCTTTAGCTCATGCAGCAAGGAATACAAGAATAACACAAGACTCAATAAAGAAATCACTTAACCCATTACTAAAGAGGAAATTTAAGCACAATAATAGAGATGTGG
>Ga0315909_10008890_pt1 | contig 10951 bp, 4 predicted proteins | sample LakEriMetagenome_11_FD_203527 | JGI IMG/M metagenome (GOLD analysis project Ga0315909, IMG submission 203527) | Freshwater fungal communities from buoy surface, Lake Erie, Ohio, United States - Buoy 2 MA125 | ecosystem: Environmental > Aquatic > Freshwater > Lake | place: USA: Lake Erie, Ohio...
GAAAGTCAAGAAATCCAAAGCAAAGCGTCTAACATGTCGCACACGTTGTTTAACCCAAATAATGTAAGATCAGATGGAAGACCAGGGTGGGACCAGCCACCTAAAGAAAGATGGCCTTTAATCGACGCTTTTCAAATGGGCAGTAAAGACGCAAGAAGTGGGTTTTCTAAAGGTGCCGAAGCCTACAAAAATAAAAAAGAAAGACAAGCGTATGAACTAGGGCTTAAATACGCAAATGGTTTAATGGCTGGCTCTCCTGTAGATGTATCGGGCGAAGCTGCTAATTTAATTGCACCCTCAGTTACTAGAGGTAAATCTCCTGGCAGACCAAAGACTGACAGGACCCCAGAGCAACAAGCCGCCGCCGCTGCATATCGTAAGGGGCGTCAAGAGATAGGCCGCAATGCTATTACCGAAGTTACTAAAGCTGAGAAAATTCTAGGCAAAGTAGTTGACGAGCAAGCTATTGTTGAGCGTTCTGGCACTGAAAAAGAAGCTCAGGATACTTTGTTTGGTTTAAGAGAAGAACGTATAGGCGCTCTTGAGATTGCACATAGTTTGGCTGTTGACCCAGACCAGAAGAATAAAGCTGCGGGTAAAAGAGCTACTGCCTTACTGAATAAAGCTAACCCCCAAGAACGTGAACTTGGTAAGCAAAGATACGAAGCTAAGAAAAAAATAGGCGCACCTAGCCGTGCAGAGGTTAGCGAGTCTACTAACGGGCAAGACAACGATGCGTTTGAAAAGTTTGATTTTGCTCAAGGTGCAGTTAACTACATAGCTAAAAATGGCAATCCTTTTGAGAGGATACTGGCTAAGCGTTTAGGGCCTTTCCTTACTGGGGTTAAGTTTGTTGTAGTAGACAGCCCTGCGGATATGCCCACCCCGTTTCTGCAGGAAAGAATGGAAGGAGCGGCAGGTTTATACGTTCCCAACAGGAAGACTATTTATGTAATGCGTGAAGGCGGTATTAATAACACCGTTGTGTTACACGAAGCTTTGCATGCTGCAACCGTATCTCGTATTGATGCTTACTTTAAGTTAAGTGAATTAAAAGCAGAGTACACCCCCGTACCTCGCTCCTTAACTATACCGATACTTGAGCTCATGTACACCATGGATGCGGCTAAGCAAAACTATGACCGCCTTAAAGCTGAAGCATTAGAGTCAGGTGATCTTGGAGTGCTAACTGTAGCTATGTTGGATATTCCTGACGAAGCCTTTACCGATATTAAAGAGTTTATAGCCTACGGCATGTCTTTACCTGCCATGCAAGAGTTTCTTATTATGACTCCTGGCAACCCAGACATAGCTTATGCTGGCGAGGCACCTGGGTTTATTGATCGGCTGTTTACTAGGTTTGTACAGAGCATACGTAAGTTGTTTGATATGGACGAGACGCATATGTCTGCTCTCCAAGACCTGATTATTGTTACCGATAAATTGTTGTCCGCACCCTTACCAGATGTGGGAGTTGAGTCTAGTAAAGCTCTAGCTGCTAAGGCCAAAGCACCAAAACAACCTGCACCTCCTAAAGCACCTAAGCCTCCTAAACAACCAAAGTTGGTAGAAAATCTACTTAGAAAGATTCGGTTATCTAACAGAAGCTCTGAGTTAAACGGTTCTATTGGCGAACTGATGATGCAAGTTAGAAACGCTAATGACGCTATCCGTTTGATGAAAGCTATTTATAGTGCCATAAATGTTAACAAATTAAAACTTGCGTTAAAAGTTTTTACAACAGACGATATTACCCGTATAGCTGGGGACAAGATTAATAACTTAAAAGTTATTAACAACGCTGTGGATAACATGGCTGGCATGCGGGTGCAGATGATTCGTGAACTTGCTGAAAAAACTCCTGATTGGATTAACTTTAATCAAAAATACGAAGAAGGCGGCAGGGTACTTAGTGACTTAATTAATGCATCTACTTTGTTAGAAGTAGATCCTACCAAGCATCCTGATGCAGCAACTGCATTAAAGAACGATCCAAAGTTACAGCGGATTGAGAATGACATTCTTAACCCTTCTACGGATCCTAAGACTTTACCTAACCTTAAAAAGCAAAGAACTGAGCGCACTGCAGCAATTAAACTAGTGTACGAAGGCGGCGCTTATAACAACCCTGTTACTGGTGAAAAATACACCATGGGTGGCTGGGAGCAACTAGGTAAGTTTGGTAAGGGCGAAGGGCATGCCATATATAAGATGGCTAAAGACAGCTACAAGAAAACCTTTGACCTGCATGAGCAGTTATTAAAAGAAAAAATTGCGGCTTCTAACGTACCTGGAAACGTTAACGATGCTTCTACCCCAAAAGGCAAATTGATTGCCGCTATTACCAAAACGTTCCAAGAAGCTAAGTTGTTGGAAGTTTATTTCCCATTGATGCGTTACGGTAATTTCTGGTTTAGCGTAGGCAAGGGCAAGAGCGGTGAGTTCTATATGTTCGAAGGAACCGTAGCCCGAAATAGTGCTATTGAAGCCCGTGTTGCTGAACTTAATAAAGCTGGGGATAAACGCACCAAAGACCAGATGATTGCCGACGGTGACTTAGACGTTGGGGACGACATCCGCAAATTAAGAGAAAAGCATATTGAGTCTAGCGACATGCTTAAAGAAATCTTTGCGATGCTGGATAAAAACAAAATGTCAGACATTGACGCAGTTAAAGACAATATCTACCAAATGTATTTGATGACCCTACCAGATAAAGACATCCGTCGTAAGTTTGTACACCGTCAGGGCAAGACTGGTTTTAGCGCCGATGTGATTCGCAACTTTATTGTTAGCCAGCATACTGCTGCTAATCAACTAGCTCGGTTAAAGTACTCGGATGAAATTCGCAACGGCATAGCTGCTGCGTATGCAGAAATACAACAAAACCCGGATAAATTAAAACTAGCTGCAATTATTAGAGAAGTTAGCAATCGGGCTATTAATGAGATTACTCCTACAGTTCCTGAAGAAGGGCTTGATTGGAATCAACTTGCCTCACTTGGCAACAAGTTTGTTTTCTATTGGCTTTTGACCTCTCCTAAATCTGCTTTAATACAGATGACTCAGCTGCCAATTGTTGGTTTACCTACCTTATCGGCTGAATTTGGCACATTACAAGCAGGTGCAACTGCTCTTAGATACAGCGCTTTGTGGAATAAATTTGGCACAACTAAAAAAGACAAGAACGGTAACGTAGTAACTGCATGGGGTCAACCATCTATTAATGATTCTAAGTATATAAACGAACACAAAAATCCAGCGTACAGAAAAGTACTAAAAGATGCTTGGAATTTTGCCAATGACAAAGACATATTTATGTCTACCTATGCAGGGGATATGACAGCAATGGCTGAAGTTCCTAGTACTCGATACCAAAGTTATCTAGAAAGAGGAACTAGGTTTACGTTTAATTTAATGGGTGGCGCATTCCATCACGCTGAACGTATTTCCCGTGAAATTATGTATATGTCTGCGTTTGAATTATCGTATGCAGATGCAAAGAAAAAAGGTATGGACGATAAAGCTGCGTTTGATTCGGCTACTAAAAAAGCCCTAAAGCTAACGTACGACGCGTTGTTTAACTACACTCAGTACAACAAACCGCCCCCAATGAAAACTGCAGGCGGACGTCTTGCATTTCAGTTCTTGACTTACCCACTGCAGATGACATCGTACTTAGTACGTAATTTCTACGGCATGCTGCCATTCTTGAACAAGGAAGAAAAAAGAGACGCTGCCATTAAGTTCTTTGGCACTCTAGGTATGACTGGCTTATTTGCTGGTCTTACAGGCTTTCCCTTATACAGCTTTATTATGGGTATGGCAGAGGGCATGCGTGAACTGCTACGTGACGAAGAAGACGAAGATTACGACAAAGACGACGATGGAAACCCGCTTGGTAAACGCAATTTAGACCTATGGTTTAGAAATTCATTTATTCCTAGCTACTTTGGCCCTGACAGTAGCTTAGCTAACTTTTTTAATTTAACCGAAGAGCAAGCTCAAACATTATCTCGTGGTGTTGAAATGGGTCCATTATCTGCTTACACCGATTTAAACCTTGGTGCATCTACTTCTTTGGATGGCTTATGGTTTAGAAACGATAGCCCTGGAGACACTTCTAAAGAAGCTTTCCAAAATTTTGTATTTGGCTTTACTGGTCCTATTGGTAGTGTAGGCTCAAACATATTTGCTGCTTTTGATGATTTTAATAATGGGCAGCTAAATAGAGGGTTCGAAAAACTTTCCCCAGCATGGCTTAGAGGTGGTTTAACTGCAATGAGATTAAGTAGAGAAGGTGCTACTACCACCACAGGTGACAAACTTACAGATCCAGAGTTTTATACAACAGGTAAATTGCTTGCACAGACTTTAGGGTTTGGTAGTACCGAAGTAGCCCAAGTACAAAAAGCCAACTTTATGGCTAAGCAGATGGTGGTAAAAATGGAAAAAGATCGTTCTACGCTACTCAATCGTTTTGATGTAGCAATTCGTAACGGTTTAGAGACTGATTCTGAAACAGACAGAGCCATTAAAGTTTTAAAAGATATAGCTGAATTTAACAAAAAAAATCCCATGCTTATGATTGAAGACGAAGATATTATTAAATCTTTAGAAACACGCATGAAACGTCGTGGTCAAGCGTATCAAGGACTATCTGTTCGAGAAGAACTTATCCCATACATCTATCCTTTGGTTAGAGGCACTCGTTCCCCTTAAGTAAAAAAGACCCCGCACTAGGCGGGGTTCAAGAGGATTGGAAGGAGCTAACTTCCGAGGAGAAACAGACGAGCTGTTCTGTGCTCGAGTATAGGTTAAATCCTCCATATTCGTAAACCTTTTACTCCTTCATGGATAACAACTTTAAACACAACTTCCAACTTTAATCTTTTTGTAACACGCAGGATGTCTTTCTTGGCGGCATCAGGATTAAGGCAAGGTACAAAGATCGAATACCCTACCTTAAAGTTTCTCCAGTTGACGTTGTAACTAATCCGCTCTACTAGCATTTTCCACAATTGGCGCAACGACCGCATCCATATCAATAAAGTCGGGTACAGAGCAATCAAAGAAGAGTGCATGAACCCCAGGAGATGTAACACGCATACCCTTAGACATCTGCTTAGTATCGGCTTTCACGTAGATACCACGAGCCTTTAGTTCGTTAAGTGTCTCTTTGTATGGGGCTTGTGACTCCACACAATCTTTTTTAAAGTCCTTGGCTACGATATACATCATCTTAGTATCGGGTTCGTAACGTATCTTTAGATCAGCCCGTGGCTCTTGTACGGGTACCGAGTGCATATTGGTGCGCTTGTCAACCTCGTTGTTTACAACCAGCATACTTTGGATATTACGGTTAAGGTAGTCACCAATAATAGCTGCGGCGTTATTAGCTGGAGGTGCGATGTCTTGACGTACTGTAGTTAACATCTGCATAGCCCATGCATACACAGCCTTCATATCGTAGTCGTGCAACCCAAGCATCCGAGCAACTAAACCGCCTGTTATGTTACAAGCAATAAGTGCGGACCAGAAGCGCTCTTTAGAAGTCAGGCGCATCTCTTTATCAATCTTGGCTTGGATCGCTAACAGGTTACTGACTGTGTCTTCTAAGTTGCCTAGTAAGTAGGTGCAGTAGATGTCCCCCGCATGCCCGTAGTTTTCTTTGAGCTGGTGGTCAAACATCTCCTTAGCCACATGCACAGGGATAATGTTGCTTGGATGGATCTGATACTCTAATAGGCGCATGCTCTCACCATCCGGACTGTTCTTATGCACCCCTAACTTCTCGTAGAAACTTGCATTTGAACTAGCCAGCGATATAGTCTGCCAGTTGGTATTGTTAATACGCATCTCGTTTTTATCCGACCTAGACCTGTTGGCACCACGACCTTGTGACATGCTGTAAGCCAATGTAGAAAACTCGGCAGGGCTAATGTTGGTAATCTCGTCAATCGTAAAAGGCAGGTTATTCATAATGCCTAGGTGCAGCATCTTGGCGGCTAAGGTGTCTTTCCAGATTGCAGCTAGTCTGTCGGGGTGTCCGTACACGCTATTACACATATACAACGCAGTAGATTTACCCGTGCCTGACTCTTTGTGGATGACGTTTATAATTGCTCCGCTATGCCCAGTAAACTTAAGAAGAGGGGCCCCAAACGCAGTAAGGGCAGCAAACGCATGGGGTTCTAGCCCAGGGGCACCATACAGATTAAATACCTCTTTCCATTTCTCTAGTGTGCCCTTTGGGTGCATAACGTCCGCAAACGCTTTTGTATTTGCAGAGGGTGGACTGTGGAATGTACCTTCTTTGCTAATCTCTCTATCGCCAATAATAAATTTGCTGTTCTTATCCGCCCAGCCAAATTGTGTTCTCATGAGTTCTGCCTTTCCTTTGTACTGCAATTCTTTGATAAATGACATTAAGAACGCCATTAGTTGATCCATTTGCTTTGGCATCCCTGCAACGCCTTTTGTTGACAGCGCCTCACGCAATCTTTCTTTTACTGCTACGGTAGAAAGAGGGACAGTAAATTCCCGTACGTCGTCTTTAGGTAGATGCAACCGCATTAGTACAAGCTCGCCAACCGAAGGGTCAGGATCGTGCATGCGCTTCACAATATACAAATCGTGTTCGTATACACAGATTGGTTCTGATTCTTCTTCATCCTTAATCGTTATGTAAATGCCACCGTTCTTCCCACGGAAATACGGAAATGGGTATGAAGGCACCTTGTATGTCACGATGTCATCTAGCGCCTGTGTCTCGTGAATCTCAGTTTCTTCTGCTTTTACTATTTCTCTACCTAGGGCAATAGGTGAACCGATGCGCCCCTTCCATTGGCAACCATCACAACCGCCTGGATTATTCTTCTCAAACGTACTGCAACGCTGAGCAAACGCTGTATGGCTAGCTTTATCTTCTGTGTCTTCGGGTGAATAGTCAGGGTGTCTTTCTGAAATCTTATGGATTGCCTTCTCTCTATCTACGCAACGATGAGCAATAGACAGTGCATTAAACCACATAGGTTCGGATACAGACTCTTGGTTTTGATACTGATACAACAACTGTGCGCAACCTTCATTGTTGGCGCTGCGAATCATAATTTTGCTAAACCTAGACACGGTATTAGCAGCCATAGCTTTTTGTAACTCACTTAGTTCTTTAGGAGCTGTTGGCTTCTTAGGTGCTTCTTTTACACCAAGTAAGTTCTTAAATGTTTCGTATTCAACATCTGGTGCATCACAGATTATCTCTACTGGCTTAGGTGGATTGTCTTTAAAGTTCAGTGTGCCAGGGACTCTAAGCACCCTAGCTATTTCAAATACACTTGCATCGACATAAAGGTTGTGCAATACACATAGTTCGTTCAAACGGTTAGCAACTGGTTCCCACTCTTCCCGACTAATCGGTTTAGTAAGGGGCCAATATGCGTGTATACCTCGGCCTGAGTTAACAAGTAGGGGTTTGGGTAATCCGATTAATTTGCAGAAGGCTTGCAACGCTTGTAGACCCGTTGCTTGGTCTATGTATCCATCAGGACGATTTGTCTTCGGGTTTAACTCTGCTTTTGCTTCGCCACAATCTAGGTCGAGCCAAAACGCTTTGAGGTCTTTTACGTTCTCTTTTTTGCGGTTTAGGTTTGTCTCAAATTTAGCAACACCAAAATACACATCCCTGCCCTTGGACAGAAAGTCTTCTACGTAGGTATCAAATTCTTCTCGTGTTTGAACAAGTTCTTGTATAGCAGACTTACCCTTTAAGCCAAGTACGGTAAGCCACCCATCGGGGCTTTGCACTCTGTTTAATAGGTCAATGTTTGCCATTCTTATCTCGTTGTTAGGGGGAAAAAAGGGGGGACTAATCCCCCCTCACCTTCCGGTGATGCTTTTATTACTTAAGTTTTGATTCTGTAATGTGCCTGTTAAAACTATTCAGTAACCTAGTTACGTTCTTGGTATAGCGTTTATCAGGTTCATATGAACCTACAAACCAGTTGTATATCGTTTGCCTGCTAACCCCAATAGTGGTTGCTACATCTGCAACTGATATACCTAGTTTTATAGCCGCTTTACCAAGAGCAACACCAAGCCTACTGCTATCAGCTTGTTTATTAAGCTGAATAGTCTTGGCACTGTAACCGTAAGTCATTATTAGTTATCCGACCAAGCGCTAACAACATCTGCTAACTTTGCTTTTGATGCGGCAGCAGGCACCTCAACTTTTTTAGCTCGCTTAACAACAGGCTCGTCAACTTCTTCCTCTACTTCAACGGGCTGTTTAGCAGCTGCGGGTGGCAACTTAACAACACCATCTTGCTGGGCTACGGTCAACTGAATAACCCGCTTAGACTCCTGAGTAGACTGCGCTGCTTCTACAACATCAATCTCTTCATCAGTCAAGTGGCGCACAGGGGTGAACTTTAGCACATCAGCAGTCTCGTTCTCGTCAAATGCAATCTGAGTAACGATACGGTCAATGCTTTCTCCGTTAGCAGGTAAGAACTTAGTGTAGCTTTCAAACGGGTGTGTATTACCCACACCTTTGCCAAACAACGACTTGGCAGGGATGTTGAACTGGTAAATATCGCCACTCATATCGTTCTCGAGTACCACTGCTATACGACGATTAAATCGGCATGCACGACCCTTGCCGTTAGCGCCTGAACCATCAATGTTTTGTGGGCAGCTAGCACAGCTTGCGGACTGAGCGTTAGCGGCTTTAGGATCAGGTACATCGCCTAAGTTAGACCAGCAATCAGGCAAGGTTGGAGCGGCATCAGGATCAAACGCATTAGCGTAGAACTGACGAGATACCTTTGGCAATGCATTAATAATGATAACGTTTAAGAAACCATCTTTAACCTTGCCAGCTTCTTTGCCGTTTACGATGCGACGGAATACGCCTTTGGACATGGTAATACGACGGGTAGTACCGCCACCACTATCCGCTAGGGACTTAGATAATTCACTAACCTCACGATTAGTTGCTACTGAGTTTTTCTGCTGAAAAATAGAAATATTGCTCATGTTTTGCTCCTTCTAACGACCACGGTGTATTTGCTGTCTGCTTGTAAACCAGCAGGTAACAGATTTGGATTCTCTTCGAGAAACTGCTTGAGGTTAGTTTGATGTAACCTCTTCTCGAGCAGGGGGTATGCATCGTGTTCTTGTATGAACTGATACATAGAATCCCAATCCGTCGTCCAGTACCGTGTATCCACTTTACGAATGATTGTCCCTGCTGGTGTCTTAATGCTATCAGCGTTGTTTTCGTAACAGACTTCTAGCATCTCTTGCGCTAGTAAATCTTGTTGCTCTTTCAATGCTGTGTCTTCTGCTTCAAACTTCTCTTTAAGCTCGACTCTTTTGTCTCTAATCTTGATGTAGATCTCGGCAAGTTTGTCTGCTGGTACTTCATGTAAATCATTAACTACAGCTTCCATTTCTAGCTCCTTCTAACTACGAACTACTAGTATACCAATGACTTTGACAATGTCAAGCTATTTCTTCAATTTCTTGTCTATATAAGTCAATTATTTTTGTGTGACTATTTATGTTGTTTTGTAACATTTTGTACAGCCTAGCTTCTACTTCGCTTCCTTTAATATGCACAATAGTCATAGGGTTCTTTTGCCCTGGGCGGTTAATACGTGCGTTGGCTTGCAAGTATGTTTCTACGCTGGTCACAGGAGCATACCAAACGATTACGTTGGCAGCAGTTAGTGTTAACCCGTGAGACGCCGCTTGGGGCTGTATTATCAAGACCCTAGTATTTTCGGTGTTTTGAAAATCTTGAATTATGTCGTGCCTTCTGTTAATAGGCACTTGCCCATTAATAACGTTACACGTTATGCCAGAGTTGGTTAGATAGGTGTTAAGTAGTTCTATAGTGTGTGTAAATGGAACAAATACCAGTACTTTGTGTGACGCTTCTTCAATAACCTCTTTAATCACTTGTAATCGATTGGATACATCAAATTGAATTACTTCTTTAGTATCGGTATACACCGCACCGCCGGATATTTGTAGTAACTTGTTAATGTTAGTGGCTGCGTTTACTGAAGTGACTTGCTCTCCACCTGCGTGAATTAGCATTTGCTTTTTAAGCAGTTTGTAATACTTCATTTGCTGAGCAGTAAGCGGAGCATCTCGTTCTACAAAGGTTACGTCAGGTAAATCTAAGCACTGGTCTTTCTCAAACCGAATGGCGGGTTGTAACACTTTATGCACGACAGCTTGTGCTTGGGGTTTTGGTATCCAGCGATAAGTACCTACTTTGTACATAACTTGGTCACGGAACTGCCCATAAAATTTAGGGGTGCCATTTGGGTTAATAAGCTTGGCTAGGCCAAATGCGTCTACGGGGGATTGTGCTGCTGGAGTACCAGTAAGCATCCACATACCCTTAACCTGACTAGCTATGTCTCTGAGTGTCTTCCAACGGGTTGTCTGTGCGTTTTTATAGGCACTTGCTTCGTCTACTACGATTAGGTCAAACCCGCCATTTACCAACTCTTCTTTAACAATATCAACACCGTCATAGTTGATGATGACAAACTCAGCGCCAGCGTTAATTATTTTTTTACGTTGTTTAGGGTCGCCATGAGCAACGTCGCATGTACGATGGATTGCAAACTTAAATAAGTCCTGTTGCCATGCAGACTTCATAATGGATAAAGGACAAATCACAAGCACACGACGTACGACACCTAAGTTCATTAGGTAGTCGGTTGCCCATATTACGCTAGCCGTTTTGCCCGTACCTTGCTCGTTAAAACAAAAAGCCTTACGGTTTAATGTTAAGAACTCGGCAGTCTGCTTTTGGTGTGCAAAAGGCTTAAATTTTCCAGGCCAATTATAGTCCGTAAGGATGCTACTTTTTTGAGGCATTCCGTTTGACCGTGTGGTCTGAGTTTCTACTGAACGAACGGTTTGCGCTAGC
>Ga0315909_10008892_pt1 | contig 10944 bp, 9 predicted proteins | sample LakEriMetagenome_11_FD_203527 | JGI IMG/M metagenome (GOLD analysis project Ga0315909, IMG submission 203527) | Freshwater fungal communities from buoy surface, Lake Erie, Ohio, United States - Buoy 2 MA125 | ecosystem: Environmental > Aquatic > Freshwater > Lake | place: USA: Lake Erie, Ohio...
AATTGGCCGTCGACATGGCGCGCGCGGTCGGCTTCTGCCGTCGCCACGAACCCTGCGATGGCCGCGAGTGATTTGACCAAATCCGGCGTTGATGCCGCGCCGTGGAAACCGTCAGGATATTCCTCGGCGATGAACCCAGTGGTCAATTCGCCGGAACGGAAGCGCGGATGCTGCATGATGGCGCTCACGAAATCGATATTGTGGCCAAGCCCTTCGATCTCAAAGCGGTCGAGCGCAGCGATCTGCAAGTCAGCTGCCTCGTCGCGGGTTTTGCCCCATGTGATCAGCTTGGCGATCATCGGGTCGTAGAACATAGACACTTCGCCGCCATCATAAACGCCGTCGTCAACGCGAACGCCTTCGACACCTCGACGGCCGTTAGCCTCCTCGTCCTCAGTCCAACCAGCGACTGGCGGGCGATAGCGCGTCAGGCGACCTGTTGAGGGCAAGAAGCCGCGATAGGGGTCTTCGGCATAGACGCGGTTTTCGATGGCCCAACCGTCAATCTTGATATCGTCCTGCGTCATGGCGAGCTTTTCGCCAGCGGCAACGCGGATCATCTGTTCGACCAGATCGATGCCGGTGATGCATTCGGTCACCGGATGCTCCACCTGCAAACGGGTGTTCATTTCAAGGAAGTAAAAGCTCTCGCCACTGGGGTCAGCACCCGATACGATCAGTTCCACGGTACCTGCCGAATAATAGCCCACCGCGCGCGACAATGCGACGCACTGCTCACCCATCGCCTTGCGCATCTTGGGCGTGACGAAGGGCGATGGCGCCTCTTCAACGACCTTCTGGTGCCGCCGCTGGATCGAACATTCGCGTTCGTTCAGGTATAAAATATTGCCATGCTGGTCGCCCAAAATCTGGATTTCGATATGGCGCGGGTTGAGGATGAATTTTTCGATGAAGACGCGATCATCTCCGAATGAATTCAGCCCTTCGCGTTTCGTGGCTTCAAAGCCTTCACGGACATCCTGCTCATTATAGGCAAGCCGCATCCCCTTGCCGCCGCCGCCGGCACTGGCCTTCATCATCACTGGATAGCCGATTTCTTCCGAAATCCGCACCGCATGTTCGGTATCGTCAATCTCACCCACGAAGCCGGGAACGACGTTGACGCCTGCCTTCATGGCTAGTTTCTTGGACTCGATTTTGTCGCCCATCGCGGCAATCGCGTTCACTGGCGGCCCGATGAATACGATGTTTTCTTTGGCTAAAGCCTCGGCAAAGCTGGTGCGTTCGGACAGGAACCCGTAGCCGGGATGCACGGCTTCAGCGCCGGTCGCCTTACACGCGGCGATGATCTTGTCGGCAATCAAATAAGACTGCGCAGCTGGCGAAGGCCCGATATGCAAAGCCTCGTCCGCCATTTGCACAAATGGTGCACGCGCATCCGCATCGGAATAGACCGCGACAGTCGCGATTCCCATCCGACGCGCGGTCTTGATGATACGGCAAGCGATTTCGCCACGGTTGGCGATCAGGATTTTCTTGAACATTAAGGAAGCGTTCCTTCAACAATCATAATGCGGGATATAGCTGTCTTATGCCGGATATCAGCGACAGGACGATATTCTTCGGACCTCAGAAAGGCCTGGGCAGCGGCAAAATGCGGAAATTCAATGACGACCATGCGGCCGCTGGGGTTGCTGCCCTCAACGCTTTCGATCTGTCCCCCACGGGCGATGTAACGTCCGCCAAATTGGGCAACGATCGGGACAACGGCGGATTTGTAATCTTCGTACGCAGCGGCATCGCGCACCTCAACCTCGGCAATGACATAGGCCTTTGGAAGTTGCGCGGGGTTGGCGCTCGCGGAAAGCGGCAGAGGTGGTGTGGAACCTATCACAGCTGTTTCCAACAAAGTCTCATGCCACTTACTCTGCCGGCTCCAGCGCTTTACATGCGCGCAGTGGTTCTTCGGCCTCCATCGGCACAAGCCCCAGTTTCGCCAGCATTGCGGCGTCTTTGTCGTCGCCTGCGTTGGCAGCGGTCAACAATTTGTCGCCGGTGAAGATGCTGTTTGCGCCCGCCATGAAGCATAAAGCTTGCGTTGCTTCCGACATGCTTTCGCGTCCGGCGCTTAACCGCACCATGCTCATCGGCATGGTGATGCGCGCAACCGCAATCGTGCGGACGAACTCGATATCGTCAATCTTCGCCAGCGGCGTATCGGCGAGCATATCGCCAAGCACGGTGCCCTTTACCGGCACCAGCGCATTGACAGGCACGCTTTCGGGGTGGGCCGGTAGGGTCGCCAGCGTGTGGATGAAACCGACGCGGTCGGCGCGGGTCTCGCCCAAACCGACAATGCCGCCACTGCACACGTTGATGCCCGCACGGCGCACCTCGGCCAGCGTATCAAGCCGGTCGTCCATCGTCCGTGTGGTGATGATCTCATTATACCGTTCGGGGCTGGTATCGATATTGTGGTTATAATAATCGAGCCCCGCGTCGGCCAGGATATCGGCCTGTTTCGGCGTCAGCATGCCAAGCGTCATGCAGGTTTCCATGCCCATGGCGCGCACGCCCTGAACAATTTGAACAATTGCGGGCATGTCCCGATCTTTGGGGTTGCGCCAAGCTGCGCCCATGCAGAAACGACGCGAACCGGAGTCCGCGGCCTCTGCGGCCTTTTGCAGCACGGCCTGCACGTCCATCAGCTTCGTCGCTTCAACGCCGCTGTCCGCTTTTACAGATTGTGAGCAATAGCCGCAGTCTTCCGGGCAACCGCCGGTCTTGATCGATAACAATGTGCAAAGCTGAATTTGCCCCGCCGCATGATGTGCGCGGTGGACGGTTTGTGCCTGATAGACCAGTTCGTCGAACGGCAGGTCAAACAATGCCGCGATTTCTGCACGGGTCCAGTCGGTTCGAACTTCGGTCAATTAAACATTCCCTTATATTCAACGCCACCCTGAACTTGTTTCAGGGTCTTACTTCTGCCGCGCTGCTGCAAAAAGCAAGATGCTGAAACAAGTTCAGCATGACGATTTTTGTTCATTTTAAACCGCATCATGCAACGGCGGCATATTGTGCCCCAACAACGTCAAAACGTCGGCTGCACACTCAACAACATTGCTGCCCGGGCCATAAATGCCCTGAACACCCGCTTCACGCAGATAATCATAATCCTGCGGCGGTATGACGCCACCGGCAATGACCTTGATATCGCCGCGCCCTGCTTCACGCAGACCCTTTATCAGCTCTGGGATCAGCGTTTTGTGACCCGCGGCGAGGCTTGAGGCACCAACGGCATCCACGTCATGCTGTAACGCCAGAACAACAGTCTCTTCGGGTGTCTGGAACAACGGCCCGCTGATGACGTCAAAGCCCATGTCGGAAAATGCAGAGGCAATCACGTTCGCGCCGCGGTCGTGCCCATCCTGCCCCATTTTGGCGACGAGCAATTTTGGTGTGCGGCCCAAGCGGCGGCCAACCGATGCGACGCCGTCGAGTACTTGCGCCCAGCGTTTGTCGAATTCATGCGCGCTGCCATAAATACCCTGCACAGGCACAGGCGTGGTCGCATAGCGGCCAAACACAGCCTCCATTGCGTCGGATATCTCGCCCAAAGTCGCGCGTGCGCGGGCGGCGTCTACTGCCAGGGCGAGGAGGTTTGCCCCGCTCTTCGCCCCTTCGGTCAGCGCATTCAACGCAGCCTTACAGGCCGCTTCATCACGCGATGCGCGCGTGGCGGCAAGGCGGGCAATCTGGCCCTGACGGACAAAGTCGTTGTCGACCTCCAGAGTATCGAGCTGGTCTTCGGTTTCCAGACGATATTTGTTGACGCCAACGATGACATCCTCGCCCTTATCGACGCGTGCCTGACGCGCAGCGGCGGCTTCTTCGATCAAACGCTTGGGCATGCCCGATGCGACAGCCTTGGTCATACCGCCGAGTTCGTCGACCTCGCCAATGATTTTCCACGCCTGATCAACCAACTCGGCAGTCAACGCCTCGACATAATAGCTGCCGCCCAATGGATCGACTACCTTTGTGATGCCGGTTTCTTCGGTCAGGATGATCTGCGTGTTCCGCGCAATACGCGCCGAAAATTCCGTCGGCAGCGCAATGGCTTCGTCCAACGCATTGGTGTGAAGGCTCTGCGTGCCGCCAAGGGTCGCGGCCATCGCTTCAACCGTGGTGCGAATGACGTTGTTGTATGGATCTTGCTCTTGCAACGACACGCCCGATGTCTGGCAATGCGTGCGCAGCATTTTGGAGCGTTCGTCCTTTGCGCCGAGCTCATCCATGACCCGGTGCCACAATGTGCGCGCGGCGCGCAGCTTGGACACTTCCATGAAGAAGTTCATGCCGATGCCAAAGAAGAAGGACAGCCGTCCGGCGAACGCATCAATATCCAAGCCCGAAGCCATCGCGCGCTGCACATATTCCTTGCCATCGGCGATGGTGAAGGCAAGCTCCTGAACCGCGGTCGCGCCGGCTTCGTGCATATGATAGCCGGAAATCGAAATGCTGTTGAACTTCGGCATGTTCGCGCTGGTGTATGCGATAATGTCCGAAACGATCCGCATCGATGGTTCGGGTGGATAGATGTAGGTGTTGCGGACCATGAACTCCTTAAGGATGTCGTTCTGAATGGTGCCGTCGAGTTGAGCTTGGCTAACGCCCTGCTCCTCACCCGCGACGATGAAGAACGCAAGGATCGGAATGACCGCGCCGTTCATCGTCATCGACACCGACATCTGGTCCAGCGGAATGCCGTCGAACAGGATTTTCATATCCTCAACGCTATCGATGGCAACACCCGCCTTGCCGACATCACCCACTACGCGCGGATGGTCGCTGTCATAGCCGCGGTGTGTGGCGAGATCGAACGCAACCGAAAGACCCTTTTGCCCCGCGGCCAAGTTGCGACGATAAAAGGCGTTGGATTCCTCGGCAGTGGAGAAACCCGCATATTGACGGATGGTCCACGGGCGGCCGGCATACATCGACGCACGAACACCGCGCGTGAACGGCGCAAAGCCGGGAAGTCCGGGGTCGCCAGCATCCGCACTGGTGTACAGTGGCTTCACCGAAATGCCCTCGGGCGTATGCCACGTCAGGTCCTTGCCCTTAACCTCTTTGTCAGCCGCCTTTTTCCAGTCGTCGATATTCGTCATTACAAACTCACATTTCAATCCCGTCATGCTGAACTTGTTTCAGCATCTTACTTTCACCGTTGCCGATTAAGACCCTGAAACAAGTTCAGGGTGACGGCCTTGGTAGACAGTTACTGCCCCTTAAATTCGGCCTTACGCTTCTGCAGAAACGCAATTGCGCCTTCGCGGGCATCGTTGCTGTCACCCGCAATCTTCTGTCCTTCGGCCTCACGCAGCAGGGCCGTTGCATAATCCGCATCTAAGGCGGCAGCGATATTCTGACGCATGATACCAATGGCGACGGTCGGCCCGTTCGCCAACCGTGTGACCAAAGCCTTCGCTTCGGTCATCAGCTCGGCATCATCGACAGACTTGTAGATCAGGCCCCAATCAGCAGCTTTATCGGCAGGGATTTTTTCACCAAGCAACATCATTTCTGTTGCGCGTGCCTTGCCGACAAGGCGCGAAAGCATCCAGCTTGCGCCGCCGTCTGGCACCAGACCAATGTTGACAAAGGCCTGAAGGAAATAGGCAGATTTACCAGCAATCGCAAAGTCGCTGGCGAGCGCAAGGCTGCAGCCAACGCCGGCTGCGGGGCCATTGATCGCGGTGATAATCGGCACATCGAGCTTGGCAAGCTTGAGCATCAACGGGTTGTAGCTCTTGGTCAGCGCGGAATAGGCCCCCTGCCCGCCGCTCACCGACGCACCTGCGCCGCGTGCCGACAGGTCAGCGCCCGAACAAAAGGCACGGCCTTCGCCGGTAATCAGGACGACGCGCGCACCGTTTAACTGGTCAAGTGCTGCACTGATCTCGTCCGCCATTTGCGGCGGCATCGCGTTCAGGCGCTCAGGACGGTTGAGGGTTATTGTTGCAACATTGTCCGCGATATCGAGGCGGATGGTTTCGTATGTCATAGTTCAAGCTCCCTTTATTGCATTCACCGTCATGCTGAACTCGTTTCAGCATCCATTTCGCCGTCCAAAAAACCACGCTCCGGGACTATAAATGGACCCTGAAACATGTTCAGGGTGACAATGTGTGGTTGGTCAATGTGCCTGCGAAGGCACCTCCATAATTTCAGTCAGTACGCCCTGCATATCTTTAGGATGCACAAAGAAAATCAGCGTCCCATGCGCGCCAATACGTGGCTCGCCGAGCACGCGCTTGCCCATAGCTTCAAACTCCGCCTTGGCAGCGTGAATGTCGTGCACTTCATAACAGACATGATGTTGCCCACCCGCCGGGTTCTTCTCCAGAAAAGCAGCGATGGAGGCATTGCCCGGCAGCGGCTCAATCAACTCAATCTGCGTCCCATTCAACGCGCCATCGCCTCCCGGCGTATCGACAAAGCAAACCTTCACCCCCTGATCCGGCAGGTCGAACGGATCATGAATTTTCGTCGCGCCCATCACATCGCGGTAAAAGACGATGCTCTCCGATATGGAAGGCGTTGCGACGCCGATATGGTTGAGACGACCGAGTTTCATCAAATATATCCTTCAAAACGAAGCCCAAAAATGAACAAGCCAATCGCAAATATAACGCCAAGGATTCTGCCGAGTATTAGAAACCAATAGGTACGCGGCCTCTCGTTCCTCGGAAAATGGTAGCGAAAATAATAGCTCGCCATGCCCGTTTGCCATTCATGCCACCCGCGACTTGCATTCCAATAACCGCCCAATACAACCACACCCAGCCAAATGAGTTCGAACCAGTCTATCATAGCGGAATATTATCATGCTTCTTCCAAGGGTTTTCCAACGCCTTGTTGCGCAACTTCCGTAATCCCAAGGCAATCCTTTTCCGCGTCGAATGCGGGTAGATGACCTCATCGATGAAGCCCTTGCTCGCCGCGACGAAGGGGTTGGCGAAGCGGTCTTCATATTCCGCGGTCTTCACCGCTTGTTCCTCTGTGGATAGTCCGCGGAAGATGATTTCAACTGCGCCCTTTGCGCCCATCACCGCGATTTCGGCGGTGGGCCATGCGTAGTTAAGGTCGCCGCGCAAATGCTTGGACGCCATCACGTCATACGCGCCGCCATAGGCCTTGCGCGTGATGATGGTAATCTTGGGCACGGTCGCTTCGGCATAGGCAAAGAGCAATTTCGCGCCATGCTTGATGATGCCGCCATATTCCTGCGCCGTGCCGGGCAAAAATCCGGGAACGTCGACAAAGGTGACGATCGGAATATCGAACGCGTCGCAGAAGCGGACGAAGCGCGCTGCCTTCTTTGAACTGTTGATGTCCAGCACGCCCGCCAGCACCATGGGCTGATTGGCGACGATGCCAACCGTGCGGCCCTCAATACGGCCAAAACCGATGATGACATTTGCTGCGTGCGTTGGCTGAACCTCAAAGAAGTCGCCTTCATCAACCGTTTTGCGGATCAACTCATGCATATCATAAGGCTGGTTCGCGCTTGGCGGGATTAAGGTGTCGAGGCTCGGTTCAATACGGTCCCACGCGTCCTCGGTTGGCCGTTCAGGAACGCCGGTGCGGTTATTCTCTGGCAAATAGTCAAAGAAATCACGGACCGACAGCAGCGCCTCGATATCATTTTCGAACGCATTGTCCGCAACACCCGACTTGGTCGTATGCGAAACCGCGCCGCCCAATTCTTCCTGCGTCACTACTTCATTGGTCACCGTCTTGACCACATCAGGGCCAGTGACGAACATATAGCTGCTGTCCTTCACCATGAAGATGAAGTCGGTGATCGCTGGCGAATACACCGCACCACCCGCGCATGGGCCCATGATGAGGCTGATTTGCGGCACTACACCGCTTGCGAGCGTATTGCGTTGAAACACCTCGGCATAGCCGCCAAGCGACGCCACACCTTCCTGAATGCGCGCGCCGCCACTGTCGTTTAGACCAATGACGGGCGCGCCGACCTTCATCGCATTGTCCAAGACCTTGCAGATTTTCATCGCGTGCGCTTCGGAAAGCGATCCACCGAATACGGTAAAGTCTTGGCTATAAACGTAAACAAGGCGACCGTTGATCGTGCCGCTGCCGGTGACAACGCCGTCGCCGGGAATCTTCTGCTCCTGCATGCCGAATTCAACACAATTATGTTCGACATACATGTCCATCTCTTCGAAGCTGCCTTCGTCGAGCAAAATATGCAGGCGTTCACGCGCAGTCAGCCGACCTTTGGCGTGCTGCGCATCAATGCGCTTTTGCCCGCCGCCCAACTGGGCCTGTTCGCGGCGCTTTTCCATTTCGGCGATATTTGCGGACATGGTTCCCCCAAAACTTTGTGTGATCGTTCTGAAAGCTGATTTTGGGCGCAATGTCCAATGCGAATTTGCAAAATTGCAAAGCTGTAGTTTGCAAAAAATTGGCATATGGCTATTGTTTGCGGCTTCGCGGCTTTGTGGAACACGGTTTTGCGCACAGGGCCACGGCGGAACAAAGGGGACATATGGCAAAGCGGCGTGTTTTTGAAGGTGGGAAGCTGAAGGCGTTGCGCACTGGCCTGGCTTTGCGGCAGTCAGAAATGGCGGAAAGGCTTGGCATTTCCGTGTCCTATCTGTCGCAGATTGAGCATGATGATCGCCCCTTAACCCCTGCCCTGCTGGAGTTGCTGGCGCGGCTATTCCCGCTCGACTGGAATGTGGATGAGGATGATACTGCTACGCGGCGCTTTGCCGCATTGCGTGAGGCGGCAGCTGACCCGTTATTCGCAAAGCCATTATCCGCCGATCAGTTGGCAAGAATATCTGAGCAACAGCCCGCATTGGCGGAACAATTTTCAGCGCTGCATCAGGCCTATACCGAAATTGGACAGAGGCTGTTGATTGTCGATGAGGCAATGTCAGCCGACAATGCGGGTGGTTCGCGCCTCCCTTGGGAGGAAGTGCGCGACTGGTTTCATAACTCTGGCAATTATGTCGATATCCTTGACAAGGCAGCCGAGGCATTGGGCAATAAATTGCGCGGCGCTTTACTAACGCCGGATGTGGCTGCGCTGGAAAACTATCTGAAAAACGCGCTGTCGGTCTCTTTGCTGTACTCCCACAGCGCTGGCTTGCGGGATTTCGATGCGGAAATGGGCCATTTGGTCGTTGATCAAAGCCAACCCGCCGAAAGCCGGCGGTTTCAACTTGCACACCAATTGGGGGCAATTGCTTTGCGCGAAGAAATCAGCGCGGTTGTGGAAGAGGCAAAGCTAAGCGCGCCTGCATCACGCCAATTGCTTTCCGTCGGTCTGGCTAATTATGCGGCAGGCGCGATCCTGATGCCTTATATCGGGTTCCGTGAAGAAGCGCGCGCTGTGCGCCATGACATCGACCGGCTGTGCCAATCCTTCAATGTCAGCTTTGAACAGGCCTGCCACCGGCTATCCACGTTGCAACGTCCGAATGCGCGCGGCGTCCCGTTCTTTTTCTGCCGCGTCGATATGGCGGGCAACATCACCAAGCGCCACAGTGCGACCCGCCTGCAATTTGCCCGCTTTGGTGGGGCTTGCCCGTTATGGATTGTGCACGAAGCGGTGGCGATACCCGACCGCATCCTTGTCCAACTGGCCGAAACGCCCGACGGGGTACGCTATGTCTCGATGGCAAAAGGGCTCGTAAAGCCATCGGGGAGTTTCGAACGCGTCCCGCGCCGTTATGCAGTCGCTCTGGGCTGCGAAATCGACCATGCACGCGAATTCATTTATGCAGATGGGCTGGACCTGACGGGGCGCGGTGCGACAAAAATAGGCACCAGTTGTCGCCTGTGTCCCCGTCCCGATTGCGATCAGCGCGCCTTTCCACCTTCGGACCGTGAGATTATTGTCGATCCTGATCGTCGCAACGTCGTGCCATATCGTATCGCCTAACCTGCAATCCCGCGTTATAGGGCCCGTATGACCAAGCATTTTCCGATCAAAGTGGCGGCGTTGTACCGCTTTGCAAACTTCACTCAGCCAGAAATGCTGCAACCGCAGATCGCGGCATGGTGTGCCGAACACGGCCTGAAAGGCACGATCTTGGTTGCGACTGAAGGCGTGAATGGCACCGTGGCAGGATCCGAAGCCGGCATTGATGCTGTCGTTGCACATCTGCGCACTTTGCCTGGTTGCGCAGAACTCGACGTCAAATATTCGCATGCCAATGAAATGCCATTCTACCGGATGAAAGTGCGGTTGAAGAAGGAAATTGTCACGCTGGGTGTAGACGGCATCGACCCGAAACGGGAAGTCGGCACTTATGTGCAGCCGGAGGATTGGAATGCGTTGATTTCAGATCCGGACACCGTGCTCATTGATACCCGCAATGATTATGAGGTCGCGATTGGTACCTTTGAAGGGGCAGTCGATCCGCGGACCAAGTCGTTCAGCGAATTTCCCGAATGGTTTCGCGCGCATCGTGATGAGCTGGCTGCTGGTAAAACCAAGTTTGCGATGTTTTGCACCGGCGGCATACGTTGCGAAAAATCGACTGCGTTCCTGAAAGCGGAGGGGATAGACGACGTCTACCACCTCGAAGGTGGTATATTGCGCTATCTGGAGAATATTCCAGAGGCCGAGAGCAAATGGCAGGGCGAATGTTTCGTCTTCGACGAACGCGTGTCCGTGAAGCATGGGCTTGAGCTTGGCGAGATGGAATTGTGCCACGCATGCCGCAGGCCTATCTCGCAAGAGGACAAGGCGTCGGCGCATTTCATCGAAGGCGTCGCCTGCCCGGCATGCTATGCCGAACGCACCAACGAAGACCGCGCACGTTTCGCCGAGCGGCAGAAACAAATCGCGCTCGCCAAAAAACGCGGCAAACAGCATATCGGCGTCAACCCGCGCGTTGATGACTGACCGCCCGATCCTCTACAGTTTCCGCC
>Ga0315909_10008893_pt1 | contig 10944 bp, 5 predicted proteins | sample LakEriMetagenome_11_FD_203527 | JGI IMG/M metagenome (GOLD analysis project Ga0315909, IMG submission 203527) | Freshwater fungal communities from buoy surface, Lake Erie, Ohio, United States - Buoy 2 MA125 | ecosystem: Environmental > Aquatic > Freshwater > Lake | place: USA: Lake Erie, Ohio...
ATCTCGTCACGGCGGGTTCTCACCCGGCACTCAGAGGCACACGTGGGTAGCACCGAGGTTGGTAGCACCGAGGTTGGTAGCACCGAGGCGATGAGCAACGAGGTGGGTAGCACCGAGGCGATGAGCAACGAGGTGGCAGCAGGTCACTTCGGCCCCTACGGCGGTCGCTTCGTGCCGGAGGCTCTCACCGCGGCACTCGATGGACTCGAGGCCGCCTTCACCGAAGCCATGGCGGACCCGGACTTCCACGCTGAACTCGATCGCCTCCATCACACCTACACCGGGCGGCCGAGTCCGCTCACTGAGGCGGTGCGCTTCGGCCAGGAGCACTGCGGGGGCGCCCGGATCTACCTCAAGCGCGAGGACCTCAATCACACCGGATCCCACAAGATCAACAACGTCCTCGGCCAGGCCCTGCTCACCGTCCGCATGGGCAAGAAGCGTGTGATCGCAGAGACGGGGGCGGGCCAGCACGGTGTCGCCACCGCCACCGCTGCCGCCCTGCTCGGCCTGGACTGCGTGGTCTACATGGGGGAGGAAGACACCAGGCGCCAGGCGCTCAACGTTGCCCGGATGAGGCTGCTGGGCGCCACGGTCGTGCCGGTGACGGCCGGTAGCCGCACCCTCAAGGACGCGATCAACGAAGCCATGCGGGACTGGGTCACCACCGTGGATGAAACGCACTACATCCTCGGCACCGTGACCGGCCCGAGTCCCTTCCCCACGATGGTGCGCACCTTCCAGTCCATCATCGGCCGAGAGGCCCGCGCTCAGATCCTCGAAGCCACCGGTCAGCTCCCCGATGCGGTTGCCGCGTGCGTAGGTGGGGGATCAAACGCCATGGGCATCTTTGCGGCGTTCCTCGACGATCCGAACGTCGCGCTCTGGGGATTCGAGGCGGGCGGTGACGGCGTAGAGACAGGCCGTCACGCGGCGCGATTCGCAGGCGGGGCACCCGGGGTGCTGCACGGTGCGCGCACCTACGTCATGCAGGACGAGTGGGGGCAGACCGTGCCCTCGCACTCGATCAGCGCCGGACTCGACTACCCGGGCGTGGGTCCCGAGCATGCCTGGCTGCACGACACAGGACGCGCGCATTACGCGCCCGTCACCGACACGGAGGCGATGGATGCCTTCGAGAAGCTGTGTCGCACGGAGGGCATCATCCCCGCGATCGAGACCGCCCACGCCCTCGCGGGCGTGATGCGTCTGGGTCACGAGCTCGGCCCGGATGCGGTGATCCTGGTCAACCTGTCCGGCCGGGGCGACAAGGACGTGGCCACCGCTGCTCGCTGGTTCGGGCTCCCGGCGGTCGACGAGGCTGCCGAGGGTCGATGACGGCTCTCGCCCAGGCCTTCGCCCGAGCACGAGCAGAGGGGCGGGCCGCCCTCATCGGCTATCTCCCCGCCGGTTTCCCCACGCGTGACGACAGCGTCCGCCTCATGCGCGCGATGGTGGGCGCGGGCGTCGACATCGTCGAAGTCGGACTGCCCTATTCCGACCCGCTCATGGACGGGCCCGTCATCCAGGCGGCAGCCGATCAGGCGCTGCGTGGGGGCACCACGCCGGCAGATGTGATTGCCATTGCCGGCGAGGTCGCGCAGTCAGGAGCGGCGACCGTGGTGATGTCCTACTGGAACCCGGTCGAGCGATTCGGCGTCGACGCCTTCGCGCGCGACCTCGCCGCTGCGGGCGGGTGCGGAGTCATCACTCCCGACCTCACCCCCGAGGAGTCCGCTGACTGGGCGGCTGCCACATCGGCGCACGACATCGACCGCATCTACCTCGTCGCTCCGTCGAGCACCGACGACAGGCTGCGCGTCGTGAGCGACGCGTGCTCCGGCTTCGTCTACGCCGCGTCCACCATGGGCGTGACCGGTGCGCGGACCTCGGTCTCCGGCGCCGCCGAGTCGCTCGTCGCACGCGTCCGGCAGGTCACGGATCTGCCCGTTGCCGTGGGTCTCGGCGTCTCGACGGGGGAGCAGGCAGCGGAGATCGCCGCCTATGCCGACGGGGTGATCGTGGGCTCGGCCTTCATCCGCCTCGTGCTCGACGCGCCGGGGATCGATGAGGCCGAGCGGGCCGTGGCCGGCCTGGCCGGGGAACTCGCGGCCGGGGTGCGGCGTCGCAGGATGGACGCCGGGCCCGTAACGTAGGGGCGCGGTCGCCCGCCCGTCGGGGCGGCGTACAACGGAGGTTGAGAGCGAGCATGGCGAAGGACAGAGAGTCCAAGAGCACCCGCGAGAAGGCCGCTGCGGCCAGGGCCGAGCAGGTGGCCCGGGAGAAGCGTCGCGAGCGCACGGTCCGGATCATCGGCGCCGTCGGCGTCGTCGTGGTGGTCGTGCTCATCATCGGCCTCGCGGTCGTCGTGCCGCGACTGTCGGGAGACTCCTCGGCCAACGGCGGCACGCCGATGCCGGCCCCGGACCCCAACGCGGCTGTCCCCACCGGTGTCTACGGCGCTGATGGTGTCGCGCCGTGGGGCGTGCCTGTCGGCTCTGCGCCGGAGACCTCACCGCTGCTCGAGATCTGGGAGGACTTCCAGTGCCCCGCCTGTGGTTCCCTCGAGGAGCTCAACGGCGCGGGTATCCAAAGTCTCGGCCTGGACGGCAAGGTCCGCCTGGTGTGGCGCCCGACCGCCTTCCTCGACAACAACCTCGGCAACAACTCCTCTGCTGCTGCCATCAACGCCTGGGGCTGCGCCATCGACGCAGGCAAGACGGTCGAGTATCACGACGCGATCTTCGCCAACCAGCCGACGGTGGAGGGCGAGGGCTGGACCAATGAGCAGTTCGTCTCGTTCGCCGAGCAGGCGGGCATCACCGGGGTGCCCCTCGAGCAGTTCAACGACTGCCTCACGAGCAACCGCTATCTCGGCTGGGCGGCCAACTCCACGCAGGCCTTCTACGACGGCAACGTCGAGGGCACTCCGCGCGGCTACCTCAACGGCACGGCGATCGACGGTGCTCAACTGGCTGACCAGGCAACCCTGGAGAAGCTCATCGAGGAGGCAGCGGCCGCCCAGTAGGCGAGTCCGCTGTCGATTCCCGTGGAGATCCTCGCGTCGATCCCGAGCCCGAGCCAGGGCACGTGGAGTCTCGGTCCGCTCCCGCTGCGGGCCTACGCGCTGCTGATCATCCTCGGCATCGTCGTCGCGATCATCGTCGGCTCGCGGCGTTACGTCGCGCGGGGCGGCAGCGCCGGCGTCATCGGCGACATCGCCCTGTGGGCTGTCCCCTTCGGCATCATCGGTGGCCGGCTCTACCACGTCATCACCGACTGGCAGCTCTACTTCTCGCCCGGTGGGTCCGGAATCGTGGGCGCGCTGCGCATCTGGGATGGCGGCCTCGGCATCTGGGGGGCCGTCGCACTCGGCGGCCTCGGAGCGTGGATCGGCGCACGTCGCCTTGGCGTGGCACTGCCTCCCATTGCTGACGCGATCGCCCCGGGCATTGCTCTGGCCCAGGCGATTGGTCGCTGGGGCAATTGGTTCAACCAGGAGCTCTTCGGTGCGCCGACGACGCTGCCGTGGGGTCTGGAGATCGCACCGCAGTACCGCCCCGAGGGCTACGCCGACTACGCGACCTTCCATCCGACCTTCCTCTACGAGTCGCTCTGGATGGTCGGCGTCGCGCTCGTGCTCATCTGGGCGGACAAGCGCTTCCGGATGGGGCACGGTCGAGTCTTCGCGCTCTATGTCTTGCTCTACTGCCTGGGCCGCGTGTGGATCGAGTACCTCCGCATTGATACCGCCAACACCGTCCTCGGCCTGCGCCTTAATATCTGGACGTCGGTCCTGGTGGGGATCGGTGCCCTCGTCTACCTCATCGTGTCGGCGCGCATGCGGCCCGGACGCGAGGAGGTCCAGCCGCCCGCCAAGTACCTCGAGCGCGAACAGCTCGAGCAGATCCGTGAGGCGAAGGCCACTCCTAAGGATGCGGCCAAGGTCACCGAGGTCGCTCCCGAGCAGGCGGCTGCCGAAGGTCAGGGTGACCGGTCACCCTGACCGGCCCCGGGCGACGCCGCGTCGCTCCTGCTAGGGTCCTGCGCACGGGCCAACGGCGTCCCGTCACCACCCCGCACGAGCGGGGTGATCGACGTGGAGGTGTGGCCCGTTGTCTGTTCACCGGATGCCGTTCTCGGCGCTTCCTCCTGCGCAGGGTCTCTACGACCCCGCGGCTGAGCATGATGCCTGCGGTGTCGCGTTCGTGGCGACCCTGACGGGGCAGCCCTCTCACGAGATCGTCTCCCTGGGTCTCACGGCACTTCTCAACCTCGACCATCGCGGAGCCTCGGGTGCCGAGCCGGACTCCGGCGACGGCGCGGGCATCCTCATCCAGGTCCCTGACCGGTTCCTCCGGCGCGTCATCGGTGACATGCTCCCGCCCGCGGGGGAGTACGCCGTGGGCATGGCCTTCCTCCCCGATGACGATGACGTGGAGTCGGCCACGCGTGCGCGGATCGAGCAGATTGCTGTCGACGAGGGACTCGAGGTTGTCGCCTGGCGCGATGTGCCGACCAATCCCTCAGGGCTTGGAGCCACTGCCCGCAGTGTCATGCCGCGATTCCAGCAGCTGGTCGTGCGTGCTTCGGGCGCTCCGCTGTCCGGGCTCGATCTCGAACGCCGCGCCTTCTGCCTGCGCAAGCGCGCGGAGCATGAGACCGACGTCTACTTCCCCTCCCTGTCGAGTCGCACGCTCGTCTACAAGGGCATGCTCACGACTCACCAGCTCGGTGAGTTCTTCCCCGACCTCTCCGATCCGGACGTGGAGTCCGCGCTTGCCTTGGTGCACTCGCGATTCAGCACCAACACCTTCCCCTCCTGGCCGCTCGCGCATCCCTACCGACTCATCGCCCACAACGGCGAGATCAACACGGTCAAGGGCAATCGCAACTGGATGCGCGCCCGCGAGGCCATGCTCGCCTCGGATGTCATCCCAGGAGATATCGCGCGACTGTCTCCCATCTGCACGCCTGGCGGCAGCGACTCCGCATCCTTCGACGAGGTGCTTGAGCTCCTGCATCTGGGTGGTCGCTCACTTCCCCATGCGGTGCTCATGATGATCCCGGAGGCGTGGGAGAACGACGTCGACATGGATCCGGCGCGTCGAGCCTTCTACGAGTACCACTCCACGGTGATGGAAGCCTGGGACGGTCCCGCCAACGTGTCCTTCACGGACGGCACTCTGATCGGCGCGGTCCTCGATCGCAATGGCCTGCGCCCGGGACGCTTCTGGGTGACCGACGATGGCCTCGTCGTCCTCGCCTCCGAGACGGGTGTCCTCGATCTCGATCCTGCGTCCATCACGCGCAAGGGCAGGCTCCAGCCGGGGCACATGTTCCTCGTCGACACGGCCGCCGGCCGGATCGTCGAGGATTCGGAGATCAAGGCGTCTCTCGCCGATGCCGAGCCCTACGCGGAATGGCTCCACGGTGGTCTGGTGCACCTCGAACTCCTCCCCGATCGCGAGCACATCGTGCATCCGACGGCGTCGGTCGCTCGCCGCCAGCAGACATTCGGCTACACCGAAGAGGAATTGCGCCTGATCCTGTCGCCCATGGCCGTCAGTGGCGCGGAGCCGATCGGCTCTATGGGCTCGGATACGCCGGTGGCGGCTTTGTCCGCGCGCCCGCGACTCCTCTTCGACTACTTCCAGCAGGCCTTCGCGCAGGTCACGAATCCGCCGCTCGACGCCATTCGCGAGGAGATCGTCACCTCCCTCTCCACCGTCATCGGTCCGGAGGGCAACCTGCTGGAGGTGACCCCCGCGCACTGTCGCCAGGTGGTCCTGCCCTTCCCCATCATCGACAACGACGAGCTCGCCAAGATCCTCCACATCAATTCGGATGGCGACATGTCAGGCTTCGGCGCAGCCAAGGTGTCAGGGCTATACGACATCGACGGCGGTGCGGCAGCGCTCGAAGCGCGCCTCGAAGAGATCTTCGTCGAGGTCGATGCCCTCATCGAGGCCGGGATCCGTTTCATCGTCTTGTCGGACCGTGACTCCACTACGGATCTCGCACCGATCCCGTCGCTCCTGCTCTGCTCGGCCGTGCACCACCATCTCGTCCGCCGCAAGACCCGCACTCAGGCGGCCCTCATCGTGGAAGCCGGAGACGTGCGAGAGGTCCACCACGCGGCACTTCTCGTCGGGTACGGTGCGGCGGCGATCAACCCCTATCTGGCCATGGAGTCGGTCGAGGACCTCGTCTACCGCGACATCCTCACCAACGTCACGCCCGAGAAGGCCGTGCGCAATCTCGTGAAGGCCCTGGGCAAGGGGCTCCTCAAGGTCATGTCCAAGATGGGCGTCTCCACGGTGTCCTCCTATCGGGGGGCGCAGATCTTCGAGGCGGTGGGCCTCTCGCACGAACTCGTGGAGCGCTACTTCACCGGCACCGTGTCGCGCCTGGGGGGAGTCGGTCTGGACGTGATTCATGCCGAGGTCCAGGCCCGCCATGACGTCGCCTACCCGCCCAGCGGCATCTCGCCGGCGCATCGCCGCCTCGAGGTGGGCGGTGAATACCAGTGGCGCCGGGAGGGCGAGCCCCACCTCTTCGACCCCGAGACGGTGTTCCGGCTGCAGCACGCCACCCGCGAGAAGCGCTACGACGTCTTCCGCGAGTACACCGACCACGTGGACGACCAGAGTCGACGCCTCATGACTCTGCGAGGCCTCTTCCAGCTGCGCGCGGGAGAGCAGGCACCCGTGCCCCTTGAAGAGGTCGAGTCCGTCGAGCAGATCCTGCGACGGTTCTCGACCGGTGCCATGTCCTACGGCTCGATCTCGCAGGAGGCGCACGAGACCCTCGCCATCGCGATGAACCGCATCGGAGCAAAGTCCAATACCGGCGAGGGCGGAGAGGACCCGGAGCGGTACCTGCCGCTGGCCAACGGTGACTCCAAGCGCTCCGCGATCAAGCAGGTGGCCTCGGGACGCTTCGGTGTGACGAGTGAGTACCTCGTCAACAGCGACGACATCCAAATCAAGATGGCGCAGGGAGCCAAGCCGGGGGAGGGCGGGCAGCTGCCCGGCCACAAGGTCTATCCGTGGGTGGCCAAGACACGTCACTCGACGCCGGGAGTCGGCCTGATCTCGCCTCCGCCCCACCACGACATCTACTCGATCGAGGATCTTGCGCAGCTCATCCACGATCTCAAGAACGCCAATGATCGCGCGAGAATCCACGTCAAGCTCGTGTCCGAGGCCGGCGTGGGCACTGTGGCGGCAGGAGTGGCCAAGGCGCACGCCGACGTCATCCTCATCTCCGGACACGACGGCGGGACGGGGGCATCTCCGCTCACCTCGCTCAAGCACGCGGGCACTCCCTGGGAGCTAGGCCTCGCAGAGACGCAGCAGACCCTGCTCCTCAATGGCCTCCGCGACCGCGTCGTGGTGCAGACGGACGGCCAACTCAAGACGGGCCGCGATGTCGTCATTGCCGCGCTGCTCGGGGCAGAGGAGTTCGGCTTCGCCACCGCTCCGCTCGTCGTGATGGGCTGCATCATGATGCGCGTATGCCATCTGGACACCTGCCCGGTCGGGGTGGCGACTCAGAATCCTGAGCTGCGCGCGCGATTCACCGGATCGCCTGAGTTCGTCGTGAACTTCTTCGAGTTCATTGCCGAGCAGGTGCGTGAGCACCTCGCGGCGCTTGGCTTCCGCACCCTCGATGAGGCGATCGGGCGGGTGGACATGATCGATGTCGTCCCCGCCGTCGATCACTGGAAGGCCAGTGGGCTCGACCTCACCCCCATCCTTCATGACCCGGGCGTGCCGGGGCCGCGCCGTTGCGTCACCTCCCAGGACCACGGCCTCGATCAGGCCCTCGACCGCGAGCTCATCTCGCTCTGCGCTCCCGCCCTCGATTCAGGTGAGCCGATTCGCGCGCGCCTGCCCATCCGCAATGTCCACCGCACCGTCGGGACCATGCTCGGCGCGGAGGTCACCCGGCACCACGGCGGCGACGGCCTCCCGGAGGGGACGATCGATCTCACCTTCGTCGGATCTGCCGGTCAGTCCTTCGGGGCCTTCCTGCCGAGAGGAGTGACCTTGAGGCTGGAGGGTGACAGCAACGACTACGTGGGCAAGGGACTCTCGGGCGGTTGCTTGGTCTTGCGCCCTGATCACTCCGCGCCGTTCGCGGCCGAGGCCAACATCATCGCGGGCAATGTCATCGGCTACGGCGCCACCTCCGGTGAGATCTTCATCCGCGGAGTCGTCGGCGAGCGATTCGCCGTACGCAACTCGGGGGCGACCCTCGTGGTCGAGGGGGTTGGGGACCATGCCTGTGAGTACATGACCGGAGGCCGCGTCGTCATCATCGGCCCGACAGGTCGCAACCTCGCGGCGGGCATGTCGGGGGGTGTCGCCTACGTGCTCGATCTCGACGTCGAGCGCGTCAACCCCGAGATGGTCGACCTCGAGCCGCTCAGCTCGGATGACGTGGAGATCGTCCGCGGACTCCTCTCTCGTCATCTCGAGGAGACGGGCTCCTCCGTGGCCCGCAGCATCCTCGACGAGGATGACTTCGGGCGCTTCACGCTCGTCATGCCGCGCGACTACCGTCGCGCGATCGAAGCCCAGCGCAGGGCGATCCTGGAGGGTCGCGATCCTGCCGAAGCAGTGATGGAGGCGACCCGTGGCTGATCCCCGTGGATTCCTCAATACCTCCCGAGAGACTCCCCATCGGCGGCCGGTCGATGTCCGCATTCTCGACTGGCGCGAGGTGTACGAGCCCTTTGCCGCGGATCGCCTGCGCGATCAGGCCGGACGATGCATGGACTGCGGTATTCCCTTCTGCCACAACGGCTGCCCGCTCGGCAACCTCATCCCCGAGTGGAATGACCTCGTGTGGCGGGATGACTGGCGCGCCGCTGCCGAGCGCCTGCACGCCACCAACAACTTCCCGGAGTTCACCGGGCGGCTGTGCCCGGCGCCGTGCGAGACCGCCTGCGTGCTTGGCATCAACTCGGATGCCGTGACCATCAAGCAGGTCGAGGTCTCCATCATCGATCGGGCGTGGGACTCAGGGTGGGTGCAGCCCCAGCCGGCCGACATGTCCACCGGCAAGGCGGTCGCCGTCGTCGGCTCCGGGCCGGCGGGTCTCGCTGCGGCCCAGCAGCTCGCGCGCTCGGGACACACCGTGGTCGTCTATGAGCGCGCCGACCGCATCGGCGGTCTCCTCCGCTATGGGATCCCCGAGTTCAAGATGGAGAAGGCCCATCTCGACCGTCGCCTGCGACAGATGGTCCAGGAGGGCGTGAAGTTCCGCCCCGGCGTCGAGGTCGGTGTGGACGTGACCATGGGGGACCTGCGCAAGAGATACGACGCCATCGTCCTCGCGGTGGGTGCCACGCAGTGGCGCGAGCTGAGCATCCCCGGTCGAGACCTTGTCGGCGTCCACCAGGCCATGGAGTTCCTCCCGGGCGCCAACCGGGTCCAAGAGGGTGACATCGATGTTGCCCCACTCGATGCTGCTGGCAAGCACGTCGTGATCATCGGTGGCGGTGACACCGGCGCAGACTGCCTGGGCACGGCGCACCGCCAGGGCGCGGCCTCGGTCACCCAGCTCGAAATCCTGCCGACACCTCCCGAGTCGCGGCCCCAGGGACAGCCGTGGCCCACCTATCCCATGACCTATCGCGTGTCGAGTGCTCACGAGGAGGGGGGCGAGCGCGTGTTCGCGGTGTCGACGGAGGAGTTCGTCGGCACCGGCGGCACGCTGGAGGGCCTGCGCATCGTCGACGTCGAGTGGCGCGACGGGCGTCCAGCCCCCGTCGAAGGGAGTTCGCGCGTGCTGCGCGCCGATCTCGTCTTCCTGGCCATGGGATTCACCGGCCCTGAGACGGCAGCCCTGGGCGATGACCTGGGCCTGGACCTCGACGACCGCGGAGCGCTCGTGCGCGCGGACGACTACTCGACGTCGGTCGAGGGTGTCTTCGTGGCGGGCGACGCAGGTCGCGGGCAGTCGCTCATCGTGTGGGCCATCGCGGAGGGCCGCGCAGCCGCGGCATCCGTGGATCGCTTCCTCACAGGCGAGACCAACCTCCCCTCGCCCATTCCCGCGTCGGCGCGACCCCTTACGGTGTAGTCCCACGGCTCACCCCCCACCGCGATACAGAGGAGCACCATGCGCCGCGCGAAGATCGTCGCCACCCTCGGGCCCGCGACGAGCTCCTACGAGGCGATCATGGGCCTGGTCGATGCGGGCATGGACGTCGCGCGGCTCAACCTGAGTCACGGGACCTACGCCGACCACAGCGCGGTCTACGACAGCGTGCGGCGGGCGAGTGACGCATCGGGCCGCGCCATCGGCATCCTCGTGGATCTCCAGGGCCCCAAGATCAGGCTCGGACGCTTCGCCTCCGGCCCGGTGCTCCTGAGCGCAGGCGATGCCTTCACGGTCACCACGGAGGACGTGCCGGGCGATGGCTCATGCGTATCGACGACCTACTCCGGCCTTCCCGGCGACGTCAGCGTCGGAGACTCCATCCTCATCGACGACGGTCGCGTGGCACTTGAGGTCACCGCGGTAGACGGGCCCCGTGTCGTCACCCGCGTCGTCGAGGGAGGTCGTGTCTCGGACAACAAGGGACTCAACCTGCCGGGTGTGGCGGTGAGCGTCCCCGCCATGTCCGAGAAGGACGTCGACGATCTGCGGTGGGCGCTGCGTGCCGGTGCCGACCTCATCGCCTTGTCCTTTGTCCGCTCCGCCGCGGACATCGCCGACGTCCATCGCGTCATGGATGAGGAGGGCGTCCGCGTCCCCGTCCTGGCGAAGGTGGAGAAGCCGCAGGCCGTGGAGAACCTCGCCGACATCGTCGCGACGTTCGACGGGGTCATGGTCGCGCGAGGCGATCTGGGCGTGGAGCTCCCCCTCGAGGCCGTCCCCCTGGTGCAGAAGCGCGCGATCGAGTTGTGCCGCGTCGCCGCGAAGCCG
>Ga0315909_10008896_pt1 | contig 10943 bp, 8 predicted proteins | sample LakEriMetagenome_11_FD_203527 | JGI IMG/M metagenome (GOLD analysis project Ga0315909, IMG submission 203527) | Freshwater fungal communities from buoy surface, Lake Erie, Ohio, United States - Buoy 2 MA125 | ecosystem: Environmental > Aquatic > Freshwater > Lake | place: USA: Lake Erie, Ohio...
GGGTCGTGAATCTGCAAACCGCGTGCATCGAGTATCCAACAGCCATTGTCAGTGACATACGGTTTGCCATCCTTCATACGCAGTTCGGGGGTCGCACCGAACGCACGTAACTGTCGCTCAACGGCTTTTTCTGCCATAGGAATAATTTCTACCGGCAGTGGAAACTTACCCATAGTCTCGACCAGCTTGGATTCATCAGCGATACAAATAAATTGATCTGCCACAGAGGCCACAATTTTTTCTCGCGTTAACGCGCCACCGCCGCCTTTGATCATTTGACCTTGATGATTAATTTCGTCAGCACCATCGACATAGACAGACAGATGCGTAATGTCATTTAAATCAAAAACAGTAATGCCATGCGACCTGAGTCGATTGGCGGTTGCCTCGGAGGATGCAACCGCACCTTGTATGCGATCGCGGATTTTACCCAGCTCATCAATAAAAAAATTAGCGGTAGAACCCGTGCCGACGCCTATGATTTCTCCGGCAGCTACGTAGTCGAGTGCCGCATGTGCAACCGCTTGCTTAAGTTCATCTTGAGTCATGAGTGCCGCCTGAGTGCTGTGAGACTGCATTTTAGCGGATGACCAACCCTGACCACTAAGAAATGCTCGCAAGCGTAATTTATACGGGTGCGGCATTGGTGGCCAAATACTGAGCCAGTGAAACTTTGTCGTGCAGATTTAACTTGCGATATAAGTGGGCCAATTGATTGCGCACCGTGTGATGAGAAACACCCAGTTCGCGTGCAATTTGCTTATGGCTCATTCCAGCAGCAAAGCGTCTGGCCACCACAAATTCCCGTGGGCTCAGTATTTCCATTGCACCTACCGGTCTTACTCGACAGGTGAGTTGGCCATTCTGGCGATACAGATTGATTTCAATCTGAGTGCCGCGAAAGGTTTTACCAGCAACTAATATTTCCATGACATGCGCAGGAATACGGTCAGGTGCGCTTTCTGGCCATTCGCGCTCAAACAAATCAAATAAACGCTGATCACCTATTTCGATCTGGCCGTCTTGTGTAATCAAGCCCGAGGCCACACTGAGAGATTTTTCCTGGCCAAACTGTCGCTCATAAACCCGACTACGATTAATGGCGAGCGCTCGAGAGAGATGTATCCACAAACCATGCAGACACGCCGCATCGGTATCAGCAAAGCGCAAATCGTGTTTGCGGTAGAGCACTATCCAACGCGCTGGCCTGACCCGTTTTGGATCGTCCCCGTGTACCATCAGATGATGCAGACCCAATTCTTCGGAAAGGTTACGCGGACCAGAAATCTCTTTTGCAGTCGTTTTTTTCCCATCGCGGCTCTTGCGATAAAGCTCGCTAACACCGCCTCGTGCGGGCGAAAATGGTGCATCACGAAAGCCACGGGCCACAGGGTCGTTTGCAAAACGCGAATTGGTCTCTATCGATGTGTCTGAGCCCGCAATTAATGTTTCAGGAACGGTAGATGACGGTGGCGCCGCGGATGATTCCAGCAGGGATAGTGTATTTTTTTGTGAGCCTTCTCCCGTTCCGAATATGGCGCCATCAAAACGTATCCACATTTGAAGCAGGTTGATTGCCTGCGTCAAGAATTGATCGGGGGCGGCGTATTCGGCCAATGCATACAGGTCTCTGACGGTGCTTGAAAATGCTTGCATGATGATCTTCCCCATACTCTTGTAGTGTTCTAAGAAAACCCAAAACTACGTAAATTGCCTTTTAAACAACACTTAGTTTAGTAAATTAACAACTAAAAAGCTTCAATTTTCGAACAAAGTGTTGTTAATCGAACAAATGGGATGAAGGGATGGGGCTTGCGGGTGTTTCTTTGAGGTAGTTCGAATTCGGCCTGTTTTGCGCTGCCACAAGACGCTCGCAGGCTGGCACGGCTTCAATAATCAAATTTCAGGTTGCGTTAAACACGAAGTAACTAAGAGAATCGTCGGAAATTTGCAAAAGTTCAAGTTCCTACAGGTAACATTGTGGTTTTGACGCCTGCGGTTTAGACACTGCACCAACCATTCTTTTAATGTCCGACTCCCATTACCAAAAAACAGCCGCGCTCACGGCGCTTGCCAAGCATGCGCCGCTGGCGCGCCAGTGGCAGCTTCCGGAGCTATTTGCTCAAGATGCGCAACGCTTCCGTCAGTTCTCACTGGAAGCAGCCGGGCTGTTTCTTGACTATTCCAAAAATCATATCGATGCAACAACGATATCCTTACTAGTGGAATTGGCGCGCTCCTGCGCGCTGGAAAAACGTCGCCACGCCATGTTTGCTGGTGAGCCCGTCAACACCACAGAGCAGCGCCCTGCACTGCACACCCTGTTGCGTGCGCCCGCCGAGCAGCCCTTTGAGCTGCATGGTGAAGTACTCAGCACCCAAGTTCAGCAAGTACTGGACCGCATGGATCGTCTGTCGCAGCGAGTGCGTAGCGGCGATTGGTTAGGTTTTACGGGAAAGGTCATCACCGATGTCGTCAATATTGGTATAGGTGGGTCTGATCTTGGTCCAGCCATGGCATGCGCTGCACTCAGGCCCTATGTTCAACAGGGTTTGACTTTACATTTTCTGTCCAATGTTGATGGCCATGCCGTTGATGCAGTGCTGGCTGATTTATCTCCCGAAACAACCTTATTTGTTGTCGCGTCTAAAAGCTTTACCACCCAAGAAACACTGATGAACGCGCGCGTTGCGCGCGCATGGTTTCTGCGTAAAGGTGATACAGACGATCTTGCTAAACACTTTGTCGCTGTATCAACGAATGCTCAAGCTGTTGCTGAATTCGGTATCGATACCGAAAACATGCTGCCCTTTTGGGATTGGGTCGGTGGTCGCTACTCTGTTTGGTCAGCCATAGGTCTATCAGTAGCGATTGCCATCGGCATGACAAATTTTCGTGCGTTCTTGTCGGGTGCGCATGCGATGGACCTGCACTTTCAGGAGTCCCCATTAGAGCAAAATATGCCCGTACTGCTGGGTTTGCTAGGCTGGTGGTACAGACAGCACTTTGGCAGCGCATCGCATCTGATCGCTCCCTACCATGAAGATTTACGTTTGTTTCCAGTCCACTTGCAGCAGGTTGATATGGAAAGTAATGGTAAGCGTGTCACCACCAGCGGAGCCCTGGTCAACTCACCGACGGCACCGGTTATCTGGGGCAGTACAGGTACTAATGGTCAGCATGCGTATTTTCAGATGCTTCATCAAGGAACAGATTTGGTACCGGTTGACTTCATTGCTGCCACAACGCCTGCGCATGACCGGGCAAATCAACACCATGCACTGTTGGCTAATTGCTTTGCTCAGGCTGAAGCACTCATGATGGGCCATCAAACAGATGAACGCCCGGGACATGAAGGCGAAGCACTTCCACCTTTTCGCGTCTTACCGGGTAATCGTCCCAGCAATATGCTGCTAATGGATAAGCTGACCCCCGAAACTTTGGGCTCGCTACTGGCTCTGTATGAACACAAGACTTTTGTTCAGGGTGTACTTTGGGACATCAATAGTTTTGACCAATGGGGTGTGGAACGGGGTAAAACACTGGCTGCGCGCATATTGCCCGAACTCGAAGGCAAAACGTCATCTCATAGCCATGATGGTTCAACCGCCGGTTTGATCGCTAGAATTTTACAAAAGAAACACTGAAATGAATCAACTCGACCAATTGAAGCAGTACACAACTGTGGTAGCTGACACCGGTGATTTTCAATCGATGCAAGCCTACTCACCGCGCGATGCCACTACCAATCCCTCATTGATACTAAAGGCTGTTCAAAAGCCCGAATACCAGTCGCTGCTGACGGACGTCTTGCGTGTTCATGCGGGGAAACCGATAGGTGACATCGTTGATCATTTACTCGTCGAATTCGGGAAAAAAATTCTCGCCATCATTCCTGGAAGAGTATCCACTGAAACCGATGCTCGTCTCTCGTTCGACACCGAAGCCACCATTAAAAAAGCACGACAGTTAATTGCTCTCTACGATGCCGCTGGCGTATCGCGCGATCGCGTTTTGATCAAAATAGCCTCAACTTGGGAAGGTATACAGGCTGCTAAAGTTCTGGAAAAAGAAGGCATACATTGCAACATGACACTGCTGTTCTGCCTACCGCAAGCTATTGCTGCAGCTGAAGCTGGCGCGCAATTAATTTCGCCATTTGTCGGTCGTATTTATGATTGGTATAAAAAATCGACCGGGCAGGAATACACAGGCGCGAACGATCCTGGTGTGCAATCCGTATGCCGAATTTATGAGTATTACAAAAAATTTGGCTACGCTACCGAGGTCATGGGTGCAAGCTTTCGAAATACATCGCAAATTATTGAGCTCGCTGGCTGCGACCTATTAACCATCAGTCCTGAACTCTTACAAAAATTGAGCGATGCACGAGCAACGATCATCCCAAAACTTACAAAAGAAAAAGCCATATCGTCTGCTATTGAAAAAATCAGTTTAAATGAGCAAGCATTCCGATTGGCGTTAAACAACGATGCCATGGCGACTGAAAAACTGGCTGAAGGTATACGATTATTTTGTGCAGACTCAGAAAAACTAGAACAACTCATTGGGATGCAAAGCTAAGTTGACTCTAGGAATTTAATCTTTGAATTTAGCCTCTGAATTTAGCCTCTGTTTATGAAGCGATAAATCACCCCGATTTAAAGTACCCCTGCCTGACGAAACTCAGTAATCTCTTGATCTGTATAACCCAACGTTTTGAGAACCTCGTCTGTGTGTTCACCCAAATCCGGACCCATCCAACGCGTAGAACCAGGCGTTTCCGATAATTTTGGAGTCACCGCAGGTAATTTAATGGTGGAGCCATCCTTAAACGTATGCTCCTCAAACATTTTACGTGCAAGAAATTGCGGATCCTGCATCATGTCACGCACTGAATAAATTTTCGACACAGGCACTTCTGCTACTTTGAGAACGTCTAATGCCGCATCGATAGTTTGGGTTGAACACCACGACTGAATTGCATCATCAATCGCTTGGGTGGCAGGGACACGACCTGCATTGTTTGCCAGTGCCGGATCGTTTGCCATATCAGTACGCCCTATGGCCATCATGAGTCGCTTGAATATAGCGTCGCCATTTCCTGCAATGACTATGTTTTCACCATCACCCGTTGTGTAGGTATTCGATGGAACGATACCGGGCAGTGCACCACCGGTACGTTCACGCACTACGCCCGCATGGTCGTATTCAGGAACGAGCGATTCCATCATGTTGAATACTGCTTCATACAACGCTACATCGACCATCTGCCCCTGCCCTGCAACGCACCCTGAACCAGATTTTCCGTTCCAGCGACCACCGGTGGCATCCCGATGGCGCAACGCCATCAATGCGCCTATGGCACCGTGCAAAGAAGCGACCGAATCACCAATCGAAATACCAATACGAACAGGCGGCCGATCAGGGTGGCCGGATACATAGCGTAATCCACCCATGGATTCGCCAATTGCACCAAACCCGGGTGCATCACGCATAGGGCCGCTCTGGCCATACCCTGATAAACGCACCATGATGACCGCAGGATTAATCGCCTTTAATTGCTCAAAACCGAGGTTCCATTTTTCGAGTACTCCGGGACGGTAATTTTCAATAATGATGTCAGCATCCAGCGCTAGTTGACGTGCTATTACTTGCGCACGTGCGTCTTTCATATTGAGAGTAATACTTTTTTTATTTCGGCTCTGCACGTACCACCAGAGCGAATTCCCGTCTTTTAGTACGCGCCATTTACGAATCGGATCACCTTCACCGGGTGCTTCGATCTTGATGACATCAGCACCAAACTCGGCCAACATACGCGAACAAAAAGGGCCCGCGATCAAGGTTCCCAACTCGAGTACCTTTATTCCTGCCATAGGGCCTACCGAAGCAGATTCTTTGTTTTTTTTATCCATCATAAGCTCGGGGAATTAATTTGAAGATAGCTATCCTAGGTGCTGCGCCTATCCAGCATGGCGCGAGCAATCGTTCCTGCATCGACATACTCAAGCTCGCCACCCACAGGCACACCGCGCGCGATACGACTCACGCTGAGTCCACGCTGTTTTAACGTCTCGCTAATGTAATGTGCGGTTGCTTCACCTTCGTTAGTGAAATTTGTCGCCAGTACGACTTCGGTAACGATACCGTCGGTGGCACGGGCAACCAGTCTATCCAGATGCAGATCTTTGGGGCCTATGCCATCCAGTGGAGAGAGACGTCCCATCAATACAAAATACAGACCTTTATAAGTCATGGTCTGTTCTATCATGAGCTGATCAGCGGGTGTTTCAACTACGCACAGTAATGCGGCATCGCGCTCGCTATCGAGACAGGTTTCGCAGACGTCACTTTCAGTGAAGGTATTACAAAGTGCGCAGTGATGTACGCGTTCCACTGCCTGCGTCAATGCTCTGGCGAGTTGCGCTGCCCCCTCACGATCGTGCTGCATTAGATGGTAAGCAATGCGTTGTGCCGATTTTGGTCCGACACCAGGCAAGCGACGCAAGGCATCACTTAAAAAATCAAGACTCGATGAAATCTTCACTCGCCAGCGCTATCAGAACGGGAGCTTAAAGCCTGGGGGCAGTGGCAAACCTGCCGTCATGCTGGACATTTTTTCTGTGGACAATGCTTCTGCTTTACGTACTGCATCATTGAACGCGGCAGCGACTAAATCTTCCAGCATGTCTTTATCATCGGCCAGCAATGAGGGATCAATCGTGACGCGCTTTACATCGTTTTTACAGGTCATGATGATCTTGACCATGCCCGCTCCTGCCTGACCCTCAACTTCGATAGTCGCGAGTTGGTCTTGCATCTTCTTCATGTTGTCCTGCATGGCCTGAGCCTGTTTCATCAGACCGGCAAGTTGGCCCTTCATCATGGTGAACTCCTCATTCAATCATTATTAAATAGGTCGCACAGACCCGGGGACCATAGTCGCGCCGAATTCGCGCTTTAAGGTTTGTACAAATGGATCGCTTTCCAGTGTTTGCTCTGCTAGCTGCAAGCGCTCTGCTTGTTCAGCTAAGTTGGCTGCATGCGCTGTCTGGCGCACTGCGCCTATCTCAGTCGTAATAGATACTTTTTTATTCAAGTAAGCCGCTAATACCTTAGTGAGCTTATCTACACTACCTGACGACAGCAGCGTATCGACCGGCACTCGTAATTCGATGTTTAGTATTCCACCGTCTTCGTGTGAACGTAATAATTCGCTTTGCGTTGCGAGTTGCTGTGCCATGCCACGCAGCTCTAGCTGCCTCACTATCGAGGGCCAATCAAGCGAACCCGTGGACAATGGTGCTACTGTGGCTATGTTGAGAACTACGTCCTGCTCATGGGCATCATCCACGATTGCCAGTTCAGACTCTTGTTTCAGTTCAGTTTTTTTTTGAGGAAGATTTGTTGCAGTTAGCGTTTCTGGAGATGGTTGCGTGACAGCGGGAGATACGCTCTCGCCGGCAGACTTGGCTGTTTTGCTGCTGCGAGCTGCCGCCAAGGCCGCCATGGCAGGGCTAGGTGACCTAGCCGTTGTTGTCGATGACGCTGAGACCTCGGTTGTAAGTGGATTATTTTCTGGCTTACTTGCGATGGCTAAACTCACCGGTGCAGATGCTTTAGGTTTAGTCGCTGCTGCAGACAATTTTGCAGAGGCTGGAGGTACGAGCTTATTTCCATCACCATGTGCACGCAGAGGCGTAAACGCCAGCATGCGTAACAGTGTCATGGTGAAGCCTGCATATTCATCAGGCGCAAGTCCAAGTTCATGGCGCCCATGAACAACGATTTGATAAAACAGCTGTATGTCTTCTGCCGAGAACTGCGCTGCTAATCGTTGTATGTCGTCTAGTTCAGGCAAATCATCGGGTAGTGCACCAGGCACAGCTTGCGCAATAGCGATGCGGTTAAGTAAGGTACCTAGATCTTGTAGTGCCGCACTCCATGAAAGACTGCGCGCAGCCATATCATCAGCCACCGCCAACAATGTTTCACCCTCTTGCACGGCTAATGCATCCATTAGCCTGACCAAATACGTGTGATCCAGCGCACCCAACATTCCCTGCACCGCATCTAGCGTGACTTTACCCGCCGAGTACGCAATCGCCTGATCTGTCAATGACAAAGCGTCGCGCATTGATCCTTGCGCGCCTTGAGCTAACAAACGCAATGCCGGCGTGTCATAACTGATCTGCTCTTGCGACAGAATATTTTCCAGATGCGACACAATATGGCCGGGCGGCATTTGTTTAAGATTAAATTGCAAACAGCGCGACAGCACCGTTACCGGAATTTTCTGAGGATCGGTCGTGGCTAATATAAATTTCACATGCTCAGGAGGTTCTTCCAGGGTCTTGAGCATCGCATTGAATGCATGGCTGGTAAGCATGTGAACTTCATCGATCATATACACCTTGAAGCGAGCGTTAGACGGCGCGTAGATAGCTTGCTCTAGCAGCTGCGCCATTTCGTCCACACCTCGATTGGATGCAGCATCCATTTCTATGTAATCGACAAAGCGGCCAGCATCAATCGATGTACAGGCATCACAGACTCCGCAGGGATGGGCCGTAATATCGCCTTGCCCATCTGTTCCCTGGCAATTAAGCGCCTTGGCGAGTATGCGTGAAAGCGTGGTCTTGCCAACGCCGCGGGTACCCGTAAAGAGGTAGGCATGATGCAAACGTTTGTTTTCGAGCGCATGCGTGAGCGCGCGCACCACGTGATCTTGCCCAACCAGGCTGTCGAAATTTTTGGGGCGGTATTTACGGGCTAGAACCTGATATGACATAGACGGCACTATAAAGTCCAAGAGCCGCATTTTACCCGACGGAGGGTAACTCACAGGAAGTACGTGGGAAGTTAAAGGCGAGCCTTGTCTGCGGCACTTGCGGGATATGGCTGTGGCTGCTTCGTTCCCGACCTGACCAGGTTGACCATGCCACAATGCGCAGGGGCCCGCCAGTGTTGATTCTATCAGCAATCACTCATTCAAAAATGCAGAATGAGTGACTATCTGCTGAGTAATCAACCCAAATTCAGACTCTGCCAGATCGTATCAACGCGGGCTTTAACTTCTGCATCCATAGCAATCGTACGCCCCCACTCGCGCGTTGTTTCACCGGGCCACTTGTTGGTTGCATCGATGCCCATTTTGCTGCCCAGGCCACTGACGGGTGATGCAAAATCAAGATAATCAATCGGTGTGTTGTCGACTAAGGTCGTGTCACGTATAGGATCAACGCGGGTTGTAATTGCCCAGATCACTTCCTTCCAGTCACGTATATTGACATCGTCATCGACCACCACAATAAACTTGGTATACATGAACTGACGCAGAAAACTCCACACGCCAAACATTACACGCTTGGCATGACCCGGATACGATTTTTTGATTTGCACCACGGCCATGCGGTAACTACAGCCTTCGGGCGGCAAGTAGAAATCAGTAATCTCAGAAAACTGCTTTTGCAGCAACGGCACAAACACTTCATTGAGTGCCACGCCCAACACGGCGGGTTCGTCCGGCGGCTTGCCGGTGTAGGTCGAGTGATAAATCGGGTTGCGGCGCATAGTGATGCGGTCCACCGTAAACACTGGAAACCAGTCTTGTTCATTGTAATAACCCGTATGGTCCCCAAAAGGCCCCTCGAGCGCATGCTCAAAACCAGTATTTGGCGGAGGCGGCGCACCATCGGGTATACCTGCTTGAACACCTGAATCGGGATAAATATGCCCCTCCAAGACTATCTCTGCCGAGGCCGGAACGCGCAGCTCGCTGCCTATAGCCTTGACCAGCTCAGTTCGGCTGCCACGCAACAAACCAGCGAACTGATATTCCGACAAACTGTCGGGCACCGGCGTGACTGCTCCTAATATGGTGGCGGGGTCCGCGCCCAACGCCACTGCAATCGGATACGGCTTGCCCGGATTGGCCAAACAGTGCTCACGAAAATCTTGTGCTCCACCCCTATGAGCTAACCATCGCATGATGAGCTTGTTCGGCCCTAAGACCTGTTGGCGATAGATACCCAGATTCTGACGCTTCTTATTAGGGCCCTTAGTAATCACCAGACCCCAGGTAATCAAGGGGGCAACGTCGCCCGGCCAACAATGCTGAATAGGTAAGCGAGCCAGATCGACGTCCTTGCCCTCCCACACTATGTCTTGGCAAGGCGCCGAACTCAGCTCCTTGGGTGCCATGTCCCAAACTGACTTAACCAAGGACCCAAGACCAAGTACATCACGGAACCCTTTAGGCGGCTCAGGCTCTTTGAGCATGGCGAGCAGATGCCCTATTTTTCTTAACTCACTTACATCGGCGGCACCCATGCCCATGGCCACGCGCTTGGGTGTCCCAAACAGATTACCCAGGACTGTAATAGTGTGGCCAGTTGGTTTCGTGAACAAAAGTGCCGGTCCGCCAGCGCGTAATGTCCGATCGCACAATTCGGTCATTTCCAGCTGAGGAGAGACTGGCACATCAATCTCGAGCAATTCTCCAGATTGTTTTAATTTGGCAACAAAATCCCTAAGATCAGAATATTTCATCAGTTTTTGAGTTTTTTCAAAGTGGTATGTGGATGCTTAGATAATTATCCCAACTAGTTGATTTTATGGGACATTGCTAGTTCATACATAAATAAACATAACTTTTAGTTATAGCTTTCTTATTATTTAGTATTGACTCGATATAAACGCACCCATACAATCCGCGAAATTTTCAAGGACAGCAACTGGCGCAATCCAGTCCGAGGGGGAAGTAAAGCTGTCCTCCAACCAGGGGAAACTAGCGAATGATATTCGCGATGTTTAATGTAAGCCCCCACAAAAAAGATTGCTTGCGCACCCCAAGCGGGGCGTATCAAAGCAACACCGACATTTGCAAGCCCTGCAGTTTGGCTGCAAATGATTTTTTTGTCTCGCGGTGAATTGAAGGA
>Ga0315909_10008897_pt1 | contig 10942 bp, 9 predicted proteins | sample LakEriMetagenome_11_FD_203527 | JGI IMG/M metagenome (GOLD analysis project Ga0315909, IMG submission 203527) | Freshwater fungal communities from buoy surface, Lake Erie, Ohio, United States - Buoy 2 MA125 | ecosystem: Environmental > Aquatic > Freshwater > Lake | place: USA: Lake Erie, Ohio...
TGTGAAAAACCTATTCATTCCTGAGCCAAATGCAGATAAGTCTTGCGCCTGGTTGCCAGAAATAAGGAATACCTGTCCACGTTTAGCATCTACAGTGATTTGTCCTTGAGGGATCTTTAGAAGCATTTTGTTCTGAGAGCCCACATATCCAAGATCAGTTTCTGCAAAGTCAATTGGAGGAGCACTTGTAAACAAGCTTGGGTTACCAACATAAGCAGCCTGTGGGTTGCTGGTATTGATAGTGAGGAGCGTGTTGTAAAGCAAACTCTTGTTCTCAAATCTAGCAAGTATGGCCTTGTTCTGTATACCATCTAGGCTTACTAATGGTCCGTAGTTCTGTGGGAAATCAAAGAATGATATAGCCCTGTAGATCAACCAGTTGTTAGCCTGTGGTGATGTTGTGACTTCTTGACTGTCAGAGTATATAGCTCTGAAAGGGAAGTTGGTGAAACATATATTATCCCAATCGTAGGGAAGGTGTGTAAATGTATTCTCTTTATTCTGCTTAGAGAATGTTACGTTATAATAGTAGGTGTTGTCCTGAGCAATAGAAACATAGTTTTCTTGCACCCAATCATCAGGAATACCTGTACTTACATGTGGCCAGAAGTCACCCTCTCTATTATTGAAAGCTTGACGTAGGTCAACATTGTAAGAACTCTCACAATAGAAATAGGGAATACCATACGAGAACAGGTACATCTTACCATCATAGTAGGTTCTACCTGCGCTTGTCTCAGGAGTTTGACTATTGGGGCAATCAAGATTGTTAGCTTTGATAGAGAAGAAGTTTCTAAGTACAGCTGTATTAACAGAACCGTTTGTAAGAACAGAACGTGCTGAGTGCCAATACTTTGGATAGGCCACATTACCAATCTCATCGTAGAATATATCACTATCATCAGGATCATTCACACGATTGTCAAAGAAGAAAGGTATCTTGGTTTTAAATCCGAACTTGCTAATAAATGTATCACCACCAAAGAAGGTAACTGAAACTGGAGCTGTGATGGGGGTTATGTCTTTTTGGAATCCTGTATCCACAGTGTCATAAGAATATATCTGTCCATATTGATTGACAAATATGTTCTTGAGAGATCCGTAATAAGAGATTACACTTATGTATTCTTCTTTTTCAGGAGAACCGCAATTGTCTAGATTTCCATATACTCCACCGTCACTAAGAATCATTCTAGACCTATCATTAACTGCACCTCCTATGAGAGGAGTTTGATTGGGAAATGGTAGAGGAGATCTAACACCACCTGTCCATTTTTCTTTTGTCTTTAGATAAACAGAACTTTCTCTGTTCCAGTTGTTCACAGTTTTATCATCACCCACCCCTTGTACACCAGGAATCAGATATTGCTTAAGTTCAAGCTCACGTTGTTTAACTCCTAGCCCGTTATAGATATCGGTGCTATAGTCATAACTAGCAATTGAATTATAGGAGTATCCGTAATTACGTCTAGTAATACCGTTTACATAAATGCCTAGATACACCTGGTATGCAGAAAACAGAGCGCTTGCGTTATAGTCTGTTGTAATAGCAGCCACTGTATCAGCACTTCTTAGTGCATCTTGTTGAGCCTCAAGGGTTAAGAGCCTATACATTGCATTGCTCTTCACCTGTACAAAGTGAGATCTACCAGCACCAAATATTACATTCTCCAACTTCAGAACACCGCCTAAGAAGGGTTGTCCAAAAGACGTTTCAGGAGAGTTGAATACGTGTCTGTATTTAGAACTCTCTTCATCAAATGCATCTAGGTTGGGAGGATCACAAAGACCAAGACCCACTGACTCTACCAACTCAATAGTGTATCCTACTTTATTGTTAGTGTTTGTATTATTAAATACTGGTGCAGATATAGATGGAAGAAATCTAGTTATGTTGTTTCCAGAAAAAGCTCTAGTGTTGTCAATACCAAGAGGGGCCTGGCTAGGAGTATCACAACAAGCATTTGTTGGATTCAGTGCACAGTATTCAGCCCAGCTACTATATCCTACATAAGGAGTATTTATCTGGCCGCTAAAAACATCTATTGCACATCCTGGAACTGGGTTTACAAAATTAAATACCAGAGTTTGTTGGACGCTTCCTGTGAACGTAATTTTGTATACATTATAAGTGTTAGATGTAATAGAGTAGTTACCCACGCCAGGAATCAACACTTTAGGCTTTGGATAGTCCAAGGCACACAGTTTAATCACCGTGTTCACCTCAGAAGGAAGAATTTGTCTTGTGGCTGGTTGTTGAGTGTAACAGTCTATATATTCAATAGTACCAACACCTGTAGCATAAATATCAAAGTTTCTACAAAGAGAAGATGTACTTGTTTTAGCAACTGGAACTGTATAAGCATTGCTTTTCTCTAACAAGAACGGGTCCTTTCTTAAATCGTTGTAAGGATAGTTGGGGAAGTAGTATTCTGTACCTTCGCGGTTATACTTACCCATATTTCTAAGTATACCCTTAGCTACGATGGATTTATTGGTGCTTCTATCACCACGAATAATCTTAAAGCCAGCTATCTCACTTTTCTGGGCATCTGTAAGATTAGAACTTTCGATGAGAGTTTGTACCTGTTGTACATCTATTTTGACACCCATTGGAAAGATGGCATCCCTCTGTATCACCATTGTATCTTGCCCTGTAAATAGAGCAGACTCAAATATGGGACTCACTAGTGCATCTGGGAACTTATGGTGTCTAATCCTTTTGCCAGCTAGGTCACCCCACACATCTTCATTACAAGGGTATTCTTCTGTAGACTCCCAATATGCAAATTCACCATACTGATATGGTCCTTTATAGTCTGTTGCTGTAGAATATCCAGGAGAGAATCCTGTAAATGTAGCTGTGTTATATATCTTCCAATAAGGACTAGTTCCTGTAATAGGATCTGGATCACCTATAAAGTCATCGTTAGTGACAGGAACAGGGACCAAATCATTACCATTAGCTATTCTACCAGGAATGTGAAACCCATCTGTTTGTTTACCGTTCTTAAGCAAAAACACTATCTCAAAGGCATACACCTCATCCCTCAGATATCCTCTGAGGTTAGTGGCATTGAACTCATTAGCATATGTTTCTGTACTTGGAATACGGTAGGTCTCCCATTGTAATGTAATACCACTAGCTATCTGTTGATAATTGATTCTCTCAATGGATGTAAGTTGATCCCAAACCAGTATGTCACGTACAGCTGTAATATCTTGAGCCACCTCATAATAAGGAAACTTCTCAAAGATGTCATTCACTGTAAGGCGAATGTCTGTTTTAATTTGCCCTGTATAGGTAATCACCTGAGAAGAACCATCGATAAAATAGGTACCAATCAACTCAACAGAGGTGATTCCATTCACGGTTTTGATAACAGCTAAGTTGAAATGCTGATATAACCCAGAAGTTTCTAGATTACTGACAGTAAGTTCAATAGACTTACCCACTGGATAATTAAAGTCAGGTGTAGTGATGCTTGGGTCAGCAACAGGGGTGGGATTGGTAACAGAATAATAGGAAGTGAAAGGATTGCTATTTGCATCACAATATTGAATTGCAAACTGATAGGTTCCTGCTATCAACTCGCCTCCTGTAGTAATTCTTGTTACCTCAAGCTGAGGAACAGTAAAGTTGGGCTGGACATTTAGTCCATTACAATCTATCTGATCACTGTATACAGGATCGCACGCAGGGGTGCCCCCTATGAGAACATAGGGTAGATTTTCTGGGTTGAGATCAATATATCTGCGGGGATTGAGACCATCTGTCCAATACACCTCTGTTGTGCACTCGGTGGTTCTGTGGACAGCTTTATGGATGGGATTGTTAATGTTAAAATTAAGACAGGGGGCATTGATGTATTTACGATAGATACAATCATTGTTATCCATATACCCTATCTCAGAACCACCAGTTTCTGGATTGGTTAGAAAGAACACATGTTTATTTCTTTCCTGTATAAAGTGTTCACCAATAAGAACATAACCTTCAGGAAAGTCAAGGCAAAATTCATTCCCTGGCTCATTCTGGTAGTTTACAGAATTTGAGTCAAAGTTCTCAACAGAAGCATTCAACGCATACGTTAGCTGGCCTTTGGGAATCTGTGTAACAGATCTATCCATGTTAAGACCAGTGGAAGCAGCGTTAAACTCTTGCCTAATGTTGCCTTGTTCTTGTTCTTGTTCTTTTTCAGCCATGGATATTAATTGTTTCTACGCCAGCCATACCATCCACCAACACGGTTGGGGAGTTCATACATATTAAATCTGTTAAGGTCATTCTTTATCCTACGTTGCTTAGCCCAAGGATCTTGCTTCTTAATCTCAATATCAGCCATGATGAATGCCTCTTCAGCTTGTTGTTTATAATTCATCATCTTCCTTTCCAACTGATTATATGTTTCATCATTAGTCTGATTGGTAAGAGTTTCTATCATCTTGTATTTGATGAAAGCCTCAATATATTCCCTGATACGGAAGTTGTTGGGAATCAACTGATTACCTGCAGCATCATATTCTGTAGCATAGAAAATCAGGTGGACAATACCATTACGGAAGTTGGTGACAAATTTATTGTCCCTAATATCAAATGAATCATATCCAGCAGAACCAGGGGTGAACTCACGAAGAGGGGGTGCCTCTTGGTAGAATTCCCAGTTGTTTGTGTATTCCACACCACAGTTCTTTTGTGCTGAGATGTTACCAGGCTTGAGTAGATATTCCCTACGATATAGCACAGGGGCTTGGTTGTTTGTCTTATATACTGTCTGAATAATCTCAGGCATACAAGATCCGTCACATCCTACATTACCGCAACAAGGACTGGGAATAGAGCAGTCTGTGACAATAGGACTCACCTGGATGGTGGTAGATGTGGCAGCCTGTGAGTAGAATGAGTTAGCCTGTTGATAAGGGAAACCGTTTACAGCTGTACACATCCAGGCCTCACGGACAGCATAAAAGTTGTCTGGAAGCCTAGCTTCGTAGTCACAGATATTTAACACCTCCTCCTGAATTACATATGTTGCTCTACCCAACTTCCTAAGACATTTGTCCAGGTAGGTGGGGAACATCAAATCATCTACAGCCCCTGTATCGAAGTAGCTTTTAAACTCTTCCTTTACAGTGGAATAGATGATGTCAGGGGAAATAAAGTTGTATTTGTAATAGTAGGACATAGTTTATTTTTTCCACTCCCTATAAATATTTTGATAGTTGTTATCAGTTTTTAGATAGTGTGATAGCATTCTGGAAGTGGTTCTGGATGGTTTGAAATACCAGAGATCAGTTTGTCTTAATCTAGCTGTATCCTTAAACCAAACCCACCCAAAGAAATAGCCTTCTGTATGAAAGTTAAAATTGTAGATGCGTTTGCCCTTCTCTTTAGTCTTTTTCCAGTCTATAGGTAGGTTGACAAACTCTTTACCATCCACCCCCTTCATCTTCCTACGCTTCTTTTTGTTTATGGAGAACTCACCAAACCCAAAAGGAAGCTTAGCCTTTTCTCCTGTTTCCAGGATGTAGTCTCTAAAAGCTTCCGTATAGGAATAAATGATGTTTCTCCACTCTTCAAACGTAAGTTTTACTGAGGGGTTTTTCTTGCAGAAATTGTTGTAGTTTTCTTTGCTAGCACTTCTCCAGTCTATCTTCGTGCGCATTAATTGGTTGGTTTAGCATTGGGGGCTTGACCATCAATACCTTCTGCTGTCATATCTGTTTTAAGATTGAAATAAGTAGACAACAGCTTTTGAGATGTAAGCTCCAACACCTGCTTCTCCAAATAACCTGGGAGAGCAAACTCCTTATCTAACGGATTCATACACAACTGTTCTGTTGTGTATTCAGGAGTACCACAACCACATTCGGGATAGAGTATTTCGTTAGGAACATCTTGCTCAAATAAAGCTACAAAACGTATAGCCTTAATTAGGGGGTTGCTAACATACAGATAACCGTTAGTTATCCAATAATACTCTTCCTTCTTTATGATGGGAAGTTTCAGAAGATTGATATATCTATTGATGGTTATTTCTTTCAGCTTCTTTCCTTGTCCGCTCAGGGCGTTTATAGAATACACACCCTGGATGACATACTGATAATTACCCTCTGCAATGCTAGGAAGCTTGAATTTACTTCTAGCCACTGAGCAGGGGTCAACATAATCACAACATTCAGAAATGGGAACTTCCACCATCTCCAGACAGGGAATGGTGGTAAATATAGTATCGGTAGCCCACAGCTTTCTCAAGTTGGTTTCCCTCTTGATTAGCAGCAGGCTATTATTTCTAATCTCAGAAGCAATAGCCCTATCTGTGATCAAGCTGTCTGTAGAGAGCAGCTTGTGCATAGAGCGAGCATCTGAAACCAATTTTCTTAACGTGGGCATTATAGGTACTGTTTGAATATATTTGTCATTCCATCTCTACTATCTATCAGGAACCCAGTCACCTCACCTTTTGTAATGGTGTAACCATTCTTATCATCCCAACTACTCTTAGCTGTAGAGAAAGCTGGAAGCTGGTAGAACTTAATACCATTGAAATCTAAGCTCATTTCGTGGTGTTTATCTCCTGTGAATATATAGAAGTTTTCATGTAACGACCAGTCTTCTCTATATTCCATGGGAAATAGACCAGCTAGTTTAGCAGGCTTTAGAGCATCTCCGTGGTTGAACATCATTGCCGATGAGCCATAAGCAATGTACTTCCTATACTTTGGAGAGATGTCAAATGAAGCACGCTCGTGATTTCTGAAATAAGTCTGTAACCAGCTAGCTAAATGCCATCCTACAAACTCATCGTGATTACCAGCTACAAATACCACTTCCACCTTTTTGCTCTTTTGAAGCAGAAGATTTATCACACTCACCTCGTGATCACATATTGCTTGGAAAGAATCGTGATAAGAGAGGATGTTTTGCTGGGGGGTTCCTTTTGTAGTTGTGTTTGTAAACTCGCTATTAAACTCGTCTGATCCAATGATATACTTGATGTCTGTAATATTGTTAGAGATGGCAGCCTGATTAAGGATGATTTCCACTCTCTGAATAAAGTCACCAAATCTTTCCTCTATATCATTGTTTCCGTTAACATCTAGTTTGTTCAGGTGGGAGTCTTGTTTGTTTATAATCAAACAAGCATACCTTTTAGATTGCTCATATATGGGAGCTACTATCTGAGGAGAAAGAGGTTTGTAAGTGCTTAGGAATGATATGAAAGAGTCTTGGAACACCTGCTCATCTTTCTTCTTACCTAGCCAAGCTTTCACTTGGTAGTGAGGCTGGTCAGCATTTCCCCAGTAGTTTTGGACGTATTTAGTTATTTCCCACTTGTCCGTATCAATATTGCATTTCTCTATTAGCTCTTCTAAACTCTTAATCTCTTCCTTAGTATTAATCACCACCTCACCTGTTCCTTTCTGTATATCCTCAAAGAATCTCACCACATGATCTTCTAGCTCCCCAATATAGTTTCCAACCTCAGCCTCTTGTCTTGTATCTGTTGACTCTTTCAACTCCCTCATCAGCTCATCTACCTCATTCTCAGTGATTTGTAGCTTTTCTGCATAGAACTTCTTGCTCTTCTTCCAGTGAAGCATTTGCTCCAGCTGATGCAGAAGTGATTGATTTTCAGGCATTTAGATTACAGTTTAGTTAAAATTGCCATAAAGGTATGAAACTTTTTGATATTTCCCAAATTATTTAAACATTTTCTGTTATCTATGATAACATTTTCTGTTATAAACAAAAAACTCCCAGGGGTAGAAACCCCCAGGAGAAACCCTGAAAACCAACAAACAGGGCTTTTTGATATTGTTAAGAACAGCCTTCACACTCACCGCTACTAGTACAGTTTGTAGTTGATGTGCAGGGGTATATTGTAAGAGAGAATCCTGTTGGGATGGAAGGTGAGCACACTTGTGTATTCAAGCCAGGCTCTAGTGTGTATGTATCAGGAGTCACCTTTCCACACTCTACATAAGTGTAGTCTAGTGGTTCAGCAGTTTCGTTGAGAATGTGATAACACAGACATTCCTCTGGAGCAGCGGTAGTAGTGGTTGTAGTGGTACTACTAGACGTAGTGGTGGTAGTAGTACATGGGGCTCCAATTATGATATCTATAAAGTTGGTACACAGAGGATTAGCAGACATCACCCTAATAATAGTGGTGCCATTAGGAACCAATATACTAGTGTACCCAGCCAGAAGAGCTGCCTTAGAAACACCTGTTTCAAAAGCTGATACAAACCCATCAACATCCGAATAGAGATTGAATGGGCCTGTATCAGTTCCAGCTGTTGTTAATGTTATTGTTACAGTCACAAGTTAGTTTCTTAAATTAACGTTGTTGTTGTTGTGGTTGTAGGGGGAAGAATAGTGGTTGTGGTGGTTGTTGTTGTGGGACAGTCACCAAGATTTGTAAGTGTTACACCAGGAACAGGGGGTACCACCACGCTACCTGTGCAAGCACAGATATAAATAGTACCAAACGCACCCACTACAGCATTTGTATAAACACCACCACAAGCATAGTAATTGATAGTTGCAGGTGTGATTGTTTCATTGCTTACAGAATAGAACTCGCAAGAAGGACATGCTATTGTAGTTGTAGTGGTAGTTGTTGAGCTTGTAGATGTAGAAGTTGTAGTGGTAGTTGTGCAACAAACGTTTAGTGCATTTACCAAAGCATCAATCTGATCTTGTAAGTCACAAATCTTCTCATCCACCTTTTGAAGAGAAACAGATAGATTGTTACATGTTTGAATTCCTGTGCAGGGAAGATTGGGTCCGCTGTACACAACAGATTGACTACCAATAGGTTGTGCTGAGCAAGGATCTCCACCACAAGGAGTGTTTATTGATTGAGGTGTGCAACAAGGGGTTTGAGGAACGTAATACATTATAGGATGAGTTTAAGGAATGTACATAATATAATAACAAGCAAGAACTGGAGGAATGTTATTGTGAGATTGACCACCTCCTGTAGAAGCATTTGTAACAGCAGTTGTCACAGTAATTCCTGTTGTAGCTGTGTTTGTAACAGCAGAAGAACTTTTTGTTCCGCTCTGATCCATTAAGTCACCATAAGCACCAGATTCATTCTGGTCAGCTTGTCCAGATTTATAAGCAATACTGTGTAGGTGTCCAGGATCAGTTACAGTGGTTGTTACAGACGCAGCGTGTGTATGAGCAGGAATCTGTGAAGGGGCAAGTGTTACAGTGTTAGCTCCTGATGTAGTGTTAAGAGCATAGTTAGGATTACCAGCAACCGTAGGATCTACCACAGGGTTAAGAGGTCCTCCAGGAACTGATTGAATAGCTCCTACAGGTATACGTCCACGTTTATCAGGGGTACCGTTATTACCATTACATAGGTAGATTTTATCAAACCCATTAGCAGGAATTCCAGCACCAGTTAGGTCAAAATTAGCCAGTGAGCCATAGTATTCTACCACTGTATAAGGAATCATTCTATCCTTATAGGCAGTGGGTGAAGGAGCTGGTGTACAAGCTGCTACCAAAGCACAGAGCTCTGACTTCTTTACATAGTTGGTTTGAACATCTAATACAAAGGCATTGAAGTCAACAATATGTGCACAAAGCTTTGTAATTACAGCCTGTAGGATTGCGTGTGTTCCAGAGCTTGATGTTACACCTGTAAGACAGCCTATAGTGTAGGGTCCTTCAAGTGCAGCAAAGTCATCCTCCAGAGCAGTAAGTCTTACGTCTAGCTCACATACAGCTTTGATAATAGCACTAATAACATTAGGAAGAGTGAGGTCTTCACAGGCCACTAGGTTTTTACTAACAATCTCACAAATAATTTGTGGGTTGATATTTAGCTTAATACCCTCACCGTTGAGTGTAGAGGTGAGAAACTCAATCAATGCCTGTTCAACATATGAAAGAGAATCACCTGTTTTGATTCCCAGAACAGGAACATCAATACCTGTATATCGAACGCATTGATCAGAAACAATCTCTGCGCATCCGTTAAAGCAATTAGAACAAGACATTTATTTAGATTTTAGAATTTTAACTCTGCTTGCAATCATGTTTACTGTGAATGCAGGGGCATAATTTGGATTACAAAGTTTGTAAACAAGTATTCTCCTATAAGTGATGAGATCTAACATCGCCCCACCAGGTATAGGTTGGTTTAGAATGTATACAACATTATTGTACAAATTGCTTGCAAGATCAGAAAGTTTACAATCTATTTCAGCAATAAGTGATGGAATGTTAGCACATTCTGGACAATTTGTGAGCCTTGGCGATAACATTTCTTATAAAGTTTTTGCTTTGTTGAGTGGCTGCATTACAGGCTGCGCAGAGTCCATTTATTAGTTGACATCCGCAGCCAAATTTAGCTCCACAGTTACGACAGCTTGCCATGTTAATAGAAGTTTATTACGTAGTTATTTCCAGAACATCCACAGTTGTTTTTGAGGAAGTTGTTCAGCATCATGTCTGCTTGGTTATACAGTTTCATAGCCTCATTTGTAGCACAGTTATTAGCTGCTGCTATAGAACCCTGTATAAAGAAATAGATAGAGGTGAGGTCCACCTTTGCTTGTGTTTTGATTGACCTATCACATTCCATCATGTCAAGCTTCATAAATGCATTGTCAAACTTCTCCTGTAGCTTTTCTACACGCATAATGGACTTCTCTACGAAGTTGATATACGCAGGGGCTACAGAGTATTTCAAATGATAAACCCCATCAGGTAGTGGTTGATCCACTCCTACAGGGCTTAGTCCTAAGTTTGATGTAGTGAATATGTTAAAGTCATTAACACTAAATGGTCTAACAATCACTCCAAAACCAGGAACATTGATTTCAATGGTTGCTCCAGAAACAACAGGGGGGTTTGTCGGATAGACAGAAGCATCAGCAACCCCCAAAGTTTGTACATTGTACGTGGGGATTACCA